>Ga0302324_100006087_pt1 | contig 26165 bp, 19 predicted proteins | sample Palsa_T0_1_FD_201949 | JGI IMG/M metagenome (GOLD analysis project Ga0302324, IMG submission 201949) | Peat permafrost microbial communities from Stordalen Mire near Abisko, Sweden - Palsa_T0_1 | ecosystem: Environmental > Terrestrial > Soil > Palsa > Peat permafrost | place: Sweden: Abisko... | reverse complement strand
GGGAAGGGCACCAGCGACGTGTTGAGCAAGGGCATCGATGACGCCAAGAAAAATCTGGACGATCTGGATGCCAAACTGGCGGCGTTCAAAAAGCAGTATGTGGGACAGCTTCCGGGGGATGAAGTCAACAACCTGAAAATCTTGTCGGGATTGAACTCGCAACTGGACGCGAATACGCAGACGCTCAATCGGGCGCAGCAGGACAAGGCATATACCGAGTCGATCCTGGCGCAGCAATTGGCGGCGTGGAAATCGACCCAGTCTTCAACCAATCCGCAGACGCTCGAAAAACAGTTGTCTGACCTGCAGTCGCAGCTGCTGAGCTTGCAGGCGCGCTACACCGCGGACCATCCGGATGTGATCAAGACTAAGGCCGACATTGCCGAAGTGAAGAAGAAACTGGCGGAGATCAACAAGGCATCTTCGGATGCGGGCGATGCCGGGAGCAGCGACCCGGCCTCGGCCACGGAACCGCCTGAAATTCGCCAGTTGCGGTTGCAGGTCCATCAGTATGGCGACCTCATCTCCGCCGCAACACGGGACCAGAAGAGGCTGCAGCAGGACATTGCGGCGTACCAGGGAAAAGTCTCGCTGAGCCCGACGGTCGAAGAACAATACAACGCTCTGACCCGCGACTACAGCAACTCGTTGAAGTCGTACCAGGATCTTCTGGCCAAAAAGAGCACCGCCGATTTGACCGTGAATATGAACAATCAGTCGGAAGGCGAGCGCATGGCCATTCTGAACCCCGCGAATCTGCCGGACGCGCCGACGTTCCCGAATCCTTGGCTCTTTACCGGAGTCGGGCTGGCGGCCGGGCTGGCGCTGGGATGCGGACTGGCTCTGTGGCTGGAACTGCGGGACAGTTCGATTCGCACCGAGGCCGATGCCGAAGCGGCTCTGGAGTTGCCCCTGCTGGCGGCGGTTCCGTGGGTCGGTGTAGTGGTCGAAGAAAACGGCAACAACAAGCTCAAGTTCTGGAACCGGAACAAGAGCGCGGACGAGCATAAGGACACGGTTGGAGTGTAAGCGAAGCCGCTTAGGGACAACTTATGTACAAAGAATTCTACGGACTGCGGGCGAACCCGTTCAATGTGAATCCCGATCCGCGTTATCTGTTTCTGACGCGGCACACGGAAGAGGCGCTGGCGTGTCTGACCTATGGAATCCAGAGCCGCAAGGGGTTCGTGCTGCTCACGGGGGAAGTGGGCACGGGCAAGACCACTCTGATCAACAAGTTGCTGGAGTGGCTGCGCCTGCAGCAGGTGGCGACGGCGTTCGTTTTCAATTCCCGCCTGAACACGCCGCAGTTTCTGGATTACATGATGGCGGACTTCGGCATTCCCTGCGATTCGAAAGCCAAGAGCCAGATACTGCTGCGGCTGTACAACTGGCTGCTCGACCGCTACCGGGCTGGAGAGACGGCGGTGCTCATCGTCGATGAGGCGCAAAACCTGTCAGACGAAGTGCTGGAAGAGATCCGCATGCTCACCAATCTGGAGACGTTTACCGAGAAGCTGCTGCAGATCGTTCTGGTGGGACAACCGGAACTTGAGCAGAAGCTGAAGCAACCGCAGTTGCGCCAACTGCGGCAACGCCTGACGCTGCGGGCCAAGACCCACGCACTGACCCTGGATGAGACCAAGGCATATATCCAACAGCGGTTGCGCATCGCGGGCTCGAACGGACAGCAGATTTTCGAACCCGAGGCGCTGGTGGCGATTCACCGCCACGCCCTGGGGATTCCGCGCGTGATCAACCTGCTGTGCGAGCACTGCCTGGTGAGCGCGTTTGTGGATCAGCAGAAGACGATTGGGTCCACCGTGGTGGATGGAGTGGCGCGCGATTTCGATCTGGGCGACAACACGACGTCTGGAGCGCTGACGACGTCGGCCCCGGCGGCGAATGCGGGCGCGGACAAGTTTGATCTGGTGGATGCGTTGCGGTCTCTGGCCACGCTGGCGGACCGCTTGCGACAGGAAGAAAAAGACCTCCCCGACGAAAGGAAGTTATGAGCCGAATTCATGAAGCGTTAAAAAAAGCCGAACAGGAGCGGGCTGCGGCCCAGGGAGCCGGGGTGCAACCCAGCTTCGCCACAACTCCGGTGGCCGATCCGCCGGTATTCACCGAGACGCCTGCGGCCCCTCTGTCCCCCGCCCATCCGGGAATGCCGGCACTTGCCAGCCCGTTCAACATTGACACGCTGCTGGCTCGCAGCGCCCAACTGGAGTGGAAGCCGGATCTGGCGACCATGCTATTTCTGAACAACGACGACAGTGCCCGCGGCACGGAGGAATTTCGCACGCTGCGTTCGCGCCTGTATCACCTGCGCGAGAAGATGCCGCTGAAGAAACTGCTGGTCACCAGCGCTCTGCCCAAGGAAGGCAAGTCATTCACCTCGTCGAACCTGGCGCAGGTTATGGTGCGGCAGCACGGACGGCGGGCGCTGCTGATTGATGCCGACCTGCGCGCGCCGCGTTTGCACACCATGCTAGGAACGACCTCGGACCCCGGCCTCTCCGATTACCTGCTGGGAAAGAACGACGAGTTTTCCATTATGCAGCGAGGCCCGCTGGAGAATCTCTTCTTCATCCCGAGCGGTACCGGAGCGGCGGATCCCGCGGAACTTGTAGGTAACGGAAGGCTGAAAGTGCTGCTGCAGCGGGTCGAACCGTTGTTTGACTGGATCATCATCGATTCGCCGCCCGCACTGCCGGTTTCGGACGCCAGCGTTTTGGCCAAGGTTTGTGACGGGGTACTCATGGTGGTGCGCTCGAATGTGACGCCGTCCGACATCGCCCGCAAGGCTCGTCAGGAATTCCCGGACCAAGCCCTGGTAGGGGTTGTATTGAACGGGACTCGCGAGGACGCGGTGCCCTATGCGCGTTACTACTACGAGTCCTACCAGAAGAAATCAACCACGACCAAGGCCTAGGGAGAAAGTCAGAAATTGATCCGGCTCTTCAACGTCTATTACCCGGTACGAACGCTGGTGCTTCTGGTGGTGGAGGCCCTGGTGGTGGGATCCTCCTTTCTACTGGCGACCTGGTGGCTGAATCAGGAGACGAGCTGGATTCTGCTGAACGTCGAGGGCGGCTACGTGAAGATCGTCGGCGTGACGGCGATCGTGCTGCTGCTGTCGCACGGCTTGGATCTGTACGATTCCTCCAGCCTGGTCGCCAAGTGGGATCAGATCTTCCGCCTGTTCCTGGTTCTGGGCCTGGTGGCTTTTTCACTGGCCGCGATTGACTTCGCCTATGGCTATTTTCTGCCAGGCCGAGTATTTCTTCCCGGCGAAAAATGGGGCCTGCTGGTGCTGGCGGTGATGCTGCTCGGCTGGCGGGCGGCGTACGCCTGGATTGTGCAGCAATCTTATTTCCGCGAGCGGGTGTATGTGCTGGGGACGGGAGATCGCGCACAGCGCTTGCTGAACGGCCTGCGACAGCGCTCGGAACTCGGCATCGAGGTTGTGGGATGGACGGGAAATATCGCAGGCGAGTTGACGCGGGAGACGGTAGCGGAGCATCTGGTCGGCCTGGCGCGGGAGAACGGCGTGCACCGGGTGATCGTGGCGATGCCGGACAGGCGGGGGACGCTTCCCGTGAAAGAATTGCTGGATCTGCGGCTCGCTGGCGTGAAAGTGGAAGAAGCGACCTCGTGGCTGGAGAAAATTTCAGGAAAAATTGAAGTGGAGCAGTTGTATCCGAGCTGGCTGATTTTCGCGGAGGGGTTCCGCTTCAGCAGTTTTTTTCGTCTGGTGCGGCGGGCGCTCAACTTTGGGGTGGCGTTGCTTGGGCTGGTGGTTGCGCTTCCGCTTTTGCCTTTCATTATGCTGGCGGTCAAGCTGGATTCTCCCGGTCCGATGGTGTACCGGCAGAAGCGCGTGGGCCGGGGCGGCGTGACGTTCTATTGCTACAAATTCCGCACTATGCGCGAGGACGCGGAGGCTGACACCGGTGCAACGTGGGCCACGGACGACGATCCACGCATCACACGCGGGGGCAAATTTCTGCGGATGTCCCGGCTGGATGAGATCCCGCAATTGTGGTGCGTGTTGAAAGGCGATATGCACTTTGTGGGCCCGCGCCCGGAGCGTCCGGAATTTGTGGAGTGGCTGGAACGTGAGATTCCGTATTACGGCGTCCGCCACACGGTGCGGCCTGGGATTACGGGTTGGGCGCAGGTGCAGTACAAGTACGGCAACACGCTGGAAGACGCGCGCGAGAAGCTGCAGTACGACCTGTTTTACATCAAGAATGCCTCCGTGGGTCTGGATCTGCTGATTCTGTTTCAGACCATCAAGATTGTCCTGCTCGGCCGGGGGGCGCAATGAGCTGGATATTCTGGACGGCTGCTGCCGGGATCGCCTACGCCTACGCGGGATATTTTGCATGGCTGTGGGTGCGCGCGCAATGGCATCCGCGGCCGGTGAAGCGCGCCGCGGGCGAGCCGCTAGTTTCGGTGGTGATGGTGGTCCGCAACGAAGAAGCGGGCCTGGCGTGCAAGCTGCGCAACCTGTTGGAGTTGGATTATCCTGCGGAGCGTTGTCAGATCGTGGTGGTCTCGGACGGATCGACGGACGGCACGGAAGCGATTCTGCGGGAGCATGCGCACAACCCTCGGGTGCAGATAATTCTGAACCAGCTTGCCGGCGGCAAGGCGCCGGGACTGAACGATGCCATGACCGTGGCGCACGGAGACATTGTGGTGTTCACGGACGCGCGCCAACGGATTGAACCGGGCGCGATTCGCCGGCTGGCGGAGAATTTCGCCGACCCTGAAGTGGGCGCGGTCAGCGGGGAACTCATGCTGGGGGATCCTGAGAACGGTGAGACTCGCCGGGGCATGGGGCTGTACTGGCAGATCGAGAAACGAGTGCGCGAACTGGAAGCGCGCGCCGGGTCGGTGGTGGGCGCGACGGGCGCGTTGTACGCGGTGAGGCGGGAGTTGGTGGTCAAGGTCCCGGCCGACACGCTGCTGGACGACGTATTCATTCCGATGAACGTGGCGCGGCAGGGATTTCGGGTGGTGTTTGATGAGCGGGCGAGGGCCTGGGATACTCCGGACCTCGGCGCGCAGCGCGAATTCCGCAGAAAAGTGCGGACGCTGACCGGCAACTACCAGCTCCTGCAACTTGCGCCCTGGTTGCTGCGGCGGGAAAATCCCCTGCGGTTTGAGTTCATCAGTCACAAGCTCACACGGCTGGTTGTTCCTTTTGCATTGATCGCGACTTTGATCACGGCGGCCTTTCTGCCGGGTCCGTTCTATCGCGTCGCTTTTTGGGGGCAGATAGGGTTCTATGGATTGAGCTTGCTGGGATGGACTGGGTTGAAGCTCGGTCCGGCATCGAAACCCGCCGAAGCTGCTTACACGTTTGCCCGGCTGAATATTGCCGCGCTGGTGGCTTTTGCGAACTTCGTTACCGGACACACAACTGTCTGGGTGCAGGCTCCGCTCCGCAAGGAGATTCCTCTGCGATGAGAATTCTGTGGGTCAAGGCGAACAAAATTCTCCCGGTGCACAGCGGTGGTGACTTGCGCTCCTTCAACATCCTGCGGCAGTTGGCAAAGAGCGAGGACGTAATTTTTTTCTCGTACTACGACGGACCTGCCGACGCGGAGTATGAGAGCAAACTGCAAGAGCAACTGCCCGGATCGATTTGCGTGAGCATGGGACGAGGGCAGTCTGGCCAGGTTTCCCGAGGGATCGATTATTTGCGGCGATTGCCTGAGCAGGCCCCCTACGCTGTGAGCCGGTTTGGTTCAGGCAAAGTGCGTGAGCGCTTGAGGAGTTGTCTGTCGCAGAAGCGGGCCGACGTGGTTGTGGCGGACTTTCTGGACTCTGCGGTAAATCTGCCGGAGTATCTGGAAGTTCCATCGGTCTTATTCCAGCACAACGTGGAGAGCGAGATCTGGCGGCGCCACGCGACCCACGGATCGAGCGGCTTAAAGAAGCTGATCTACGGGGTGGAATTCTCCAAGATGTTGCGCTACGAGAAAAAGGCCGTCACGCAGTTCGACCACGTCATTGCGGTCTCGGATCACGACAAGAAGCTCATGAGCGCATGGGTGGAAGCGAAGCGCATTACGGTTGTCCCGACCGGTGTGGACACTGAGCAGTTCTGCCCCGGCCAGCAGCCGGGACCGGAAAAACCTCTGGTCGTGTTTGTCGGCGCCATGGACTGGGAGCCGAATGTGGATGCGGTGAATTATTTTTGTGCGGAGATCTGGCCGAAGGTCCTGGCCAAAGTTCCGGGGACGCACTTCAGGATCGTCGGGCGGAATCCCGATCGCCGAGTTAGAGCACTCGCGGGGGCCTCGGTGGAAGTGACGGGGCGAGTTCCTTCGGTCGCGGAGCATCTGCGAGAGGCGTCGGTGGTGGTGGTCCCTCTGCGTGTCGGGGGCGGAACGCGCATCAAGATTTATGAAGCGATGGCGGTGGGCAAGGCCGTGGTATCGACGACAGTTGGCGCCGAGGGGCTCGATGTTCACCACCGGCAAGACATTGTGCTTTCCGATCAGCCGGACGACTTCGCGGAATCTGTTGCGGCATTACTGCGCGATGCGGGCGCCCGGGGCCGGTTGGGACGAGCCGCCACCGAACTGGCGGCAAAGCATGGCTGGCCTCTGATCGGCGCAAAATTTAAGGAGATCCTGCAGAACGTGATTGGGAAATCGTCCGCGGCCAACGCGGGCCAGGCTCACGCAGGCGAAGATTTTCAACAACACTCCGGCGGACCTGCTTCGACGGACCGTGGTTCGGCGGACCTGGTGAAGAGCAACTGAGCAAGAAGGCCGTAGCGGAAATGTGGCGTTGTCGCAACCGAGGAAAAAAGGAATCCTGATGGCAGTTCCGGAAAACAACGGATCGAGCGCCCGCTGGACACAGAGGTTCGCATTCACCCGCGAGCCCATGGCGGGTGCATTTTTCTGGTTGAGCGCGTTTTATCTGGTCTATTGCGCCCGGCCCGAGGACTGGATTCCGGGGCTCACCTACATTCCTCTGGCAAAAATCTCAGGCATTTTTGCGTTGCTGGGACTTCTGACCAGCGCGGGCCGGAGCAAGCGCGGCTTCCGGGATCTGCCTCGTGAAGCGTTTTATCTTCTCGGGATTATTTGTGTTCTGTTCGCCTCGGCGCTGCTCTCCACGATCTGGAAAGGCGGCGCGTTTTTCAAGACGTTGGATTTTTCCAAGGTGCTGGTCGCCTGGGTGCTGACTTTTCTGGTGGCCTCGAACTTTGAGAGATTGCGGCGAATTATTTTCATCCAATCGGCGTCAGTCGCTGTGATTGCCGTAGTGTCGGTGCTGAAGGGTCGTTCTCATCCCCGGCTGGAGGGCGTGATTGGAGGCATCTATTCTAATCCCAACGATCTGGCATTCGCCATCGTGCTGTCGCTCCCGTTCTGCTTCGCGTTCCTGCTCAGGACGCGCAGCCTGCCGCGCAAAGCCGCGTGGGGCGTCGCCATGCTGGCTATGTGCACGGCGTTGTTTCTGACGGCATCGCGCGCCGGATTTATCGATCTGCTGGTTACAGGCACGGTCTGTCTGTGGATTTTCGGCGTCAAGGGGAAGCGAATTCACCTGGTCGCCGGCGCCGCGCTGGTGGCGCTGGTGGTTGGATCGGTGGCGGGCGGGCGTTTGAAGGATCGATTCCTGGATATTTCGGGCAGCGATCTGCAAAACGGAGTCGATGTCAGCGCCTACGACTCCTACGAACAACGCCGGTTTCTCATGGTCAAGAGTCTTGAGGGGATTGTGCACTATCCCCAGGGAATTGGGCAGGGAAACTTCGTGGTGTATTCGGGAACGTGGCGGGAAGTTCACATGTCGTATCTGCAGATCGCGGTGGAGGGCGGGATTGCCGCTCTGGTGCTCTATCTGCTCTTTTTCGCACGCGGTTTCAGCAATCTCCGGCGATTGCGCCGGGTTCCCGGCCTCGACCCGGAAATAGCGCTGTTTGCGGGGGCGTTGTACGCCACGCTGATCGGCTTCGTCGTAGGGGCGCTGTTTGCGCCGGAGTCATACCAGTTCTTTCCTTATTTTGCGGTGGCTTACACGTCCGTGATGCTGGTGATCGTCAAGGAACAAGGACGATCAGACGAATCCCCGCCAGATTCGTCTCGCCCGCCCAAGCGCTGGTTGAGTGTGCATGACCGCGCCGACGAGTTGGCGACAGCTCGCCGAGGCACGGACGAGGCGTCGACTATGCATACTGGCCTGTGGCGAGATCCGCGCTGATTTTCCCCGCCTGGCCCTGCGGGTGGGTTGCGCAAAGGCGGTTGTGAAAGGATAGTGCATGTGCGGCATAGCCGGAATGGTTCAGACGCATCCCGACGGCGCGGTTGATCACGCGGCCATTCACCGGATGTGTGAGGCCATCGTGCACCGCGGTCCTGACGACGAAGGAATCTTCGTGAAGGCGGGCGTTGGACTGGGTATGCGCCGGCTGAGCATTATTGACCTGGCCGGCGGACGCCAGCCGGTTTTCAACGAAGACCAGACGGTCTGGATTGTTTTCAACGGGGAAATCTACAATTTTCCCGAGCTGCGCGCTGAACTTGAGAAGCGCGGCCACCGCTTTTACACCCACAGCGATACAGAAGTAATCGTGCACCTGTATGAAGATTTCGGCGCCGACTGTGTAAACCAGCTCCGAGGCATGTTTGCGTTTGCACTGTACGACGAGCGCCGCGGCAAGCTCGTGATGGCGCGCGATCGTCTCGGAAAAAAGCCGCTGCACTATGCGCTGGCGGGCAACCGATTCCTGTTCGGTTCTGAGATCAAGGCCATCCTCGCCGTGGCTCCGGAACTGGCCAGGGTGAACCAGGAAGCGCTGCTGCAATACATGTATTTCGGTTATATTCCAGACCCCATCACGGCTTTTCTGCCGATTCAAAAGCTGCCGCCCGGACATCTGCTTGAGCTCGAAGGGGGCAAGATTCGCGTGCGCCAGTATTGGGATTTGCCGGAATACAGCTCGCACCCGCCTCGCAGCGAGGAAGAATGCCTGGAGGAGATGGAGTGGCGGCTCGCTGAAGCAGTGCGCATCCGTTTAATTTCCGACGTTCCTCTCGGTGCGTTGCTGAGCGGAGGAACCGATTCCTCCACGGTAGTCGCCCTGATGGCGCGGGCGAGCTCGAAACCGGTGAAGACCTTCTCGATTGCATTCGCCCACGACGATTTCAATGAATCTCACTATGCTCGCATTGTGGCGGAGCGCTTTGGCACGGAGCATCACGAGTTGGTGGTCGAACCGAACATTCTGGAAACCGTTGACACGCTAAGCCGCTCGTTGGAGGAACCGTTTGGCGATTCCTCGATGCTGCCGACGTATTACGTTTCCTGCATGGCCCGGAAACATGTGACCGTGGCCTTGTCGGGCGATGGGGGCGACGAGATTTTCGCGGGATACGACCGTTATGAAATCAATCGTCGCCGGGGAGCATTCGATCGGGTTCCGGGTTGGGCGGGGCGCTGGTACCGTCAACAAGTCTTTCCGTTGTTGCCGAAGAACATGCGCGGGAGAAGGCTTTCTTACAGCATGTCGCTGCCCTGGCGGGAGCGCTACGTAGATAGCATCTCTTTCCTGCCGTTGCTGGAGAGAGACTTCCCACTCTTGTCCAGCGAGTTCCGGGAAATATTGCGATCCGGAGACAATCCGGCGAACGTGATGTACCGGTATTTTGATCAAGCTCCGGCGACGGACCCGGTCGACCAAATGTTGTACGTGGATACGAAAACCTACATGGTCGGCGACATTCTGACCAAGGTCGACCGCATGAGCATGGCAACGTCACTCGAGGTGCGCGTTCCCATTCTCGACCACCTGTTCGTGGAGTGGGCTACGGGCCTGCCTGCGGAATGGAAACTGCGCGGCGCGCAGCAAAAATATATTCTCCGTAAACTGGCCGACCGGGTGGGCGTGCCGCACGAAGCCCTCTACCGGCCGAAACAGGGATTCGCCATGCCGCTGGTGCACTGGATTCGGCACGAATTGAAGGACCTGATTCTCTCGGTTCTGCTGGAGCCGCGCACGATGCAACGCGGCTACTTCGATCCCGTGGGCGTGAAGCGGCTTCTCGACGAGCACTTTCGCGGGCACCGCGACCACTCTGGCGGAATCTGGCGCCTGCTGATGCTGGAACTGTGGCATCGGAATTTTCTGGAGAGAATTCCTGTGACGGAATTTGGTGCCGAACCCTACAGTGTTACGAGTGTGGCTGGGAATCTGGGATGACTTTGCCCGCTCAGCGTTCATCCCCGGCTGGGTTGGCACCGCTTCCAGCCGGGCCAGCACCTGACGCCAAGACTTCACCCGCCTTCCCGCATCCCATCTTTCTCATGGTCAACAGCCTGGAGACAGGAGGGACGGAGCGTCAGTTCGTTGAGCTGGCGCGCTCGTTGAAGAACGCTCATTGTTCAGTGCAAGTCTCGTGCATACAAAAAAAAGGGCCGTTCCTCGATAGCCCCGCGCTCGCTGCGGTCGGCGAGTTGCATCAGTTTGGTCTTGGAGGCAGCCTTTATGGACTGCACTCCATGCGAAGCCGCTGGCGATTGATGCGTCATCTGCGAAAATCGGAAATTGAGGTCGCTCACGCTTTCGATTTCTACTCGAATCTATTGATGATTCCGTCCGCCAGGCTGGCGCGCACCCCGGTGGTGATCGGCAGTCAGCGGCAGCTCGGGGATCTGCTGACGCGCACACAGTTCCGCGCCCAGTTGGAGATGTTTCGCTGGTGTGACCGCGTCGTGTGCAATTCGCAAGCGGCCGCGGACCGGCTGCTGCAAGTGGGCCTGTCGGGACACAAGCTGGCAGTAATTGGGAATGTTCTGCCGCCAGAGGCGTTTGCAGAGAGCGTGCCGGCTCTGGAACGCCGTGAAGGGACTGTTCGGGTGGGGATGATTGCGCGCATGAATCACAGATACAAGAACCAGGGCAGTTTTCTGCGGGCGGCTGCTCGGCTCGGGCGGCGATTCTCTGACGTGGAGTTTCTGCTTGTCGGGGATGGACCGCTGCGCGCGGACCTGGAGCGCGAAGCGACCGAGTTCGGTTTGCAGAGCCGGGTTCATTTTCTGGGAGATCGCCGCGACATACCGGCAATTCTCGCGAGCATGGATGTATCGGTCGTACCGTCCGCCTCGGAAAGCCTCTCAAATGTGATGCTGGAATCGATGGCGGCCGGAGTGCCGGTGGTGGCGACGGCGGTTGGGGGAAACGTTGAACTGGGCGGCGACGGGCGAGCGCTGCTGGTTTCTCCGAATGACGAAGGGGCCCTCACGGACGGACTAGAAGCCCTGCTGGCCGATGACAAACTCCGCCGGACAATCTCGCAGAAGGCTCGTCAGTTTGCGCAGGAGAACTTTAGCGCGGAGCGAATTCGGAAACAATATTGCGAACTTTATTCTGACGCTCTGGGTGGTCGAAGCCAGCGCAGCCGCTCAACCCGATGATGCTGACCTGTTCCCATAGATGCTAGTCAGCTATAACAGCTGACGGCTTCTGCTCATCTTGTTCCAGACAGGTTCTGTGCCACAACTCCAGGTTCAGCAGGCGCCAGATGCGGTCGGCATGATCGCGATATTTGGAGTGGTGCTCCTCGAATAGGCGCTCCACCGCGGAGCGCTCAAACAATCCGCGCTCCATGGACCGTGGTTCCAGAAGCAGCTTGCGGATCGAGTCGAATTGCGACCCGGCCAGCCAGCGGCTCCACGGCGTGGGGAAGCCCAGTTTCGGACGGTAAAGAATGGAGTGTGGCAGCAGATCTTCGACGGCCTTTTTTAGGATGCGCTTGCCCGCGAATCCTCCGAGCTGAAGATTCTGCGGAATGTTCGTCGCGAATTCCACCAGAGGATGGTCGAGGAAAGGAACCCGGCTCTCGATCGACGCAGCCATACTCATGTTGTCCTGTTTCATCAGCAGTTCGACCAGGTAGGTCTTGATGTCGGTGTAAAGCAGACGGTGCAGCATCTCGCCGGAGGAATGCTCCCAATACTCCAGGACGTTCCGATACGCCGCTCCGGAGACACACCGCCTGCGGACGTCGTCGGTGAGCAATGTGGATTGATCGCTCTCACTGAATGCAGAAAAAAAGTTGTCGAAGTAGAACGAGGCCCACGAATTGCCGTTGCGGGCGAGAAACGTATGGGACAGCTTGCGTCGAACGGTAGCGCCAATCCAGGTGGAATCGGCAATGGATCCGCGAATGCCCCGGCGAATCGCGCCCGGTACGAGGTTGCGATAAATGCCGTCCCAGGCAGCGTTCTTGAGCGTGAAGGCATAGCGGGTATAGCCAGCCAGAGTTTCGTCGGCTCCCTCGCCGGTCAAGACGACCTTCACCCGCTCATGTGCGAGTCGTGCCACAAAGTAAAGAGCGACGCTGGAGGGCCAGACGATGGGCTCGTCCTCGTGTCGGATGAGTTGCGGCAGCGTGTCGAAGAAATCCTGCTGGCTGACGAGCACTTCGTGGTGAATGGAATTCAGATGCTGGGCAACAATGCGGGCGTAGGGGAGTTCGCTGTATTCGTCCTCGGAATAGCCAACCGAGAAAGTCTCAACCGGAGCGCGGCGAATCTTCGTCATCAAGGCGGCCACGGCGCTCGAATCGACTCCGCCGCTGAGGAATACCCCGAGCGGGACATCACTCATCAAGTGACTGCCTACGGATTGTTCCAGCATTTCCCGGAAGGTCTGGATGTAGTAACTCTCGGGTCGTGAGACTTCGCTCTGATTTACTGGCAGATCCCAGTAGCGCTCAATCCGGACTCGGCCGTTCGCTTCCACCTCCATCCAGTGCCCGGGCATCAGCTTGCGAATTTCGTGATAGAACGTCTGTTCGCCGGAGAGATATCCGAACGCCAGATATTCGGGCAGGACCGTGCGATCAAACCGGGCTGCGCTTCCGTGTCCGCTTCCAGGTCCGGCGAGAACCACTTTGATTTCCGAGCCCCATATGATCCGCTCAGCATCCAGCCGATAGTAAAGAGGCTTGATTCCCAGCCGGTCGCGAGCGATGAACAGACGCTGGCGGCGGGCGTCCCAGATCGCGAAGGCGAACATGCCGCGCAGATGCTGCACGCAGTCTGTTCCGTACTCTTCATACAAATGAACGATGGTTTCCGTATCGCTGTGAGTACGGTATTGGTGCCCAAGGGCCTGCAGTTTCTCGCGCAACGCGGCATGGTTGTAGATTTCACCGTTGAAAACAATCCAGACCGTGCCGTCTTCGTTGCTGAGCGGTTGGTGTCCGGTTGCGAGATCCACGATGCTCAGTCGCCGCATGCCGATCCCGACAGAGCCGTCGGTGTAGATTCCCTCGTCGTCCGGCCCGCGATGCACCATAGCGGCACACATCCGCCGGAGAGTCGCAGGTTCGACCCTCGCTCCGTCCCGGAATTGCATGATGCCGGTGATGCCGCACATGCGCTTGCGCTTCCTCTGTCGCGCCGAACTCTGGGCGCGCCGATCTTAAATCACGATTTCCGAATCGAGAACATCCCCGGAAAAAGATTTTCCGGCAACCTCATCGGAGCAGGCCATCTGATGCCGTCCCTCGCGGCTGGCCCACTCCAGCCATTGTAGAGTGCCGCGGTGCGAGATGAGAGGCTCACCGCGGAGCTGCATGAAACTCCCCTCGCAAAATACAAGATGGTCGATGTGCCGATCCTTCACACAGAAATAGAGAAATCTCGCGTCACTGGTCCACGGGCCGAAGTTCCAGGTCGCGGGCCCGGCTTCGCGAAAGATAATCCAGTGCGTGGCAGCGTTGAACTCGAAACGGTAGGCCGCTATTGGCGGCGTAGCTTCCCCGTGCGGGCGTTCGTCGCGGAATAGCTTGCCGGCCTCGATTCCTTCGGCCGCGCCAACGGTGGCGACGAGCAGCACAGCATGCTCTGCCGGAAGCTCAACCCGGGCGTTACAGCGCACAACCGGTGCACTCAGCTTTTCGCCGTAAGCGGGCGAGACATGTTCCGAGAGTAGCTCGGACTTCCACAGGGGATCGTCAACTGGAAGGAACGCGAGATGATGCGATGCCTGAGTATCGGTTGCTTGATCCAGCGCGGGGCGGGCGACAAAACCGCCTCCGCGAGGCGAGACTTCGATGTCGGGCGCAAAGTGCCATGAAGTTTCGAGAAGATGCGAACCACGGCCTTCGGCTACGTCGCGGATCAACCAGAAGCTGCCGTTCAGGTGAAATACGAAACGCTGATGCCTCACGGGTTCGGGGAGCCGCTCGTATCCGGAATGCGATCCAGCAAACAGCGCAAAGCTGTGGCCACTGATCCACAAATCCGATTGAACCTTCGGAATCGAACTCCATGCGAACGGCCCTTCAGGCTGGGCTTGGTCGAGGCCGTCAACCGCCATCGTATTGTGGGCGCGCGTACCGCGAAACATGTTCCGGTCAGGGCCGGGACCGACGTAGCAGAAGCTTCCAGGATCCACCAGCCAGCGCCGGCCGGCGAATGCGAAATTGACGCTGAGTGCGTCGGCATGGCCATGCCCAGAGTGCCCGGTACCTTGAGGTCCGGCGTCGATCACCATCCGTTGAGGAAGTGGTTCGGAGCCTCCCATGATGTACAGTCCGCCGTCCAGGAACGCCTGAGACGTGACCTGCGGACTCGCTGGCTCAGCGCCGAGCGCCAACGCAGCTCGGCCCAACAACCAGATCGCTTCTTCGGCTAACGGTGCATCGGCTCGAATGCCAGCGTCATGAAAAAGCACAGATCCGATCGCCAGCGGATCCGTCATGTGCTCGGCACGATTGCGTGCAGAATTGAAGACTCTTCCGCCGTCGTCGTCGCCGAAGCCCTCAGGCGGACCGGCTTGCGCTAGAGCCTGACTGACCGCAAGCATTTTTCTGAGGACGAGATCGAATCCGGAAGGGATCTCCATGCCATTCCGCGACGCGAGTATGCGGGCGTGCAGAAAAAAATCAAGCGCGTAGACGTGGTAATACAACGATTGCTCGAAATAAACGCCGTCGGGCCGCACCTGCCGCTGAGCTTCTTCCTGAACGATTCTCCATCCCTTCTTTTTCCACTTCGGGGCAGACGAGATTTGCGGATAAAGCGTGCCGATGAAGAATAGGGCGACGGCCTCTCCGAGCAGGTGCGTGTTGGGAGAAAAGTATGTCGAGAGATAGCGCTCAATGTGACGGCCGTTCAATGCCAAAGCGTGCAGAAGATCATTCTCGAAACCAGCGGGCACGGCAGGACATCGCGCAAGCAGTTGCTGAACCCAGATCCAGGAGAGGGTGCGGAATGCAACTTCCAGGCTGCTGGCCCAGTTCGCTCCCAGCGGATAAGAGTTAGCGCATTGCCAGGAGTACCACTGCGCGAAGATTTCCCGCGCATAGGCCTCTTCGCCCGTAAGCAGCCAGGCCTTCGCCAGAGTGACGAGGTGCTGATGACGGCTGAGTTCCCAGGTGACTTTGTGATCACCGATCTGGGCAAAATCGAGGAAGTTGATCTTGAACCACGGAATCAACGGTGAGCGCAACCCATGCACCGCGTCGAGCTGCCAGTCGATTTCTGCGCCGTAGGCGAGATTCCGGTAGCCCAGGAGTCTGAAACGATGCCGGCAAATCTGGTCGGCTTCTGCCACGATCGCCGCTGCCTCGCGCGGCAGATGCTCCCGCAGCAAGGCAACGCGCTGCGGAAGTTCATCGCTCGAAAAGAAGAAATTTCCTGCAGCCGTGGAAGAGAGTGCAAGTCCGTTCCGGCCTGGTTGCAGTCCCACGCCACACAGAGCGACATCGAGCCGCTTGGAAAACTCCTGGTGCGCGCGCGTCGCAAGTTCGTCCAAACTCATGTTGGACAAGCGAGACCAGAGGCTTCGTCCGGCAAGGGGCACACCCAGAGTTTATCCCCAGTACCCGGTATACTCCAATCTGAGCGGACGGAAGATGGTAGGGCGGCGAAAACTTCGGTCACCGTCGAAGCTGTAACGGAACTGGCATACTAGAAACTTGCATCCATACGAATTGAGGAACCGGAACGTGGGGCTGTCGATCAGTGTGTTTGGCATGGGCTATGTGGGCTCAGTCTCGGCCGCGTGCTTTGCTCATGTGGGCCACAAGGTAACGGGGGTGGATGTTAGCCCGGCCAAAGTAGAGATGATGGCAGCGGGCCGCAGTCCCATCATCGAAGCGCGGATGAGCGAACTGGTGGAAGAGGGACATCGCGCAGGATTGCTCCACGCCACGACCAATGCGGTGGACGCGGTAAGGGACTCTGAAATTTCGTTCGTCTGTGTCGGTACGCCCAGTTTGCGCAGCGGAAAACTCGATCTGGGCTATGTCGAGCGCGTGGTTCATGAAATCGGCCTCGCACTCAAGCAAAAGAAGTCCTATCACGTGATCGTGCTACGAAGCACGGTATTGCCCGGCACGACTGAGGCGCTCGTCATTCCGACCTTGGAGAAGGCCAGCGGACGGCGCGCGGGAACAGATTTCGCGGTGTGCTACAACCCGGAATTCATGCGCGAGGGCAGCGCCGTGGCCGATTTTCTTCAGCCCCCCTATACGGTGCTGGGCGCTCAGGATCCGGCACATCTGGTTGTCGTGCGGCAACTGTATAGCGCTGTTTCCAGTCCGGTGTTCGAAACCAGCATTACCGTGGCTGAGATGGTCAAGTATGTCTCCAACGCGTTCCACGCAGTGAAAATCGGATTTGCAAATGAAGTTGGGACACTGTGCAAGAGCCTTGGAGTCGATGCCGAAGCGGTCACAAAAATCTACACCGCCGATACAAAACTGAACATTTCCCCGGCCTACCTTTCCCCGGGTTTCGCCTTTGGCGGATCGTGTCTGCCCAAAGATCTGCGGGCACTGAGTCATCGCGCGAAGGAACTCGATCTGGAGTTACCGCTTTTGGAGTCGGTTCTGCCCAGCAACGCGCAGCATATCGACCGAGCGGTTGAGCTAGTGCTGCGGACAAACAAGAAGAAGATTTCGTTTCTGGGGTTGAGCTTCAAGCCCGGAACCGACGACCTGAGAGAAAGCCCACAGGTACAAATGATCAAACGCTTGCTCGGAGAAGGCTGCCAGGTGCGGGTATGGGATCGGGATGTGTCGTTGGGGAGGCTAGCGGGGTCGAACCGCCAATACATCGAAGAAGTCATTCCGCACATCGGTTCATTGCTCTCCGCCGACCTTGAGGACGTGGTTCGGAGCGGCGAGGTCGTCGTGATCGCTACCAGGGTCGACAAAGATCAACTGAACCGCTGCCTGCGCCGTGAGCAGATTGTGATTGATCTCATCAACCTGGCCGCGGCATCGCGCCCCGGCACCACCGCGTCCTATCAGGGGACTTGCTGGTAAGCATGGGAATGAAGACTTTAGACGCGATGAAAGCTAAGACAGATGAGAGTTAAGATCGATGAAAGTTAAGATCGATGAGAGTTAGGATCATGGACCCGGAAGCGGCCGACTGGACACGGTTGGACGGTTTCGCGGACCGTACCGTTTTTCAGACTCGCGAATGGTTGCATTTTATCCGTGAAACACAACGCGCCAAGATCGTCCTCTGCGAGTTGGAGGAGGGCGGAGAAGCAGTTGGCTATTTCACGGGATTGATTGTTTCGCGATTCGGATTGAAGGTTCTGGGAAGTTCATTTCCCGGATGGACCACGCCCTACATGGGATTTAATCTCGTGCCGGGCGCCTCGCGCAAGGCGGCGTTGGCGGCCATCGAACGCACCGCGTGGGACACGTGGAAGTGCCTGCACATGGAAGTCTCCGACCCGTTCTTTTCCCTCGATGACGGCAGCGAGATCGGATTCACAAGTGAAGCCTTTGAGACGTATCGTACCGATCTCACGGAAACGGAAGATAGTCTGTTCGGCAAAATGAGCAGCGCCTGCCGACGCTGTGTGCGCAAGGCCGAAAAGAGTGGCGTGACCATCGAAGAAGCGCACGATCTCGATTTCGCTGACGAGTTCTACGAACAATTGAAGGACGTGTTCGCCAAGCAGGGCCTGGTTCCCACCTATGGCGTCGAGCGGGTGCGCTCGCTGGTTCGAAATCTCGAACCCACGGGCCGCATCCTGCTGGTGCGGGCGCGAGATTCCGAAGGGAAGTGCATTGCCACGGGAATCTTTCCCGGCTTCAACAAGTTCGCCGAATTCTGGGGAAATGCGAGCTGGCGTTCCAGCCAGATTTTGCGTCCGAACGAAGCCATTCACTGGTACGCGATGAGGTACTGGAAGCGCCGCGGGGCCGAAATCTATGATTGGGGCGGGGAACGCCCCTACAAAGAGAAATACGGCTGTGTTCCGCACAGCGTGCCCTGGTTCACCAAATCGCGCTATGCCTTCATCTCGACGCTGCGGACACAGGCAAGGGCCGTGTTCGAGCGGAAGCAGCGGCTGCAAGGCTGGTGGCAGAGCCGCCGAAAACCGGCAGAGGATCAGACTGGCGCAACCTAAGCCTAAGCGGCGAATTGCGGCGGAAGCGCTTGTCGTCTCCCGGTCGCGGCATCGACCGAGACTCGTTAGTAACTGCAATCAGGGTGCGCGCCCCACATCCCTTGCTAGAATTAAGAGTCCGAGTGATGAGATCGGCCGCAAATTTCGAGGCAAGGCAATGCTGAAAAGGGGACTCAAGCACCTTTCGCGAGTCAGCGACGTGCTGTTCCGTAAGCTCCGAGTCGAGCGGGACATCACCATCTTTCCGGATGACGTATTTCTCACTTCCTATCCACGATCGGGCAATACCTGGACACGCTTCCTGATTGGCAATCTGGTTCATCAGAAGGAAGAAGTTACTTTTCTCAGCGTCGAACGTTTAGTTCCTGACATGTACAAGCATTCCGACCGGGTGCTCCGCAACCTGCCGCGGCCGCGGACGCTAAAAAGTCATGAATGCTTCGACCCGCGTTACAGGAAAGTGATTTATATTGTGCGCGACCCGCGGGATGTCGCGGTGTCGAACTATCACTGGGAACTCAAACTGCGATCGGTGAAAGAGGGATACCCGATCGAGGAATTTGTGCCGCGTTGGATGGCGCCGCAGTTCTGGCCCCGGATCGGCTCCTGGGGAGATCACGTGAGCAGTTGGTTGGCGACGCGGCGCGGACACGAAGGGTTCTTGTTGTTACGTTATGAAGACCTGAAAAGAGATTCTCAGGGGGAACTCGCACGAGTCGCGGAGTTCCTGGGAATCGAGGCCACGCCAGAACGTCTGAACCGGGCGATTGAACTGAGTACGGCCGAGAATATGAGAAAGCTCGAGAGCAAAGACGGCGGAAAGTGGGTTGCCACAACGCTCACGCGGCAGGACAAGCCGTTTGTCCGCAATGCCACATCGGGTGGGTGGAAGACTGTACTGCCCGAAGAGACGGTTGCCTACATCGAGACGCATTGGGGCCAAATGATGCGGGAACTCGGCTACGAATTCGCTACGCCAGGCCTGGAACCGGCGGGCGCATCTTCGCAGAAACAGCAGAAGGTTTGAGGTCAGAAGTTGCGAGGCAATCCATCGCCATCGGCACGGGTGAAGTGAAGACTCGACTGTTTCTCGGTAAACGGCCGCAACAAGGCGCTCAGGCCCTTCCCGGCGGCGAAAATAAAATTCGATTGCGAGCCCAGGAATCCGGCATGTTCCAGCGCGCGGGCCCAAAGCCGATGGCTCTGATTGGAAACGATCAGATCTGCTCCTTGCTGCGTCAGGGTTGCCGAAGCTGCCTGAATTACCGGCAGGGCATTTTCCGGCGCAGCCCAGCAATCCAAGATCGAGCCCACGCGCATCGATCCATATTTCTCGTCCTTCCGTCGTTCTCCTACCACGGCCCATCCAATATCCTGCCCACCGCGGCTCACGCGCAGGCGGGTGAAGTGCTTGTCGCTGGCCGGGTAAAGAGTGCGCAACGTCTGGCAATCGCGAACGGCGGTCATCGCATAATGGATCTTCGCTTGTTCCCACAAGGGATCCACCCACTCGGAAAACTGCTCGACTGGTTCGGCGGTAAACGAAGCCGGCTTCGATGAGCGGAGTTTTCTCAGACCCTGGATTGTCTTCACTCCGGCCCAGCCTGTGCCGGTCCATGCGGCCAGGTTCAGCATTAGCGTGCGAAACGGAGACGTTCGCAGCGCCTGGATTTCCCGGAAGAAACGATTGGGATGAGCAACATGGAAATAGAAGGGAATGGCGCAGTTGGCCCAGCCAAGGCTGATCAGCATCTTCGGCAAGGGGCGATCATACCCGCCCATGCCGAGGCAATAGAGCAGTGGAGAACGGCTCATTGCATCCTTCAGCAACATGGCTCCAATCGTCGCATAGGACTTGTTGACAATGCCCTCTGACAGCGGATGGTGGTAGTAGGCCACGTTGCGCGTGACGCCGTCCGGAAAAGAGAAATCCTGCCGCTTGAGCGCGTAGCCGCCGCGGACCACGCCATTGTCCAACACCACGAAATACTCCTGATACAGGCTCGCGACGTCGGAGCGTGGCAGCCAGCGCGGCTCGGCGCGGGTGAAGAATACGAGATCAGGTTCGGCACCGCCTGACTGCAAACGCTGGTTGAAATCCCTCACCGCCGGTTCGTGCTCTTCGCGATATGGCTGGATGACGATAGGCATGACGGGCGTGACAGGCGACCGGCAACTTGCGAAAGATGGTACTCCCGGCTAGCGTGGACCTGCTTGCAGCTTGCTCTCGACCAACTTCGCCGCTTCGCCGACATTGCGCAATTGTTCCATTTCCTCCGGGGACAACTGCAGCCCGAACTTTTCTTCCAGGGCGAGCACAAAGTTCAGGTGCTGCGTCGAATCCCAAGTCTCAATGGTCTCCGGTGATGACGCGGCCGTGACTCGATTCACCGGAACGTTGAAAAGGTCGGACGCTACGCCACGAATCTGGTCGAGAATGGATGACGTCAATTAGACTCTCCCCCCAATCGTTTTTACTTTGATCCAGTCCGGAGTTGCGATTGTATTCTGCCCCAACGACAAGCTCCAAACTGAGCCGTCAAGGTTCTCTTCGAGAAGCTGAAAGCCGTGCTGTGCGTAGAAATCGCGGGCAGGAGCATTTTTCCGCGTGGGGATGAATCGTCCCAACAGTCGCTGGCGGCCGCGAGCTGCGGCGGCCTGAGCGAGATGCGAAAGCAGGGCTGTTTCCACGGCTCTTCCAATGACGCGGCAACTGAGCAGGAAAGTTTCAATCTCGGAAGTGTCGGCCTCATCGTGAGTGATGGCTACGCCGACCAACCCGTGGTCGCCGAACCGGTCGCGTACCTTGATGGAGAGGACATGCCATCCCGGGCGCGCAGCCATATCGGCGATCTGCTGCTCGCTGAAGCGCCGGGTGGTCAGATTGAATTGATTGGTCTTTTGCGTGAGCTGCGCGACTCTTGCCAGCGTCGCCGGCGCGACCGGCGCGACCTCGGCTTCCTGCTCAAGATAACGAAAGAAGTCTTCCTTGCTTTGGAAGTTTTGTTCGGCCTGCGAGCGCTCCCATTGCGTCGCATACAGGGTGGTCCGCTGCTGGTCTTCGCTGGAGAGAGCAAGCCGTTCGAATGCCGGGCAGTCTCGAAGTCTGGCCGCGTACGCCAGCGGATCGCCGGGCAGATCAAGAATCATGACCTCCGGCAACGCGTTGCGAACTTGTTCCCGCTCCACAGGGTTGTCGTCGAGAAAGGCGAGAGCATCGGTGCCAACGTTTAGCTCGGACGCGATCTCGCGCAGGTTCTGCGACTTGTCGTTCCAGTTGATCCGCAACGCGGAGAAATCCTTGGGCCGCAGAATCATGCCCGGATGATTTTCCAGGGCTTCCATCGCGTCTTCTCCATTGTTCTTGCTGCAAATGGCCAGCAAAATTCCTCGCCGCGTCAGATCCAGCATCGCCCGCTGCAGGTTCTGGTAGGCCGCGCCCGGAAACTCCGGACCGAGCTTGATTCCGGTCAAACCGTCTTCGCCGATGACACCTCCCCACATCGTATTGTCGAGATCGGCGACGAGCACCTTGGCAGTCTTCCCGGTCAGCGGGACCAGAAAGCGCGTCCATTCGAGGGCCATCTCAATGAGGCAATCGGCGGCGATGGGCATTCTCGCGATGAGCCATTTTCGTTCGTCGTGCCAACGCAAGCGGCCGCGGCGCGCCACCAGTCCGTCATAGTCGAGCACATAAACGCCGCGGTGTTCGCCCGCGATCTGGCGGAGCGCCTGGTTGATTTGATGGATGGCCGACGCCTGGCTGGTCTGCTGCTGCGCATCGAGAACTCCCGCACTCGGTCGCGCCGGCAGTTCAAGAGAATGCACGACCAGCCCGGCGGAACTGTGCTCCCGGAAAGCGCGGATCCACTGGCTGAAGCTGTTGGACACGCGTTGTATTGCCGTGGAAACGGCTTCCGGCGCCAGATCGGGATACTCGCGCCACAAGTCAGGAGCGAGGTCCGCCGTTTGGGCCGCGAGAATTACAGCGTCGGGCGAAAAATGGTAAAGAGAAGAATCCCGGTCGAGAATCTCCTGAGGGTAGGCGTTGAAGTCTCCCGCCTGCACCGTTAAATCAATTCCGCGAGCAAAGGCCTCGGCTCGGAGTAAAGGAATCGCCGGTTCCAAGGTGAAGGAACGCAGCACTGCGAGCCGATATGGCAGTAAAGGAAGTTTGCCGCGCAGTTCTTCCAAGCGTGATACCAGGAAGGCTGCGGCGGTAGAACCGGGCTCTTTGCTCCAAAGGTCGGAAAGGCACCGGAACGCAAGATCCCACGATCCGGCGGAAAGCAGGCGGTCGGCTTCGCCGCGCAGGTCCGAGCTTTTGGGATCGGAGGTCATTCCTGAGCGGGCTTCCTCTGGCGCTCCAGATATTCAATAAGAAGCTTATTCTTGGTGTACACCCAGGCGATGCGACGCCCTCCAAAAGCGACGGCCGGCAGCGGAGGCCTGACCACGAGCCCGCCTTGCGCCCGGCTCAACTCCAATTGATTTTCCAGGCTTTCGATCTCATAGCACAAGTGGTGCAACCCTCCGCCGCGCTTTAAGAAGGGAATCACCGGCGATTGTTCGCCAGCCGGTTCCACCAGTTCGAACAAAGGATCGGCGGCATGTTTGCCTTGCAGGAAAGTTACGCGCACTACTTGATTCGGATCGTGAAAAACCACACTGTCCCACTCCGCCTGCAGCGAGTCCAGGAATCCCTGCACGGAGTTCGCAATCGAAGCGACAACAAAACCAATGTGATGAAACGTGGCGGCGGACGGAGCAACTGCTCCCATGGAAGATTCCATCTAGGCCGTGCTCCCCATCGAAAATCGCTTTGGATTCGAGTGCATCATTTCAGCTCGACGATAAAGACGTCGGTCCGATATTTCTCACCGTTCGGCAGTTTTCCCAGCTGGTCTTCCCAGTCGGACGTGAACATGAAGAAGCGACCATCCTGCGAAACATTCCCACGCGGAGTCGACCAGAAGCCGTTCCTGGCGGTGCTGTAGGTATGGGCAAACCGCCAAACTTTGGATGCCTTTCCGTCCGTCTCGGCGCAGTCGATCTCATTCTCCCATGGTCCGGCAACGAGTGGCGCGGTTCCAGGCGTATCGGGATTGGTCGCCTGATATGTCGAGAAACAGACGGGAGCGGAATCGTTCGGATCCACGTTATTCCAGGAGAAATGGGAGTCGTACCAGCTTCCTTTCACCGGCTCCAGATTGTCGATCAGCGGAGTTGCTTCTTCCAGATGGTTCAGTGGCCGCGATACTGTGTCCATAGGATGCGACATGCCGGACGAACCCACGATGTGCGAGTAGCCCATTACGTGGTGCCCACTGCATCCGCGCGAGCAGACGCTGACGTTCATCGTGTCGATCTCCCAGACCACCCAGCGATGCCCGACGCTGCCCCCGCCGCCACGCGTGACGTAGACGAATTTCCCCGATTTCGCCATGCGGGCGTTGTGAACCAGAAAACGGTCGGGAACCGAAACCGTCCCCTTCGGTCCCCACTGTCCGCCGATTTCACCAGTCTGCGGGTTATACCAGCGGCAGCCCTGGGCCCGGTCGTAGATGTAGACCAGATAGTTTTCGTCCTGCAGCGGCCCTAATGTAGTCATGAACCGGTTGTCATCGGCGCTGACCGTAATCGAATGTCCGGAGTCGCGAGCTCCGAGTTTGACGCATTTCGATGGATCGTTGATCTCGGCCACCTTCCCAGTCGTTATGTCGTACTGTTCAAACTCGGGCTCCGGATGACTCATGCCATACAGGATATTGGCCCGCCCGAAGCTGAACTGAGGCTCCGCTCCCCACGGTAGAGGCGGGATTCTGGCCGGACGCGCTGCCATACTCGCGGGGTCGAAATGGTAGAGCAGAAACGAACCTCCGGAAGTGGTCACGTAAAACATCGTGGAATCCTTGTTCCACGAATTCTGTTCCGCGGACGATGAGGTGTAGAGAGGCCGCCCTGGCTGCTTCGGATCCGATCCAGCGTCGGTAACGCGCACGATGCGAGAACCAAAAGTAGGATCACTAATCACTGAGCCGGCGGAGCCGATAGCGGGCGGTTTGTCCGGATATGATTCCACGCGCCGGTCGGTGCGGGCACAGTATTCTGGCGGTCCGCATTTGACGCCGCCGGACGGGTCAGGATGGTTGCTGGAAGAAGTTTGAGCCGCGCAGAAGGCTGCACTCAGGCCGAGCGCCGTGAACCACCGCAGGAAGAACTTCATCGCCAAAGTCGCTAGCCTTTGCCGTCCCATGTGAAGACGTAATGTCATTCTAATTCGTTCTCGGGGGGCTGCCAACAACGGGGAGTCAACGCGACGGCTTCGAGCGCTGGAGCAGCGCAGTGCGCACGCGATCATAGAGTGGGTTGCCGAGAATGTTCCTCGCGGCCTCGCGCACCGCGCTCTGCGCCCGCATGCGGGCCAGGTTGTGTCCTGCACAGATCGCGGCAAAGGCGCTCAAAGGAGTATCGCGCAAGATCGCAACCCGGCCCAATCCAAAAACGTTGCTGCTTCGGGAGTTCGCCTGAATGCGGCTGGTGGAGACTGTCTGGTAGCCGGCGGCTTGCGCCACAGTGACAACTCGCTGATCGCAGCGACCTCCCGGACAGGAGAAGTGATTCACCGACTGGCCAACGATCTGCTCCAGTTGCGTCTTGGCGTCGGCAATTTCGTGCCGCAAGCCGTTCTCATCGAGATCGGTGAGATAGGGATGGGTCATCGAGTGGCAGCCGATTTCGAAACCACGAGCGGAGAGTTCTTTGAGTTGGGGGGGCGAAAGATAGCCGGAGGTTCCTAGTCTCCCAGTAGTAATAAAGAAGGTCGCATTGAGCCTGGCGTCTCGAAGTATCGGCACCGCCGCCAGTAGGTCGGTTTCGGAGCCATCGTCGAAAGTAATGGCCACGCAGCGGTCTTCATCAGGAAATGTCAGAGCCTGGCCGACGCTCAGGCCTTGCCATGTATTTGCTTTCAGGTAATCCATTTGTGATCGGAAATCGGACTCGGGCAGCGCATAGCGCGCATAGCCCGGCTCGGACTGGCACAGGCGCCGGCCAGGCCTTTCCAGTTCGTGATACATCAGAAAAACGATGGAACCCTTGGGCATCGGAATCGTTTTATTAACCTATTTGAGACGGTAGAATCGTCAGAATCTTACAACACCGGTTCGACGCTCTGGCCCCCGCCTATAGCACAGGAAGCAGGCTGAACACGACTCCGATCCCGTGCGGCTCCAGTTCAATTTCCTGTTCACAGCTCTTGCGCTCAAGATCATAGAGTGCGATGTGAGACGGTCTGTGTCGCGAGGATCCGTTCTTGACCCACGACACGTTTTCGATGAACTTGGTGGGACGGACGCGTGTGAAGCCCACCCACAACCGGCGCTCATCCAGCGGGAGCACGCCCCGGCACCAGCCCAGCGCCTGACCAGACTGTCCGCTCATCTGGTTCAGATCAATTGTCTGTTCAACCTTCAGCATTTTGCGGCTGGCGATGACGATGTGGCCGTCGACGGTGGTAAAGTAGATTCTGTCGCCAAAAATGTAGCCGTCGTGCGGCCTTTGCACCGCGATATCGATGCGCGGTCCCGGAGTGGTCAGACAGACTGCATCCCGTTGCTGCAACCGGGTAACCCATACTTCCTGGCCGATTTCAAACACGTGATTGGGATGCGATTTATGAGGCTTGGTGGTCGGGATCTTGCGATAGTCCGTCTGCCGTGAAAACCTTGCCCACGGA
>Ga0302324_100006086_pt1 | contig 26165 bp, 24 predicted proteins | sample Palsa_T0_1_FD_201949 | JGI IMG/M metagenome (GOLD analysis project Ga0302324, IMG submission 201949) | Peat permafrost microbial communities from Stordalen Mire near Abisko, Sweden - Palsa_T0_1 | ecosystem: Environmental > Terrestrial > Soil > Palsa > Peat permafrost | place: Sweden: Abisko... | reverse complement strand
TTAAGAATTCCCGCTTAGGATGCCGCCGCTGCGATCTTCCAGAGATATCCCATGTTGCGAGCCTTCGACATCTTTCGCAAAGCCACGTTCGGCTGCGGACTGGCTCTGGCGATGTTCGGTGCTGCTCACGCCGGCCCGGTCAAAATCCTCTACGCCTTCAAGGGCGGTAATGACGGCGCCGGACCTGTTGCGGGGGTCATCGCGGACAGCGACGGAAATCTGTACGGGACCACGCTGTATGGTGGAGGCAGCAGTTGCGGCGGCCAGGGCTGCGGCACGGTCTTCAGGCTGGCGCCGGACGGTATTGAGACCGTGCTCTATGCCTTCCGGGGCGGCCGCGTCGGTGAAATTCCTATCACCAGCCTTGTCCGGGACAAGGTTGGCAATCTCTATGGCGTGACAGCACGCGGTGGCGGTCCCAGCTGCGACCAAGGATGCGGGACAGTTTTCCGCCTCGCGCCGGACGGAACGCTGACAGTACTCCACTCCTTTAAGGGCGGCAGCGATGGTGCGTTACCGGATGCTGGCCTCCTGCTTGACAAGCGCGGCAATCTTTACGGCACGACCTTGTCTGGAGGCGCGAATAGCCGCGGGACCGTTTTCAGGATTGCACCAAACGGCACCGAATCCGTGCTCTATGCCTTCTGCGCGCAAACCAATTGCACAGACGGCGAGTCGCCTCAGTCGGCCCTCATCGCCGACAAGGAAGGCAATTTGTACGGAACGACAATATTGGGCGGCAATCCCGCGGGCGGAACCGTCTTCCGGCTAGCGCCCGATGGCACCGAGACCGTTCTTTACAGCTTCTGCCAGGTGCAGCCGGACTGTCAGGACGGAATAGGGCCATACGCCGGCGTCACGATGGACAAAGCGGGCAATCTTTACGGCACGACGGAGTATGGCGGTGCGGTGGAAGACGGAAGTCTCGGTACTGTCTTCAGGCTTGCGCCCGACGGCACGGAGACGGTGCTACATAGCTTTTCGCTGCAAACCGACGGATACAACCCTGTGTCCGGCGTGATCATTGACAAGGCCGGCAATATCTATGGCACGCTATTTGCGGCTAGCTTTGCGTGCAAAAAACACCTCGGTGCCGTTTACCGGCTCTCGCCGGACGGCAGCGAAAAGATCTATTGCGTTCCCTCTCTCATCGACGCCGGCGTCATCGAGAGAAACGGCTCTCTCTATGGTACCGGCAGCGGCGGCGGCAAGTACAATGAAGGCGTCGTCTTCGCGATCAAAAAGCGTTAGAGCGTTATTGCTGCAATCGGAATCGACTTTCACACGCGTCATCGCCCGCTTCATGCGGGCGACCCAATTTTTGTAGGAACGAAAATGGGTTGCCCGGACATTGAAGCTTGTCCTCCGGCCGCGCTTTGCGCGGACCGGGCAATGACGAAGTTGGGATGTTTCAATTTGGAAAAACTTGGCTCTAACGTCCCAAAAATCCCTCGAGAACATTGACCGTATTCTCGCCCAGGCTCGCGACATCGTAGCCGCCTTCGAAAACGAACAGCGTGGGCTTGTTCAGGGCTGCGATCTCTGCGCCGAGACGGAGATAATCCTCCGTCTTCAATTTGAAGTGTGATATCGGATCGCGCTCGAACGTGTCGAGGCCGAGCGAGACGAGAACGACATCCGGTCCGAAATCGCCGATGGCGGATTTGGCCCGCGCTAACGCCTCGCGATAGAGCAGCCAATCGGTTCCCGCCGGCATCGGCAGGTTGAGATTATAACCTTCGCCTTTGCCTTCGCCGCGCTCATCCGCGAAGCCCAGGAAATGCGGATAGGCGAAAGACGGGTCGGCATGCAGCGAACAGAACAGCACATCTGGGCGCCCGTAGAAGATCGCCTGCGTGCCATTGCCGTGGTGATAGTCGACATCGAGGATGGCGGGGCGCAGGCCCAGATCGGCCAGCCATTGGGCCGCGATGGCGACATTGTTGAGATAGCAATAGCCGCCGAATATATCGCCACCGGCGTGATGACCGGGCGGGCGGGTGAGCGCGAAAGCGGAACGCTCGCCCTCATGGATCGCCTGCGCGGCCGACAGCGCGACATTGACCGCCGCGCGCGCCGCGGCCCAGGTGCCTTTCACGATCGGCGTCGCGGTGTCGAACGCATAGGTTCCCAGCCGCGCCTCGATCGTTCCATTCGGCTGCGGCCTGAGGCTACGCGCGGGCCACGTGGAAGGGATGGCTGCCGGCGCGTCCGCGCCATAATGCTTCGTCCATAGATCATGCGCCTCCGCGAGGAGCGCGACGAGACCGGAATCGTGCACCCGCAGGATGGGTTCGCTGCCGAATTCGCCAGGCGGCAGAACCGGTCCGAGTTTGCGTGTTTCGATGCGCGCCCGTACGGCTTCGGCCCGCGCGGGAATCTCCACGGCGGGCGCGAGCTTTCCCGCCTCGAATTCCTGTGGCGGCGCATGCCCGAGATGCATCGGCGAATAATAGGTCTTCATCCGGGAATGGGACGACAGACCGCGCGCGAAGGCAAGCTTGCATCCGGTCGCGGTGTCTCTGCTAAAGTTGGCGCAGCTATAAAAGGGAAACGGCCATGGCGTTGAAGACACCACAGGAATACGCAGCCAGCCTCAACGACGGTCGCGTGACCTATTGGAACGGCGAACGCATCGAGGACATCACACAGCACCCCCGCTTCCGTGTGCCCATCGCGCTGACAGCCGAAGATTACAATTACGACGCGCCCGACCTGGGCGCGCTCAGGCGCTATCGCACGGAAGAGGGCGATTGGGCCCACCGCATCTACCAGATCCCGCGCGACGAGGCGGATCTCGCCAAACGCGTCGAACTCCTGCAGCACACCTCGATCGGCACCGCCGTCTCGGGCGTCTACATGGCGCTCATGAGCGTCAAGGATCAGGTGGCCGCGATCAATCCCCAATTCGCCGACAATATCGAGCGCATGTATCGCTATTGCCGCGACAACGACCTGCGCGCGGCCGAGGTCATTACCGACCCCAAGGGCGACAGGAAGCGCCGCGCCCATGAGCAGGACGATCCCGATCTCTATGTGCGCATCGTCGAACGGAGGAAAGACGGCATCGTAGTGCGCGGCGCCAAGCTCCATATCACGGCGGCGTCGGTCATCCATGAGCTTGTCGTCATGCCGACCAAGGGCATGCGCCAGGACGAGACCGACTACGCGGTTTCGTTTTCCATTCCCGTGAACGCCAAAGGTGTCAGCATCATCAATCGCAGCTTCGCGCCCGCCGAACTCAACGCCTTCGACTATCCGGCCAGCTCGCATCACAGCATGCCCGAAGGGTTCGTCGTGTTCGACGACGTGTTCGTGCCGTGGGAGCGTGTGTTCCTGGCGGGCGAGGTGCAACTCGCCAGCAAGCTCGCGCAATCGCTGGGACTGTGGGAGCGCACGGGCGGCGTCATCGCCGCGGTCGAAACCTCTGAACTGTTCGTGGGTCTCGCCCAGCTCGTCACCGAGCAGCAGGGCAAGGAAAACGATCCCGTGGCGCAGGCGTCGATCGCCGAACTCATCACCTATGCGCAGATGCTGCAGATGGCGCTCGACTATGCCTGCCGGCATTTCGAGCGTACGGCGTCGGGCATGGTGTTTCCCAACACGCTCGCCATCAATGCCGCCAAATATTACTACGCGGCGAACTATCACCAGACCGTGCGCTATCTGCACGATCTGAGCGGCGGGTTGGTGCTCACGCTCCCTCTGGAGGCCGATCTGCGCAATCCGGAATCGGGCAAATACATCCGGAAATTCCTGCACACCAAAGCCAATGTCGATGTCGAAACGCGCATGCGCGTCTTCAATCTGATCCGCGATCTGACCGCCGACGCTTATGGCGGCTGGAATTTCGTGGTGGCGTTGCAGGCGGGCGGCGGGCTTTCGGCACAGCGCACGATGATGAACCGCACCTATGACATCGCGCGCGCGAAGGGCAAGGCATTGGCGGCCGCTGGTTTCAAAGCGAACTGAGAATCATCCCGCCTGCAGCAGGATGGCGCCGAGCGCGATCGCGCCCGCCGCCGCCCAGCGGCGTGGCGTCATGCGCTCACCCAGGAAGGTCATGGCGAGCGCTGTGCCGAACAACACGCTCGTCTCGCGCAACGCGGCCAATTGCGCCGTCGCGCCGAAGCGATAGGCGAGCATCGCGGAGCCGTAAGTGGTGATCGAGAGAGCGCCCAGCAACACGCCCAATTTCCACTGGCGCCTCGCTTCGACGACGACCCGCTTGCCGCGAATGCCCGGGGCGGTGACGAGCACGCAAAAGCCATGCGCCACGAAGAACCAGAGAACATAGGTGAGCGGATTGTTGACCGCGTGCACGCCTGAGGAGTCGATCACTGTGTAGCATCCGATCGCCAGACCCGTTGCCAACGCGTAGGAGAGACCTTTGGCAGCGCCCTGGCTCGCGCGATGCGAAATGCCGATGGCGATCACACCGGCCGACACGAGGACAATTCCCGCCAGCTGAAGCGGCGGCGGATGCTGACCGAGCAGGAAGATCACACCCAGTGTCGTAAAGAGCGGGCCGGTGCCGCGCGCCACGGGGTAGACGGCGGAAAACGCCGCGCTCTCGTAGGATTTGACGAGCAGAAGTTCGTAAATCGCGTGTATGAATGCGGTCGCAAGCAGGAAACGAATCGCCGCGCCATGCGGCAGCGGCACAAAAAACAATGCGGGCGCCACGATCAGCGCCGAAAAGACGCCGATGAGCAGTCGCATGGCATATTTGTCGTCGGCACGCTTCGTCAGGATGTTGACGACGGCATGGACGGCGGCCGAAAGAAGAATAAGCAGGAGGGCGGTCATGGAGCCGCCGAGATTGGGAGGCCGGCCATGGGCGCACAAGAGCTGAACCAGACTTTGATCGGCCAGCCGGGCGGTCGCGCGCGGTTGCAAACGCCGGCGCTGGTGATTGACCTCGATCGCTTCGAAGCGAATATCGCGCGCATGGCGGAACATGCCCGCGCCGCGGGCGTAGCCCTCAGGCCGCACGCCAAGACCCACAAATCGGTCGAGATCGCGCAGCGGCAATTGGCGGCGGGTGCCCAGGGCATCTGCGTGGCGAAGCTGGGTGAGGCCGAAGCGCTCGCCGAGGGCGGGATCGACGCGTTGCTCATCACGTCGCCGGTGGTCACGGACAGCGGGATTGCGCGACTCGTCGCACTCAACGCGCGGGCCAGGTCGCTGATGGCGGTTTGCGACAATGCGAGCGTCGCCTCGCGACTCGCCGAGGCGGCGAAAGCCAGCGGCAAGCCGCTCAAGCTGCTGGTCGACATCGATCCCGGCCTGGGGCGCACGGGCATTCAACCCGGCGACGGCGCCGTGGCCCTGGTGCTGCAGGTGGCCGACGATCCGGCACTGCAATTCATGGGCCTGCAATGCTATGCGGGCCAACTCCAGCACCTCGAATCGCCCAATGAGCGGCGCGACAAATCGCTGGCGGCGCTGGCCGAACTGGGCGCGTTGCGCGATCGTTTGCGGCAGGAAGGTGTCGGTGCGTCCATTCTTTCCGGCGGTGGCACCGGCACGTTCGACATCGATCCCGATGCGCGCGTGCTGACCGAGCTGCAGGTCGGGTCCTATATCTTCATGGACAGGCAGTACAACGATGTGTGGGAAAAGCCGGGCGAGCGTGTGCCGTTCGAGACCTCGCTGTTCGTTCAAACAACCGTGATCAGCGCCAATCGCGAGGGGCTCGCCACCACCGATGCCGGCTTCAAGGCATTCGCGACGGATGCGGGTTCGCCCGCGATTTTTTCCGGTGCGCCCAAAGGCGCGAATTATTTTTTCTTCGGCGATGAACAGGGTGGTATTTTCTATCCCGCCACGGAGGGAAAATTGCAGCCCGGAGACGTTGTAACCTGCGTCGTCCCGCACTGCGATCCGACGGTCAATCTCTACGATTGCTATCATGCGGTTCGCGGCGACGTGCTCGAAGCGATCTGGCCTATCGATGCGCGTGGCCGGTCGGCATAGGTCGCCCCAAAAAAGTTAACTTCCTGTCAGGTTCGTTCATCGAAGGTTCAGCCAGCCGGGACCATATTCACGCCCATGAACGGAGGGGTCCCGTTCGCGCAAAGGACTTGGAGCAATGAAAACCTTAGGAAAATATGCACTTGGTGCGTTGATGACGGCCACGGCCGTCGCGGGCACGATGGCTGCAACGACTGCGCCTGCCAATGCCGGCGTGTCCGTCGGCGTGGGCATCGGTATTCCCGGACCCGGTTACTATCCGGGATATTACGGTTCACCCTGCTACGGCTATGACGCCTATTACTGCGGTTCCTACGCGTATCCGTTTTACTACGGCGGCGCATGGTATTACGGCCCGCATTATTACCGCTGGTGGGGCGGTCACCCGTATGTGTGGTTTAACGGTGGCTGGCGTACCGGCTTCTGGGGTGGCTGGCATGGCGCCGGCTGGCGCGGTGGCTGGGGTGGCTGGCACGGTGGTTGGGGTGGCTGGCACGGCGGCGGCTGGCACGGTGGTTGGGCTGGGCATGGTGGCGCCTGGCACGGCGCAACGGGCCATGTCGGCGGCGTAACCGGGCATATCGGTGGCGGCCACCGCTGAGTCTGGTAGCCTGGACCCCGCCTGAACCTTCGGTTCAGCGCATATCTTTCCGGCCCTGGCGGTTTCCGCCGGGGCCGGTCTGCTTTTGACTTGAAAGTATCGGTTGATTTTTGTCCCGAGCTTGACCGCCGATTTTGCTTTGTTAGCTTCCGCCCGCGCGCGTGGAGCCCTTTATGCCAGACAGCCCAGCATCGGACGGTCCGTTTCGCGGGCGCCCCAACGACATGTCGGCCTTCTGGCTGCCTTTCACGCCCAATCGCGATTTCAAGCGGCAGCCGCGCCTCCTGGTGCGCGCCGAAGGGACGTATTTCTTCGACGCGTCAGGCCGTCCGCTGCTCGATGCGTGTTCGGGTCTGTGGTGCGTCAACGCGGGCCACGGCCGCGAGACGATCACGGCCGCGATCCGCGCCGCGGCGGGCGAACTCGATTTCGCGCCGACGTTCCAGTTCGGCCATCCCGCGGTCTTCACGCTGGCGGAACGTATCGCCGAACTTGCGCCTCGCGGCATGGGACATGTGTTCTTCGTCAATTCGGGTTCGGAAGCCGCCGATACGGCGCTCAAGATCGCCCGCGCCTATTTCCAGAAGCAGGGCCAGGGCGGGCGCTTTCGTCTCATCGGCCGCGAGAGGGCCTATCACGGATCGAGTTTCGCCGGCATTTCCGTGGGCGGCCTCGGCGCCAACCGCAAACCGTTCGGACCGCTTCTTCCGGGGACGGACGATCATCTGCCGTTGCCCTACGATCGCGCGCGCATGGCTTTCACAAAGGGCGAACCGCAGGAAGGCGAAGCGTTCGCCGACGCGTTGCAGGGTCTCGTAGCCCTGCACGGCGCGGAGACGATCGCGGCCGTCATCGTCGAGCCCATGGCGGGGTCGGGCGGCGTCTACGGCGCGCCTTTGAACTATCTCAAACGCCTGCGGGCGCTTTGCGATGCGCACGGCATCCTGCTGATCTTCGACGAAGTGATCACCGCATTCGGCCGTCTGGGACATGGCTTCGCGGCGGAACGCTACGGCGTCGTGCCGGACATGATCACATTCGCCAAAGGCGTGACCAATGGCGCCGTGCCGTTGGGCGGCGTGGTCGTGAAAGACGAGATTCACGACGCGTTCATGGGTGAACCGGCCCATGTGATCGAGCTTTTTCACGGCCATACCTATTCCGGCCATCCGCTGGCCTGCGCCGCAGGCCTCGCGACGCTGGATCTCTACCGTGACGAAGCGTTGTTCGCGCGTGGGCTTAAGCTTGAGCCGGTTCTCGAAGAGGCGGTGCACGCGCTGAAGGGCGCACCCTTCGTCACCGACATCCGCAATGCGGGACTGGCCGCCGCGATCGACCTGGAACCGGATGGTGCCGCACCCGGCCGCCGCGGTTACGACGCGATGTGCCGCGCCTTTGAGGAAGAAAACCTCGTTGTCCGCGTTTCCGGCGATACGATCGTGCTGGCGCCCGCACTTGTCGCGACGGAATCGGAAATCGCTCGCATGGCGGAAGGCGTTCGCGCCGTGCTTTCGCGGCTGCATTAGGGGCTTGTGGCGATGAATCTGCTGCACCGGCTTTCTCTCGTCGTTTTCGTGCTGGTCGCCCCGCCGCTTTTGACCGCAGTGTTCTACATTGGCAGCAAATATCTGTTGCAGGCGACGCGGCGGGCCATTGCGCCGGAGGTTTTGTGGTATGCAGCGGCGATAGAGTTCGCGATATTCTTTTTCATGGCGGTCCTCGAAGCACGGAGCCGCTGGAACACGCAAGATTGAGAGGCTGTCATGCGCATCGGTGTGCCGAAGGAAATCAAGAATCACGAATACCGCGTCGGCCTCACGCCGGCCGCGGTGCGTGAACTGACGGTGCGCGGGCACGAAGTGTTCGTCGAGACGCTGGCGGGCGAGGCGATCGGCCTGCATGACGAGATGTATCAGCGCGTTGGCGCCAGGATACTTCCCAATGCCGCTGAAGTGTTCGCGACCGCGGACATGATCGTGAAGGTGAAGGAGCCGCAGGCGGTCGAGATCAAGCGCCTGCGTCCGGGCCAGACATTGTTCACCTATCTGCATCTGGCGCCCGACCATGAGCAGACAGAGGGCTTGCTTGCATCCGGCGCCATCGCCATCGCCTACGAAACGGTTACCGATGCGCGGGGCGGGCTGCCGCTGCTTGCACCCATGAGCGAAGTCGCCGGACGCATGTCGATCCAGGCCGGCGCCCACAGCCTCGAAATCGCCCAGGGCGGACGCGGCATGCTGCTCGGCGGCGTGCCCGGCGTGCCGGCAGCGAAAGTCGTCGTGCTCGGCGGCGGCGTCGTCGGCACCAATGCGGCGCGCATGGCGATGGGCCTCGAAGCCCACGTCACGCTGCTCGACATCTCGATCCATCGCCTCTACGAACTCGACCTGCAATTCGGCGCAATGCTCAACACGATCTACTCCACCATCGATTCCATCGAGGAGCATGTCGTGAGCGCCGATCTCGTCATCGGCGGTGTGCTGCTGCCGGGCGCGGAAGCGCCGAAGCTGATCACCGAAGCGATGGTGAAGCAGATGAAAAAGGGCTCGGTAATCGTGGACGTCGCGATCGACCAGGGCGGTTGCGCGGAAACTTCGCATGCCACCACGCACGCCGATCCGACCTACCGTGTCCACGATGTCGTCCATTATTGCGTCGCCAACATGCCGGGCGGCGTTGCGCGCACGTCGACCTTTGCGCTCAACAACGCGACGCTGCCTTTCACGCTGGCGCTGGCGGAACTGGGTCCGGTCAATGCGATGCGCAAGAACCCGCATCTGCGCGCCGGCCTCAACGTTTACAAAGGCGCGCTCACCTACAAGGCCGTGGCCGATGCGCAGAAGCTGCCGTTCAAGAGCGCCGACGAGGTGCTTTCGACATAGGCCCGTTCAGGCAATCGTCGCGCCGCCATCGATCACGAAAGCCTGGCCGGTCGTGAAGGCGCCGGCCTTCGAGGCGAGGAACACGGCCGCGCCCGCGATCTCGTCGGGATCGCCGATACGGCGCAACGGCGCGCCATCCGTCGAGCGTTTGAGGATGTCGGGATTGTCCCATAGCGCCTTGGCGAAATCGGTCTTGATGAGGCCGGGCGCGATGCAATTGGCGCGGATGTTGTGGGGTCCGTATTCGACGGCGATGTTGCGCGCGAGCTGCAGGTCGGCCGCCTTGGAAATGCAATAGGCGCCCAGGACGGGCGAACCGCGCAGCCCTCCGATGGAAGAAACGATGATCACCGCGCCGTCCTTGCGCTCCACCATCTCGGGCAGCACCAGCTGGCAGAGCCAGTGGTTGGAGCGCACATTGGAGCCCATGATCTTGTCGAACGCTTCGTCGGGAATGCCCATCTGCGGCCCGAAATAGGGGTTGAGCGCTGCGTTGCACACGAGCACGTCGATTCGGCCCCATTTCGCGCGCGTGGCGGCCACCAGCTGCTGCAGTTGCTCCTTGTAGCTGATATTGCAGGGGATGGCTGCGGCAACTTCCTGGCCTTTGCCATGCGCCGCATTGATGTCGGCCGCGACGCGCTTGCAGGCGTCTTCCTTGCGGCTCGATACGACGACCCTTGCGCCATGTTCGGCGAATCGGTGCACAATCGCTTCGCCAATGCCCTTCGTCGAGCCCGTCACGAGCGCGACCTTGCCTGTCAAATCGAAGAGGCTCATTGCGATGTCTCCTGGACGTTTGTTTTTTGGTGTCAGCGGCGACATTCTTAGACAGGGACGGGGACGCCGACAAATGCGGCCATTCCGGAGTTTCGTTTCCCCGGGCGGAAAGCCGGCCATATTCAGAACGCTGAGGATCGCGGTGGCTGCGCTCGCGCTTGCGGGCTGCATGTCGGACGAGCCCCGGGATCGCGGGGTACCGGCGCTGCGCGGAGACGCTCCTGCGCCTCCAATGCGCTCGTCCGTGGCGCCTGACCGGGGACCGGCTGTGGCGCTGCGTGGCGATGTCGAGCCCATCGGGGCCGGCGCGCTGACCGTGGCTGCCGTCGAGGCCTATATGGATGGCCAGGAGAAAGAATTGCGCACGGCGTTACGCGGCAGCGGCATCGTCGTCAGCCGCAAGGGCGACGATCTCGCGCTCGGCATCCGCAGCGATTTGTTGTTCGCGCCCAATTCGGTTGCGTTGACCGCACGGGGAAGCGAGGTACTCGGCGCCATGGCGCGCGTCCTGCGCAGATATGACAGCACGCAGTTGCGCGTGAGCGGCTACACCGACACGACGGGAACCGCACAACGCAATCTCGATGTCTCACAAAAGCGCGCAGACGCAGTCGCAGACGGGCTGGCGCGAAACGGTGTCGATCGCAGCCGCGTGAGCGCGCAGGGCTTCGGACAAACCGATCTGAGGATTCCCACCGGCCTCGATATCGACGAGCCGCGCAATCGCCGTATCGAGATCGAAATCGCGCCGCGGATGAAGGCGTGACGTGCAGCCTCAATTGCCCAGCGCTTCGTGGATGGCGGCTTTGAGTTCCGCTGCGTCGGGTGCGGTGCGCGAGCCGAAGGTGCCTGCGATGGCACCGTCGCGCCCGAACAGGTATTTGTGAAAATTCCATTTGGGCGCTGCGTCCTCGCCGAGTTCGCGTGCGACCCATTTGTAGAGCGGATGGGCGTCCGCGCCGATCACATGCTCTTTCGCCGTCATGGGAAAATCTACATTGAAGCGCGTCTCGCAGAACGTCTTGATCTGTCCTTCGGTTCCCGGTTCCTGTGCGCCGAAATCGTTGGCCGGCACGCCGAGGACGACGAGGCCCTGGTCGCGCCCGGCCGTCCACAGTGCTTCGAGACCGGCATATTGCGGCGTCAGTCCGCACTGGCTGGCGACATTGACGACCAGAAGCGCCTTGCCTTTGAACTGCGAAAGCGGCAATTGACCGCCATCGATGGAACGAAACGTAAAATCGTAAGCGGTTTTCGCGGTCATACCGGTCTCCATATCATGTGAGAACGTAGGCTGCTCCCGGCGCGGTGGGCAAGCCTCGATTGGCACGGTTTATATCCGCAAGGAAAGACGATGGAATGACGTTGGTACTCGAAGGCTTGCGCGAAATCGCGAACAATTACGATGCGCTCATCTGCGATGTGTGGGGCGTACTGCATGACGGCCGCCAGGCGCATGGCGGCGCGGTCGATGCGCTCAAGAGGTTCCGCATGGGGCATGGCCCCGTCGTGCTCCTGTCGAATGCGCCGCGACCGGTGTCTGTGCTGGAAGAGCAATTTGCGCAGATCGGCGTGCCTTCGGATTGCTACGATGCGATTGTGACGTCCGGTGTGGCCGCGCGCGCCGGTCTCCAAGCGCGGGCGGGGCACGGCCGCCTGCCGATCCTGCATATCGGGCCGGAACGCGATCGCGGCGTGTTTGAGGGATTGGCTATCGACTGTGTCGATGCGGTCCACGCGTCGATCGTGCTCTGCACCGGTCCCTATGACGACGATTTGGAAACGCCGGAAGATTATCGCGACATGTTCGGCGATCTGAAGCGGCGCAATCTGACGCTGCTCTGCGCCAATCCGGACATCGTCGTGCAACGCGGCGGTAAGCTCATCTATTGCGCCGGCGCGCTCGCGAGGCTGTATGAAGAGCTGGGCGGCGACGTCGTCTATTACGGCAAACCTTACGCGCCGATCTATCAGACAACGCTTGCCGCCGCGCGTCAGGCGGCCGGACGCGCGGTTGTACGGCCTCTGGCGGTCGGCGACGGACTTGGAACAGACATAAGGGGCGCCAACGTTGTGGGCATTGACGCGGTTTTCATTGCCGATGGCATTCATGGCGAGGATATACCGGAGTTGACGGCGAAGGCGCTGGAGGCGTTGACGGCTCGGGCGGGCGTCGTCGTCCTGGCGGCATTGCGCGCGCTTGTCTGGTAATGCCGCTTGCCGATAAGAAATGAATCTCAGCGAAGGAAGACCCATGGCGTATTTTGTCGACGAACTTGAGCCGGGCATGTCCGAAAGCTTCACGAAGACCGTGAGCGAGCGCGACATCGCGCTGTTCGGGGAAGTGAGCGGCGACATCAATCCCGTCCATTTCGACGAAGCGTTCGCGCGAACGACCATGTTCAAGGGCCGCATCGCGCATGGCGCCCTGACAGCAAGCTATATTTCTACAGTGCTGGGCATGAAGATGCCGGGACCGGGCACGATTTTTCTCAGCCTGGCCACGCGCTTCAAAGCGCCGGTGCGCATCGGCGATTCGGTGACTGCGATTTGCACGGTGCGCGACATCGTCCGGGAGAAGCGTCGCGTGGCGTTCGATTGCGTATGTAAAGTAGGAGAGACCGTTGTCATTGAAGGCGAGGCGCTGGTCATGGCGTCCGCGCGTCCCAAGACCTGAGCAGACCGCAGATGCGCATTTTCCGCCATTACCGCGACATTGCCGACGCCTTCAAAGGCGGTGTTGTGGCGGTCGGAAATTTCGACGGCGTGCATCTGGGTCACCAGGCTTTGCTCGCTGCCGCGCGCGGCGCAGCGCAGGAACGCAGTGCCATCTTCGGAGTCTTGGCGTTCGAGCCCCATCCGCAGGAATTTTTTCGGCCACAGGCGGAGTGCTTCCGTTTGACGCCGTTCCGCACCAAGGCGCGCCTTATCGCCGAACAGGGTGCCGACGCGATGTTCGCCCTGCAGTTCGACGCCGAGATGGCGGCCATGAGCGCGCAGGATTTCGTGCTGGACGTACTTGTCGATGGGCTCGGCGCAGGCGCGATCGTGGTGGGAAACGATTTTCAATTCGGCAAGGGTCGTTCCGGCAACGTCGCAGTGCTCGCCTATATGGGCGAGATGGAAGGTTTCGGCGTCACGATCTTTGCGCCCGTTGGCGACGAACGCAGCGACAAGATTTCCTCCACCCGGATTCGCGAGGCCTTGAAGGCCGGAAAACCCGACGAAGCTGCGCGCCTGCTCGGCCATTACTGGACGGTGGAAGCGCGTGTGGAGCATGGCGACAAGCGCGGTCGTACCATCGGTTTTCCTACTGCGAATATGACGCTCGATCACTATCTGACGCCCGCCTACGGTGTTTATGCGGTGCGCGCGACGGTCATGGACGAGGACACACCCGTTAGCGTGCATCATGGCGTCGCCAATTTCGGTGTGCGGCCGATGTTCGCCGTGTCCGTGCCGCTGCTGGAAACCTGGCTGTTCGATTTCGCCGGCGATCTCTATGGCAAGCATCTGGCCGTGGAGTTTGTCGCCTATCTGCGGCCGGAGGCGAAGCTTGCCGGGCTCGATGCGCTCAAGGCGCAGATCGCTGCGGATTCCGCTGCCGCCAGGGCCGCTCTAGGAACAGCTGTGTTGCCGCTGGACGCCCAAAGCCGCCGCTGATAGAAAGTTCCCCGCTGATTTGCAGGCCTTGGCTATGGGTTTTTCAGGACATTTTGCGCGAATTCGCCTCCCGGCTCTGCAGCCGGGGGCATAGAACGCGCCCTTTTCGGTTTGCGGAGTCCGGGTCGATAGCCGCAACCCCCTGAAATCTGCTCCTGAAAGCCCCCTAAGATGAACGACAAACCCAACAACGATTCACCCGGCGACTCTGCCGTGCGCGATTACCGCGCGACCGTGTTCCTGCCCGCGACAGAATTTCCCATGAAGGCCGGCCTGCCCGAAAGCGAGCCCAAATGGCTGGCGCGCTGGGAGGCGATGGACCTCTACGGAAAGCAGCGGGCGCAGGCGAAGGGCAAGCCGCTTTTCATCCTGCACGACGGGCCGCCCTATGCGAACGGCGAAATCCATTCCGGCACCGGCCTCAACAAGATCCTCAAGGATTTCGTGGTTCGCTCGCAGGGCATGCTGGGCAAGGACGCGCCTTACGTGCCCGGCTGGGACTGCCACGGCCTGCCGATCGAATGGAAGATCGAAGAGAAATACCGCGCCGAAGGTAGGGCGAAAGACGACGTGCCCATCGATCAACTGCGCCGCGATTGCCGCGAATTTGCGGCGCACTGGATCGACGTGCAGCGCACGCAGTTCAAACGCCTCGGCTGCATGGGCGAATGGGACAAGCCCTACACGACGATGGATTTCCGCGCCGAAGCTGCGATCGTCAATGAGTTGCACAAATTCCTCGGCAACAAGCTCCTCTATCGCGGTTTCCGGCCGGTGATGTGGTCGCCCGTCGAGAAGACGGCGCTTGCGGAGGCGGAAGTCGAATATCACGAGAAGACCTCGCCGACGATCTATGTGAAGTTTCCGGTCGTGCACGGCGCCGCGGAATTGCGCGATGCATCGGTCGTCATCTGGACCACAACGCCCTGGACGATCCCCGGCAACCGCGCCATCGCGTATTCGCCAACGCTGCCATACGGGCTGTACGAAGTCGTCATAGCAGGCGAGGGCGCGCTTGCCGCCGTCGGCGAAAGACTGCTCCTGGCCGACGCTCTCGCGGAACAGACCGCAAAACATGCCAAGGTCGAATTGAAATACGTCGTTGGCGTGGTTCCTCGCGAACTGATTGCTGCGCATCCGTTCCGTGGCCACGGCTTCGACTTCGACGTGCCGCTGCTGCCGGGTGAGCATGTGACGGCGGATACCGGCACCGGTTTCGTGCACACTGCGCCCGGTCACGGAGAGGAAGATTTCGAACTTGGTCGCGCGCATGGTCTCGAAGTGCCGCGCACGATCGACGAAGACGGCAAATTCTACCCGGATGTGCCGCTGTTCGCCGGCAAACGCATCCTCACGCCGGAAGGAAAAGACGGCGATGCCAATGGCGCGGTGATCCGGGAACTGATCGCGGCCGGCAAACTGCTCGCCAAGGGATCGCTGCGCCACCAATATCCTCATAGCTGGCGCTCCAAAGCGCCGGTGATCTATCGCGCCACGCCGCAATGGTTCGCGGCCATCGACAAATCGATGCCGGAATTCGACGGCGACACGTTGCGCCAGCGTGCGATGACCGCCATCGGCGATACGCGCTGGTATCCCGCGCAGGCGCGCAACCGCATGTCTTCCATGGTGGAGACCCGGCCCGATTGGGTGTTGTCGCGCCAGCGTGCCTGGGGCGTACCGATCGCGATCTTCGTGCACAAGAGCTCTGGTGAGATTCTCGACGATACTGACGTCAATGCGCGCATCGTCGAGGCGTTCCGGCAGGAAGGCGCGGATGCCTGGTTCAATTCACCGGCGCAACGTTTCCTCGGCAATGAACGCAATCCCGACGATTACGAGCAGGTGAAGGATATTCTGGACGTGTGGTTCGATTCAGGCTCGACCCATGTGTTCACGGTGGAACAACCGATTGAGCCGTCCTGGCCGAAAGCCGATCGCGCCAATCTCTATCTGGAAGGGTCGGATCAGCATCGCGGCTGGTTCCAGTCGTCGTTGCTGGAGAGTTGCGGCACAAGGGGGCGTGCGCCTTACGAAGCGGTTCTCACCCATGGCTTCGTGCTCGACGAGCAGGGCCGCAAAATGTCGAAATCGCTGGGCAACACGCTCCTGCCGCAGACGATCGCCGACAAGAACGGCGCCGATATCCTGCGCCTGTGGGCCGCCAGTTCCGATTTCACGGAAGATCTGCGCATCGGTCCTGAAATCGTCAAAGCGAATGTCGATGCGTATCGCCGCCTGCGCAACACCATCCGGTTCATGCTCGCGAATCTCGCGGGCTTCGATGCAGCCGAGCGCATCGCGCCTGAGCTCATGCCGGAACTGGAGCGCTACATGCTCGCGAAACTTGCCGAACTCGACGGCATCGTGCGCGCGGGCTATGCGGAATTCGATTTCAACCGCGTCTATCAGGCCCTGTTCACGTTCTGCACCAACGAACTGTCCGCTTTCTATTTCGACATCCGGAAGGATTCGCTCTATTGCGACCCCATAGAAGCGCCGCGACGGCGGGCCGCGCGCACCGTCATCGACGAGGCATTCCGCCGCGTCGTCATCTGGTTCGCACCAATCCTGTGCTTCACGATGGAGGAGGCGTGGCTGTTGCGGTTCCCCGGCGAGGAGGCAAGCGTGCACCTTGAGATGTTCCCCGCGACGCCGGAAGACTGGGCGAATGGCGCCCTGATCGGCAAATGGAATCGCATCCGTACGCTCCGGCGCGTCGTGACCGGCGCGCTGGAAATCGCCCGGCGCGAAAAGACCATCGGCGCCAGTCTCGAAGCGGCACCGACTCTGTATGTGACGGACCCGGAGGACGCACGCCTGTTCGAGACGGCGGATCTGGCGGAGATCGCCATCACTTCAACGGCCAAGGTCGAGCTGGACGAAGGACCCGGCGAGGCATTTCGCCTGCCGGATGTGCCGGGCGCTGCGGCTCTGTTCGGGCTGGCGGCGGGCCACAAATGTCAGCGCTGCTGGATGGTTCTGCCCGAAGTGGGGACCGTTTCCGTCCATCCCGATCTGTGCCGGCGCTGCAGCGGTGCGGTCGATTCGCACGCGGGAGTGGCGGCGTGACCCCGCGCGATCTGGGTCTGGCGTGTGCGGCGGCGGCACTCGCCGTCGATCAGGGCTCGAAGCTCATCCTGCTGTATGTGTTCCATTTCGTGCAGATGACACCTTTCGACCATGTATCCGTCTTGCCGTTTTTTAATCTCGTAATGGTCTGGAATCCGGGCATTTCCTATGGATTGTTCCCGGCTCAGGGGGTATTCGGCACGGTTCTGCTCGTGATTTTTTCCGTCGCGGCCGTGGCCGGGCTCGGCTGGTGGCTATGGAGCGCGACACGGGCGACGCTGGCGGCAGGGCTCGGTCTGGTGATCGGCGGTGCCATCGGAAACCTCATTGACCGGCTGGTTTATGGCCGGGTCGCGGACTTTTTTCACTTTTACGTCCGCGGCTACGATTGGTATGTGTTTAATCTGGCCGATTGTGCGATCACTTTGGGTGTGGCCGCGCTTCTGTATGATGCGTTGCGGCGTCCGGACACGAAGTCCGTCGGCGGATAAGGCGGGAGAGAAGAATGACGAAGGACCGCACGCTTGTGGTGTTGCGTTGGGCGGCGCTGGCAGGGCTCGCTCTCGCCGTGACGGGCTGCGAAAGCATTCGCGAAGCGGCCGGCGTGACCAAGGAACCGCCGGACGAATTCGCTGTGGTCACCAAATCCCCGCTGGTGATCCCGCCGGATTTCAATCTGCGCCCGCCGAAGCCGGGTGCTGCGCCGACCAACCAGATTTCGCCCACGGAATCCGCGGAAGCGGCGCTCTACGGCGACGATCCGGCAACGATCGCGGCCAGTATCCAGGGCAATTACAGCGATGAGGAGAAAATCCTTCTCGCCAATTCCGGCGCTGCCAGCGCCGATCACGACATCCGCAAGAAGATCGCCTCCGACGACCGGGCGATGGAAGACGTGGACGAAAGCTTCACAGACCAGATTCTGTTTGGCGCGCCCGAGCCGGACCAAGGCAAGGCGGTCGACGCCGACGCCGAGACACAACGCATCGGCGACGCAAAGGCACAAGGCACCCAGACGGTAGGCGCTGCCACCTCGCCTGCTGCGAGCGGTAGCGGCACGCAACAACCGGCGGCCAAGAAACCGGATGATTCGGCAACCATCCAGAAAGACAGTGGCGGCTGGTTTGATTGGCTATTTTAGGGCGTGCGTCGCCGCGGCCCTGATCGCGGCGGCGGCTGCGACGCCCGCATGTGCCCAGGACAGCAAGATTTTCCAATTTGCGCTTCAGAACGGTATGCAGGTGCTCGTGGTGCCGGATCACCGTGCGCCGATCGTTACGCAGATGATCTGGTATCGCGTCGGCGCGGTCGACGATCCGCCGGGGCTCTCGGGCCTAGCGCATTTTTTCGAGCATATGATGTTCCGGGGCACGGCCAGCGTGCCCGGCGACCAATTCTCCCAGACCGTGGCGCGCAATGGCGGCGAGGACAACGCCTTCACCACGCATGACTACACGGCCTTCTATGAGGAGATCGCCAAAGACCGGCTGCGTCTCGTCATGGGGCTCGATGCGGACCGCATGGTCAATCTCGATCTCTCCGATCCAAATGTGCGCACGGAACGCGATGTGGTGCTCGAGGAGCGGCGCATGCGCATCGACAATGATCCGCAATCGCTCATGCGGGAGCAGATGGAAGCCGCGCTCCACCTTTCGCATCCCTATGGCCGGCCGGTGATCGGGTGGCCCGAGGAAGTCCATCGCATCGGCCGCATCGAAGCGCAGGATTTCTATACGCATCACTACGCGCCCAACAATGCGATCCTCGTCGTCGCGGGCGATGTGACGACCGACGAGGTGCGCACGGATGCGGAAGCGACCTACGGCAAGGTGCCGGCGCGCGAACTGGTGCCGCGCGCGGAATTCGCCCAGCCGCCGCGGCTCGGCGAAACGCGCCTCACTGTTCGGCGCAGCGATGTGAAAGTGCCAGTATTCATGCGCTCCTATCGCGTCGTGAGCTATACGGAAGCGAAGCCGGGCGAGGCGGAGGCGCTTGAAACGCTGGCGCAGCTCATGGGCGGCGACGCCACGTCCACCCTCTATCGCGAACTCGTCGTCAAACGAAAGCTGGCCTCGGATACGGATGTGTCCTATTCCGGCTATACGCGCGACGCGGGCGAATTCAGCATCTATGCCGTTCCGCGTCCCGGCGTGCGCATTGAAGCGCTGGAACAGGCGATTGACGGAATCATCAAATCCTATGTGCCGGGGCCGCCGAAAGGCGGCGATCTGGACCGCGCCAAGACGCAACTCGTCGCCGATGCCATCTATCGGCGCGACAGCGAATACGAACAGGCTTCCGCCTACGGGCAGACGCTCGCGATCGGTCTCACGGTCGACGACGTGCAGAGCTGGCCCAACCGCATCCGCGCCGTCACGGGTGACGCCGTGCGCGACGCTGCGACGAACGATCTTATCAAAAGGGAAGCGGTAACGGGTTATCTGTTGCCGGCGGCCGGCCCGTGAGAGCGCGCGGAATCTGCGGCAAACGCGCGTTGATCGTTGCACTTCTCGCAACGTTGTTTTCGGCATCTTCGGCCCACGCCGTGGATGTAAAGACGCTGACGCTCGCCAGAGGGCAGCAGGTCTGGTTCGTGTCCGATCACACGCTGCCGATGATCGCGCTCACCGCCGTTTTGCCGGCGGGCTCGGCCTATGACCCGCCTGGCAAGCCGGGTCTTGCGTCTTTCGCCGCCGACCTGCTCGACGAAGGCGCCGGCAAGCTCAATTCCAATGCTTTTCAGACCGCGCTCAGCAATCGCGCGATCCGCCTGTCCGTCTCGCCCGACCGCGATTATCTGATCGTTTCGCTCGTCACGCTATCCGACAATGCCCGCGATGCGTTCCAGCTGCTGGGCACGGCGCTGGCCTCGCCACGTTTCGACCAGGATGCGATCGCTCGCGTGCGGGCGCAAATCCTTTCCGGGATGGCACAGGACGACCAGGACCCGAGCACCGTGGCGGCCAAGGGATTTGCCCGGGCGTTTTTCCACGATCATCCTTACGGTCACCCTGTCGGCGGAGACGAAGCGGGCATCGCGGCCATCGACGCGGCTGCCCTGAAAGGCTTCGCCGCCACGCATTGGGTGGGCGGCGGACTCAAAGTGGCGGTCGCGGGCGATGTCGATGCGGCGACGCTGGGCGAACTGCTGAAAAGCGCTTTCGGCGATTTGCCGTTGCGAACGCCAGCGCTTTTGCCGCCGGTTTTCCACGAAGGGACACCGGGCGTTCAGGTTATTCCCATGCCTGTGCCGCAACCGACCGCCGTGTTCGGCCTGCCGGGTTTGTTGCGCAGCGATCGAGAGTTCGTGCCCGCCTATGTCGCCAACTACATTCTCGGCGGCGGCGGATTTTCCTCGCGCCTGATGAATGAGGTGCGGGTAAAGCGCGGCCTCACCTACGATATTTCGACTTCTCTCGAATTCAATCGCAAAGCGGGCTTTATGCTGGGCGATGTGGCATCGAAACGCGGCGGGGTGAAGGACACGATCGGCGTCATTCGCGACACGCTGCGCGACTTCGCCGCCAACGGTCCGACCCAGAAAGAGCTCGACGACGCCAAGACCTACCTGACCGGCTCGTTTCCGCTGGCCTTCGGTTCGAATGTGGGGATCGCCGCGCAATTGAATGCGTTCCAGCGGGCGGGGCTTACTGTCGACTATGTGCAGAAACGCAACGCGCTGATCAATGCCGTGACGCTCGACCAGGTCGCGCACGCGGCGAAGCGATTGTTCAATCCCGCGAAGCTCACGATCGTCGTGGCGGGCAGTCTGGGGGAGGCCGTCGCCACACCGAACCCGCCGTCCGCTGCCCCGCTCAAGTCGCCACCGCTGAAGACAGCGCCCGGCGCGCCTGGGCCACATCATTAGCGCGTCTTCCTGGAGATCACCGGTCTTGTGACTCGCAGCATTAGGCGCTAAGGGCGTAACCATGCTCGACCGCCTGATCGCCAACAACCGCGCCTGGGCCGCGCAGATGGTCCGCGACGACGCCGGGTTCTTCCGGCGTCTGGAACATCTGCAGGCGCCGGAATATTTGTGGATCGGCTGTTCCGACAGCCGGGTGCCGGCCAATGAGATCGTGGGCCTGCATCCCGGCGAACTTTTCGTGCATCGCAATGTCGCCAATCTCGCGCCGCCGCAGGACGCCAATTATCTTTCCGTGCTGCAATTCGCCGTCGATGTGCTGAAGGTGAAGCACATCATGGTGGTGGGGCATTATGGTTGCGGCGGCGTAAGCGCCGCGGTCGACGGCAAGCGCCGCGGTCTCGTGGATCACTGGCTGCACCCGATCCGCGAAACCTTCCACGCGCATCGTCATGAGCTTGAGGCGATCGCGGACGAACGCGCCCGCCTCGACCGGCTGTGCGAACTCAATGTACGCCGCCAGGTCGCAAACGTCGCCTCCGACGTCTTCGTGCAGGATGCCTGGGCGCGAGGCCAGGAACTGAATGTCCATGGCTGGGTCTATTCCCTGGCCAACGGTCTGGTCACGGATATGAATGTGACCGTCAGCCGGCCGGAGGAACCGTAGAGGCAGGTCTGGCATTACCATAGCGGCCGGTTGACGAATCCCTCTTGCGTCCGGCAAAGCTCCGCCGCCTCTGCTATGGTGACTTCGATGACGATAGATTCTGCTTCTTTCAGCGTGTCTCTCGACCTGGCGACGGAAGGCTCGGGCGCGCCCGCCCGCGCGCATTTCGCTGACGCGCTTGGCGAGGTGGAGCAGGGGCTCGCCTGGCTGCGCGAGGCGTATTCCAAGGGCACGCTGGAACTGCTGCATGTTCCAGAATGGCGGGCCGATATCGCGGCCGCGCGCGAAGTGGCCGCGGCGTTCGCAAAAGATACGAGCGATGTCGTGGTCCTGGGCATCGGCGGTTCGAGCCTGGGCGGCCAGGCGTTGGCCGATCTGGTTCCCTTCCGAGATGCGCGCAAGCCGCATGTGACGTTCTTCGACAATGTCGATCCCGTCACCTTCGCCGCGGCGCTCCGGAGTTTCGATCTGCGCACCACCCGCTTCGTCGCGATCTCGAAATCGGGCAACACAGCGGAACCGCTGGTGCAGGCGCTCGCCGCGGCAAATGCGATCGAACAGGCCGGCGGCGGCAAATATCTGAAGCAGCATTTCGTCGTGATCACGGAACCCAAACCGAGCGCGATCCGGCAATTCGCCGAGAAACTGGGTTGCGCTGTGCTGGATCACCCGACGGGCGTGGGCGGACGTTATTCCGTGCTGACGATGGTCGGCATTCTGCCCGCGCTGCTGATGGGCCTCGATGTGGACGCATTGCGCACAGGCGCGGCGCAGTCAGTGGCGACAGTATTGTCGGGAAAGCCGGCTATGGATGTGCCGGCGGCGCAGGGCGCGGCTTTGCATCATGCGCTCGCCCGCGAAGGCAAGCTCAACGAAACCGTCTGCTGGTGTTATGCGGATCGCCTGCGCACGTTCGGCCCGTGGTGGCGTCAGCTCTGGGCGGAAAGCCTTGGCAAGGACGGCCAGGGTTCAACACCGGTCTCGGCGCTCGGTCCCGTCGATCAGCACAGCCAGCTGCAATTGTTTCTCGACGGTCCGGGCCGCGCACTGTTCACCGTGATCTCCACCGACACAAACGGCATAGGCCCCGAAATTCCCAGGAGCCAAGCCGAGGAATTGGCATTGTCCTATCTCGCGGGCCGCCACATGGGCGATCTGGTGGCGGCGGAGGTTCGCGCCACGGCGGAAACCCTGCAGCGGCGCGGCCGTCCCGTGCGGCGCATTCATGTGCCTGTACTCGACGAGCGCGCGTTCGGCGCTCTCTTCATGCATTTCATGCTTGAGACCATTCTGATGGGCCGCCTGATGGGCGTCGATCCGTTCGACCAGCCGGCGGTGGAAGAGGGCAAGGTGTTGGCACGGCGTTACCTGGAAACAGCGGGATGAGCATCCGTCGTCTCGCCGAAGGCACGATCAACCGCATCGCCGCGGGCGAAGTGGTGGAGCGGCCGGCGAGCGCGGTGAAGGAACTGGTCGAGAACGCGCTCGACGCGGGCGCGACCCGCATCGACATCGAGACGACGCAGGGGGGCGCCGATCTCATCCTCGTCGAAGACGACGGCGCGGGCATGGATGCCGCCGATCTTTTGCTGGCGGTCGAGCGTCATGCGACATCGAAACTGCCGGTCGCCGACGACGGCGCCGACGATCTTTCGCATATCGCGACGCTGGGTTTTCGCGGTGAGGCATTGCCCTCGATCGGCGCGGTAGCGCGGCTTTCGATCGCGAGCCGCACGGCGCGAAGCGAAGCGCATGTCATTCGCGTGGAAGGTGGCGATGTGGTACCGCCCGCGCCCGTGGGTTTCCGTGCGGCAGGCAAGTCCGGCACGCGCGTCGATGTGCGCGAACTTTTCTTCGCCACGCCCGCACGGCTCAAATTCCTCAAATCCGCGCGCTCGGAAGATCTCGCGACCGCCGATGTCGTCAAGCGTCTCGCCATGGCGCGCCCCGATGCGGGCTTCACGCTCACGGTGGACGGCCGGCGCGTACTCGACCTGCCGAATGAAGGCGATCTCTTCGGCGGCCGCATCAAGCGTCTCGCACGCATCATGGGCCGCGATTTCGCCGACAATGTCGCAACGGTGGACGCCCTGCGCGAAGGCGTGCGGCTCTCCGGTTTTGCGGGCCTGCCGACCTACAATCGCGCCTCGTCGCAATTGCAGTTCCTGTTCGTGAACGGACGGCCCGTGCGCGACAAGCTGCTGGTCGGCGCCGTGCGCGGCGCCTATGCGGATTTCCTCGCGCGCGACCGCTATCCTGCACTCGCGCTGTTCATCGATTGCGATCCCGCGTTCGTCGATGTGAATGTGCATCCGGCGAAGACGGAGGTGCGGTTCCGCGACGGCAGCCTGGTGCGCGGTCTCATCGTATCGGCGCTGAAGCACGCACTCGCTGGCGCCGGCCATCGCGCGGCGACGACGGTCGCGGGCGCGACACTCGCGTCCCTGCGTCCGCACGATTCGGCCTTCCCGCAATCCTATCCGCGGCCAATGCGCGGTTTTGCAGAGTCAGCCCAGCAATTTCACGCGCCTCTGTTTGCCGGCAGCGCCGGGACCGCTCTGTCGGCCCGTGTCGAGCAGGCGCAGGACAATACCGGCGAAGCATCTTCTCCTCTGGGCGTCGCGCGCGCGCAATTGCACGAAACCTATATCGTCGCCCAAACCGCCGACGGCATAGTCATTGTGGATCAGCACGCGGCGCATGAACGGCTGGTCTATGAGCGCATGAAAAAAGGGCTCGAACAGGACGGTATCGCGCGCCAGCCTTTGCTCATTCCCGAAGTGGTCGAACTCGATCCGGCCGATGTCGATCGCGTAAGCGCGCGCGCCGGCGAACTGGCGGAACTGGGACTGGTCGTCGAGCCTTTCGGCCCGGATGCGGTGATGGTGCGCGAAGTGCCGGCGATGCTGGGCCGCGCGGAGATCAAGGCGCTGGTCCGCGATCTGGCCGACGACATCGCCGAGACGGGCGCCGCGCTCTCGCTCAAGGAACGGCTCGAAGACGTGTCGGCCACGCTTGCCTGTCATATGAGCGTGCGCGCGGGCCGGCGCCTCAACGCGGAAGAGATGAATGCGCTGTTGCGCGAGATGGAAGCGACGCCGCATTCGGGACAGTGCAATCACGGCCGGCCGACTTATGTGGAGCTCAAACTCTCCGACATCGAGCGTCTGTTCGGCCGACGTTGAACAGGAATAAATCCGTGGAAGACGCGACACCGGCGAAGAGCGATACGACAAAGCCGGTGCGCTTCACCGCGCATCTGCCGAGTATCCTGGGCAAGCTTGGCCCTGGCCTCGTCACTGGCGCTGCCGACGACGATCCCAGTGGCATCGCCACCTACAGCCAGGTGGGCGCGCAATATGGCTATGCGATCGGCTGGACGCTGGTGTTCTCCTATCCCCTCATGGCGGCGATCCAGGAAATCGCCGCGCGCATCGGCTGCACGACCGGCCACGGCATCGCCACCAATCTGCGCCGCCATTATCCGCGCTGGATTCTGGATATCGTCGTCATCACGCTCCTCATCGCCAATGTGATCAATCTGGGCGCCGATATTGCCGCGATGGGGGAGGCGGCGAAGATGCTCGTGGGCGGCCCTACGCAGGTCTGGATCGTCGCGGTCGCCATCCTGTCCCTCGCGGCGGAAATCTGGCTGAGCTACGCGCGCTATGCGTCGGTGCTGAAATGGCTGACGCTGTCGCTCTTCGCCTATGTCGCGACCGTGCTTGTCTCGCATGTGGACCTGAAGGCGGCGTTTGTTGGCGCCGTCGTGCCGCAATTGGGGCTCGGCCCCGCCGCGATGACCGCGCTCGTGGCGGTGCTCGGCACCACGATCAGTCCCTATCTCTTTTTCTGGCAATCGTCGCAGGAAGTGGAAGAACTCGAACGGCGCAATCACAAGCCGCTTTATATCGCGCCGCGCGCGGCGGGGGCCGAGCTTGCGCGCATCCGCACCGACACGCTGATTGGCATGGGGTTTTCCAATCTCATCGCGCTGTTCATCGTCGTGGCGACGGCCGCCACCTTGCACAGCCACGGCATCCGCAACATCGACACGGGCGTGCAGGCGGCGCAGGCGCTGGCGCCGATCGCCGGCCGGTTCGCGAGCGCGATTTTCGCGGTGGGTATCATCGGCACTGGGCTGTTGGCGCTGCCGGTGCTGGCGGGCTCCGCCGCCTATGCGGTGGGCGAGACGTTTCGCTGGAACACGGGCCTCGAGAGGAAACCGCGCCAGGCGCGCGCCTTCTATGGCGTGATCGCGGGCGCGACTCTTTTGGGCGTGGCGCTCGCCTTTTCGCCGATCAGCCCGATGAAGGCACTCTACTGGAGCGCGGTCGTCAATGGCGTGCTGGCAGGGCCACTGATGCTCATCATGATGCTCATCGCCTCCAATCCACGCGCGATGGGGAGGTTGACGCTGCCGCGCGGCCTGAAAATTGTCGGCTGGATCGCAACCGTGGCGATGTGTGCCGCGGCGGTGGGGATGTTTGTGTCGTAGATCGTTTCGCGAACGAATTCCCTGCTAACAGGGAAATTAGAGCCATTTTGGTTTGAGATTACGCATAGCCTGCATGGCTGAAGAAGTTGCGGCAGTGGTTGGCTGGGAAGTCGTCGAGGATGGCGCCGATGCGGTCCCAGAGAGCGGGAATGGATCGCTCG
>Ga0302324_100006084_pt1 | contig 26167 bp, 20 predicted proteins | sample Palsa_T0_1_FD_201949 | JGI IMG/M metagenome (GOLD analysis project Ga0302324, IMG submission 201949) | Peat permafrost microbial communities from Stordalen Mire near Abisko, Sweden - Palsa_T0_1 | ecosystem: Environmental > Terrestrial > Soil > Palsa > Peat permafrost | place: Sweden: Abisko... | reverse complement strand
AAGCTCTGATTGCCGTGCTCGGAGCTCGCGATGATGTAGCTGCCCTCAAAGGGGTGATCATCGGTCCAGAGCCGATCAGAGCCCTCGGGGGCGATCCCCTCGGCAGCCGGGGCTCGCGCAGCCCCTATGCTTGAGGACTTGCCGGCCTGCTGCCCACCCGGTAGCACAAACTCAATGGGCAGAAGGTGCACCACGCCGATCTCAACCAGGCGGATCGTGCCCAGTGGCCAGGGTAGATGCACATGAATACCTGGGCCAAAGACAGCCACTGGCATCCCGAAGCGCTCGTAGATGCCGCGCTCACTGATGCCAAGGCTCGTTACACCCGTGACGGCCCAGCCTAATAGGCCAATACCGACTAGAACCGGCAGCACCGCCCTTTGAAGGAAGGCCAGCGCCCAGCTGCGAGACAGATCGATGCCGAGCTGGCGGCGAACCGCGATGTTGATGGTCTTTAAGCTCGGGGGCCGCAGCCGCAGCACCGCCCCGGCAAAGCCGCTGTCGGCCAATGAGACTCGCTGCTCGATCGGGGCAAAGGGCACGAAAAAGATCACCGCACATCGCAGCACTATCTCCAGCGAGACAATGCCGATCAGAATGCCGACGACACGCTCGATCTGGGCTGCCCAGCTCACCTCGATCGACCTCAGAATGAGTTCGGCAGCAAGTGCGAGACACACCGTGAGCGGCAGACGCAACAGCCGCTCGAGCTGAGGCGCTTCGGGCAGTAGTTCCGCTGCTGTGTTCGCGTATACACGCTCGAGCACGAGCAGCGGGAAGGCGGCGACGATCAGAGCGACCGCAAACAGCTTCAATGTCAGTGGATCAAAAGCTGCCTCAACAGGCGCTCGCCATAAGGTGATGACGCACACGAGCGCGACCGCCGCAAACAGCATGGCCAGCAGCGGCGGTGGCCAACGAGCGATCGATTCAGGATCGGCAATCCGTGATCTGAACTGCGATTCAAACCAAGCGCGCGCCGCGTGCCAATTCAGCGGACCCGCTGCAGTGGCTTGAGCTGGTTTGACAGACGTGGCCGGCGGCTCGCGCGCAGCGATCTGGGCGGCCACATGCCACCGACGTCCCAACGACAGCAGTGCCGATGACAGAAACGCCGCAGATGCTGCGCACAGAGCGGCGCCGAGATAGCCGAGCGTTCGCGGCAAAACGAGTCTGGGCAATGCGGCAACACCGGCGCGTGCCGGGGCTAAGAAGAAGAGGACCAGACCTATGAGGGCGAACACCGCCCCAATCGCCTGCAGCGCCCAGCCGTAGCGCCGCGCGGCGTTGAATCTTGGAGATTCGGATAGCATCAATCCACGTCCCCCACTACCTCCAGCTGACCGGACCGCCAGCTAACCAGCACTCAGTAGGACGGTCAACCGCGGGCTCGGCGACCATCGAACTGTCGAGTACACTAGGAGCATTCATGCGCCTATTGGTAATTTCCCTCGCTGCGTTCTGCGCGACGTTTACCGGTGGGTTGTTCGCGCTCAGGCTGCAACACAAATTGCACCTGGTCCTGGGCTTCAGCGCCGGCGCAGTCATTGCGGTTGCTTTCTTCGATCTGCTACCCGAAGCGATTAACCTGGCGGCACCGCTTCAAAGTGTCGCGAGCGTGCCGGTGTGGAGCGCATTAGGGTTTTTGACATACCTCGTGCTCGACCGGATTCAACTGCCCGGAAGCCCTGAGCCAGACGCGCACAAACTGGCAATTCGGCAAGCCTTGCGCCGCGGCGCAATGGGCGCAGGCAGTCTATCCGCGCACAGCTTTTTGGATGGCATCGCGATAGGCGTCGCATTTCAAGCTTCGAGTTCGGTCGGCATGATCGTGACGGTTGCGGTGTTAGCTCACGATTTCTCAGATGGCATCAATACGATGGCCGTTGTACTCAAGAATGACGGCAGCCGCCAGCGCGCCTTGCGCTGGTTATTGGCCGATGCGGTTGCCCCCGGCCTGGGCATTGCTTCGACTTTGCTGTTCAGATTGTCGCCGGGGGAGCTCGGCATCGTACTCGCGCTGTTCGCCGGATTCTTTTTATATATCGGAGCCAGCGATCTGATTCCGGAGAGCTATCACGTCCATCCGCAGTTCATGACAACGCTATTGACGCTGCTCAGTGCGGCGCTGCTATATCTCGCGGTGGTGCTGGTCAACCATTAGAACCAGGTCCGCAGACCGGCAACCCACAACAGGGCCCCGGGTGCTACCCCACTGTCTCTCGCAAACTGCGCGGTCGCGCCGAAGTCTCGCCGCCAAGCCAGACCGACGTAAGGCGCAAGTTCGCGACGAATCTCGTAGCGAACGCGAAGCGCGAGCTGCAGATCCGAAATACCTGAGCCGATTTGTCGCGTGATATCTGCCTTGCCGTATAGGTTGGTTTCGAATTCGGGCTGCACGATCAACCGCTGCGTGATCAGCAGATCGCGTTCGGCGCGCAAGCGCGCCGCCGTACGGCCTTCCTCGCCCACGTAAAACGTGGCCTCCAGATCAAACCAATATGGCGCCAGCCCCTGGATGCCCGCCGCGGCCCAGCCACGCGCCGGGCCCTGACCGAGGTCATAGCGCACGCCCGTTTGCACACTCCACCAACGGGTGACAATTCGATCCCAAAGCAGCTCATTGCGCACATCGGTCTTATCGCTGGCATTAGGCGTGCCTTCGCTCTTGAGCCACACCTTGTTGTAGTCGGAGCCGTACCAGGCCTGCCCATCCCAGGACAATAGCGTGTGATCAGAGTCTGCCTCCAACTCGAGTTGATCGAGCATCACCTTGCCGAACGTGGCGGTATCATCCATGCCCATCATCGCCGCCATTTCCTTATAAGACATATCCGTTCGCATCTCGGGCGGTGGCACGGCTGGAGCAGATGTCGCCTGCTCTTGCGGCGGCTCGGCGCTTACCGCCGCTGCTGGTAGCGCAAGTGCGAGCATCGCGCTTAGCAGCGCGAGCCCGAGCGTATTCGCGAGCGAACCTGCGCCGCGGCTACACTCGCTCGACACGCACTTCCCTGAACATACCGGCGGCCATGTGATAGGTCAGATGACAGTGATAGGCCCAGCGCCCAAGCGCATCCGCACTGACCAGGTAGCTCAGGCGCTGCGCAGGCTGCACCATCACCGTGTGCTTGCGCACTTGAAAAGTCCCATCGGGTGCTTCCAACTCGCTCCACATGCCGTGCAGATGAATCGGGTGGGTCATCATCGTGTCGTTGATCAGCACGAGACGCAGGCGCTCGCCAAATTTAAATTGCAGAGGCGATGCTTCCGAGTACTTGCGGCCATCAAAGGACCACATATATCGCTGCATGTGACCAGTCAGATGCAGTTCGATGTCCCGGCCGGCGTCGCGCGCATCGATAGGCCCACCGAGTGTGTGTAGGTCTGCGTAGGTCAGGACACGCCGTCCGTTATCACGTAGCCCGACGCCTGGATCATCGAGCGCAGTACGAGGCATCTGCACCCGCATGTCGACGCCGGGTCCATATTGGGCTGTATCGTGATGCTCCGGCATAGGCCGCCCGCCAGCCATGCCGGGCATATCGGCCATGTCAGGCATATCGGCCATGGCTCCCATGCTCATGCCCATATCGACCACGCTCACAAGGGGCCGAGGATCCAGCGCCGGCACCTCGGCCTGCAGACCGGTTTGCGGCGAGAGCGTGCCGCGTGCGTAGCCGGAGCGATCCATGGATTGCGCGAAAATCGTATAGGCCCGATCAGCCTTCGGTTTGGCGATGACGTCGAGGACTTCCCCGGAAGCCATGCGAAATTCATCGACCGTGACCGGTTCAACGTCCTGCCCGTCCGCCGCGACCACGGTCAGCCCCAGATCCGGAATACGAATGTCAAAAAAACTCATTGCTGAGGCGTTGATGAATCGCAGGCGCACGCTATCGCCAGCGCTGAACAGCGCCGTCCAGTTGCGCGCAGGCGTCGCTCCGTTCATCAGATAGGTGTAAGTGGCAGCCGATACATCGCTCAGGTCGGTCGGGTCCATGCGCGTCGCTTCCCATGGAGCCCAATCGCGCATCGTCGCTGCAACCCCGCGGCGATGTGCCTCAGCGAAGAAATCGCCTGCGGTACGCCTACCATAGTTGAAATAGTTGCTTTGACGCTTCAGGGTTACAAACAAATGCTCGGGATCGCTATCAGACCAATCCGAGAGCACAACCGTGTAATCCTTGTCGGCGCGATAGGATTCGCCGCCGCGCGGCTCGATCACGATCGGCCCGTATAGGCCAGTTTGCTCCTGAAAGCGCGTGTGGGCGTGATACCAATAAGTACCGTGTTGCTTGACCCGAAAGCGATAGACATAAGTCTCTCCGGGAGCAATGCCCGGAAAGCTCAGACCGGGCACGCCATCCATCTCCGCCGGCACGAGCACGCCGTGCCAATGAATGGAGCTGTGGACGGGCATGCGATTGGTGACGCGAATCGTTACGGTATCGCCTTCACGCCAACGCAGCAGCGGTGCCGGAAGCTGGCCATTTACCGCCGTAGCCGTGCGTTGCGCACCCGTGTAGTTCACCGTAAGTGCGTCGATCGACAGGTCAAATTCTGTGCCCGAGAGTACGGCTGCCTGGGACGCCGCGCGCGGCGAGGACCAAGGCGCTGCTGCCCACAGCAGCGCACCGCTGGTTACGCCCTGTACGAAGCCGCGCCTGGTAGAAACGAGTGACATAACAACTCCAGGACAACGTTACCGCTAATAGCGGAAGTGCTCAAAGAAAGGTATTACACTGGCTTCGACGCCGCGTGCAACTTAAGAGAAGCAGTACGAATGCTGGTCCAGTATCTGCGCTTGATTCTATTTGCGATTGGACTGCTGGTCGGCGTGCAAGTGCCCGGCTTCGTGGATCAATATGCGAAACGCGTAAGCGCACACCAAATGGAGGTCGTGAGGAACTTCCGCGGCTTTCAGGAAAACGCCGATCAGTATTTTGGCGGCAGTGTCCCGGCGCTGATCGAGCACCACGAGAGCAGCGCAGATGACGCCTTCAAGAGCGAGGGCAGGACGATACACGACATGTATGGCCGGCTATCGAGCCTGACCGCGGAAGTGGACGCACTGCGAGCCCCGCTGCTGCAACGGATTATCCACGTCGCGCTGTATCCCAACAGGGAAATCCTCGATGAGACGCTAGCCGCATACAGCTACACCGTACCGATAGATCCAGCTGCGGTGATCTGCGGCGTTCTGAGCGGTACGGTACTCGCGATGCTGGTGGAAGGGCTGTTTACGCTGTTCGCGCGCTTGCTGCGCCCGATGGATGTCAGACGGACCAAAGCCCGTTACTGATGTAACAGCGCCGTAGCAGCATCAAGCCGCTGGCTGTAGGCGTCGATTGCATGCGCGGTGATCGGAATATATTGGCCTACCTGGTCCCAATGCTCTTCCTCGATCGCCTCGCGCACGGTCGGCATTGTCTTTACACCGTAGCCGGTGAACATTCCGGGCGCGTAGAGCAGATGACGGAACCAGGGTCGGCCGGGCAAACCGTCATCGCTCATTAAGGTCTGCTCGAGGCCCTGCAAGACTTGATCGAGCTGCGCGCGTTGCGCCTCATTGAGTACCAGTCCAGCTCCCGCGGCGCGCTCATAGGCATCATCGTAGGCCTTGGCGCTGCGCTTCAGGCGCGTTATCGCGTTATCGAGCGGCGCGAAATCGAGATAGGGGACTTCGGATTCTTGCGCCGGCGGTCCGACCGCACGTGTCGGGTCGCCCGAGAGCTCAAAGGCGTGCGCTGCGAGCAACGCGCCGAGCGTCTGCGCATGCACGCGCTTATCATCGGCGAGCTTATGCAGCTCCTTGAGGTAGCCGTCAAAAACGTCGGCTACGTCGCCAAATTGCATCGGCAATACGTCCGCATTCGCAGTCCGCAGCACCACGTGACCCACAGTCTCCGATTCCGCGACTCCGTAGGCAAAGTTTTGATCGCCGAAACGCACATAGTGCTCGAAGGTGTCGTAATTGGAGTGATAGATACCGTCATCGTCGTCCTCGCCGCCGTACTCTATGCTCAGCGTGGCAATGCCCAGGTGCTGCAGAAATGGTGTGAAATCAGAGCCCGAGCCGAGCGCGCCGATCGGCACATCGGCGCTCGAGGCGGCAGCCTCGGCGAGCTTTTTGGCCTCGTCGTTGCCGCTGCCGAACCCGTCGACGCGCAGCTTGGCGCGTAGCCGGGCCTGCACGCTGCCGTCCGTTTCCGGATCGTGCACGCCTGCGCTGACCTCGTTCATCAGTCGCTCGAACGAGTGACTGCCACCGGCTTCCAGAAAGCCACGCACATTGGAATCGGAGTTCACGTATAGCACCGCGTGGCGCTGCAGCTCCTGCGCATGCATTTCGGCCCATTCCGTGGATCCGATCAGTCCGGGCTCTTCGGCGTCCCAGCTGCAATAGATCAATGTACGGCGCGGACGCCAGCCGGTCTTGAGTAGTGTGCCGATCGCTTTGGCCTCCGACAGCATTGTGGCGTTGCCGGAGAGCGGATCCCAGGCGCCAAAGACCCAACCGTCATGGTGATTGCCACGCACGATCCATTCGTCGGGCAGCTCGCTGCCGCGAATTCTGGCGATCACATCGTAGATCGGCTTCTGGCTCCAGTCCGACTCGACGTGCAGATGCACTTTGGCCGGTCCGGGCCCGATGTGGTAGGTGATCGGCAGCGCGCCGCGCCAGCCCGTGGGCGCGACTGGGCCGGCGAGCGCGGCGAGCAGCGGCTGCGCATCGGCGTACGAGATCGGCAGCGCCGGAATCTTCATGATCGTGGGCGCATCGGCGATCGAAAGTCGTTTGGCGTCAGCCGTGGCGGCGACGCCGGGTGTTAAAGGGTCGCCGGAATAGAGGGTGATATCGGCAACTGAGCCGCGTTGAACGCCATCGGGGGGCCGCCAGCCGCCGCGCGGATAGGTATCGCCCATGGAATAGCCGTCATCGCGCGGATCAGAATAGATCAGGCAAGCGATTGCGCCATGCTCATGCGCCAGCTTGACCTTCAGACCGCGCCAGCCACCGCGATAGCGCGCGATCACGATCCTGCCTTGAACGCTGATGCCGCGCCGAGCGAGCTCCTTGTAATCATCCGGCATGCCGAAGTTGACGTAGACCAGCTCGCCGGTGACGTCGCCGTCAGCGCCATAGACGTTGTAGGGCGGCAGACCCGTTGCCGTGTTGGCTGAGCTGCGATCCCCAGGCACTGGGGGCTCGCGCAATTTAGCCGTGAAGTGGGTCGGCGCAACCAACTGCAATGCGACGAGTTTAGGTGTCGGATACAGGATGCTGAAGGTCTCAATCTGTGCATCCCAGCCCCAGGCGCGAAATTGCTCCAGCATGAACTCGGCGTTGGCCTTGTCATGCGCGGTCCCGACCTGGTTCGGCGCGCTCGCCATACGCTGCACCCAAGCCCGCTGATCGGCGGCATCGAGCGCGCTATCGAAGCGCTGCTCGAGCGCGTGCTCATCGCTCGCGTGCGCAGCGCTGAATCCAAGCATCGCGGATGGGGGCGGCTCGGCGGCGATCGTCACGCAAGCCAGCAGGCAAGTCGCCTGCAAAGTTGTCACGGCGAGCCGCGACGCCATTGCCCGGCGTTCTGACGAAGCAATGTTGCGCGTTAGCATGGGCGCCCTTGTATTGAGGCTGTTAGTAGCCTGCTGAGTGCGCCTTCATCTTAATGGGATCGCGCAGTCAAGCCAAATTGCGTTTTAGCCAGACGCTCAATTGATCCGCGTTCAGAGCTGGGGCGAAGAAGTAGCCCTGAGCATAATTGCAGCCCATGCGGGCAAGCAGGTCCAGCGAGGCCTGATTCTCGACCCCTTCCGCCACTACGTTCAGATTGAACTGATGAGCAAGATTAATAATGGTTTGCACCAGCCGCTGGTTGGCCTCATCGGTCAGCATCCCCATGACAAAGGACTTGTCGATCTTGAGCTCATCGGCAGGAATCTTTTTGAAGTAGCTCAGCGACGAATAGCCGGTGCCGAAGTCGTCTATGGAGATACGCACGCCCAGCTCGCGCACGCGCGCGAGCCGTGCGGCGGCCTGATCGAAGTCCGCGATCAGGGCTCCCTCGGTGATCTCCAGCGTGAGCCCGCCACTCTTCGCACTCCAGATGGACACGGCGCTGCGTATCATTTCCACGAAATCGCTGTGATGAAGCATGCCTGGAGTAATGTTCACCGCCACGTGCAAGCCGTCCCACAACGCCGCCTGCTGCAGCGAATTGCTCAGCACGTACCAGGTCGCGTCGCGAATCAGGCCGGCTTCCTCTGCCAGCGGAATGAAGACATCCGGTGTTGCCACCGGCTTACCATCACGCAGCCAGCGCGATAGCGCCTCGACGCCGACTGCGCGGCCGTCTGCGATGCGTATCTTTGGCTGATAAAAAACCTGCAGCTCACCGGACTCCAGTGCCTCGGCAAACGCCTCTCCGAGCGCCCACCCTTTAAGCACCTGCTCGGCACAGCTGTCGTCGAATACCTGCAGCCGCGCTGCGCGCACATGCACGGCCGCGGCGGCCAGCTGCGCTTTGCGCAGCAAGTCCTGGGCATCCGTGGCCTGCAATGGGAACAGCGCTATGCCGATATTGATCTGTGGCGCCGTAACGATGGCGACCGCCGCCATGGCCTGTTCGATGGCGCGCGCGAGTCTTTCCGCCGCAAGAATCGCGTGCCCGCGATTGCGGATGGCGCGCACCAGCACGCAGAAACTGGCGTCGCCGAATCGCAGCACCGTGCCCCGATCGCCTAAGGCCAGACTCAGATGCTCTGACAGGGAGCGCAGCAGCACGCCACTGGCCTCGAAGCCGAGCCGTGCCTGCAATCGAGGAAAATCGGCAACATCAAGCAACATCAACGCCAACGAGCCCTGTTGAGAGCTCGCTATGGCGTCGCTCACCGCCGCCAGCAACTGCCGATGAGTGAGGCTGCCCGTTTCGGCGAGAACTGGGCTCTGTGCAGTGGCGCTCAGAGAAAGTATTCCTTGGGATCGATCCCATACGCGCCGCGCTCCAGGCCGCGCGTGATCCAGAACGTCGGCTCTGCCTTCTCCAGGTTCCCATCGCAGGTGAGCAGATTAATCGTCGTGAATTCCTGACGCGGCTGCTTTTCCGTATCCAGGATCAGCATGACTTCCGGACGCAGGCGCCTGAAGCGGTTTTGCCCGATCACAATACCCACTTCACCAGTGTTCAATTCCACCAGCGTGCCGGTCGGGAAGACGCCGACCGCCTGGATAAACAACTCCACGAGCGCGCTCGGGAATGCAATTTCGCCGAGGCGCTTCAACTCGCGCACGGCATCATAGGCTGACTTCGCCTTGGCGTAGCTGCGCTCGGAGATCATGGCGTCGTAACAATCGATTATTCCGGCGATACGCCCCAGCAGCGGAATTTCATCCCCCTTGAGGCCTTGCGGATACCCCGAGCCATCGAAGCGTTCATGGTGCGTGGCGATCATCGTGACGACGCGCTCATCGACATCGGGTGCACCACGCAATAGTGTGATGCCCTCGTCCACGTGAGCGCGGATAAGTTTCCATTCCTGTTCGCTGGGGGCTTCGCGCTTTCGCAACAGCGTTGTCGGCAACCGGGTCTTGCCGACATCCAGGAGCATGGCGCCTGTCCCTAATGACTTGAGCGTCTGCTTGTCCAGTCCCAGGTGGCGGCCGAAAGCGAGGGCCCATACCGCGGATGCCAACGAGTGGCTGTAGAGATAATCGTCTTTGCTCTTCATGTGGGCTAGCCAGCCCATGGCATCGCGGTTGCGAAAAACGCTATCCACCATGGTGCCGACCACGTTTTCGAGATGCGGCACATCAAGACCGCCGCCTCGACGCAGGTTCTCGAAGATCGCCCCGACCTCACGCTTCGCCTCGCCATAGGTCGACTCGGCCACGGTCAGCTCCGTCTTGAGCTGTACCGGATCCTTGACTGGCACTTTGCTGACAAATGCCGCGGGATTTGTCGAAAGTAAGCTCAACGAATCGGGCGGCTCGTCCTGCTTAGACTCACTGGCGGGCTTTTTGCGCGCCGCGGATCTTAGTTCCTCGGCTTCGGCGACCGAGACTTCGACATAGACTACTTTGCACAGCCGTCGCAGGGTCTCCAATTCCTCGTCGCTCTCGATTTCGAAGCCTTGAAATAGGAACGGGGTTTCAGTCCAAGGTCGATCAAGGCGGGAAACATAGATGCCTTTCTTAAGCTGCTCTGCTGGCAGCTCGACTATTTCCTTGGAGACCGTTTGAGGCATGAGCGCTGTGCCACGGGCGTTTAGATGCTACATAAGGTATATCGACGCATGAGTTGTGCGGTGGGAGCGCGTCGCAAATACGACCGGTATCGGATAAAAGTGTGAGAGCGGTCACGCAGCCGCCCACCTCGGTCGCCGTGAGGGACTTTAATTCTTTACGAGCGCTCGCGAATCAAACACGAGTTTTAGCCCGAAACTCAGAAATACCCCGCCAGTGATGCGATCGCACATCATGACCGTACGCGGCCGACGCAAAAATCGAGAAATCGGGCGCGTCGCGACGATCAGGCAGGCAAACCAGATCAGTCCGAGTAGCGAGTGAATCGCACCCAGCAGAACGATAAACGGTGCGACCCGGACCCCATGCGGGACAAACTGCGGCAGGAACGAAACGTAGAACACTCCAACCTTTGGATTGAGCAGATTGGTTAAAGCACCTCTGCCGAAAGCCCCGAAGGCGCTGTCGGCACCGGCCCGCTCTTCGGTACTAAAGCTTGTTCGCGGATGGCGCAGCAACCGATATCCCACGTACAACAGGTAGGCCGCTCCGGCCCAACAAACGGCGGTGTACGCGAGCTGCGATGCGGCGAGTAGCGCGCCTAGGCCCAGCGCAACCAGCGCAGCCCAACATAGGCAGCCCAGAGCAATTCCGAAGCCAGCGAACGCAGCTCGCTGTGCATTGCCGACAATGGCTGTCCTTAAGACAAGTGCGGTGTCCAGACCTGGTGTAATCGTCAGCAGGCTCGCGGCACCGATGTAAGCTGCCAGAGATACAAAAACGGAATTCATAACAGCGACGCCTCAAAGTGGCAATGACTGCCCGGCATTATGTAGATTGTGAGACTACCTGTATTCTGCAATCCAGCCTGCGTTGCCGCACGCAGCATCATTCGAAGAGACGCCTCCTGTGCTTGAATCTCTGCTTCATGGCACCTGACGCACCGCCCTACCCGCGCGACCTGGTGGGCTACGGGCGCCATCCGCCGCATCCGCGCTGGCCGAACGAGGCCCGGATCGCCGTGCAGTTCGTACTGAACTACGAGGAAGGCGCCGAGAGCTGCGTGCTCGATGGCGATCCTGCTTCCGAAGTATTCCTGTCGGAGATCGTCAACGCCCAGGCGTTCCCGATGCGGCACATGAGCATGGAATCCCTCTATGAGTACGGCTCGCGCGCGGGGCTGTGGCGTGTGTTGCGCGCTTTCGAGCGCCGGCAGCTACCCCTCACGGTGTTTGCGGTGGCCCAGGCGCTGCGCCGCAATGCCGAGGCCGCTGCGGCATTTCGCGAGCTCGGTCATGAGATCGCCTGCCACGGCCTGCGCTGGCTTAGCTATCAGCAGATCGACATCGCCACCGAACGCAGGCACATGGCCGAGGCAACCGCGATACTGCGCGAGATATGCGGGGTCGCGCCGCTTGGCTGGTACACCGGGCGCGACAGCCCGAACACGCGCCGCCTGCTGGTGGAACACGGTGGCTATCTGTATGACGCCGATTCCTACGCGGATGACCTGCCGTACTGGACTGAGGTTGCGCCCGGTGATGCCGGAGGCCGCGTGCCTCATCTGGTGGTTCCCTACACGCTCGATACCAATGACATGCGTTTTGCGACCGCGCAGGGATTCAACAGCGGCACTCAGTTCTTCGACTACCTCAAGGCGGCGTTCGACACTCTGTATCGCGAGGGGGATCCGCAGGGCCTGAACGCGCCAAAGATGCTATCCGTTGGCTTGCATTGCCGTCTCGTGGGTCGGCCAGGACGGGTAGCGGCGCTCGAGCACTTTCTCGACTATCTGCTGGCGCATCGGCAGGTGTGGATCTGCCGCCGACTCGACATCGCGCGTCATTGGATAGCAACGCACCCGCATGCGCTTGCTGCCCGACTATGACAGACCAGGGCGAACCCTCGACGTGGACCCGACGCTCGATCAATGTCGCCGATCCACGCATGGGAGCCGTGGCGCTGTCCGCGTCCGATGAGTTCTTTGCGCCCAAGGAGCGCATGTTGCAGCCGACTGAACCGGAATGGCGTGCCGGCGTCTACGATGCGAACGGCAAGTGGATGGATGGCTGGGAATCACGCCGCCGACGCGACGCCGGTCATGATTTTTGCGTGATTCAACTGGCAGCAGCGACTCGGCTGAGCGCACTGGAGATCGACACGCGTCATTTCACGGGCAACTATCCTCCCTTTGCCTCGGTCCAGGCCTGTCGCCTCGAGGCTGTGCCCAACGAGGCAACGACTTGGAGCGAGCTGCTGCCGCGCTCGGCGTTGAGCGGCAACCAGCAGCATTTCTTTCCATTGAAGTCCGAGAGTATCTGGACTCATCTGAAGCTCAATATATTTCCCGATGGAGGCGTCGCTCGCTTCAGAGCCTACGGCAGCGTGCAATTTGACTGGAAGCGCGTGGCTCAGACTGAGCTGATCGATCTGGCCGCGGCTCTGCACGGCGGCTTTGCGCTCGCCTGCAATGACGAGCACTACGGAGCGATGGGCAACCTGTTGCTGCCCGGACAAGGTGCGACCATGGCGGATGGTTGGGAGACTCGACGCCGGCGCGAGCCCGGCCATGACTGGGTCATCGTGCGTCTCGGTCATCGCGGACGGGTTCGACAGGTCGACATCGATACCGCGCATTACAAGGGGAACTTTCCTCACCAGGTATCCATTCATGGCGCCCGCATACCGGCGGAGACTGCGGACGCGGATTTGCCCAGCCAGTCTTCGCACTGGCCGCTGTTGCTCGAGCCGCAATATCTGAAGGCCGACAGCATGCATCGCTTCGAGACTCAGCTGCGCGATTTGGGACCGATCACGCACGCGCGCGTTAATATTCACCCGGATGGGGGATTGAATCGAGTGCGGTTGCTCGGCCATCCCGACCTCGACCGATGACAGCCATAGAGCAGATCCTTTTGCGCGCGCAACCACTGACCGCAACGGCGTTCGCGCCTTTCGGCGAGGTCATCGAGACCACAGGCCATACGCCACGTTGGATCAACGAGGGTACGTCCCAGCGCTTTGATGATCTGGCGCACGTGGACGTATCGGAGGAAGGCGGACGACCTGTGATCAGTATCTTCAAGGCCCTGCCGCGGCCACTGCCGTTGCCGATCGAAGTGCTCGAGCGCCATCCACAATCAAGCCAGGCCTTCTTCCCGCTCGAGCAGCTGCCGTTCCTGGTGGTCGTTGCCGAGGATGGCGGCACACCGCTCGCCCAGCGCGTGCGCGCCTTTCGCACCGCCGGCCTGCAGGGCGTGAACTATCGCCGCAACACCTGGCATCACGCGCTGATTGCGCTGCATCGTACGGTTCACTTCCTGGTCGTGGATCGCGCCGGACCAGGCGAGAACTGCGAGCAGCAGAGGATCGACGACGTGCGCGTACTGGTCGCCGATAACAACTGATTTGCGAAGTTTTCAAATAACGAAGTAACCAAAGGGGAACACGCTATGGTCAGCGTCGAAGCACTCTGGATCCCGATTCTCGTATCCGCTGTGATCGTCTTCGTTGCGAGCTCGTTCATTCATATGGTGCTGCCGTGGCACAAGCGCGACTATCCAAAGCTTGCAGCCGAACGCAGCATCATCGATGCATTGCGGCCACTCGCGCTGCCGCCGGGTGACTACATGATTCCGCGGGCCAGTAACATGAAGGAGATGAAGACCCCTGAGTTTCTGGAGCGCATGCAGCAGGGTCCTGTCATCCTCATGACAGTCAGGCCGAACGGCCCCTGGAATATGAGCCGCAGCCTCTCACAGTGGTTCATCTACTCAATTGTGGTGTCGATTTTCGCGGCCTATGTCGCCAGGCGAGCGCTGCCCGCGGGCACCGACTATCTGCATGTGTTCAAGATCGTTGCTGCGACGGCCATAGCCGGTTATTCACTGGCTCTGCTTCAGCTCGCCATCTGGTATGGGCGCGGTTGGGGACTCACGATTCGTTCGGTCATTGACGGCGTGATTTACGGCGCGCTCACCGCCGGGACCTTTGGCTGGCTGTGGCCAGGCGCGTGATCGGGCAGGAGAGAGCGCTTGGTGCTCAGCTTTCGAAGCCAAGGGCCCTGGCGATCTGATCTTGTCCCGATTCTCGCACTGGGCCTGGCGGTGCGCGTAATTACCATTGTCGCGTTTCCGAGCTTGCACCACCCGGATGAGAATTTTCAATTGTTCGAGCAGGCACATCGTCTGGCTTTCGGCTACGGCATCGAGCCGTGGGAGTTTCGCGATGGGATCCGCTCCCTGGTGCTGCCCGCGGCGCTGGCCGGATCGTTTCGTTTCTTCGCGCTTCTGGGCGCCGGCCCTCGCGGTTATATCCTTGGCACGCGCATCGCGTTGGCGTGCCTGTCGCTGATCAGCGTTGCCGCCGCCTATCAGACGGGCCTGCAACGCAGTCGCACACACGCCATTCTCGCCGGCCTTGTCGCCGCGACGTGGTTTGAGCTCGTCTACTTTTCAGGTCGACCGCTGACCGAGGCCGTGGCAGCGAACTTTCTGATCGTGGCGCTGTGCCTGGCGTCGACGCCGGAACGCAGGTACACCCAAGCACGGCTGCTGGCCCTCGGGATGTGCCTTGGCTTGTGTCTCATGCTGCGGGCTCACCTGGCAATCGGACTGTTCGTGATTGCGGTTTGGGTCGTGCGCTCTGAAATTATCCGGCGAAGTGCTGCGCTTGCCCTTGGCGCCGCGCTGCCGGTGGCGGCGTTTGGCGCAGCGGACTGGCTCACCTGGGGCAGCCCATTTCACTCGTACATCGCCGCGTTTCGCATCAACGTGACTCTGGATAAGGCGTCCAACTATGGCGTCGAACCCATGTATTGGTATCTGCAGCAAATGGGCACCGTTTGGGTAGGTGCGTGGCCCGTTCTGCTTTGTCTCATCGCGATACGCGTACGCAGTTCCGCACTCTGGATACTCGTCGCGACAGCGATCATCGCCAGCCATTCACTGATCGGCCACAAAGAGTACCGCTTCGTATTCCCGGCATTTGCTTGTCTGATTCTGGTGGCAGCGATGGGATCGGCCGATCTGATCGAACGCCTCGGGCGTCATCATGGTGCCACGATCGCACTACGCTCGGGTGCGGTAGCCGTTGTACTGTGGATCGCAACCTCAGCTTCACTGGCAATGGCGCCGGGCTACTTCGATCAGTGGTTCCTTCGACGCGATCTGATCTGGGCGTCGCTCAGGCTGTCTGAGCAACCCTCTTTATGCGGGCTGCTGCTCTACGACTACCCTTGGGGCGAGACCGGCGGCTACGCTTACCTGCATCGCAATATTCCCATCTATCCCACGCTAGAGGATCCAGACAGCGCGCTGCGCGCAGCGGCAGCCTTCAACGCGATTCTGGTAAAACGCGCCTCGCTGAGCGGCTTTGTGGCGCCGTTCCATCTGGATGAGTGCATGGGGGACGCTGATCCCCAAGACCTGTGCATCATCGAGCGGAAAGGCGATTGCGTCCCCGATGACAGCCTGCACCCGCTTCTGCAACAGCGCGGGCTCGGCGAGTAGGGATTCGCGGAGATGGGCTCGCTGTCAGTAGCGCCTTAATAGATGAGCTGCCGCTGGCGTAAAGAACTCGATACCTCTAATCTGCGGCACACTACCTCACAGGATCGGTACTACGTACACTCGCACTCTCATTCCCGACAACAGGCGACCCCCACGCGGGCGCCGCCTCGGCGCCCTGCTGCTCATCGTTCTTACCGTCCTCGTGCTCGGCAGCAGTTTACTGGTGTCTTATTACGTCGAAGCTCTCTGGTTCGACTCTCTCGGCTACGCTTCAGTGTTCTGGAGCAGACTTAATCTCCAGGCCGTTATCTTCGGCATCTTTGCCCTTTTAACGTTTTCGACGATCTACGGTGTGTTCCTGGCCATCAAGCCCCGTCGGTTTGATGAAATCATCGGCAGTAGGATTCTGATCAATCGGCAATTGGTGCAACTGCCGATTGATCCGATCATCAAATTGATAGCGCTGGGCCTGGCGCTCGTGACCGCGCTCGCGGTTGGCGCCAGCATGATGAGCAGTTGGACTACTTTTGCACTCTTTTCGCACGCGCCGCAGGACACGGGAACTCTCGATCCCATCTTTGGCAAGCCCCTGGGCTTCTACCTCTTTACGCTGCCCACCTGGCAACTCATTGCCGGCTGGCTGCAGACCTTGACCGTTATCGCCTGCGTGATTGTCGGTGTGTTTGTGCTCGTCACGTCACGCGCAAAGGAATTGGTCGAACGCGGCTTTGGCGTAGCGCAGATCCGACTCTGGCGTGCTTTGTCGATCAGCGTCGCCGTACTGCTGACGATCATGGCCGTGGGCGAGTACCTGAGCCGTTTTGAGCTGCTGTTCCAGGAGCAGACGATCTTCGCTGGCGTGACCTTCACCGACGCTCACGTGAACCTCATCGGTATGCTGGTGATCTGTGGTGCGCTGCTGGTAGGCGCGCTGATCGCCGCCACCTGTTCGGTGCTGGCCCTGCGGCCGCGATGGTTGCTGTTATCGGTTTTTCCCGCCTTACTTTGCTACGTGGTCGTCGGTCTCATTGCCTGGTACGTCAGTAACTTCATCGTCAAGCCGAATCAACTGGTGCGCGAGCGGCCGTTCATCGAACACAACATTGAGATGACGCGGCGGGCGTACGCGCTCGATCGCATTGAACTGCACCCATTTCCAGCCGACACCAGCGTCGAGGCGCTCGACGCCGCGAATAATCAGACCACGCTCGAGAATATACGACTGTGGGACTCACGCGCGTTGCAGGACACGTTGCGGCAGATTCAGGAAATCAGAACCTACTACGACTTCCCCGACATCGACATCGATCGCTATATGGTCGCAGGATCCGTGCATCAGATGATGCTGGCCGCGCGCGAACTCAATGTGGATAAGCTGCCGGAGAGTAGCCGCAACTGGATCAACGAAAAACTGATCTATACCCACGGCTACGGCGTCACCATGAATCCGGTGAATGGGTTCACACCGGAAGGCTTGCCCACGCTTGTCCTGAGCAACATGCCGATACAGAGCACGATTCCGGGCCTGACGATCACTCGGCCGGAGATCTATTTTGGTGAGCTGACGAATACCGACGTCTATGTGAACACACGGCAGAAGGAATTCAACTATCCGCAGGGCGATAGCAACAATCTGACCTCGTACGAAGGCAGCGGCGGGATCCGCCTGGGCGGGTTCCTGCGCCGAACGTTGATTGCCCTTGATCGCGGTGATCTGACAAAACTGCCCTTCAGCGACGATGTGAGCCCCGCGAGTCGATTGTTGATGCGCCGAAATCTGCGCGACCGAGTCCAAGAGCTGGCGCCCTTTCTGACCCTCGATCCTGACCCATACGTCGTCGTCGGCGCGGATGGCAAGATCTACTGGCTCATGGACGCCTTCACGACTTCCAATACCTATCCGTATGCGCGCCGCTACCGGCTTAACGACGAGCCACTCAATTACATCCGCAACAGCGTGAAGGTCGTGATCGACGCTTACAACGGCGCCACCACGTTCTACGTGTTTGACCGGGAAGATCCGGTCATCGCCGCGTATCGTGCCATGTTCCCGGCACTGTTCGTGGACGCCTCGGCGATGCCCGCTGGCTTGCGAGCGCATGTTCGCTACCCAGAGCTGCTGCTGCAAGTGCAGGCGCTCGTCTATGGGCTTTATCACATGACCAACGCCGATGTGTTCTATAACCGCGAGGACCTATGGACCGTCGCGACTGAGGTGACTACGACGGAACAGCGCCAGATGCTCATGGCGCCAAACTTCGTGCTCATGACATTGCCAGGCGAGACGTCGACCGAGTTCATCGAAATCCTCCCCTTTACTCCCGCCAATCGGAACAATCTGATCGGCTGGATTGCTGGCCGCAGCGACCGGGAGCACTACGGTCAGACCGTGGTCTACGATTTTCCCAAGACCAAGCTGATCGATGGCCCGATGCAAATCGAGGCGCGCATCGATCAAAATGCGCAGTTGTCGGGACAGCTCACGTTGTGGAATCAACAGGGTTCGCGTGTGCGCCGCGGCAGTCTGATCGTCATACCGATTGGACGCGCCCTGCTCTACGCCGAGCCCATCTACTTACAGGCCGATCGCAGTCCAATGCCCGAATTGCGCCTGGTGGTACTCGCCGTTCAGGACCGGCTCGCTTACGGACCGACCTTCGAGGCGGCGATGGCGGCGCTGTTTGGCGGCGCAGCCTCCACGCTGAGCGCGCCGACCTCTGCTGCAACACCGGCGACAATCGTGCCGACAACCAGCGCGGCGATGCGCTCGGGGAGCGGACAAGGTGCAAGAGCAGAGGACCTCAATGCTCTGATCAAAGATGCCGCGCGCGATCTGGCCGATTACCAGCTGCTCACTGCCGCCGGCAAACTCGGTGAGGCCGGCCAGAAATTGGAGGCGTTAAAGGGCAAGCTCGAGGAGCTTCAGCGCCGTCAGTAATGTAACGAGTGAAGACCCTGACCTTGAGTCGCCGTCTCTGAGGAGTGCTGTAACTATTAGCGGAACTGCATACCGCTGGGCAGTCGCATTGGTCGGCTCCGCACTATTGGCGAGCTCTGTTTTTGCAGTGACTGCGCGTACCGATTGGCCTGTCTATGGCGGTGATGTGCACGGTGACAGGTACTCGCCCCTGACTCAAATCACGGCCCGAAACGTCGCTACGCTTAAACTTGCGTGGCGATTTGATATCGACGAGCGGGGCGAACCGGAGACCAATCCTCTCATCATCGGTCGTACGCTTTATGCGTATACGCCAGAACTGAAGATCATCGCTCTTGATGGCGCTACGGGCAAACTCAAGTGGGAGTTTGACAGCGGAATGAAAGGGAGCGCCGCGCACCGTGGAATGGCGTATTGGAGCGATGGTAAGCACGGCCGACTCCTGGCCGGCGTCAAGAGCTACCTCTATGCGCTTGATCCGCAAACGGGCAAGCCTATAGAGAGCTTCGGAGAGCATGGCCGGATTGATCTTCGCGAGAACTTAATTGGTGACCCGACGCAGTTCTACGTTTCGCTTAATTCACCTGGCATGATCTACAAGGATCTGATCATCGTCGGCTTTCGCACTTCGGAAACCAAGCCGGCCCCACCGTCCGATATTCGCGCCTATGACGTGCATACTGGGGCGCTGCGCTGGGCGTTCCACACGATCCCTCACCCTGGGGAGTTCGGCCACGACACCTGGCCGCAGGACGCGTGGAAGAATTCTGGATCGGCGAATAACTGGGCAGGCTTCGCATTGGATGAGAAACGCGGCATCGTCTATGCACCGACGGGTTCGGCCGTCGATGATTTTTATGGCGGGGATCGGATTGGCGCTGATCTGTTTGCCGATACGCTCCTCGCCCTCGACGCCAACACGGGCAGGCGCCTGTGGCATTTTCAGGAAGTACACCATGATATTTGGGATCGGGATTTACCCTCACCGCCAGCTCTGGTCACGCTGACGCATGCGGGAAAGCGAGTCGATGCGGTTGCGCAGACTACCAAGCAGGGATATGTCTACGTCTTCAATCGGGTCACCGGCGAGCCGCTCTTTCCGATCGAGGAAGTACCTTATCCTCCCAGCGACGTGCCAGGCGAATTCGCCTCACCCACACAGCCACGGCCCGTGGCCCCTGAGCCGTTCGCACGCCAACGCCTGACCGAGGATTTACTGACGCAACGCACACCCGAGGCGCACGCGTGGGCTCTGGAGAAATTCCGCACTTTCCGCAGCGACGGCCAGTTCGTGCCCCTAGGCGTCGAGAGACCAACGGTGATCTTTCCAGGCTTTGATGGCGGTGCCGAGTGGGGCGGCCCGGCGGTCGATCCCGACAAAGGAATTCTCTACGTCAACGCCAATGATGTGGCGTGGACCGGAATGCTGATCCCTCGTCACGACGAGAAGGATCCTGGCGCGGCGATCTATCAATCCCATTGCTTGGCATGTCACGGCGAGAACCTGGCCGGATCGCCGCCGGCATTTCCTTCCCTTATTCACGTAAGCGAGCGGCTCACTTCGGCCCAGGTCACCGATGTGATCCGGACGGGTCGCGGACGCATGCCACCCTTCCCCGACCTGGACGGTGCCAGCCTCAATGCTTTGCTCCGGTATCTCGCAGACCCTGCACGCACGCAAACGGTGAGCGCGCCTGCAAGTCCAGCAGCGAACCCGACAGGATATCGTTTCGGCGGCTACAACAAGTTTCTCGATCCTGACGGTTACCCGGCGGTGGCTCCGCCATGGGGCACGCTCAACGCTATTGATCTCAATACTGGCAAGTATCTGTGGAAGGTAGTGCTCGGCGAGTATCCGGAGCTTGTGGCGCAGGGTCTGAAAGATACCGGCAGCGAAAACTACGGCGGTCCAATCCTCACCGCGACTGGCCTATTGTTCATAGGCGCCACTCTCTTCGATCACAAGCTGCGCGCATTCGACAGCCATACAGGGCAGCTACTGTGGCAAACGGAATTACCGTACGCGGGAGTTGGAACCCCTGCCACTTATCAAATCGACGGCAAGCAGTATGTTGTAATCGTGACGGACAACGCGCGAAATAAAAAGGGCCCGCAAGGATTTGCTTACGTGGCCTACGCACTTCCGTAAACGCGCGGCTGCTGACCGGTGCCAATCAGGCGTGCTTATAAGACAACGCCTTCCTGCAATAGTCGAGGCACTTGCCAACTTCCTTGATGGCATCGGATCCCTCTGGAATGTCGTATTCGAACTCGATAGCCGCCGGAAAGCGGTAGTGCCAATCCCTCAGCAACTGCAACGCTGCCGTCAGTGGTGTGTCGCCCTGGCCCCAGGGAAGATTGCGCTGCCCGTGCGCGCGGGTCTGGCGATCCTTCAGGTGCATGCTGGCGATGCGTGCGTGGTGTTGACGGATAAAGAGCAGTGGATCGTAGTCGCCCGCTGCAACGAAGTGCCCGATATCAAAATTGATGAAGTTAGCCCCGGACTCAGCCAGCGCGGCATCCCACTCCGTGGGTGTGGCCTGTAAATGCGCATGGTAGGCCACACGTATTCCGTGACGCGAAGCCGCCGCTGCCAGGCGACTGACCTGGGTCATGGCGCTTGGGAGCTCAAGGGTTACCTGGTTGGCACCCAGAGCCTTGGCGGCTCGCATGCCGTAGTCGATCTCAGCGTCGGTGTTGCGCTCGTCAAATGAATCAAACCTGAGGGCGTAGATCGACACTCCGCCCTTTTCGTACTGCCGACGCAGTCGCTCGAAGGGTTCCATCGTAGCTTTGGTGCGCAGCGCAGCGATCTGCTGTCTATACGCGGCGAATGCCGTCATGACTTCATCATGCTCCTGCTGTTCGGCTGCAGATAGGACCGGCTGGCCCGGCTGACTGCGCGCGCGCACCTTCCGGTACCGGTCGATATCAAACGGCGCCTGGATACCGGCGAAGTCCTCAGCCGGTTTATCCATTAGTTCCACGGCGTTGATACTCAGCTCGCGGCAATATCCAAGGATCGCCTCGGCACTTTGATCCGGGAGGCTTCGGAAGGAATAACTGATGACGCTGATCTGCACGCCGTTTATTTTGGAATTGGGACGGCCAGTATGCCTTACTACATCGGCAGCTGCGGAGAACTGCCACTTGGCCGCAGCTATTCCTGCAAAGCAGGCCATACCCGTCGTCAATAACTGCCTACGATTGTTCATCTTCTTGATCCTCATCGAGTCAGGTGCGCTATCATTCTTGTGTCAAATAATACTACTAACGACGCAGCACTGGAGTCGCACGTGCTAGGAGCCAATCACTACCGCGATCCTGCCGTGAGCGCGAAGCTCGTCGAGTACGCCGACGCCTCACCTCGAGTGCGCGCGGTCTACGACGATATCATGAGGACCCGCAACGTCGACTGGGTCAACAACTTCTGGAAGGTGTTGGCCCGCGACCCGGACACGCTCGAGCGTATCTGGAGCAACGTCAAGCAGGTGATGGCCCCTGGCGCTCTCGATCCGCTGACCAAAGAATTCATCTACGTGGCGGTGAGCGTCACGAACAACTGCCGCTACTGCATCGCCTCCCACAGCGCTGGCGCGCGCAGTAAAGGAATGACAGACGCGCAATTCGCGGAGCTGCTAGCGGTGGTCGGACTAGCGAATGAGACCAACCGCCTGGCCAACGGTTACGATCCCCCGGTTGACGCCCGCTTCCTGGAACCCTAGGTTCCGCTACCCGACCCGACGACCCGTTTGGCTGGTGCGCAGCGCGATACACACTAGCAACTTCGACCTACAGGAAGACATACCGATGAAGACTTGGATTGTCGCCGCATGGCTCGCAGCCCTTTCCTGCACCGTGCGTCCAGCGAGTGCGCAGGTGGTGCTCCCCTCGCTGTGGGCGGATCATGCCGTGGTACAGCGCGATCGACCGGTGTGCGTGTGGGGACGGGCTGCGGCCGGGGAGCAGGTAACCGTCAGGTTCCGTGGAAACAGCGCCATGGTGGTGGCCGATGAGTTTGGGCAGTGGCACGTTGAGCTTCCGCCGGGCGCTGCCGGCGGTCCGTTTGCCATGGAGCTCCAAGGCACCAATCGCATCACGCTGAACGACCTCATGGTTGGAGACGTGTGGGTCGCCTCGGGCCAGTCGAACATGGAGTTCCCCACGCGAAACGTCATCCATGCCGACGCTGAACTGCAGAAGGCAAACTATCCCAACATCCGCCTGTTTCATGTTCAAAAAATCTCCGCCGACTACCCGCAGTACGACGTCAAAGCCACCAGCTGGACCAGCGTCACACCGCAGAGCGTGGCCGACTTTTCCGGTGTCGCCTATTTCTTCGCGACCGAGGTGCAAGCCGATCAGAAGGTCCCTATCGGATTGATCGAAGCGGACTGGGGCGGAACGCCTGCCGAGACCTGGACCAGCCAGCGAGCGTTGTCTGCGGACGGCTCGTTGATGGCGGCATGGAGCACCTGGGCCGACATGACCGAAAAGCAACAGCAAACGGAGCTGATTATCCAAAACGAGGCCCGAGAAAATGCCGAGGCGCAGGCTGCTGGCAAACCGGAGCCTCAACATCCTTACCACCCGGAACTTCGATCGTGGCTGCCGGGCGGAACCTTCAACGGGATGATCGCTCCTCTGACGCCGTTTCCCGTTCGTGGAGTGATCTGGTACCAGGGCGAAAGCGACGCAAGGATAGAACGCTCGTTTTACTACGCGAGACTGTTTCGTACGATGATCGAAGATTGGCGCAGTCGGTGGGCGGAGGGAGACTTTCCGTTCCTGTTCGTCCAATTGGCAAACTTCGAGACCGCTCCGGATGCGAAATGGCCCGAGCTGCGCGATGCTCAACGCAGAACATTGAGCGTCGCCAACACGGCGATGGCTTCGGCAATCGATATCGGCACTCCGAAAGATATTCATCCAAAGAATAAGCAGGAAGTCGGGCATCGTCTGGCCCTGGCGGCACGAGCCATTGCGTATCACGAGAGTCTTGAGTATTCCGGTCCGCTCTTTGACGCTGCGATGTCGGACGGCGCTACCATGCGCGTCTTCTTCTCCCACACAAGTCGCGGTTTGGAAGTAAGGGGCTCGACCCTGACCGGCTTTGAGGTGGCCGGAGCGGACGGTGTCTTTACCCCCGCAACAGCGCGCGTCGACGGAAACACGGTCGTCGCCTCGGCGCCGGCCGTTCCCCATCCCCAGCAGGTGCGTTACGGCTGGGCAGCGAATCCTGCTTGCAATCTCTACAACGGTGCCGGGCTTCCTGCTTCCCCGTTCACGACGTCCGACCCAGACCCAGGACGATAGCGAAGAACCCTGTCATGGTGTCGACGAGGTACAGCAATTCGGCTACGCGGGGAAAGTGCCCGGGTCGGGCAGCTGTGCGCCGGATAGCTTCGATGAGCTCAACGGCCTCACGGTTCGGGTCCGCACCGGTCGGGTCAGCTTCATTGCCATCTACCAGGTGACTAGCTGCTGAAGGCGTGCGTAACTTGGCCAATTGCCAATTTGTTGCGACCCAAGAAAAAGTGAACAAGGGGAATGAAGGATGACACCTTCCGTGGCGCTAGTCGGCGTATCCAAGGAATACCTGCGTGGTCGGGAAAGCGTATTGGTTCTGAGTGACTTTAATTTGGAGATCCCGCAGCAGGATTTTGTAGCCATAATGGGGCCCTCGGGCTCGGGAAAAACAACATTACTGAACCTGATTGGTGGGCTCGATAAGCCCTCCTCCGGCCAGATCTATGTTGCCGGTGAGCGGATCGACACGCTCTCGAATACAGCACTCGCGCACTGGCGCGCGCGGCATGTGGGCTTCATCTTTCAGTTCTACAATCTGATGCCCACATTGTCCGCCGCGCGCAATGTCGAGCTGCCACTATTGCTGACTTCGTTGTCGGGCCGAGAGCGTAAGCAAAAAGTCGCCGTGGCGCTCGACCTGGTTGGCCTGACGGATCGGGCTAAGCACAAGCCGGGCGAGCTCTCGGGCGGTCAGCAGCAGCGCGTCGCCATCGCGCGCGCTTTGATTGCCGATCCGACACTCTTGGTCTGCGATGAGCCCACTGGAGATCTGGATCGGCATACGGCCGAGGAGATCCTCAGTCTTCTACAAATTCTAAATCGCCAATACGCCAAGACGGTCATCATGGTAACTCATGATCCGAAGGCTGCCAGTTACGCTGCACGTCAGCTACATGTCGATAAAGGACAGCTGGTGAACGATGCGGTGGCTGTATCCGCGTGAAGTACCTGTCGCTGATATGGGATGGCATCTGGCGCAAGCGCGGTCGGGCGATATTGACCGGTCTGCAGGTGCTGGTGGCGTTTGTATTGTTCGGTCTATTGCAGGGAATGAAGAGCGGCATCGACGATGCCATCGATAAGATTGGTGCCGATCTGTATATCGTCCAGCATGCAACCGGTTTTTCGCCCATGCCGCTGGCGATGTACAGTCGCCTCGTGGCAGTTCCCGGAGTAAGGGCCGCCGCCTACGAGAGCTTCCTGGCTGGCACGTACCAAAAGCCTACCCAGCACGTGTTGGCGGTAGCCTGTGACCAAGACAGCATCAGTGCCACGATTCCACATGGCGCGATCGTGCCGCCGGCGGCGGTCGACGCTATGAAGAGAACCCGATCGGGTGTGCTGGTCAGCGAAAGCCTGGCCCGCAAATACGGCTGGAAGACTGGCGATCGCATACCGCTGGAGACATCGGTCCTGCGGCAGGACGGCTCGCTCACCTGGACCTTCGACATGGTCGGCACTTTCGTGCCGGGAGAGCAGTCGCTGTCCCCGGATTTCATGATCATCAACTACACTTCTTTCGATGAGGCGCGAACGGTCGATCGAGGCACCGTAGCTATGTACTACGTCAGGGTCACCGATCCCAAGCAAGGGCTGGCAGTCGCGCAAGCTATCGACAAGCTTTTTCTCAATTCGAGCGATGAAACACGCACGGAATCCGCGCGCGAGTCGATACAAGCGACCCTCGAATCGCTGGGTGATATGGACTTTGTCGTCAGAGCCATAGTCGGAGCTGTGCTATTTGCGCTGTTATTCTCCATCACCGCTATGATGATGCAATCTATTCGAGAGCGCACCGCAGAACTCGCACTGCTCAAGACACTAGGATTCTCAGACGGCAAGTTATTCTGGATCGTACTCTGCGAAGTCCTCACGCTGTGTATCGTCGCCGCGGCCCTGGGCCTGGCCCTCGCGACATGGGTACTGCCTACTGCCAGACACTTCACGAACATAAACGTGACGATGCCCGCATCTGTCGTGCTCGCGGGGCTGGGCCTGGCTGCGCTGTTGGCTGTCGTGACCGCCGCCGTGCCCGCCCGACGGCTTCAGGTAGTGGATGCCTTGGCTGGCCGTTAAAGTAGGAATCGACTCTGAATGACGCAATTCAGACAAATCGCCGCTTTGCTGCAGCTGAGTCTGAGCGGCATACCGCAGCGGCTG
>Ga0302324_100006083_pt1 | contig 26171 bp, 19 predicted proteins | sample Palsa_T0_1_FD_201949 | JGI IMG/M metagenome (GOLD analysis project Ga0302324, IMG submission 201949) | Peat permafrost microbial communities from Stordalen Mire near Abisko, Sweden - Palsa_T0_1 | ecosystem: Environmental > Terrestrial > Soil > Palsa > Peat permafrost | place: Sweden: Abisko... | reverse complement strand
CTGACAAAACCGCCGCCGGGAACGATCCCGACGGTTGTAATGCCGTCGTTGCGCGTTGCGGCGATGTAGGCAGATTGGGAGTTGAAGCCGTCCCACGGCCGGAAACCGGCGTTGACGACGCCGCGTGCCCCCGTGTCGCGCGTCGAGACTTCCCCGCCTAGTTCCACCAGGCCGAGTTGCGTGCCGACATTGATGAAACCGGGCGTCACGATTTTCCCGCGCGCATCGATGCGGCGCGCGTTTGCCGGAATCGCAATGCCCGAACCAACGGCCGCGATGCGGCCGTTTTGGACGATAACCGTGCCGCCCGGAATGCGCGGTCCGCTGACCGGGTAGACCATGCCGCCGACGATGGCGACGGTTTCGGCGCGCGCAAAGGCGGGCGCGCCGGCGAGAACGAGTGCGGCGGCCGCCGCGAATATCAAGCGGTGCATCAGCGGTCGCCTCCCGTTACGTAGCCAAGCTCGAAGTCGGTCCGCCATTTTTGTCGCGGATCGGTGCGATCGAACAGCATCGCACCATCGATCCAGGTTTTCTCGGCTTTCGTATAGACCGAGAACGGGTCGCCGCTCCACAGCACGACATCGGCATTCTTGCCGACTTCGAGAGATCCGATGCGATCGTCAAGACTGAGTGCCCAGGCAGCGTTGATCGTCATCCACTTTACCGCTTTTGCTTCGTCGACCGGAATGCCGGCACGTTGCGCTGCGTACATGGCCTTTGCGACTTCTTGGTTGAGACGCTGCGAACCCGATGGATCGTCGCTGTGAATGGTCGCGCGCACGCCGGCTGCATCGACAAGGCCGATGTTGGCGCGCACGGTATCGATCGCTTCTTGTTTGAAGCCGCCCCAATCGGCCCACATGGTCGCACCGGTTCCCGCTTTGGCAAGCAGGTCGGCGATCTTGTAGGCCTCGATCGCGTGATGGAACATCGTGACGTGATAGCCGAACTCTTTGGCCATGTCGAGCACTTGCGCCATTTCATCGGCGCGATAGCAGTGCATGTGGACGTTGATGTTGCCGCGCAGTGCTTCGGCCAGCGTTTCAAGGTTCAAATCGCGAGCCGGCGCTTCGCCGACGTGGTTTGCGTTCCACGCATCCCATTGGCGGCGATAGCGCTCGGCCGCGATCCAGGCGGCGCGATAGCCGGCCATATTGCCCATGCGCGTTGAAGGCCCGCGCGTGCGATAGACGCGTTTGGGGTTTTCACCGCAGGCCATCTTCAGGCCGTATTTTGCGCCGGGAAATTTCATTTCTTGCACGGTGCGCGCCGGCACGATCTTGAGAATCGCGCTGCGGCCGCCGATCAAGTTCGCCGAACCCGGCAAGACTTGAATCGTCGTGACGCCGCCGGCGAGAATGCGCGGGAATTGCGGATCTTGCGGCCAGACCGAATGCTCGGCCCACACATTTGCCGTGACCGGATTGGTTGCTTCGTTACCGTCACTGTTCGAGAACGTCCCGGGTGCTGCGTAATCGCCGATGTGCGAGTGTACATCGACGATACCCGGCGTGACGTACTTGCCCGTGCCGTCGATGATGACGGCATCGGGCGGGCCGCCGACATTCGGGCCGACGGCGGCGATCTTACCGTTTTGCAACAAGATCGAACCATTGCGAATGATGGGGCCCGCCGCCGTGAGCAGCGTCGCGTTCTTGATGAGCGTCGTGCGCGACGCGAACGGCGCGTACGTGCTCGGATAGGGATCGGCCAGCGGCAGTGATAGTGCGCCCGCTCCCGGCGAGGCGACCGCCCGCGGTGCAGGTGGCGTGTTTTGTGCATTCGCCGTGCCGGTCGAAGCCATAAACGAAGCGGCGAGCGCCCAAACGGCGATCGCCCGGTGGAAACGATTCAACAGCCTTGATCTCCCTCAGGATTCTGGCCCCCCGTTGAGGGGCCTGAATCCATGGCGTTTGCGCCCTGCGGGCGCAAGCCGCGGGCATTCGGAACGAACGGGAGGGTATCCCGCGTTGCCGGTACGTCATGCTGCCACTCGCTCGTGCGGGATTCGCCGCGCTCGCCTTGATTCTGTTTGCCGGGCCTGTTGTGGCCCAGCCGGAGGCTGCGTCCATACTCTATGTGGTCGTGCCGTTCGGCGAGCCGGGCGATACCGATCCGCAGCTATCCCTTGCAACGCAGAACATGACGCAAGACTTGTCGGATCGCTCGATCCGATCGGCGCTTGCGACGCCGATCGATGCCGTCGAGGCCGTTTCCAACGCGCCGCAAATGTGCTCGGAATTCAACGCCGGTGGCGTCCTCGTGAGTCAGTTGCGTTTCGAGCAATCAAAAGAACGCAATCTCACCGGCTTCATTCCGGTGGTCGGCGGCGTTATCTCGAGCTCCGGCGCGTTCGACGCTTCACCGATTCGTGCGCGCGTGAAATTATATCTGATCGATTGCCGCGGCAAGGTCGCGTGGAAAACCGTCACTACCGCAAACAAAGTGCATCACGGTCAAAATGTCGCCGCCGGTCTTACCGAAATCGCAAGCCAGGCAATCGCCAGCGCCGTCGACGAATTCGCCGCCCGCCGCTATCAACAGAGTTCGGCCCCCCGTTAAGGGGCCAAACTCTGCTCGCCTCGTCCTAGCGTAATTCCGTGCGGTTGGCGCGGGCAAACGTCAGCGCTTCGGCGAGCGCGTCGAAGACGGCGAGCTTTGTTTTGAGTCCCGACATGTCGAAAATGATGCGTGCCGAGGTCAGCGCCGGCAGCACGACGGCGAGTTGCTGACGGTTTTTTGCAAGGCGTGCGGCGAGCAAGCCGAGTGCATGGATCGTCCGGCTGTCGAAATACTTCACCTCGGCGAGCGACACGATGACCACACCGCGATTATGATCGGCCGCTTCGGCAAACAGTGACTCGAAACCGGAGACGTTGGTCATGTCGAGTTCGCCCCACGCTTCGACGACGGGCATCTCGTCAACGAGACGAATGGCAAAACGTGCCTGAACGCTCATGGGTCGATTCTCCGTTTCATGAACCCGGTGAAGGTCATGCCGACGATCGTTCCGCCGACGGTGCTGTCGATGCGAACGGTGTGGGCGAGCGCTCGCATGATCGGCATGCCGCGTCCGCGACCTTCCTCGCGCGCTGCGCGCCATTGCCCCTGATCCTGCACTTCGACCTCGATGTCGTCATCGATTTCGCGCGCTGCCACCGTAAACCGGCCGGCGCCGATACCGTAGGCGTGTTCGATCGTATTCGCAATCGCTTCACCGACGGCGACTTCGAGCGTGAAGCTTTGGTCCATGTCGAGCGCGTGCGCTTCGGCAAATCGCTGCAGCGCCGCGCGCACCAGGCGCGCGCTCTCGGGCACGGCCGGCAAGTCCAGGCCGAGCGGTTCACGTTTGAGGCGCTGCGTCGCAACGGTCAGCATCGCGACGTCATCGCGCGACGGCCGGTCGTGGGTGAGCGTTCGATAAATCGCCGTCGCATTTCGCTCGCCGCTGTTTATTGCGCGCGTAATCGCGTCGCGCAGAAGCTGCAAACCGGTGACGACGTCGCGATCGATTTCGATCAGCCCGTCGGTATAGAGTACGAGCAGCGCGTCGTCGGGCAACGCGACGGTCTTTTGCTGCGGTTCGATGTCATCGAAGATGCCCAGCGGAATACCGTCGAGCGCAAGCGTCTCGATCGTTCCGTCGGCCAGCGCGAGCATCGCCGGCGGATGGCCGGCGTTAGCGAACGTTAGCGTGCGGGCGAGCGGATCGGCGATCGCAACGAGTGCCGTCACCATCGTCGCAACTTCGCTCAAGCGCAACACGCGCTGGGCGGCCGAAAGAATCGCGGCGGGTTCGAGCCCTTGCAACGCGAACGCACGAATCGCTTCGCGAACGCGACCCATCACGACCGCGGCACGTAAGCCCCGCCCGGCGACGTCGCCGATCGAAAGCGCAATCCGGCCGTCGGTGAGTTGAAAGGCATCATACCAGTCGCCGCCGATCGCCGATTCGTCGGCGCCGGGGACGTACACCGCATCGAAATGCAAGCCCGGAATACTCGGCAGCATCGACGGTAGAAACGCTGCTTGCAGGGCGTCCGCAACCCGGCGTTCGCGATCGTACGCTCGCGCGTTTTCGACGGAAACCGTCGCGCGGCGTGAAAGTTCGCGCGCGATCTCGTAGTCGTCGGGTTCGAAATTGCGGCCGGATTCGCGGCGAATGAGCAGAATTGCGCCGAGCGTGCGTAGACCGCTACGCATCGGGATGGCAATCGCTGCGCCGAAATCCAAACTTGCCAGCAGACGCGAGTGCGTTTCGTCTTGCGCAATGAGGCGCCGCTCGGCCGGATCGTCGAGACCGGCCGACTGCACTTCGCCCGTACGCATTGCCGCTGCAACGATGCCGGCGGATTGCAACGTGCGGCCATAGCGCCGTTCCATCGCCCAGGCACGATCCCGCGCCGCTTCTTCGGCGTGTGCAAGCGCCACCGTGCGGATCTTGTCGTCGCCTTCGAGCAGGAAAACCCCACACCAATCGGCCAGCGTGGGAACGGCGAGACGGGCAAGTACGGTACACGTGCTTTCCACGTCGAGCGTTTCCGTGAGCGATTCGCCGGCGCGCGCGAGGAATGCCAGTTGGTCTTGCGCACGTTTGCGCGCGTCGATGTCGGTCGATGTCCCGAACCAGCGAATGACTTTGCCGGCGCTATCGGTCTGCGCGATAGCGCGGCTCAAAAACCAGCGGTAGCCGCCGTCCGAACCGCGCAATCGCACCTCGGATTCGTAGGTTTCTTCGCTGCCGCGCCCAGGCGAGACCCAAGCGAGGAAGCTGCGGTCAGCGTCAGCGCGGTGCAGCCGCTCGCCGAACGCACCACGAATCGGCTGCCCGCGGGTCATGCCGCTGAAGGCGTACCAGCGTTCATTGAAATACTCGATGCGCGCATACGCGTCGCAGATCCAGACGATTTGCGGAATCGATTCCGCTAGATATCGGTAGCGTCCCTCGGAGTCGAGCAGCGAGCTTTCCGACCGTTTGCGCTCGGTGATATCGAGGTTGATGCCGACGTAGCGCCGGACGGCATCGCCATCAAGAATCGGCACGCCACGCGTCAACACCCAGCGCACCTTGCCGTCGCCGTCACGATGCTCGTGTTCGAACTCGAACGAATGCAGCGGGACTTGGGCGCACTGCGCGCGCACGGCGGAAAAGGCGGCGTCACTTTCCACCCCGGCGCCGAGCAATTGCAAATACGAGGGGCTCACGTAGAGCATCTCGCCGGCCGGCGTTGCCGACCACACGCCGTAGGGGATCGCGTCACCGATCGCGCGATACTGCGCTTCCGATGTCGCGACGCTGCGCTGCGTCGCGTTGCGCAGCAGCGTCACGAGCACGACGCACGCCACGTATGCGAAACCGATGGACAGGCCGACTTCGAGCAGGGTCTCGCCGCCGACGTGGTATCCGCCGTTGTATTCTTCGGTTGCAACCGCAAATGCGATCAGCACGGCGACCGGTAATGAAACAGTGAGCGGCAGCAGCCAGGCGATGATTGCGAGCGGCAAGATTTCCAGCGGCGCCAACTGCATACGGACGAAGAACCGGTCGGCAACGCCAATTAGACCGCCTACGATAACGGCTGCGGTCACGGCGGCGGCGCGCGCCCAAGGCGGTAGACGATCGGGAAGGCGGAGCATCTCCACCGAGAACGTACCCCCGGTAGCAATGAACTCCTGGGAACGAACCCGGCCCGAGGGGCCCGTGCCCCGGCTGCGCGTCGGCATCGACGTGGGCGGGACGTTCACCGATCTCGTCGCGCTCGACGAGCGGACGGGCGAACTGGTGACGTGCAAAGTTGCCACGACGCCACTCAGCGCGGAGAACGGCGTCTTCGCCGCAGTCGAGCAGTTTCTCGCGGCCGTCTCCCCGGGAAGCGAACTCTCGCTCATTTCGCACTCGTCGACGATCGCGACGAATGCGCTGCTCGGCCAAGTCAACCTCGAGTTGCCGCGCGTGGGCCTGGTGACGACCGAGGGATTCCGCGACGTGCTCGAGATCGGCCGCCAAAATCGCAGTGCCGTCTACGATCTGTTCGTGCAGCGGCCGGCGCCGCTGGTCGCGCGCGAGGACCGCATCACGGTGCGCGAACGCATCGGGCCGTTCGGCGAGATACTCGTCGCGCTCGACGGCGAATCGGTCGCGGCCGCCGTCACCGCGCTCAAGGAACGAAATGTCGGAGCCGTGGCCATCGGTTTGCTCAATGCCTACGTTGACGATTCGCACGAGCGTGCAATCGGCGCTGCGATCGCTGCGGCGTTGCCCAACGTCAGCGTTACGCTGTCCTCGGAGATCGATCGCGAGTACCGCGAATACGAACGGCTGTCGACTGCCGTCGTGAATGCCGCACTCATTCCGCTGGTACGCACGTATCTGGTAAAGCTTGCCGACGGCTTGCGCAAGCGCGGAGTTACCGCGCCCATTTATGTCATGCAATCCAACGGAGGGATGGCCGCAATTGATGCCGTGGCAAAGCGGCCGATAACGATTATTGAAAGCGGCCCGGCCAGCGGCGTGATCGGTGCGGCGTTTCTTGCGCGCACGCTCGGAATCGATAACGTACTTTCGTTCGACATGGGAGGCACGACGGCTAAAGCCGGCACCGTGTTCAACGGCGAGCCCGAAGTCGTCGGCGAATTCGAGGCTGCCGGTAAAACGCACAGCGGTCGTGCCGTCAAAGGCAGCGGGTATCCCGTGCGCTTTCCGTTCATCGATTTGGCGGAAGTCAGCGCGGGCGGCGGGACGATTGCGTGGATCGATACCGGCGGCGCACTGCGAGTCGGGCCGTTGTCGGCGGGAGCGGACCCGGGGCCGGCATGCTACGGAAAAGGCGACCGAGCGACGGTAACCGATGCCAACATCGTCCTGGGACGCCTTAATCCGGTGGCATTGCTCGGTGGGACATTTCCGATCCACGCAGACCGGTCGCGCGCCGCGGTGGCAACGCTCGCGCAATCGCTCGGACTCACGCTCGAAGCGTGCGCCGCCGGGATCGTGCAACTCGTTGACGTTGAGATGGCAAAGGTGCTGCGCATCGTTTCGATCGAGCGCGGCTACGATCCGCGTGCGTTCACCATGATGGCATTCGGTGGAGGCGGCCCGATGCACGCCTGCGCGCTTGCCGAAGAGCTGGATGTTCCGCGGGTCATCATACCGGCGAATCCGGGTTTATTTTCCGCTTATGGCCTGTTGGCTGCCGACGTTCGTGCAACGTACGTTCGTTCGGTCGTCGATCGCTTCGATCGGCTCGACGATCGCGTTCTCAATGCGGCGTTCGGCGCGATGGAAGCCGAAGGGAAAGCGGAGCTTTCTGCGCAGGGCGTGGGCGCGGCCGATGCTGCGTTCGTTCGGGAATACGACATGCGGTATTACGGCCAAAGTTTTGAGCTTTCCGTGCCCTACACGGCGGACACAGCCGCAGTGCTGCAATCCTTTCACGATAAGCACGAGCGGACGTACGGCTACGCATCGCCCGCTGAGGCCGTCGAGATCGTCAACGCTCGACTCGTCGCAATCGGCCGCATTCCCAAACCCGTCTTGCGAACATCGGACCTACCTGCGCAACCTCGCCCATCGTCGGATGCTCGAACGGGCGAGCGCTCCGTTTGGATTGCGGGCGAGGCTGTAACGGCAGCGGTCTTCACACGCGAACGTTTGCGCAGCGGTAATGTGCTGACCGGGCCCTGTATCGTCGAACAGTACGATTCGTGTACCTACGTTGCGCCGGGCTGGCGCTGTACGGCCGACGCGCTCGGGAATCTCGATTTGGAACGGATATCGAAATGAAAATGGTGCAGGTCGATCCGATTACGAGCGAAGTCATCAAGAGTTCGCTGATGTATGCGAGTGAAGAGATGGGCATCGCCGTTCGCAATAGTGCATATTCACCGAACATCAAGGAGCGGCTCGATCATTCGTGCGCGCTGTTCGACGCGACGGGTCGTCTAATCGCGCAGGCCGAGCACATTCCGGTCCACCTTGGTTCGCTGCCGTGGGGACTGCGCGAAACACTCAATGTTGTGCATCGCCGCGGTACGACGATGGCGCCGGGCGAAATGTGGGTCGTCAACGATCCGTATACATCGGGAACGCACCTTAACGACGTTACGGTTATTCGTCCGGTCTTCAGCGACGGCGCGCTCGTTGGATATGCGGCGAACAAAGCGCACCATACCGACGTCGGCGGCAGCGTTCCCGGCTCGATGTCGGCCGACGCGTCGGAATTGTTTGAGGAAGGGTTGATCGTTCCGCCGATTCGCCTGATGCGCGACGACCGCGTGATGGATGAAACGATCGAGCTCTTTCGCGCCAACTCGCGCACGCCCGACGCGCGCAGCGGCGATCTCAAAGCGCAGATTGCCGGTAACCTGACCGGCGAGCGGCGGTTGCTCGAACTCGTGCAACGCTATGGCCGGGCGCTTTTTGAAGCCGCGATCGAACGCGCGCTCGGTGACAGCGAGCGCCGGCTGATCGCAGAAATGCGTACCATTCGCGAAGGCGTCGTCGAAGTCGAGGATTTTCTCGAGGATCCCAGCGGCGCGCCGTCGATTCGCATTCGCTTACGACTCGACCATTGCGACGGACGGATGAAGCTCGACTATACGGGCACGTCGCCGCAGCTCAATGTGCCGCTCAACGCCGTCTACGGCGTGACGTTATCGGGCGTGTATTACGCCATTCGCGCCGTTACCGATCCGACGATCCCGATGAACGACGGCTGCTTCCGCCCGATCGAGGTGATCGCGCCGCTCGGAACGTTGCTCAATCCGCGCCGCCCTGCACCCGTTTCCGGCGGCAACGTCGAAACGTCGACGCGCAATGCCGAAGTGGTGCTGCAAGCGCTGGCGCAGCTTGCGCCCGAGCGCGTTCCCGCGATGTCGATGGGAACGATGAGTAATGTGATGATGGGCGGCACTGATGCGCACGGCGTATCGTGGACGTTTTACGAAACCAACGGCGGCGGAATGGGCGCGCGTCCCACGATGGACGGCATCGATGGCATTCACTGTCACATGACCAACACGCTCAACACGCCGATCGAAGCGATCGAGCGCTACTTCCCGATCCTGATCACGCGCTACGAACTCGCCGACGGCACGGGCGGAGCCGGCCGCTACCGCGGCGGCAACGGCCTTATCCGTTCGTTTACGTTGCGCGAAGGCGCAGCGAAAGTCTCGCTACTGGCCGACCGTCACACGCTTGCGCCCAAAGGTTCGCACGGCGGCGGCGATGCAGCAACCGGCAAACATTCGCTGGTGCGAAACGGCGTGACGACGAGGATTCCGGCGAAGGTGACGTTATCGCTCGAACCCGGTGACACGGTTATCGTGCAAACACCGGGCGGCGGCGGCTACGGTCCGCAGCCGGGTTAGCGCGCGCTCGCGGTCGCGCGACAAAGCGGGAGGCCCGCGTGTCGCGGCCAATCGAGAGCCATGCGACTGTTGATGTTTTCGGTACATGGCGGAGCCGCGCGTTTCGGTGTTGAGACGGCGGCCGGGATCGTCGACGTAAACGCGGCCGACCCGGCCCTTCCGTCGACGCTGCACGCGTATTTGGAACGGCTTGAGGAGCTGGGGTCTCGGCTCGCAGCCGTCGGGACATCGCGGCCGGCAAAGACAGTTGCGCGCGAAAACGTGATATTGCACCCGCCGATCCAATTCCCGCAGAAAATCTTGTGCATCGGTTTGAACTATCGCGATCATGCAGCGGAAGTGAAGATGGAGTTACCGCAGTATGTGACCGTTTTCCCAAAGTGGCCGAACACATTGATCGGCGATGGCGCGCCGATCGTGATTCCAACCGAAAGCCATCGTATCGACTATGAGGCGGAATTAACGTTCGTCATCGGCAAGCGCGGACGGCACATTCCCAAAGAGCGCGCGTACGAGCATGTCGCCGGTTACACGATCATGAATGACGTGAGCATCCGCGACTACCAGATGCGTACGTCGCAGTGGGCGATGGGCAAGACGTGGGACACGCACGGTCCACTCGGCCCGGTCATGGTCACGACCGACGAGATTCCCGACCCGCAGAACCTCTTCATTCGAACGTCGATTGGCGGCGAGATGCTGCAGGATTCGCACACCTCACAACTCGTGTTCGACGTGCCGACGCTCGTTGCGGAATTGTCGGCGGTGATGACGCTCGAACCCGGCGATATTGTTGCCACCGGAACGCCGGCCGGTGTCGGCACGTCGCGCAATCCGCGGCGCTGGATGAAAGCCGGCGAGCGGGTTCGCATCGAGATCGAAAAAATCGGCGTACTCGAGAACCCGCTTGTTTCTGCAACTCCCTGACCGCGTCGCAATCGTAACCGGGGGCGCGCGCGGCATCGGCCGCGCGATCGCCGAGCGTCTTCAGGCCGCGGGCGCGCGGGTGATCGTTGCCGATTGCGATGGTAAGGCGGCGATCGCCGCCGCCCGAGCACTTGGTGAACATCGCGAACGCGTCCTTGCAGTCGAAGCTGACGTTACCGATCCCGCGAGCGTCAACGCGATGGTTGAAGCGGCGCTCGGCGCATACGGCCGGATCGACATCCTCGTCAATAATGCCGGCATCACCGGGCACTCGGTCCCGCTTTGGGAACTGACGTATGAAGAATACCAGCGCGTGCTGGCAGTGGACCTTGACGGCGTTTTCCTGTGTTGCAAGGCGGTGATCGGCCACATGCGTGAGCGTAAGCGCGGTGCGATTGTGAATATCGCGAGCATTGCGGGTAAAGAAGGGAACCCGACGCTCATTCCTTACTCGGTTGCGAAAGCCGGCGTCATTGCGCTCACCAAGGCGCTTGCAAAGGAAGTTGTGGGCGATGGAATTCGCGTCAATGCGGTCGCGCCCGCCGTCATCGAAACCGACATGCTCAGCCAGATGACCGAGGAAACGGTGCGCTACATCCTCGCGAAGATTCCGATGAATCGGCCGGGCTCGGTCGAAGAAGTTGCTGCGGTCGTTCACTTTCTCGCCTCCGACGATGCGAGTTTCGTGACCGGTCAAACCTACGACGTTAGCGGCGGACGCGCGACGTACTAAGGAGTTCGATGTCACCGACACCGCCCTTAATTGACGATGCCGTGGTCGTCTGGCTCGACGGCACGCTGCTACCCGGCGCTTCGATCGCGCTGCACGGTCTCACGCACGCGCTGCACTATGGCTCCTCGGTCTTCGAGGGCATTCGCGTCTACCCGACGCCGCGTGGTCCGGCGATTTTCCGATTGCGCGAGCACGTCGCGCGCTTCTACGACGGCGCGGGTGTCTACGGCATGCGCATTCCGTACACGCAAGAACATCTGATCGAGCAGATTCGCGCAACGGTTGCGGCGAGCGGACGCGAGTCCGCCTACGTGCGACCGCTCGCATTTTTCGGCGGCGACACCGTGCGGCTTGCACCCGAAGGTGCCTGCGAAACGCACGTCTTGGTCGCCGTGCTCCCGTTTACCGGGCTCATGCCCGGCCAAGTCCACTTTACGGCGGGCCTAACGAACGTCATGAAGACTCCCTCTGCGGCATTGCCGTCGCACGTGAAAGCCGGTGGTCATTACACAAACTCGATTCGTGCGTTGCAGGACGTGCAGTCGCGCGGATTCGACGAAGCGATCTTGCGCAACGATCGCGGCGAGGTCGCTGAGGGCAGCGGCGAAAACATCTTCGTCGTGCGCGACGGCGTGCTCATCACAAACGATCGGAGCGCCGATATCTTGCCGGGCATCACGCGCGACTCGGTGCTGACGCTCGCGCATGCGGCTGGTTTGCCGGTCACGATCCGGCCGCTCAGCGTCGATGATCTTCGGGAAGCGGATGAGGCATTTTTCACAGGAACCGCGGCCGAGATCGTGCCGATCGTGCGCTTCGAGGACCGGATGCTCGAAGAAGGGCCCATCACCGAACGACTCCGCACGATCTATGCAGCAGTCGTGCGCGGTGAAGCCGATGCGCCCGGGCCCTGGCTAACCTACGTGCGGTAGGCCGCCCGCGGACGGGAACTGCGCGATCCTTCGGACAACGCTTGCGCCATGCGTCGACTTCAATCGTTGTCCGTTTTTTTGTTTGCCGGAACGTTCGCTCTGGGAAGCCTGGTGCCGCCGGCCGCGCGTGCTGCAGCGCCGCGCCCGGTAACCTATAGCGACTACGACGGGTGGAATGCGGTTCGCTTGCCGCATCTCTCCGACGACGGGATGTACCTGGCGTATTCGCTGGCGCCGGAGGATGGCGACGCGACACTGGTCGTTCGCAATCTCGCCACCGGTGCGGAAACGACCGAGGCGCGCGGGACGACATCGACGTTTACCGGCGACGGCAAGTTTTTGGTCTACGCGATCGCGCCGGTAAAAAAAGAACTCGACGCCGCGATCAAGGCGAAAAAACCGGAAGATCAGCAGCCCAAGAGCGGCCTCGGTATTCTCGAACTTGCGACCGGCAGAACGACAACGTACGATCGCGTGAAAACACCGCTGATACCGCGTAACGGCGGACGCTACATCGCGTTTTCCTACGAACCGACGCCACGACCGTCCGGCGCGCCGGCTGTCGCCGCTCCCGCCGCGCCGGAAGCGGCCGGCGTTGCATCGCCGGCCGTGAGTCCGACGCCGACCGCGGCTCCAACCGGAGAACCCGGCCCGGCCATACCGCGTCAGACGGGGCGCGGCCGCGGAGGCCCGGTGGTTGCAGGTGCGGCTCCGCCGCCGGCCGGCGACATCAAACGCAAGGACGAGGGTACGGCGTTCGTCATTCGCGATTTGCAGACGGGAACGAACATCGATGTTCCCAACGTGACGGCATTCGTCGTTTCCGATGACGACCGGTTCGTCGCGTACGCCACCGAAACGCGTGACGGCAAAGGCGATGGCTTGCACGTGCGCGATCTCAATGCAGGCACCACCACAGATGTCCTCAGCGGCGCCGGCCGGTATAAAGATATCGCAGCGGCGCGCAACGGCAGCGCGATCGGTTTCCTGAGCGATATGCGCACCTACGCGCAAGATGCTCCGCATTACGACGCCTATGTCGTGAACCTCACCGCCGGCACACCGGTCGCAAAAATGGCCGTTAGCGAAACGACCCCCGGTTTGCTGCGCGGGACGACGCCGAGCGACTATCGTCCGCTTACGTTTTCGAAAGATGGGCATCGCCTCTTTCTGGGCGCGGCGGTCGCGCCGACGCCGACGCCTTCCAATACGCCCGTTCCGATCGCCGTCGATTTGTGGACATATAAAGATTTACGTTTGCAGTCGGTCCAGTTCCATGACGTCGCGGTCGATCGCCGGCGTACAAACGAAGGCGTGTACACGCTCGACAGCGGACGCTACGCGCAACTCGCAACGCCGGCGATGCGAACGGTCCTAACCAACGATAATCCGCGCGTCGCGCTCGGTTTTGACGAACGGCCATATGCGATCGCAGAATCGTGGGGCGAGCGCGACGTCGATCTGTACGCGGTCTCGCTCGTCGACGGCTCGCGGCATTTGCTGCTGCGCAAAACGGCGCCGGCCCAGCTTTCGCCGGACGGTGCGTACGCCGTCGTGTGGAATCGCGCCACTCGCCATTGGAATTCCATCCGCACGAGCGACGGCAAACGCACCGTCCTCGCACCTGACGCGAAGGTCACGTTTTACGACGAAACCGACGACCATCCGGGGCCGCCGCCCGACTACGGTCTGGGCGGATTCATAGCGGGCACGAGCAGCGTCATCGTATACGACCGCTACGACCCCTGGATGGTTGACCTCGCGACAGGTGCTGCCAAGAACCTGACGCACGGCGCGGGCCGCGCGGCGCACGTCGTCTACAGCATCATGAATACCGATCCCGAGCGCGAAGCGCTGCCGGCCGGCACACCGTTCTTGCTCTCGCTAAGCGATCAAAACACGTACGCCAGCGGCTATGCGTCACTTGGCTACGGCGGCGGTACGCCGCGCACGCTCTTGCGGGCGGACAAGATCGTCAATTACTCCCTCGTGCAATTCGGCGGCGTCCATCAACGGATCGCAGCGCCGATCAAAGCACGTAACGCCGGCCGCGTGGTGTTCACCGAAGAAACCTACCGCAATCCACGCGACTTGTGGAGCAGCGATCTGTCCTTCGCACATCCGGAGCAGGTCACGCATGCGAATCCGCAACTGGCGAATTTTCGCTGGGGCACGGAGCAGCTCATTTCGTACACGGCGAAGGACGGTACGCGGCTGCGCGCGGTGCTGCTGTTGCCCGATAACTTTAATCCCAAGAAAAAATATCCGCTGCTCACCTACTTCTATGAGAAGTGGACCGACCAGTACCACCGGTTCTACGGGCCGGCACCCGGATACCCGACATTAAGTCGCTACGTGTCGCATGGCTACATCGTGTTGCTGCCCGACGTCGTTTATAAGGTTGGTCACCCGGGCCCGAGCGCTCTCACGTGCATTCTCGCGGCCGTCGACGCGGTTTCCAAACGCGGCTACGTCGATCAAAAGCACATCGGCATTGCGGGCCACAGTTGGGCTGCCTATCAGATCAACTACATGATTACGCAAACCGATCGCTTCCGGGCCGTCGAAGCGGGCGCGGCCGTCGACAACATGACGAGCGCGTACGGCGGGATTCGCTTGGAGAGCGGCAACGTGCGGGAAGGCCAATACGAGTCCGGCCAGAGCCGCATCGGCGCGACACCTTGGGATCGCCCCGACCTGTATCTCGAGAACTCCGGACTCTTTCATATAAAGAACATTCACACACCGTACCTGACGATGCACAATACGGCCGACGGTGCCGTGCCGTTCTTTCAGGGAGTCGAATTCATCACTGCGATGCGCAGGCTGGGAAAACCGGCGTACATGTTCTCGTTCGAGGGCAAAGATCACAATCTGCGCGATACGCCCGCCGACCGCGAGCAACTCAAGTACTGGGCCGTCCACTTCGACGAGTGGTTCGACTACTGGCTTCAAGGAGCAGCGCGACCGGCGTGGTTCGACGGTGTCGACTATCTGCACCGCGGCGAGCGCAATGTGCGGCCTCTGTATGGAGAAAAAGACTAAGGCGTTGCGGGCGCCGGGCGGCGTGTGAGCGAATTGGGGAGGATGTTCGTACGCCGTTCGATTTTCGTTGTCTTCGCGCTGGTTGCCGCGTCGGTTTCACTTGCGACCGCTCAAAGTGCGCAGGCCCCGGCCGCTGCCGCGTCGCCCTCACCGCGGCCCGCCTCGCCTGTGCCGGCCTCACCGGTTCCTGAACCCTCGGGAAGCGCGGTGGCCACGCCCGCTCCCGTTGCGACTGCTGCGACTCCGACGACCGTCCTGCCGTTTCCGTTTGGTACGCCCGGCGTCGTACAAGCGCAGAACTACGCGGTCTTCATGCGCGGCGCAACGCCGCTGCCGGGCGTCATCAATCTCGTCCGCAAAGACGACGACTTGTTTTTCGATCTTGGCCCGGATAATTTCAACAAGACCTACATCATTTCGCCGTCGCTGGCATCGGGCGTCGGCTCCGGCGCGTTTGCAGGCCGCGTCTACGAGCCGTTTCTCGTCACGTTCAAGCGGGTCGGACGGCGTGTCCTATGGATCAGCCCGAACACGCGGTATGTCGCGCAAAAAGGCAGCGCCGAGGCGAACTCGCTGGCAATCAGTGTCGCCGATTCTGTGTTGCTGTCCTCGCCGATCATTGCCGAAGATTCCGCCAAGACGCACGTCGTTATCGCGCCATCGCTGTTCATGACGGACTTCGAGGGCATCGGCGCCGACCTCGGACGTGGTGCTGCACCGGGGCTGCCCGGGCTATTCGGCTTGATTTCGCGCCCGTCGTTCGCTGTGGACGGCACCAAATCGTATTATCTGACGACCAAAGCGTTTCCGCGTAACGACGAAGTCTCGGTCAACCTTACCTTTAACGGCCCGGCCAATGCGCTACCGACCGTTCCTGACGGCCGCGGCGTTCCGCTGATCGTTCACTACAGTATCGTGCAGCCGCCCGACCGCGATCCGAACTTCGTGCCGCGTTACGCTGATGACCGCATCGGTTACTTCATCACGGCGCGTAAACGCTACGACGATGACGCGCTCACGACGCCGTTCGAGCGTTTCATCGAACGCTGGAATCTCGATAACGGACCGATCGTCTACTATCTCACCAACGAAATTCCGCAGCAGTACCGGGCGACGGTGCGGCGCGGAATCTTGGCGTGGAACGATGCGCTCGGAAAAGCCGGGCGAGCCAACGCAATTGAAGTCCGCGATCAGCCCAGCGACCCGAGCTGGGATCCGGAAGACGCGCGTTATACGACCGTCCGCTGGATCACCTCGGACAGCTCCGAGTTTGCCGCCTATTCGCCCTCGGTCGTCGATCCGGAAACCGGGCAGATCATTCGGGCCGAAGTCGTCATCGACGGCGAATCGATGCGATCGGTCAAACGCGGGTATATCGACACGATTCTCCCCGCCTATCGCGATGCGAATGCGTTTGCGCGTCCCGAAACGAATCTGGCTCCCAGCGTCGATGCCTATTCGTGCGAACTCGAGCAGAATTCGCTATCGCAAGCAGCGCTCGGAATGCAGACGTTGATGGCCAATCCGCACACGACGAGCGCCGACCGCGAGCGGTACGCCCAGCAGTGGCTGTACTCGACGGTCTTACACGAAGTCGGCCACACGCTCGGCTTACGGCATAACTTCGAGGGCTCGACGGCATTTACGCCGGCGCAGCTGCACGATCCGAATTTCACGCGTACACACGGTACGACGGGCTCGGTCATGGACTATACGCCCGTCAATCTGGCGGCGCCCGGCGAGCGCCAAGCCGACTATTTCCCCAATCGCCTCGGGCCGTACGACTATTGGGCGATCAACTACGGATACCGCCGCTTCGCGACGCACTCGTCCGCCGCCGAGCTTCCGTATCTGAGCAAGATTGCGGCGCGCTCCACCGAGCCGGGCCTGGCGTACGGTACGGACGAAGACGCGATCGATCCGTTCGCGCTTGATCCGAAGATTCAGCGCTTCGATCTTTCGAGCGATCCGCTGCAGTTCGACCGCGACCAGTTCGTCATCAACGAAGGAATCGCCAAGCGCCTCGACCACCGCTATGCCGGTGATTCGCGCTCGTACGTCGAGTTGCGCGCAGCGCTGATCACCGTCTTTAACAACGAGCTTGAGGCAACGGAACTGGCGTCGCACTACATCGGCGGCGTCTACACGTCACGCTCGCATCGCGGTCAACCCGGCGGTGTCGCGCCCTTTCGATCGATCTCTCGCGCCGAGCAGCGCCGGGCTTTCGACCTGATCGCCCGGTACGTCTTCTCGTCGAATGCGTTTCGATACTCGCCGCAGCTGCTCAATGAATTGACGCCGAACCGGTACGGCTTCCACTGGAATTCCAGCGGGGTCGGTCGCGCCGATTTCCCGATCCGCGAAGTGATCAAGGCGATTCAGGACGATGCCATCGGCGTTATGTTCTCACCATCCAATCTGTCACGGATAGCCGATCAGCAACTCAAGGTCGCCCATCCGGGCGACACGATGACGCTGGCGGACCTGTTCACCTGGACGAACGATGCGCTCTTCGACGATCTGGGCCGGTCGACGATCGCGCCGTCGCACCGCGACTTTCAGCGGCGGTTTACCGACTTGGAAATGGAGATCGCACTGCTGCCGAGCTTCGCGCTGGATTCGCTGTCGGTTCCGCGCGAGATTCAGGCGCTATCGCGCTCGAATTTGGCGAAGATTTCCCGGCGGCTCGACGGAGCGGTCGCGGCCGCTACTGATCCTGGCACGCGCGCACATCTCGAGGATTTGCGCTCGCGCATTCGCGGCTCGCTCGACGCAAGGATGATTCGCCCGATCTAGGATGTGTGCGAGCGGCCGCGGAGTATGCGGTGCGTGCGCGGCGGAATCAGCGCATGGAGTAGACCAACGGTGCGTGCGAGTTCGGTGAACGACGGAAGCCGTTCGCCGGCTTGCGGCGCGATCCACTCGGCCGGCAGCTCGGCGCGTTCGATCGCGTCGAGTTCGCGATCCATCACCATCGATCGTTGGGTCACCGCTCGGCTCGCCGTCCAAGCGGCTTCGAGGCGCGTCATTGCGTGCGAAATGCGATCGTTCACGGCGATCCGGCGTTCACGTTCGGCGCGCAGCGCCGGCAAATCATCGCGCAGCCGCGCAAGTTCGGCGCGGTACCGCTCGAGGCGGCGGCCCGTGCATGCGTCAAGAATCGCTTTGCGAACGCGCTCGCTGCCGCGATCGAACTCGTCGCGTTCGGCATCGGTTGGAACGACCTCGTGCTCGATGCGTGATTTGAGCGCGCGATGCCATCTGTCGACGTCAGTTGCGACACTTGCGACCGTGACGAGCGGCGGCAAGGCGCGACGCTGCGCTTCAATCGTCTGCCGGTTGAGCGCCTCGGTTTCCCGGATCGTTTCGAGTGCGTCGCGCAGGTTGTCGATCCAGCCGCGCGCGCTGTGGCTCGCCGTCGTGAGATCGAATCGCATGCGTATGCAGGCGCTTAAGCGCTCGAGCACGCGGAGTGTCCAGGGCGCGTCGTTGTGGCCCGACGCGCTGACGCGAACGCGAGCACCGGCCGGCGGTGGTGCTCCGCGCGCGATAACGGCCCAAAGCTCGGTTCCGATATCGACGACGATTGCGCTGCGCTTGTCGTCGATCGATCGGGCCACAATGACGAATGCTTCGACGGCCAGCGTCGCCGCCGGCGCGGGCACGAGCACATCGTCGTAGCCCCGCGACCACGCGGCTTCCCAGACGATCGTGCGGAAGTCGCCCGGATCGCCGCCGGCGGCGACGATCGTCTCGATCAGAGGACCCACACCCGAAGCAAGGAAGCGTGCGTGAATACCCACGACACTATCTTGCGCGTGTACCGGCGAGCGGCGCAACGTGCGGGGCTCACACTTCACGGCGAATGCGCGCGCACGTCGAATAGCGATCGACGATGTTGTTCGCGCGTATCCTGACCGCAACCGATCCCACCGGCGTCGAAACGCGCTTACGCGAGTACCTTAACGCGCCTGCCGCTGCGGCACTTGCTCAGGCAAAGCAAGCGACCATTGCTGCAATTGATGTCGCCGACGCACAACGCGCGACGGCACTCGTGGCGGCGCTCGTTGCGTGCGGTGCGGTCGCGGAATGTAGCGGGCGCTTCGTTGCGACCGTCGCAACGCCGGCTCAATTGGCGGCAGCACAGGCGCGGTATGAGGAATTTGCCGGCGAAATCCAAGCCTTGACCGTCGCGGTCTGCAATGCCCGTGAGCCCGTCGCGATACTGCGGATGCGCGATCGCACGCTCGCGGTGTGTGACGAAGCGCACGTCATGGGCATTCTCAACGTCACGCCGGATTCGTTTTATGAACGTGTTCGGGGAACCAAGACGGCCGTCGACGTGGCGCGACGATGTGCGGCCGACGGTGCGGCGCTCGTGGACATCGGCGGCCAGTCGTATGCCCACTGGAATCCGCGTATCGCCGCAGAAGAAGAATGCTCCCGCGTCCTGCCCGTTGTGGAAGCGATCATCGCCGCAAAAATCGACGTTGCACTTTCGATCGACACCTGGAAAGCGAGCGTAGCTCGCACGGCGCTCGAGGCCGGCGCACATCTTATCAACGACTGCAGCGGCCTTGCCGATCCCGACCTTGCTGCGGTCGTCGCCCAATACGATGCAGCCCTCGTCGTGATGCACATTAAAGGCGAGCTCAACGTGCGTTCCGTCGCGGCATACACGTACGGTGACGCGATGAAGGAGATCATCGAGTTTCTCTACGAGCGGACCGAAAGCGCACGTGCAGCCGGCGTAGCCCGGGAGTCGATTGTGATTGATCCGGGTCTCGAGTTCGGCAAAGAGCCGCAGACCGATCTTGAAATATTGGATCGGTTCGGCGAATTGCGCGCACTTGGCTACCCGATTTTGTTGGCTGCCTCGCGCAAAAGCTTTCTCGGCCGGATTTTCGGGCGCCCGGCACAGGAGTTGCTCGTTCCGTCGCTTGCGACCGCGGGCCTCGGGATCGCTGCGGGAGCCCGGCTGTTACGCGTGCATGATGTTGCGGAAACCGTTGCGCTGGCGGCGATGTATGCTGCGGTGAGCCCGCGTCGGCGGGAAACGATCGGCTGGGCGGACCGCATGCCGGGCCGTGATGAGGCAGCGGGCAACCCGCGCTCTCGCAGGGCGGTTGAGAAGTGAACATGCACACGGTTCTGCTCGGGGTCGGCTCCAATTTAGGCGACCGTCAAGGAACGATTTTACAGGCGCTTCAAAAAATGCGCCGCTTTGCACGGGTCGAGGCGGTTTCGTCCTATTATGAAACGCCGCCGATCGGGGTCAGCGGTCCGGCATTTCTCAATATTGCCGCCCGCATCAGCACGGCGCTCGCGCCCGAGGCGCTTGAGACCGCCTTGCGCGGCGTAGAAACGGCTATCGGACGCCAACGCATGCACGACATGAGCGCCCGGCCGATCGACATCGATATTTTATATATCGACGATCGCATCGAGGATTTCGGCCGCTTCGAGGTTCCGCATCCGTATATGGCCGAGCGGCCCTTCAATCTCGTTCCGCTTGCAGAAATCGCGGGCACGTTCGTCGATCCGGTTTTGAAGCGGACCATAGCCGAACTCGCAGCAGCCGCGAAATGTGACGGCATTACGAAAAAAGCACGCGCGATGCATTTCTTCGCGAACCGGCAAGAAGAAGCACCCGACGTTCGTCTCTCGCTCAACCGGGTCGGCGTCTCGTCCGTCAAGCACATCATTCGCCTCGTGATCGACGGTGAACAGCGGCTCTTCAACGGTGACTTCACGATGGTCGCTGACTTGCGGCCGGATAAAGCCGGCGTTCACATGTCGCGTTTTTCTGAATTACTCGAAGCTGCGACGCTGGATGTTCTTTCGCGCAAAGATCAGCCGGGCCGTATCGAGGATCTCGTCGAGTTGATCGCGCGCGAGATCGTCGCGTCACAAGGTGCCTTGCGCGCCGACGTACGGCTGCGCGCCGATTTCAGTTTGGAGCGCTGGACGCCTGTCAGCGGTAAACGTACGGAGGAAAACTACACCCTGGTCGGCATCGCACACGCCGACGCGCACGGCACGCGCCGCGTCGTCGGGGTTGAGGCCGAGGGCATGACGGCCTGTCCGTGCGCGCAGCAGATGGTGCGCGAACACTCGATGCGCGAATTACTCGAAGCCGGCTTCAGCGAGGCCGACGCGAAGCGGGCGCTCGACGCGCTGCCGGTGGCGACACACAACCAGCGCGGCCGCGGCTCCGTGCTCATTGGGACGGATGCCGAACACCAGGGCGACGTGCGCGCCGAAGATCTTGTCGACATCGTCGAAAATGCGATGTCGAGCGAAACGTACGATCTGCTCAAGCGGCCCGACGAGTTTTACATCGTCAACAAAGCACATCACAATCCCAAATTCGTCGAGGACGTCGTGCGCGGCATCCTCGCGCGCGCGCTCGATGTCTACGCGGATTTTCCGGATCAGACGTTCATTTCGACGACCCAGGTCAACTATGAGTCCATTCACAAACACGATGCGTTCGCGGAAGCGTTCGGCGTGTTTGGCGAATTCCGGACCGAATTACGCGACGCAAGCCACGTCGATGGGAAAACCGATCTGGCAACCTGGCTCGGTACGCGCCCCTCGCCGGTCGTCGCCGCAATCGGGTGACCCCGCTCGAAGTCTGGGCGTCGCCGGAACCGACGGTCGCGCGAATCGATGCGACCACCGTGCGCGATCAATTGGCGGAAACGGGACATGACGTACGGGACGGCGACAGCGATCTTATCGCCGGTCTCGGTGTGACGGCGAGCCGGACGCCGGTGCTCTGGGAACACGTCGCGCCGCTCGACCCCTCGCGGCGCGATTTTACGGCCGCTGTACGACGTTGTGAGCGTTTGCGAGATGCCGGCGTCGAGCCAATCGTGACGCTGCTGCATCATGGATCGGGCCCGCTCTATACGGATCTCCTCGATCCGGCCTTTGCCGAACTCTTTGCGGGTTACGCCCAGGCGGCCGCGCGCGCGTTGCCGTGGGTTACGCGCTGGACGCCGATCAACGAACCGCTGACGACGGCACGCTTTGCGACCTTGTACGGCATATGGTATCCCAACGTGCGCGACAATCGCGCGTTCGGGCGCGCACTCGTCCATCAAGTCGACGCGTGGTTGCTTGCGGCCGAGCGCATTCGATCGGTCATACCCGACGCGCAATTCATTCTGACCGAAGATCTGCAGCGATTTTCCGCGGCTGATATCGGTGTTGCATCGTACGTCGCATTTTTGCGCGACCGCATGTACCTTTCCGCGGAACTCATTGCCGGGCGCGTCGAGGAGTGCCACGCATTGTATGGTTTCCTGATCGAGCGCTGCGGGATATCACGCGACGAACTCGCGGATATACGCGCGCGCGGACGAGCGCCCGACCTCGTTGCGTTCAATCACTATCCGCATTCGGAGCGGTATCTGTTTTCCGCGCGCGACGGCACGATCGGCGACGTCCCCTCGGTGTACGTTGACGGCGAACTGCCGCTGAGCGCAGGGCCGCTTCTGCGGACGGCGGCGCGCCGGTTGCAGTTGCCGCTTGCGCTCGGTGAAATCCACGTCCATGCGCCGGCCCCCGAGCGCGTTCGCTGGCTGGCACAGCACATTGCGGAGATCGAGCAGCTCCGGTGTGAAGGCGTCGATGTGCGCGCTGCCGGCGTTTGGGCGGTGTTCGGCATGGTCGATTGGCATTCGCTCCTGCGTCAGCGCGCCGATGTCCGGGAAGACGGCGTCTTCACGTTCGCGGGCCCGGACGGTGTGCCGCAGCCGACAGAACTTACGGCGGCGGTCATTGCGCTCGCGCGCGGCGGGCGCTTCGAGGATCGCGGCGTTACCGGCTGGTGGGAACGCGATGACCGATTGCGCGCGCTCGATGAATTGATCGCGTTACGCAACCGCGGCATTCCCGAAGGCGACCACGTTCGAACCGCCCCTCCCGCCATCGCGTGAAACCGCCGCACGCATTCGTCGCGGGCTTGCATCTACGCTGGGACGGCACCCGTCAACGGCCGCAGCATCTGCTCAGCCGTATTGCGCGCCGGGTTCCGATCGTTGTCATCGAAGAACCCTTCGCCGCCGACCGCGATGCCGACGACGTCAAACGGTTCGGCGACGTCACCGTTATTCGGCCGCTGCGACGGCGCGGATGGATGCCGCCGCTTGTCGACGCGCGGGCAATTGCGACGGCCCGGCACCTCGTTGGAACCGGCCCGATCGGTGTTTGGCTCTACACGCCGATGATGCTCGAACTGGCCGATGCGTTTGATGCAACGCCGCTGGTCTTCGATTGCATGGACGAACTTGCCGCATTCGACTTTGCACCGCCCGACATTGCGGAGCGAGATCGCCGGCTCGTCGAACGAGCGGATATGGTGTTTGCCGGAGGCCGCTCCCTCTACGAGCATCGGAAAGCGGCCGGCACCAAGGTGCGCGCCTACTCGAGCGGGGTTGAGATGGAGCGCTTCAGTGCAGACGTCGGGCCGCATCCGTTGCCGGCCGAACTGCGCTCGCCCATATTTTGTTACATCGGCGTGATCGACGAGCGCATCGACTTCGCATGCATCACCGCTCTCGCCGGCGCGTTTCCGCAGGGGAATGTCGTGCTCGTGGGACCGGTCGTCAAGATCGACCCGCGCAACCTGCCGCAGCGTGCCAACGTCCATTTCACCGGCGCTCAACCGTACGCGAGCCTGCCGTCGTTTCTCGCGGGCTGCGACGTTGCCATCATGCCGTTCGCGCGCAACCGGGCAACCGAGAGCATTTCGCCGACGAAGACGCTCGAATACTTCGCGGCGCGCCGCCCGGTCGTCTCGACGCCGATTGCCGATGTGGCCGAAGCGTATGGCGATATCGTCTATTTGGCCGATGGGCCCGCCGCGTTTGTCGCCGCGGCACGCGCCGCGCTCGGTGTCGACGAATCACGGTTGGAGCGCGGCGTGGCGGCGGCTCGCGAGCAGACGTGGGACGCGATTGCCGGCCGGATGTGGAACGACTTGTTCGAATGAAAAAGGCGAGTCCACTCGACGTCCGTACGGCGATGCGATTTTTGCGTGGCCTGCGGGATCATAATAGCCGCGACTGGTTCACAGCGAATCGCGCCGTTTACGATGAAACGGTCAAGCCGCAGTGGGAAGACTTCGTTGCGGTGTTGTTAATCGCAGCGAGTACGTACGAACCGCGCTTCGCGTACGTCGATCCGCGCGCGTGCATTTTCCGCATCTATCGCGACATCCGGTTTTCAAACGACAAAACGCCCTATAAATCGCATCTTTCGGCATTTCTTTCGCCGCGCGGCTGGCGCGGGAGCACGCCGGGCTTCTACGTCTCACTTGAACCCGGCGGCGAAAGTGTTATTTCTGCCGGCGTCTACATCCCGGAGAAACCGGCGCTTACGGCGATACGCCGCCGGATCGCCGAGGGCGACCGCGATTTCGAGCGCATCCTACGCGGCAAACGGCTGCAGCGCTACTTACCCGTCAGCACGGACTCACTCAAGCGAATGCCGCTCGGCTTCGACCGCGAGCACCCGCGTTCGGAACTCATTCGCGCGCGCCGCTACATGGTGCGTCGCCCGTTCACCGACACCGAACTCACGCGCGGCAATGCGTTCACGCTGTTTCGGGACGCGATGCGGGACACGGCGCCGTTTGTCGCGTGGCTCGACCAGTTCGTTACGCGCGCGGCCCCCGGCGACGAATGGGAAGATGACTGACGGACTTAGTGCAGTTGTGTGCAGACCTGCCGCGAGTTGGCCTGCTTGAAACGTAAGGCGTAGTTGCCCGAGGTAAGGTCGGTCAGCGGCACGGCGACCACCGTGTCGTAGACCGGACCGCTCGGTGAGAGCGTCATGGAGGATGCGGAGGTCGCCGGGAGCGTTGATGGCGGACAATCAGCGCGCCGCACGAGCGTCACCGAGCTTGGGATGGTCGCCGCGGGAAAGATAATCCGAATCCGGCTGCGCGTGCGGCCGATCGTCGTTAGCGTTGCCGTGCCGTATGTCGCGCCGGCCGGGTCGCGCAGCGTGTACACGATGGCCTGGGCTTTGAGCGTCGCGTCGTGCGCGGCTTTGACCGCCTGGGCGGACTGCGCCGAAGCGCTCGCGGCGCAGACGGCGGCGAGGGTAACGGCAACAAGGGACATGGTTGCAAAGCGCATGATGTCTTGTATCCGGGACTGGCCTCGGTAAACTCCCGCGAAGCCTCGCTGATGACGACGGTCGCAGAGTCGTATAGCCTCTGTCAACGTACGTTGACAGAGGCTATGAAAAAGGCTATGCTGATTGTCGAGCCACCGCAATGCAAGTAAACAAGTTCTAGCCATCAGCCACCTTCGGCAACAGCCCCTTTGCGGCACTATGCCACCCATCCGGCTATCGGCACAAAAAAACATTCGCACCAACCAAAAGGCTCTTGATGATAATGAAAACTTTGAATCCTAAAACGATCAAGGTGCGTGCTGAACGCGCCCTCGAATCAGCGAGGAAAGACTTACGTGCGAATATATTGGTCCGGCGTGCAACGCTGCACCTTAGTCAAGCCGATCTGGCCGAACGATCGGGTGTATCACGGCCCGTCATTTCCAAACTGGAGACTGCTACGGGCGATTTCCAGATTTCAGCGCTCGCCAAGGTCGCCGCGGTGCTGGATTGCCCCGTCGCCGAGCTTCTCTCGCCTGGGTTTGTCGGTCCCGTCACCGATGCGCAAGTCGCTGAGCGATTCACGACGTCGCGCACCGAATTCATCAAAGGCGCCGACCTCTGGGCAGCTCTCGAAGAAGTTAGCGAGTCAAGAAAGACGACCGCAAAAGCCGTGGACAGACGTGTATCATCCGGCGGCCGCAAAAGAAGTGCTTCGCTTGTCGTCGACGGACGCAAGAAAAGCAAAAATTAGAAGCGTGATAGCCGAGACGCTGCAAGATCCCTTTATCAACGAAAAGAAAAAAGGCAAACTGAAAAGGTGCCGGGCCGCAGAATTCTCTTTGGACGGCGTGCAGCACCGGGCTGTATATGAACTGGAAGAGACGCAGCGCATTGTCCATTTCTAGTGCGTGGCTCCGCGCGAAGGCGTGTACGGGATCGTAAAAGGCCGCGTTCGCTAAAATCGAAGAACTCTCCGATTTTAATTGTCGGTTTTCGTGAACAATAACGCTCCGTTCCCTTAGAGCTGA
>Ga0302324_100006082_pt1 | contig 26171 bp, 23 predicted proteins | sample Palsa_T0_1_FD_201949 | JGI IMG/M metagenome (GOLD analysis project Ga0302324, IMG submission 201949) | Peat permafrost microbial communities from Stordalen Mire near Abisko, Sweden - Palsa_T0_1 | ecosystem: Environmental > Terrestrial > Soil > Palsa > Peat permafrost | place: Sweden: Abisko... | reverse complement strand
ATAGTCGCCTGCGCGGACTTGACGGAGCGCTGGCGTGGGTCCCGTCGCTATGGCGGCTGGTCAAGAACGTGCCGGTGCTCGATCAGGCGACGCCGCAGAACTTCTCGGCGATGGCCGTGTGGGCGATAGTCGTGCAGGGCGCCCTGCTGGTCGACTGGATCTGGCGGCACAGGGCTGGCGCGCCGCTGCGGGTGGCGTCCTGGCGGGTTACGCGCCCGGAGCTGGCCGGCCTTAGCGCCGCGATGGTGAGCATCGCGCTCGTCCTGCCGTGGCTGCTCGACTGGCCGATGCCCTACACGACCGAGTCGGTCTCGCCACCCGCGCCTGTCTCGCGCCTGATCGCTGACCTGCCCGCGCACGCGGTGGTCCTGTTCTACCCGTTCCCGTCCTCGGAGGAGGATCAGTCCCTGGTCTGGCAGGCCGAGGACGACATGCGGTTCGCGGTCGCGGGCGGTCGCGGTATCACTGCCGGGCCTGGCGGTGCCGCGGTGCACGGGCTCGAGCCCGGCACGCCGGCGGGCATGCTGAGCGCGCTCAGCACGTCCTACAAGCCGTACGGCCACCTGAAGCTGCCCCCGCAGCCCACGGCCGCCGTGATCAGCAGCACGCGACTCGCCCTGCGGGACTGGCAGGTCACCGAAGTCGTCATGTCAGGGGGCGGCCGGGATCCTGGCTACGCCCGGCGATGGCTGACGAAGGTCCTCGGGACACCGCCGCACCGGCAGGACGGCCTCTGGGCCTGGACCGGGGTCCAGCAGCTCGTCTCCTGACCGACGAAGAGTTGTTCCGGAGCACGTACTATCGCTTGACGATGTATCGGCCGGCGACGGTCACGCTGACCGCCGGGGCCGCGGCCGCCGCCATAGCGCTCGCGCCGCCGGCCGGCGCGCCCGCGCCCGCGGGCCTGTCGTTCCTGCTGTTCGCCGGCTCGTCCGTGCACGTCGCCTCGACCGGCTGGTTCTACACGGTTCCGGAAGTGCGCGCGCACATGCGCCGGAACCGGGCCAGGTACCTCTGGTGGCCGCTCGCGCTGATAGCCGGGGCCGGCGCGATCGCCATGCTGCTGCCGCAGGCCGCACTCTACTGGCTGCTGCTGCCGTACTTCGGCTGGCAGTTCTGGCATTACGGCAGGCAGAACCTCGGGCTGGCGGCACTCGCGGCATCCGCTCATGGTGTCGCGCCGCTCAGCAGGCCCGAGCGGCGCTCGCTCGCGGCGGCCGCGGCCGCCGGGATCGCCGCCCTGCTCGCGCGGCCGGGCCTGCTCCAGCTGCCGGCCCGGGCCGCCATTCCGGGGCTGTTCAGCCTGGCCGCTGCCGCGTTCGCCGCGTCCGTCCTGTTCGGGACAGGCTGCCTGCTGTCCCGCCCGGGCGCGCAGCGACCACCCGGATTCTGCCTCGCATACCTCACATCGCTGGCGTTCAGCCTGCCGGTATTCCTGTTCACCTCGCCGTACGCGGCGGTCGCGGGACTCACCATCGCGCACGGGCTGCAGTATCTGCTGCTGATGGTGCTCGTCGCGGCCGGCGGTGCCGGGCGGGCCGGCCAGCTGGCGATGCTGGCGAACATCGCCCTGGCCGGGGGCGCAGTCCTGTCGGTCGCCTCCGATCAGCTGACCGCCGGCCCGGTGCTGCGGGCACTGTTCGGGGTGTTCGCGGGCGCGGTCATGGCGCACTTCGTTGTCGACGCCGGGCTCTGGCGCCTGCGCGCGGACTTCCCCCGTGCCTTCCTGCGGGACAGGCTGCCCTACCTGCTGGCTGCGCCAGGAATTCCGGCTGCCGATCGATCGCCTGGCGATATAGGATAACGGCGTGCCGGACTCATCTGAGGCCAGCTCGTCGCTGGTCACCTTCGGCCGCTACGCCGGCCCCGCCACGCTGATCCTGTCGAGCCTCGCCGACGGCGCCAAGCACGGCTACGCGCTCACGAAGGACATCGAGCAGTTTTCCGGCGTCAGGCTCGCGCCGGGGACCCTGTACGAGGCGCTCAGCCGCCTCGAGGGTCAGGGCCTGATCGAGGCGCTGCCGAGCGAGGACCGGCGCCGCCCGTACCAGCTGACTGCCTCCGGTGCCGAGGCACTGCGCGCCCACCTCGCCGATCAGCGCCGGGTCGCCGATATCGGCCTGCGCCGGCTGTCCAGGAGCTGGGGCCCGGCATGAGCGCCGGGGCGCGCCGGGCCGGGCGGCTGCTGCGCTGGTACCCGCGATCCTGGCGGGACCGGTACGGCGAGGAGTTCACTGAGCTGCTGCTGGATGAGCTGGCCAGCCGGCCGCGTGACTGGCGGCGCGGCGCCGACATCGCGCTCCACGGTCTGCTGGCGCGCCTTGCCAGCGCGGGCCTGACCAGCCGCGAGCAGCCCGCCCCGGCCGGGATGGCTGCGATGGCCGGAGCGCTGGCCGTGTTCTGCACGCTCGGGGCCGCGATGCTGGCGCAGCTGGCAACCGGCTGGCAGTGGGCCTCGCCTGGCTCAGCCACCGTGACGGCGGCCACGGTGATCATGACACTGGCCGCGGCCTGCGTCGCCGTGCTCGGGCTCGGTGCCGTCGTTCCCGTCGGATGGCGTGTGCTGGCCGCGTTCCGCCGCCGCGACCCGCGGGTGATGCGCCCGGCCGCCATCGCGGCAGCCTGCGCGGCCGCCCTTGTCACCGGCGCGCGGCATTTCCAGAACGGCTGGCCGGGAACGGGCGGTACGGGGGCCAGTCATCATCTCGTGCCCGGCGGTATGGCCGCGTTCAGCTGGGCGTCGACCCTGTCGGTGTCGTCGTTCTGGGCGCACCCGGCACTGCTGGCCCGCTTCCCGGCCGCGGAGCTCACCTGGATGGCCGTCAGCCCCGCCGCCGGGATCGCCCTTCTGGTCGCCGCCGCCGTCACCGTGCGCCGCCTCAGTCTGCCGGCCCGCCTCGTCCGCTACCTGACCCGGCTGGCGCGGCTGACGACGGGCTCGGCCATGATCTTCCTGTGCGGCGCGGTCATCTGGCTGGCGGGGGAGCGTGCGGGCGCCGGGGCAGGCTTGTTCCGCCCCGGTCTGGTGGACGGCGCGGAGCTTCTGGTCATGGGACTCGCGCTGACGGTGGCACTGCGGCTGGCCCGCACGCTGAGTCGCGCACTGGGCCGCAGCGCCGCCGTGGCAGGCGGCTAGCCAGCCTCGCCGAGCGTGCCGCGGATGAGGCCGGCCGTCGCATCGAGGTCGGCGCGGTCCGGGCTGAGGAACTTCACGTCCAGGCGGAACCCGTCACCGGGCAGCCGCGGCAGCACGTGCAGGGGGACGTGCGGTACCTCCTGTCCGGCGACCTCGCCGTCGGCCAGGAACAGGTTGACGCCCTCGCACGGCACCCCGCACGTGCGCAGCGCCCCGGCAAGCCGCTGTGCCACCGCGAACTCGCAGAAGACGCATCCATCCGAGGCCGCAGGCATGCTCCCAGTATGCGCAGTCCTGCGCCGGGCGCTGGTGCGCAAAGGACACGTGAAGACCGCAGCCAGCGGTGTTAAGAACGTGTCAAGATCATCGGGATAGCGCCACTCGCGCGGTGAACTGGCAGCGTGAGCCAGTCAGCAGGATCGCCGTCGCGGAGGCGGGGTCTCAGCGCTCCGCTCGCCCTACCGGCCGGCTTTGCCGCGCTGCTGGCCGTCGGCGCGCTGGCAGCGGCCGGCCACGGGGCTGTGTCGGCAGGCTGGGTCCTCGTCCTGGCGTCGGTCATCGCCTTCCTCGGGGCCGCGGTCGCCGAGCCCGCGGTCGCGCCGGTGCTGGGCGCGATCGCGTGGCTGACAGTCACGGGCTTCTCCCGTGCCCCCTATGCCCACCTGCGGCCCGCGAGCACGCTGGCCCTGCAGGCCGCGATCGTGATCGCCGCCTGCACCGCAGCCGGGATTGGCGCGGGCGCGGTGGTGCGCCGCACCGCCGCATCGTTCACACTGTGGATTGTGGACACGCCTGGTCAGCCCGACTTCGGGCACACGGGCCCCGGCGGCGCGGAGCCGTCAGGCCGGCCTGCGTACCAGAGTGCTGACCCTGGCCAGGGTGGTGACCCTGGCCAGATCACGGCACCGGACCAGGCCGGGCCGCCGGACCGGGCCCGGCTGCGCCGGCCGTACCGCGGCAGGCGCCGCCTGGCCGACCTGAGCGGCGGCATCGGCGGCCGCCGGGTTCTGGCCGGCGTGCTGCTGGCCGGCGGCCTGCCGCTGCTGACGATGCTGCTGTCCTCCCTGCGCCTGGACCTCGGTGACGATCTGCTCATCTACCTGGTAGCGGTCGTCGCCGTCGCAGTCGTGGGCGGCTTCTGGCCGGCCGTGCTCGCGGCCATCGCCGCCAGCCTGCTGGTGAACTGGTATTTCACCCCGCCAGTGCACACGCTGACCATCGCCGACGGGAAGAGCCTGCTGGCCCTGCTGCTGTTCGTCACCGTGGCGGTGACCGTGAGCAGCGTCGTGCACCTGGCGGCCCTTCGCGCCCGGCAGGCCGCGCGCAGCACGGAGGAGGCCGAGGACCTGCTTGCGCTGGCCCGGACAGTGCTCGGCGGCCAGGACACCCCGGCCGCGGTACTCGAGCATTTCATCGCCAGCCGCGGCGGGCGGGCTCAGCTGCTCGAGCTTTCCGGCGAGACCTGGGTCCGGGTGGCGGGCACGCAGGCGGACCCGGACGCGGGCGATGTGCAGCGCACCGTGGCCCGGCCGGATCTGCTCCTGGAGGTCAGCGGGCAGGACCGGACGCTGTCACCGCGGCTGCTGGACGGCCTGACCGCGCAGGCAGCCGCCGCCCTGGACCGGGACCGGCTGCGGACTCAGGCTGCCCAGGCAGAAGCCCTGGCGGAGGGCAACCGGATGCGGACGGCGCTGCTGGCGGCGGTGAGTCACGACCTGCGGACGCCGCTGGCCTCGATCAAGGCCAGCGTGAGCACCCTGCGGCAGACGGATGTGGAGTGGACCGAAGCTGACGAGGCCGCGCTGCTGGCCACGATCGAGGCGTCGGCAGACCGGCTGGACGCGCTGATCGGCAACCTGCTGGACATGAGCAGGCTCGCGACTGGCTCGCTGCAGCCGTTCCTGCGGCCGACCGCCATTGACGAGGTGGCTCCGGTTGCCCTGCGCGGCCTGGATGGCAGCAGCAAGCTGGAACTGGCCGTTCCCGATGGCCTTCCGCTTGTCCTCACCGATCCCGGGCTGCTGGAGCGGGTGCTGGCCAACCTGTTCGCCAACGCGCTGTCCTACTCCCCGGCCGGGCAGCGGCCGGGCCTGCGGGCTCGATGTGAGGCGGGCGCGGTCGTGCTGGAGGTCATTGACCACGGCCGGGGCGTTCCCGACGATCTCAAGGACCGGATGTTCGAGCCGTTCCAGCGGCTGGACGGCCGCGGCGCCGATCCGCGCGCAGGCGCGGGCGTCGGGCTGGGCCTCGCGGTCGTCAAGGGCTTCCTGGACACCATGGGCGGCACCGTGCAGGCGGCCGACACGCCCGGCGGAGGGCTGACCATGCGGGTCACGCTGCCGTGCGCGCCGGCCAGCACTGCCAGCGTGCCGGCCCGGCCATGACGCGCGTCCTGGTCATCGACGACGAGGCACCGATCCTGCGGGCTCTGAAAATCAACCTGACCGCGCGCAAGTACGTGGTCAGCACGGCCGCTGACGGCGCGTCCGGGCTGGCAGCGATGGCGCGGGACCGGCCGGACGTGCTCATTCTCGACCTGGGCCTGCCCGACATGGACGGCACTGAGGTGATCAGGGGCGTGCGCGGCTGGACGTCGACGCCGATCATCGTGCTGTCGGCCTGGGGCCAGGAGAGCCAGAAGGTGGCCGCGCTCGACGCGGGCGCGGACGACTACGTGACGAAGCCGTTCGGAATGGACGAGCTGCTGGCCCGGCTGCGGGCGGCGGTGCGGCGCGCCTCGCCGGCGCCAGATGAGCCGGTGGTCACGACCAGCGACTTCACGGTGGATCTCGCGCGCAAGATCGTCAGCAGGGGCGGTGCGGACGTGCGGCTGACTCCGACGGAGTGGCAGCTGCTGGAGGTGCTGGTGCGCAACCGCGACCGGCTGGTGACCCAGCGCCAGCTGCTGCAGGAGGTCTGGGGGCCGGGCTACCAGACGGAGGCGAATTACCTGCGCGTCTACGTCGCCAACCTGCGCCGCAAGCTGGAGCCCGACCCGTCGGCGCCGCGGTACCTGCTCACTGAGCCGGGGATGGGCTACCGGTTCCGGCCCTGACGCGCCCTCAGCCCCGGGCCGGCCCCCGGCCGGGGCCAGCCGTCAGCCCGGCGGCTGGCTGACCGCTGGCTGCAGTTCGTACGCCGGGTTGTAGATCGCCCGGTCGCCTTTCACGCTGGCCAGGCGACCGTGCACGATGATCTTGCGGCCCGGCTCGATGCCGGGAATGTCGCGGCGGCCCAGCCAGACCAGCAGCACCCGGCCCGTGCCGTCCCAAAGCTCGGCCTCCATGGCCGGGGTGGTCCCGCGCGGGCGCAGCGTGACGTGCCGCAGCGTCCCGGCGATGTCGACGACTTCCCTGCTCCGGCAGTCGGCGATGGGGACGGGCTGATCGGCGTTCTCGGCCGGCAGCTCGCTGACCTGCTGGCGCACCTCCGCGGCGTGCAGCGCCTCCCGGCTGGCGAGCAGCCGCTGGCCGGCCAGCGGGTCCGCGGTGGCCGCGGCCCGCCGGGCGGAGGCGAGCTGATAGGGCACGCTCGCCACGATGACCCCGCGTTCCATCAGCAGGCGCGTCTTCAGGCGGAGCGCGCTCTGGTTGTGCAGCGCCTGCTCCCACCAGTGCCCGAGCACGTACTCGGGAACGTAGACGGTCACGATGTCGCGCGGGCTCTCCCGGCGCAGCCGGCGCACGTACTCGACGACCGGGCGGGTGATCTCCCGGTAGGGGGAGGAGACCACCGTCAGCTGCAGCGGCATGCCGAGGCGGTCCCATTCCTCCTTCAGCCGCAAGGTCTCGCCCTCGTCGACGTCGACGGTGACTGCCTCGAGCCGGGCGGGGCGGGCGGCGCGGGCGTAGGCGAGCGCGCGCAGCGTCGGCCGGTGCAGCTTCGACACCAGCACGATGGCGATGTTGCTGGCCGGAAGCGTGATCGCGGCTTCCTCGTCCGGCGTCAGCTCCTCGGCGACCGCCGCGTAATGGCGGCGGATGCCGTTCATCGTGAACCAGATCACCACCATCGCGGCGACCGCGATCCAGGCTCCGTCCGCGAACTTGCTGATGACGACGATGACGAGCACCAGGCCGGTCACGCAGGCCCCCACGGTGTTGATGGCGCGCGACCGCATCATGCGCAGCCGGACCGAGCCGTCGGTCGTGGTGCGGAGCAGGCGGTTCCAGTGCCTGATCATGCCTGTCTGACTGCAGGTGAAGGAGACGAAGACACCGACGATGTACAGCTGGATCAGCCGGGTCGGCGAGGCGTGGAACGCGATGATCAGCAGGATCGCGAATCCCGACAGCAGCAGGATGCCGTTGCTGAAGGCCAGCCGGTCGCCCCGGGTGTGCAGCTGGCGGGGCAGGAACCCGTCCCTGGCGAGGATCGAGGCCAGCACCGGGAAGCCGTTGAACGCCGTGTTGGCCGCCAGCACCAGGATCAGTGCCGTGAACAGCTGCAGGATGTAGAACAGCGGCGAGGAGTAGCCGAACACGGCCCGGCCCACCTGGGCGATCACGGTGGGCTGGACGTAGCCCGCCGGGGTGCCGCCCAGCGAGCCGGCATGCACGTGGCTGGCGAGCGCCAGCGCGGTGACGCCGCCGAACATGACGACTGCGATGCCGCCAAGCAGCGCCAGGGTGGTGGCCGCGTTCTTGCTCTTGGGCGGCTTGAACGCGGGCACGCCGTTGCTGATGGCTTCCACGCCGGTCAGTGCCGTGCAGCCGGAGGAGAAGGCGCGCAGGAACAGGAACACCAGCGCGAGCCCGGCGAACTCGCCGGTGGACCGGATGGGGTAGCTCGCCGTCTCAGCCCGCAGGTGGTCTCCCATCGCCAGCCGGACGCCGCCCCAGACGATCATCAGCATGACCACGCCGATGAAGCAGTAGCTCGGGATGGCGAAGCCGGTGCCCGACTCCCGCACGCCGCGCAGGTTCATGACCGCGATCACGGCCACGACCAGGGCGGCGATCAGCGTCACATTCGAGTTCAGCACCGGGAACGCGGAGGCGAGGTTCGCCACGCCCGAGGACACCGACACGGCGACGGTCAGCGTGTAGTCGACCATGAGCGCGCTCGCCACCGTCATGCCGACGCGGGCATTGAAGTTCGTCGTGGTGACTTCGTAGTCACCGCCGCCGGACGGGTAGGCGTGCACGTTCTGCCGGTAGGACGCCACCACGACCAGCATCAGCAGGCCGACCCCGAGCGCGATCCACGGCGTGTAGGCGATGTAGGCGATCCCGCCTGCTGCCAGGACCAGCAGGATCTCCTGCGTCGCGTACGCAACCGAGGACAGCGCGTCACTGGCGAAGACCGGCAGCGCGATCTTCTTCGGCAGCAGGGTGTGGCCCAGCCGCTCGCTTTGTACCGGCCTGCCGACCAGCAGCCGCTTAACCGTCGCAAATCCCGTTGCCACGAGCGCATGTTAGGCCCGGCGGGCAGCGCGTGCCATCCCCGGCGGGGCGCCTACTTCACGCAGTGACGACGGGACTTCGCAGCGTGCGCGGCCAGGCCGGCCGGCTGGACGGGGCGGAATGCTGTCAGCGGGTGCACCACAGCAGTGCGCCGCGCTTGGTGACCGCAAGCGGAGTGCGGATCCGGGCAGCAGCCGCAGCCGCCTGCTCCGGCGGCATCATTCTCGCGACCAGGTAGTCGCGTACGGCGGCGGCGTCCGGCAGCGTGATCAGCGGCGCGTCCCAGCGCTCGACCTCGACGCTGCCGAACACCGAGCCCGTCAGCCCGGCCGCGTCCTCCGCATCGAACGTGGATGGCCGCGGCCGCCAGACGCTGGCCAGCTCGGGGCTGTCCGCCCTGCTGATCGTGGCGGCGACGAAGATGCCGCCGGGGGTAAGTACCCGGTGCGCCTCGCGGATCGCCGGCAGCGGGTCGTCGAGGTGATAGAGCATGTTCGCGGCGACGACCCCGGTGACGGAGGCGTCCCGAAGCGGCAGGGCGGTGGCATCGGCGCGGACCGCCGGCGGCGGATGGGCGCGCGTCATCGCGGCCGACAGGTCGAAGCCGGCCAGCAGCGCTCTGCGCCCGGCCGGGCGGGCGGCGGCCAGGGCGCCGTCGGCGCAGCCGACATCCGCGATGATCTCCTCGCCGCGATCGGGCAGCAGCTGCCAGATGCGCTCCTGCAGTGGCGTCTGCGCCGGATCCAGGTACTTCCCGGTGACCTGCATGCCGAGCCGGTACCGGTCCGGGTCGACGTCATAGTCCCGCGGCAGCCCCACCGGCGGAGCCTGACACGGCCACCGCACCGGGGGCAACCAGGTTTCGCGGCTGGCTCAGCCAAGCGCGAGGCGGACCACCCCGGCGTCTGCCAGCAGCTGGCTGTCAGCGGGGGAGAGGGCGGCCCGGCCGGTCAGTCGTGCCACGAGTCCGGCCGGGTCGCACCCGAGCAGCCCGCACAGCCGGCTCGCTCCGCCGCCGGGCAGGAGCAGGCCGGTCAGCACGGCTGCGGCCGGGCCGGTCATCCAGGGCGGCCGGCCGAGAGCGGTGGCGAGATCCAGCCCGTGCACGCCAAGCTCGACCACCCTGGTGACGGCGAAGTCGGCAAGCAGCATCCGGTCCCCGTGCCGGGTCCTGACTGTCCGTCCGTCCGGCGCTGCCGCCAGCAAATCGTGCGCCTGCTGGCAGCGCGTCCTGAGCTCGGCGGCGATCGCGGCCGGCCCGTCCAGCCGCGCTGCCAGCGTCACGGCCGTCTGGATCCGGTCGGCGTTGGTCGTCGCCGAGAAGCGCTCGTCCGGCCGGTAATAGTCCGCCGTGCTGACCAGCGGCCCGCGAGGGTCGTCCGGCTCGGCCAGCGCCTGCCGGATCCGGTCTGCCCCGATGAGCACATGACACAGCAGCTGCCCGGCGGTCCAGGGCGGGCACGGGCTGGCCCGGTTCAGGTCGCCCGGCGACAGCTTCCCGGCGACGGCCGCCAGCGCGGCTGCTTCATCATCGAGCGCGCGGGTACTAGCGTCGTGCACCACATCGGCACGATACGGCAGAGTTAGGTCCAGGGCGGTTGCGGGTTCTCGCTGAGCAGGTGAAACGATCTCCCGATGAGGCTGTCGCGGCGACAGCCGCCGGAGGACGCCCCCGTGGGGCCCGCGGCGGCCCCAGACGGTCCGGCGGCTGCCGCGCCCGGGCCGGCTGCTGACATGCCTCACGACGGCCAGGACGACCTCCGGTCGGGCCAGCCAGCCCCCGCGCATTCCGGTCCGGCCGGCCTGGCGGCCGAGCTGGTGGTCGTGGACGAGCTTGAGCCCCGGATCCGGATGCCGACCGACCTGCTGCGGTGCATAACGGCTGGCATCGAGATGGCGATCCTGATCGGCATCGGCTTCCTGGGCAACGCGACGGCCAAGGCGTTCGAGCAAGACGTCGTCGACACCAGCGAGCACATCGCCAGAAGTCTCGTGAAGCCGCTGCACTCGCTGGCGTTCATCGCCCTGCTGGCCCTCCCGGTCGCGCTCGGCGTCCTGCTGATCCGCATGAGTCAGCTCCGGCGGCTGGCCGAGGCCGTCGTGATCGGGCTCATCGCGGCGGGCGTCGCCGTCGCGTGCAACGCCATCCTGGCGCTTCCCGCGCTGGCCGTCCTGTACCGCGCGCTGATCTGGTCGTCGCATCCGGGCGCGAGCGTTCTCGATTCCTACCTGGCCGGGCTGGCGGCGTACCTGACCGTGATCGGCCTGAGCGGCCGGCCGAAGTGGCGTACCTACTTCTGGCTGGCGATTACCTTCTACTGCGTCACCAGCCTGGCGCTGCCCCATACCGCGACCGTGCTCTCGCTGCTGCTCTCGCTGCTGATCGGGCAGGCGGTGGGTGCCGGGCTGCGCTACGCCATCGGCACGACCTCCGACCGGCCGAGCGCGGCAGAGATCGCCGCCGCCCTGGGCCAGGCCGATGCGCCGCTGGTCGAGATCCGCCGCGTTGCCGACGGCACGATGGATAACCGCCGGTACACCGCTATCAGCCGGGACGGCACCCGGCTCGACGTGACGGTGTTCGACCGCGACCAGCAGACCGCCGACGCGCTCTACCGGATCTACCGGCGGGTGCGCGTCAGCAGCCAGGCCCTGCGCAACGCGGCGGTCACCGTGAGCCGGGCCGTCGAGCGGCAGGTGCTGATGACCTATGCCGTCTCCGACAGCGGCGTGGCGACGCCGCGCCTGAAGGCCGCGGTGCGGGTCGGGCCCGAGGCCGCCGCCATCGCCAAGGTTCACATCGACGGCCTGACTCTCGCCGAGCTGGCGGAGCCTCCCTCGCAAGATGAGCTCGGCGGAATTTACGACGCGGTACTGCAGCTGCACCGGCACCGGGTCACGCACCGCTCCCTGACTCCGGAGCACATTCAGCTGTCCGGCCCCGACCGGGCCCGGGTGACGCTGCTGGAGCCCGGCGACGGCGACGTGGCCGCCAGCGATCTGCAGGCGCGCCTTGATCTCGCCCAGCTAACGGCCGCGATCGCGCTGCTTGTTGGCCCGGCAGAGGCCGCTGACCTGGCCAGGAGGAAGCTCGGCACCGCCGCGGTCCGCAGTCTGGTGCCGCTGCTGCAGCCAGTGGTCCTGCACCGCTCGACCAGGGCGGAGCTGCGGCGCCGCAAGGACGTGCTGCCCGCGCTGCGGAAGGGACTGCTCGGAAGCGAGCCTGACACGACCCCGCCGCCCGTCCAGCTGGAGCGCATCCGGCCTCGCGGCGTCATTACGCTGGTGGCCGCGGTCATCGCGGCCTACATCGTCATCGGCGAGTTCAACCGGGTGAAATTCGGGCCGGTTATCCATCACTCAGACTGGAAGTGGGTCCTGGTCGGGTTCGCGCTGGCCGCCCTCACCTACGTGGGCGCCACCTGGTCGCTGACCGGCTTCGTGCTCGAGAAGCTCAGCTGGACCAGGACTCTCCTTGCCCAGCTCGCCGGGTCCTTCGTGACCCTGGTGACGCCGGCGGCCGTGGGCGGAGTCGCGCTGAACATCCGCTTCCTGCACAAGGCGAAGGTCGCGCCGGCCGATGCCGCCTCGAGCGTCGGAGTCTCGCAGGTCTTCGCCTTCGCGCTGCACCTGATGCTGCTGGTGATCTTCTTCGCCGTCAGCGGCGGCACGCATACCACGCCGTTCCACGTTCCCAGCTGGGCCTACATCGCGCTCGCCGTCCTCGGCGCCATTGTCCTGGCCGTGCTGCTGCTGCCGGCCGGCCGCCGGCTGGTCCGGGCGCGGGTTGCCCCGGCACTGGGCCAGGTGATTCCGCGACTGCTCGACATCGCGCAGAACCCGGTCAAGCTGACCGAGGGCATCGGCGGCGCGCTGCTGCTCACCCTGTCGTACATCCTGTGCCTGTACGTGTCGGTGCTCGCGGTGGGCGGCAGTGCCCCGTTCGCCGAGGTGGCCGTGGTGTACCTGACCGGCAGCGCCATCGGCTCGGTCGTGCCGACACCCGGCGGCCTGGGCGCGGTCGAGGCAGCCCTGACCGCCGGGCTGACTGCCGTCGCTCACGTGGCGACACCCAACGCGCTCAGTGCCGTGCTGCTATTCCGGCTGCTCAGCTTCTGGCTGCCGATCCCGGTCGGCTGGGTCGCGCTCAACTACCTGCAGCGCCACGACGCGCTCTGACCACGACGGGCCGGCCTGCAGCGGTCTTCGGCAGGCCGCGGCTCAGGCCCGCAGGCGGAGCCTGGTGACCGAGTTGCCGCTCAGGTTGGTGACCCACACCGTCGGGCCTGCGGCGGCGATGCCAGTGGGGTCATGGAACCGGAAGCGCGGGCCGGACAGCACCCGGATCACCCTGCCGGTGCCGGCCGCGATCTCGGTGACGCTGTTGCCGAGCGCGTTGGCGACCCACAGCGCGCCGCCAGACGCGGCGATGGCAGCCGGATCGTCGAAGCCATACTGGCGACCGCGCAATACCCGCACGAGCTTGCCCGAGGACAGGCTGAGCTGCGAGATCGTGTCGCTGGCCTCGTTGACAACCCACAGCGAGCCACCGGTGACCGCGAGTGCGACCGGATCGCTGAAGCCGTAGCCCGCGGCGTAGCTCGCCAGCCAGGCGCCGCTCGTCGCGTCCAGCCTGGTCACCGAGTTCCCGCCGGAGTTCGCCACCCACAGGTCTGCGCCAGCCACCGCCAGCGCATACGGGTTGTCCAGCTGGTACCGGCCGCCGCCGACCGCTCTGATCCTGGCGCCGGTCGCGGCGTTCACCTCGGTGACCGAGTTACTGGCAGCGTCCGCGACCCACAGGCGGCTGCCAGCCAGCGCGAGCGCGTAGGGGCTGGAGAATCCGTACCCAGTGGAGAGAATGCGCACCGGCGCACCGGTAGACTCATTTAGCTCGGTAACGGAATTCGCCGGGACATTGGCGACCCAGACGCGGCCGTTCCCGATCGTCAGTGAATTCGGCCCGTCAAACGAGTATCCCGATCCGCGGAAATTGGCGGCATGCGCGCCGGACTTCCCGGACAGCCTGGTCACCGAGTCGCCGAGCACGCTGGTCACCCACAGCGTGCCGCCCGCGGCGGCGGCCGCGGTCGGGCCCCCGAAGTGGTACCTGCGGCTCGCCAGCCGGCGGACTGAGACCGGTCCGGTCGCATACGCAGCCGGCGCGGCACCGGCTGCTGGCTTCGCGGTCTGGCTGGTCTGCACACGGACCTGACCGCCCGGCCCGCTCGCGACGGCGAGTCCGATGACGATGGCCAGCAGGGCGATGCCCGCCACGGCCACGATGCCAAACTGCAGCCGCCTGCCCCCCCGGCGCGCCGCCGGCACTGGTATTGCCACCGTGCGCGCGGAATGCCGGGGTGAATACCCGGAATTCACCATTAACTGAAGCCTTCGCTCGTGGTCAGGAAATCTCCTGAGCTGGTCCCCGCTCACCACTGTAAATGACCATTGTGCCGCCGCGCAAAAGTCCTGTCGCGCCTGTGAGCGTGCGTCCGTTAATGGTTGTGAATAACCGGTAAGCCGGTAATTAGCGCAGCGCCGGTCAGGTCAGCCGGGCGATTGCGAGCCCTGCGGCGAGCAGGACCACACTCCATGACATCGCCCGCAGTGCCTTCTCCAGCGGCTGGAGCAGCCGGGCCGCGTCGAGCGACAGCACGTCCCCGCTGGCGAGGGTGACGCTGCCGGTGACCCCGGAGGCCTGGCGGCGCAGCAGCCGCGCCGGGGTGCTGAGGCTCCGCTGCGCCGCCGACAGGCCGAATGCGCCGGCGGCCGCGAGCACGGAGCCCGCCGAGATCGCGCCGGTCTGCGCGACGTAGGAGGTCAGCAGCGGGAAGGCGCCCCAGGCGGCGGCGAAGCCGGCGTCCGTGTGCACGATGCCGCCGAAGAGCTCGGCGTTGTACGCGATCACGAGCAGCGGACCGGCCAGCAGGAACGGGATCAGCGGCCAGCCGACCCTGATGACCCCGGCCACGCCGATGGCCATGGCCCCGGCCAGTCCCAGCACCGAGACTGCGATGAGCACCGCACCAGGGATCCTCGTGCGCAGCGGCCGGCCGTGCAGCTCGTCGAGGGCGTGCGCGGCCAGGCCGACTGCCAGGAAGAATGCCGCCAGCGTCGCCAGTAGCGGCGCGAGCGTGACCTTGGGTGCAAGCGCGGCACCGATGACGACGTAAGACAGGTGCCAGGCGGTGTACGGCGGATGCAGGAGCGTCCACCAGTCGCGCCAGCGGCCCGAGCGTGCTGCGTAGAAGGCCGGGCGCTGCACGCCTGAGGCAGCGCCCTCCGCACCCGGAGCGTCCTCCGTTGCGGGGGCGTTATCTGCGCCGGGAGCGCCGGGCGCGCGGTCACCCACCCTCGCGCGTTCCCCACATGACCAGGCCGCCGCCGAGGCTCATCACCGCATAACCCACATCCCGCAGCCCGGCCTGCTCCCAGGCGCGCACCGTCCAGTCAACCGGGTACCTGCGGTAGTGGCCGGAGATGCTCGGCCCGAGAAAACGCCCGACCTCGTACCACTCCCGGCCGCCGGTCAGCAGCCCGGCGACCGGAAGCACGAGGAAGGTGTAGAGGCGCCACCAGAACCGCCAGAACGCAGAGGGCGGGACGAGGAACTCCAGGCTTGCCACAGTGCCTCCGGGCCGGACGACCCGGGCGAGCTCGGTCAGCGTGGCCTGCGGGTCGCTGACGTATCTGAGCAGGTAGGTGAAGGTGAGCGCGGCTACCGAGGCATCCGGCAGCGGCAGCTGCTCTGCCCTAGCGTTCACCAGGGAAACCTGCTGGCCGGCGCCCGCGGCCCCGACGTTGCTCGCGCCCTGGCGGAGCATCTGCTCGGTCAGGTCCAGGCCGACGACGCGGGCGCCGGTACGGCTGGCGAGCTGCAGCGAGACGCCCGCTGTCCCCGCTGCCACGTCCGCGATGACGCTGCCGTCGCGGCCGGCGGTACCGCCCGTCCCGGCGACGATCCGGCCGACCATGGCCCGGCGCCAGCGGCCGTTCTGGCCGAACGACAGGATCTCAGCGAGCCTGTCGTAGCGCGCCGGCAACGGGGTGAACAGCTGCCGGGCAAAGCTGTTGCGCTTGTCGAGCACGGGAACCTGCACGGCGTCTCCTCGGGGGCTCTTGATCACCGTACGCCAGGACAGCACGCGGTTCCCAGCAGGGCGCGGCAAGATAGTCAGATGACCGAGGGTCCGGAGATTGCAGAGCTGACTGTCCGCGCTCCTGATGGCCGCCGGCTGGAAGCGCTCGCCATCGGATCGCCGGACGCGCTGCCGCTGGTGTTCCACCACGGCACGCCCGGCGGAGTCGCCGTCTACTCGCCGATGGCCGCCGCCGCCGCCGGGAGCGGCCTGCGGCTGGTGCTGTACGGCCGGCCGGGGTACGGCGCGTCGACTGCGCAGCCCGGCCGGGCGGTCGCGGATGCGGCCGCTGACGTCGCTGCCATCCTGGATCAGCTCGGCGCAGCACAGTTCGTCACCGCCGGCTGGTCGGGGGGCGGTCCGCATGCGCTCGCGTGCGCGCAGCTGCTGCCGGGCCGGTGCCTCGCCGCCGCGACGCTGGCCGGCGTTGCGCCCTACGACGCGGACGGCCTGGACTGGCTGGCCGGAATGGCGCAGGACAACGTCGGCGAGTTCACGGCAGCGCTGGCGGGGGAGCGGGATCTGACCGCGCTGCTGGAGGAGGTGGGGCCGCTGATGCGCGAGATTACCGGCGACGTGCTGGCCGACGGCATCGGCGACCTGGCCTCGGCCGCCGACAAGGAGGTCCTGCGCGGCCCGCTGGCCGGGTACGTCGCGGCGATGTTCCGGGCCGGGCTGCGTCCGGGGATTGCCGGCTGGCGCGACGACGATCTGGCGTTCACCAGGGAGTGGGGACTGTCGTTCCCGGCGCCGGGTGACGCGGCGCCGGTCTCGGTCTGGCAGGGAGACGAGGACCGGATGGTGCCGTTCGCGCACGGGCAGTGGCTGGCCGCGCGGCTGCCAGCCGCGCGCACGCATTTCTCCCGCACCGGCCACATGAACCTGCCGCTCGGTGAGGTGTTCGCCGAGCTGACGGAGCTGGCCGCTCTCCCGTGAAAGCCGGGTTAGTGGCGCTCTGGCACCACTAACCCGGCTTCCAAAGCGCGCCTAGCCGGAGACCGGCTGGGTGAGGTTGTAGACCTTCTCGCCGCCGACTGTCTGCGACCTGAAGTGGCTGGCCACCCACTTGGTAATGGCCGCCGCGTCGCCGGAGCCGCCGCCGAAGCTGTCGGCATTGGTGCCCACGAAGTAGTGGATCTTGTGCTCCTCGACGTAGCGCTCGAACTGCGCGAGCGCGGGTGCCGGGTCGGTGCCGTTGAAGCCGCCGATCGACATGATCGGGTCGCCGGTCGCGAGCTGCAGCGGGGCGGCGCTGTCGGAGCTGACCGTGGCGGCTGCCCACGTGTAGCGGCTGGCATCCTCCTCGAGCAGCCTGGCCAGCGCCGAGCTGACTGTGGTGGATCCGCCCAGCCCGCCCGCTCCGCCGGGTGCGCCGCCCCCGCCGAAGCCGGCCTGACCTGACCCGCCCGGCCGGCTGCCAGTCGGCGCGCCCCTGGCCGAGCCGCCCGCCGGGCGCCCGAACGTGCCGCCACCGGGCACGCCGGATCCGCTGCCAGAGCTGCCGGTTCCCGACCCCGGCGGCGCGAATCCCGTGCCCGGGCGACCCGTGCCGGAGCGGCCCGTGCCGGAGCGGCCCGTACTGCCGGGCACGCCCGTTCCTGCTCCGCCGAAACCGCCGCCGCCCGGCCCGCCGAACGCGGAGGTCACCGCGGGCCCGGCTGTGGGCAGTGCGCCAGTGTGGCTCGTTCCGATGGTGTCCAGGGTGTACGCCAACGGCCCGGCCAGCGACGCGAATGCTGCCGTCGCCGCCACCGCCACGGCCACCAGGTGACGGCGTGCTGAGGTGCCGGCCAGCTCACCAAGGCGCGGCGCCAGCACCAGTGCTGCCGCCGCGGCGAGGCCGGCAACCAGGATCACGAACCGCAGCGAGGGCAGCCAGGACGCGCTGCGGTCGAGCAGCACGAACGACCAGACCGCGGTCACCGCGACGCCCGCGGCCAGCCAGTACCGGGCCGCTGGCGTCGTCCGCGCTGCCTGCCAGAGCCGGACAGCGCCGATGCCGACGAGCGCCGCGATCGCCGGTGCCAGCGCGATCGTGTAGTAGGGATGGATGATGCCGGCCATGAAGCTGAACACCAGGCCCGTTACCACCAGCCAGCCGCCCCACAGCAGCACGGCAGGCAGATCGCGGCCCCGGCTCGCGGCATCGGTGCCGCGTGCGCTCAGCCTGCGTCGTGACTGCGGGGACTGCCAGCCGAGCCAGGCCAGCGCGCAGATCGCAAGCAGCGCGGCCGGGAGCAGCCAGCTGATCTGGCCGCCCATCTCGCTGGCGAACAGCCTGCCGATGCCAGTCGGGCCGCCGAAGGCCGCCCCGCCGCCGCGGTTTCCGGTAAACCCGACTGAGCCGGTTTCGTCGCCGTCGATGCGCCCCAGGCCGTTGTAGCCAAGGGCGAGCTGCAGGATGCTGTTGTCAGTCGAGCCGCCGACGTACGGCCGGTCCGCCGCCGGCGTCAGCATGACCGCCGCGACCCACCAGCCTGCGGCTACTACGACAGCCACGAGCCCGGCAGCGAGCTGCGCGAGCCGCGCCGGCAGGCGTCGCGGCCCGGCGACCAGATAGGCGAGGCCGAACGGCGGCAGGACCAGGAACGCCTGCAGCATCTTGGCCAGGAACCCGAACCCGAGCAGCGCGCCCGCCAGCACCAGCCAGCGCGTCCGGCCCGACTCGATCGCCCGGACCAGTGCGTACGCTGCCGCTGTCATCACGAGCACCAGCAGGGCGTCCGGGTTGTTGTACCGGAACATCAGCGCCGCGACCGGCGTGATCGCCAGCGCCAGCCCCGCCAGTAGCCCGGCCCACGGCCCGTGCCAGCGCCGCACCGCCGCGTAGAGCAGGGCAACGCTGCCGACGCCCTCGAGAGCCTGCGGCACGAGGACGCTCCAGTAGTTCAGGCCGAACAGCCGCGCCGACAGCTCCATCACCCACAGCGACGCCGGGGTCTTGTCGACGGTGATGAAGTTCGAGGCATCGAACGAGCCGAAGAAGAACGCCTTCCAGCTTTTCGTTCCCGCCTGCACGGCGGCGGCGTAGAAGTCGTTGGCCCATCCGTTCCGGCCGAGATCAGCCAGGTACAGCAGGGCGGTCAGGGCGAGCAGTGACCACAGCAGGTAGCGGTGCCGGCGGGCGCTGACATCAGTGGTCGCGCCTGTTCGCGCCGCGGTCCGGCGGGCGGCTGCGATGGCGGTCACGCCGCGTTCCCGCGGTGATGACGGCCGGCGAGCAGACGGCGCCGCCGGGCACGGCCGGGCGGGGCACCAGGATCGCCACCCCGGTTGACCGCGACCTCGTGCACGCGCAGTCCCGCGCGCCGGGCCGCTGCCAGCAGCTCGGTGTCGAAGAACCAGTCCGCGTCGCTGGTCAGCGGCAGGAGTTCCAGCGCGCCGGCGCGCGTGATGGCCTTGAAACCGCACTGCACGTCGGCCAGGCCGGTGCCCAGGCCCGCCTGCACCAGCAGGCTGTAGCCGCACGAGGTGATCTCGCGGCGCGGCCCGCGCTGCGGGCGCGCGCCAGGCGACAGCCGGGTGCCGGCGGCCACGTCGGCCGTCCCCGAAAGCAGCGGCTCGACCAGCGGAACCAGGGCGGACAGGTCAATGGACAGGTCGGTGTCCAGGTACGCGAGGACGGCGCAGTCGCTGCGGGCCCAGGCGGCGCGCAGGGCAGGACCGCGGCCTGGCGCGCCGGCGCGGATGACGCTGACTTCGCTGAATGTCGCGGCCAGGCCGGCTGCGGTAGCCCGGGTGCCATCGCTGCCGCCGCCGTCCGCGATCGTCACCCGCGCGCTGAACGGGAAGCTGCTGGTCAGGAAGGCGTGCAGCCGGATGATGCTCAGGGCCAGGTCCCGCTGCTGCCAGGTAACCGGTACGACGATCTCGACCTGGGCTGGCACGATGCCGGGCCCGGCAGGCGTCTCGGCGGGGAGGACGGAGGTTGTCATGCCGGTAGCATCGCGGGGCACACTGGTTTCTTGCTGTCGTGAGTTTCTGCGCCGGCTATGAGAAGCCATCTTGGTGACCGGGCCAAATGCGCTCGTTTACGGTTGTGTCTGGCGCCGGGCGCGTGCGCGGCCGGGCCGGGAAGGCGATTGCCGTGACAGACGTGCTGTGCGAGATCCGCGATCAGGTCGCGGTCGTGACGCTCAACCGGCCTGCCCGCCGCAACGCGCTATCCGGCGTGCTGCTGACGAGTCTCCGGCTGCTGCTGACAGAGCTCGACCCGGATCCCGCTGTGCGGGTCATCGTGCTCACCGGCGCGGATCCCGCGTTCTGCGCCGGCCTCGACCTGACCGAGCTCGGCCAGCCGGAAAGCCCGCTGTCCGGCGTCGCCTCAGGCCCGGTGCTGCCCGAGCTGTCAAAGCCGCTGATCGGCGCCATCAACGGGGTAGCCGTCACCGGCGGTCTCGAGCTGGCGCTGCGCTGCGACTTCCTGATCGCCTCCGAGCGGGCCAGGTTCGCCGACACCCACGCGCGGGTGGGCATCATGCCCGGCTGGGGTCTTACCGTCGAGCTGCCTGAGGCGGTCGGGCTGCGCCGGGCGCGGGAAATGAGCGGGACCGGGAACTTCGTCGGCGCGCGGACCGCCATGGAATGGGGCCTGGTCAATCACGTGGTTCCGCATGACGAGCTGCTCGATGTCAGCGTCGGGCTCGCCGCCGATATTGCCTCGAGCGATCCGGCGGCGGTGCAGGCGATCTTCGCCACCTACCGCGACGGCTCACAGGTCACCGCCGCCGAGGCGCGGCGCATTGAGGCGGAGGCTAACAAGCGGTGGCACGCCGCAGGCATCGACGGCGACCGTGTCGCTGCCCGGCGGGCCGCGGTCATCGAGCGCGGCCGGTCCCAGACCGCGCCGCGAGCCTGATTTTCGCAGTGGAGGTCTCGTGCACTGGCTGAATGAGCCGGTCCGGTGGTCTGAGCAGGCGGGTGCTCTGGTGGTGACCGCAGATGGGGGCACCGACTTCTGGCGGACGACCGGGTACGGGTTCATCCGCGATAACGGTCACCTGTACGGGGAGCAACTCGACGGCGACTTCGACCTGTCGGTGCGAGTCAGCGGTTCCTACGCCGCGCAGTACGACCAGGCCGGCGCGATGGTACGGGTCGACGAGCGCCGCTGGATCAAGACCGGCATCGAGTTTGTCGACGGCAGGCCGCGGTTCAGCACGGTCATCACGCTTGAGTACTCGAGCTGGGCTGTGGCCGACCTGCCCGGCGGCGCCGGTGAGGTCGACCTGCTGGTCACCCGCCGCGGCGATGCGGTCGAGGTTCGCTATCGCCTCGATGGCGGGGAGCGCGGGCTGGCAGCGCTTGCGTACCTGCCGCCCGGCGAGCCGGTGCTAGCCGGGGCCATGTGCGCGGCGCCCGACGGGAGCGGCTTCGAGGTAGTCTTCCGCGACCTGACCATCGGACCGCCTGGCGGAATTGACGGGGCTGGCGGCGAGTAGACAGCCCATCCTGGGACACCTGTCTACCATGACGACTTCGAGTGACTACGCGGACTCATCCGCTCAGGCTGCACCGGCCGACATGAACCTGCAGACCGACGAGGCGAAGGCCACCGTCGAGGAGATCAAGGCCGAGAACGCCGCCCTGAAAGAAGCCGACCAGACCGCCGAGGCCCAGGCTGCGGAGGTCGTCGAGCAGGCCAGGCAGCTGGACGAGGTGGCCGAGGAACTGCTGGAGGAGCTGACAGCGATGCAGCCCGGCGCAGAGCACGCGTGATCAGGCAAGCCTGAGCCGGGGGCGCGCCCCGCGCCTCGCTTACAGCCTGACGACCAGTCCGTCGTAGGCGGGCTCGAAGGGCACGTCATCCTGATGGTCGAGCACATCCGCGGACATGTGGGTGATCACGATGCGCCTGGCCGTCAGCTGGTCCCGGTGGGCGGCAAGGTCCGCGACCCGGAGATGGTAGGGGACGGCCTTGTCCCGGTAGTAGGCCTCGGCGATGAGCAGATCGGCGTCTTCGGAAAGCTCGGCCAGCGCGTCCGTCCAGGCGGTGTCGCCGAGCGCGCGGCCGAGGATGGGCCGCCGCCGCCTTCGCGGCCGCGAGCCATAGGCCTGGCGGGGTCGTGAGAACCAGCCCGTTCCCGGTCCTGAACAGGGACTTTGTTTTTGTCACCTGATGTCTTTAGTCCTGCGCAGAGGTGACATTCGATCATGCCGGCGGTAGCCCCAGGGGGTGCACCATGATCTCAGAACCCGCAGGAACCGGGCTCATGAGCGAAGGAAAGAAGGAGGATTCGGATGGCGACCCCAGTCGAAATTCTCGGTGACCCGGCCGCGCGCCGCAATCTGCAGGTGTGGGAGTGGGTTAAGCAGTCGAAGATCATGGCCATTGGCTGGACAGCAATGCGCGTCTGGCTCGGCATCATGTGGATCCAGGCCGGCGTCGGCAAGCTGTGGGGCGCGGAGAACGCCGGATTCCTGCACAACGGCGGCGCGGCAGTGGCCGGCTTCGCCGGGCATGGCACTCCCGCATACAGCTGGTGGGGCAGCTTCCTGCACAGCTTCGTGGTCCCGAACGCCAGCTGGGTCGCCATCCTCATCGCAGTCGCCGAGTTCGCGATCGGCATCGCGCTGTGCCTCGGCCTCTTCACCCGGATCGCTTCGCTCGGCAGCCTGGCGCTGCTGTTCACCTACGTGATGTCGGGAACAGCGAGCGTGTGCGCCTTCTACGCTCTCTTCGCCATCGTCATCCTGACCATGTGGCGGACCTCGAGCTGGATCGGCGTCGACGGCCTGATCGCCGGCTACCGGCAGCGTCACCACCACGAGCGTGGCCTGCACACACCCATCCGCAACCTGCTCAGCCAAGTGGCGGCCGGGACCCCGACGGTCACCAGCAAGACCGTCTGACGGCCCGTTCCTCGGTCGAGTCCCTACCGATGCGGTCTGCGCAAGCAGACCGCATCGTCGTATGTCCGGGCCTGCCGGGAAGTCGCACGACGGGCACGGGGTTTAGCGAGAGGGAACGCAGCGCGGAGCTACCCGGACCCCCACCCGGCCTCCTTCGCCCGCGTCGGCAAGGATTACAGCGGCTACGTTGTGGCCGGGTCAGGGGAGGACACGCGTGGGTGAGCTGAACGTCAGCTGGGTGAACGGGCTGGTCGAGCCGCTAAGGATCAGGCCGGGAACGAGGGTGCGACTCCCGGCGGACTTTGATCCGGGTGAGCGGTTCGGCGTCCGCAAGAAGAAGGACGGATCGCGCCTGCTCGGGCAGGGCGTGGAGCTGCTGGCGGAGTACCAGGACCGGCTGGCAGCTCAGGACACGTACGCGGTCCTGGTCGTGCTGCAGGGCATGGACGCCGCTGGCAAGGACGGCACGATCCGGCACGTGATGAGCGGGGTGAACCCGCAGGGCGTGCACGTCTCAAGTTTCAAGTCTCCATCGGCCATCGAACTGAGCCACGACTACCTGTGGCGGCACGCTCAGCGCCTGCCGGCCCGCGGCGAGATCGGGATCTTCAACCGGTCGCATTACGAGGAGGTCCTCGCTGTCCGGGTCCACCCGGACGATCTCGATCGCGAGCACCTCCCGCCTGAAGCCAGGGGGCGCGGTGTCTGGAAGCGCCGGTACCACGAGATCAACGACTGGGAACGCTACCTGACCGGCAACGGCATCCGGCTGGTAAAGATCTTCCTCAACGTGTCGAGGAAGGAGCAGCGCTCCAGGTTCCTGGAGCGGATCGACCTGCCGGAGAAGAACTGGAAGTTCTCCCCGGCCGACGTCCTGGAACGCCAGTACTGGGACAGCTACCAGCGGGCCTATGCCCAGATGCTGACTCATACCAGCACTAAATGGGCTCCCTGGCACGTCGTGCCCGCGGACCATAAGTGGATCACCCGGGTCTGCGCCGCAGCAGTCATCGCGCGGACGCTCATTGAAATCGACCCGCACTACCCGGTTCCCGATTCAGCCGCCCGGAAGGCCCTAAAGCAGGCGCGGGCAGAACTGGAAGGCGAGGCGCGGGGCTGACCCGCAGTTGCGGTGCCCGCGGCTTGCAGGGGTGCGCGCCGCCTAGCACTCCGCCCAGATGTCGGCGGTCAGGGTGACGATCACGCCCTCGAACTGGTCCCACTGGTCGACGAGCCGGACCGTGCCGCTGGCGTGGGTGTACTCGCGCCTGGCGTCCGCAGCCTGTCCGGCCCACGTGCCGACCGCAAGGCGCCAGGCGTCGAAGTCCTGCCGCCGCTGATCCATCCGGCTGGCCTCGCACTGGCCCGCGAGCCCGGCGCCGGAACTGCCGATCGTCCAGGCGACCGGCGGCAGTCCGTCGGCTGCGGCGCGCGCCAGCACAGTGCCGAGTAAGGCTGCTCCCCGGCGCTGCCGGGCTACCTGCTCAGCCGCGACGGCTGCGCGCAGCTCTGAGCGGTGCCGGGTTGTCTCGGTCATGTGGTCCTCCTGAACGCTGACGGAGCTGAGAAGCGCCGGAAGAGCGGCCTGGCAGCTCCGGTGCGCTGCGGACGCACCCCGCCGGCCGGGGTGCCTCTGGAAGGGCCAGCCGACGGGGCGCGTTCTGGGCATCCTCCTGGTGCCGTCCGCGGCGGGCACCAGGAGGAGCCAGATTCAGCTTCTGTGCTCAGGCTGACTATCTACTGCAGAATTGCAGAACACTTGCTATGCGTTCCATCTAGATATGCTGAATGTCCTCGTGCTCAGTAGTGGCAGGCGCCTCCACGGCCGGATGGCAAACTCGTACCCATGACCTATATTGCTGCGCCTGACCGATACGACGACAAGATGCCCTACCGCCGCAGCGGGCGGAGCGGGATCCAACTGCCCGAGATCTCACTCGGGCTGTGGCAGAACTTCGGCGGCGAGAGTCCGCTGGATACCCAGCGCGCCATCTTGCGGCGGGCGTTCGACCTGGGCGTCACCCACTTCGACCTGGCCAACAACTACGGTCCGCCGTACGGCTCAGCCGAGGAGAACTTCGGCATCATCATGCGCGCGGACCTCCGCCCCTACCGGGACGAGCTGATCATCTCCACGAAGGCCGGCTACGACATGTGGCCAGGGCCGTACGGCGAATGGGGCTCGCGCAAGTACCTGCTGGCGAGCCTGGACCAGTCGCTGGCCAGGATGGGCCTGGCCTATGTCGACATTTTCTACAGCCACCGGTTCGATCCGGAGACGCCGCTTGAGGAGACGATGGGCGCGCTCGACACCGCCGTGCGGTCCGGCCGGGCCCTGTACGCCGGGATCTCGTCCTACTCGGCCGAGCGGACCGCGGAGGCGGCCGCGATCATGCGGGAGCTGGGCACACCGGTGCTGATCCACCAGCCGTCCTACTCGCTGCTGAACCGCTGGATCGAGGGCGGCCTGCTGGACGTGCTTGGCGCGGAGGGCATCGGCTGCATCGCGTTCTCGCCGCTAGCGCAGGGCCTTCTCACGACGAAGTACCTCGACGGCATTCCGGCAGGCTCGCGGGCCAGCCGGGAGGGATCGCTGTCGGCGGACCAGATCAGCGAGCAGAACCTCGCGCATGTCCGGGCCCTCAACGATATCGCCCGAGCACGCGGGCAGTCGCTCGCGCAGATGGCGCTGGCCTGGGTACTCCGCGACCAGCGCGTCACGTCCGCGCTGATCGGCGCCAGCAGCGTGACGCAGCTTGAGGAGAATCTCGCCGCCGCCGGGCACACCTCGTTCACGTCAGCGGAACTGGCCGAGATCGACAAGCAGGCCGTCGAGGCGGGCATCAACATCTGGGCGCCGTCCAGCGACTCCTAGCCCGGGCTTGTGCGCCCGGCCGCGGTGCTCCGCCGCGCTTCACGCAGCACCGATGGCCGCGAGGAGCACCAGCAGGATCGTGGCGGTGGCGAGTGCCCCGTGCAGGGCGATGACGATGACCGGCGGCCTGCGGCCTGGACGCGGGCCGGCCGGAGCCTGGGCGGCCTGAGCCGGGGCCGCCGGCTGGACGTCGCTGCTCGCGGTCAGCAGGGTCGCCATGCTGAGCCCGGCGAGCAGGAAGGTCACTCCGACGGCGATCCAGGCCAGCGCGGGGATCGCGGCGGCCAGGTAGGCGATCCAGACCGCCAGGCCGGCGACGCCGAGCCCGGCGTGAGCGGCGATGACCGGCGGCGGAGTTCCGCTGGCTGCGAGTCGCCGCTGGCCCTGCGGGTCCCGGCTGAGGCGGCCGGCCAGCAGGTATCCGCCGGCTGCGGCGGTGGCGATCCACGCAGCCAGCGCCGCGAGGTCAGCGGGCAGAGTGCTCGGCGCCGGTCCGGGAGGTCCGGGCTGCGACGGCGCAGCGGGCTGCGCCGGGACGGGGCGGATCAGCCCGGCCAGGTAACGGCTTTCCGCAGCGGCTCTGGCGCGCTCCGCGGCCTTGGGCAGCGGGCCGACCGCGGCCCTGATGGCCCGGTCGACAGCCTCGTTGACCTGCGCGCTGCTCAGGCCCCTGCATGCTGGCGGGATCGCTGTCACGGTGCGGTGCCGCTGCAGCGCGCGAACAGCAAAGGCATAGCAGCCGTCTGGTGTCGCCCTGAGCG
>Ga0302324_100006080_pt1 | contig 26179 bp, 19 predicted proteins | sample Palsa_T0_1_FD_201949 | JGI IMG/M metagenome (GOLD analysis project Ga0302324, IMG submission 201949) | Peat permafrost microbial communities from Stordalen Mire near Abisko, Sweden - Palsa_T0_1 | ecosystem: Environmental > Terrestrial > Soil > Palsa > Peat permafrost | place: Sweden: Abisko... | reverse complement strand
CACGGCGAGCAATCCGAGATTTGTCGAAACCTTGGCTCGGCGCGGTTATCGTTTCATCTCCCCGGTGCAACGAATCGGCGTCGACGCCTTGAGGTCATCTCCGCCATCAGAGTCCGAGCCCACAGCTTCGAGCCAGGGTTTGGCGGTCTCGAGCAAGCCGGAAGCCGAATTGAGTAGCCGCATTCTTGCCTCCCCGCAGGAGCTCCCCAGAATCTCCTATCCGGTCGTGCAAACGCTCTTCATCCTCTTTCAGTTGATGTATCTGGCCTTCTACGTTGGAGCGCTGGCCAATCTGCCAGAGATCGAAGATCTCCTCTCCCCGCTGCCAAGAGCAAATACGATCTTCCTGGTCATCCTCGTGACCGCGGCGATCCTAATTCCCGTGCGCGCTTTTGTGCTCACCGGGGTACTATTCCATGCACCCCGAGCCAGTGAGAAGCTCCAGAAGATCTGGCCCTTTCTGCTGCCCCTCGATGCGCTTTGGGCGCTATCACCCTTCCTGCTCCTCCATCACATAAGTTTTGGACTGGCGCTCTGCTGCACGCCGCTGCTCGTGTACTCCCCTTTTGCTCAGCGTTCGCTTATTCTAATGGGCGCCTGCGGCGCGGATGGTGAATTCTCCGAACCGGTCCGCTGAGGTTGAGAGAAACCTAACCCTTCGCCGGCTCGCGGTGTGGGCAATTGCGGCGTCGCTGCTGAACCCGATCGTCCTTCCCCATCTTCTGCAACTCCGCATCCACGTCTGCTTGTGGTCTCTTGGAGTTCGTTTCAGGACCCCGACCAGCGCCAATGAGCTGATCTATGCCCTGCGAACCGGAAGAGTTAACGAACGCGGAATTAAGCCGGACACCATGGTATGAGCTCGGGCGGGAAGGTCACAGTCATGCTTGTGGGGCTTTCCTGCGTTGCCTTGGGTTGGCGGGGAAGGTCTCGACGCGAAGTGCAAGCTGCTGTGGCTCCGACGATCGATCCGACTCATTCATTCCGGAAGTTGCTCGCCCGATTGTTCGTGCACCATAAACTCGGCGTACCAATCTGGCCAATCGGGATCGGCTTTCCCAATCCGCGCTTCATGCTTTCCGTGGGCCGCCGCCGCGCGACGCATCGCTTCGGCAAGGTCGCGCGCCGAGGCATACGTCGTATCGCCGGCAACGCGCCCCGGAAGCCGCTTCGTCACTTCCTGCAGTAGCCAGCCGTTACCGTCCGGATCGCTGAAAGAGACGAACGAATAGTAACTGAGACGCTCGGGATGTAGCCCGCTCACTTGCAGCCCGATACCGGGAAACCTGCAAGCCGTTCCGGATTCACAGTGAAATACCTCGCTCGCATCGACGCCGTTGGCTACGAGTTGCCGGCGCGCCGCTTCGATATCGGAGACGGCCAGGAGCATTGCCTGGGCCGAACCGGGCGCTGCAGATGTGAGGTTGATGCCGAATTGGACGGAGCTGCTGGAGCCCGGAGGCGTGAACTGGACCAGCCGGAAGTTGTCACCGGCGGAGCGGTCGGCGTCAAGCCGCCACCCAAGCCTTGAGTAGAATTCCTTAGCGCGGTCGACATCGGAAACCGGGAGGACCACGACCTCAAACTTCATATCGAGACTTGCGACGCTCGCGCTTATCGCCGCTTCACTACCGCGTACTTCATTGGTGCTCATAGTTTCTCCTTAATTCTGAGCGATGGCGGTCGCGCTTATGGCGCCAAGGATGGCGCAGCGAAGCCGTCCCGTCAGTTGACGAGAAAATGTTCTGCTCCAAGATGACCTTATGCACCCTCGACGATGCGAAAGTCGCGTTCCGCTCCGGAACCCAGTGCCTGAAGCGCCTTCTGGTATGCATTGCTTTCGTGGGCCGCGAGAGCAGTCTGGTAGCTGTCGAATTCGACCAGTATCGCCCGCAGCTGCAATCCGGCTTCGCGAGTTTGAATCTGGCTCGTGGAGCTGGTCAAAAAGCGCCCGCCGAATGACTCAACCGCCGGCCGAGCTAGAGCGCCATAGGCCTTGAGCGCCGATTCATCCGAGACTGATCGATAGACAACAACCCAGTAACCCTTTTTCATGATGCTCCTTTCAAGGCGAATGCGACTCAGTGCTGGGCACTCAAAAACCCTACCGTCTTTGATGGTCCGGGGAAAGACCTCGTGATTCCCGTCCGCCAACTCGATCAGTATCTTACGCTCCGCGCGGCGGCAGGCCCTTGATGTCGACCGTGCCGATATCGCAGACGTCGCCCCAGGCCCCCGCCCCCGTCAAGACGGAATGGCTTAGGTTGCTGAATGAAACCGGCTCCTCCCATCTTCTTCAACTCCACATCCACCTCTGCTATCGTCTCTGGGAGTTCCTTTCAGGACCCCAACCAGCGCCAATGAGGTGACCTATGCCCTGCGACCCGGAAGAGTTGAAACACGTCCCGCTCTTTGCCCTGCTCGACGATGATGAAGCCGCGGTCCTGGCCGCCCAGGTCGATCTCAAAGGATTCGCTCCCCGGCAGCGGATCTACAAGATCGGCGATCCCGGGAAGAACGCCTACATCCTGCTGTCGGGCAACGTGCAGGTCACCACCGTCGATGATGATCACCAGGAAGTCCTGGTCGATCAACCCGGCCACGGCCAGTTTTTCGGCTTCGCCTCCATGTTGGATCAAACGCCCCACCAGACCAACGCACTGGCCATGGAACCAACCACCTGTATCGAGATCAGCCGCGACGATATCATCACCCTGCTGCAAAAGAAACCCCTGGCCGGTATGGATATGCTGACCGTGCTTGGCCATCAGTTCCACGCCTCGCAGCAGCTGGTGCGGATTCGCGCGGGGCGCAACCCAAACGATGTGATCGAAGAGGAGTATACCTTCGCCGAGCGCATCGCTGATGACGTCGCCAGCTTCGGAGGTTCATGGAAATTCATCATCCTCTTTGGCCTGGTGTTGATCATTTACACCTGCATCAACATTGCGCTGAAAGGCAAAGCCTGGGATCCCTATCCCTTCATCCTGCTCAACCTGTTTCTCTCCATGCTCGCCGCCATCCAGGCGCCGGTCATTATGATGAGCCAGAACCGCCAGGACAAGAAGGATCGCCTGCGCAGCGAGTTGGATTTCGACGTAAACCGCCGCGCCGAAGCGGAGATCCAGAACCTTTCGCGTAAGCTGAATCTGGTAACTGACAAACTCGGCGACGTCGACGACTTTCTCCGCGAGATGACTCTGCCAGGGACACCCAAACGGAATCCCTAAGGAGAACCACGGTTGGCGGCGTGGGACCGCGATTGGCCCGGCAGGCTTACTTCGACGAAAAGAGCCGGGGAGTGACTGTACTTCGGCTCGAGTGGCGGGCGTCCTTGAGCACCGCCATGGCGGCGTTTCTTCCGTTAATGCCAATGACGCTGCCTCCGGGGTGAGTGCAGGCTCCGCAGAGATAGACGCCGGACATGGGGGTGCGAGGGGAAAGGCGGTTGCTCCACATGTATGGAGGGAGGCATTCGCCCTGGAAGATGTGCCCACCGGTGAGTCCGACCTTGTTCTCGATGTCGGGAGGGCCGAGCGCCTGAACATCGATGACCGCGGCAGGAATATTGCTGCAAAAGCGTCCTAAGGAGGCGAAGACGCGCTGTTTGACGGTTTCGCGGTGATCGTCCCAATTGCCCTGCTTGAATTCATAAGGAACATACTGGGCGAAGACGCTCATGGTGTGCTGGCCGGGCGGAACTACCGAAGGGTCGTGGGCGCTTTGGAAGTAGAGTTCGCACCACAGGTGGTCGGCGACTTCTCCGATGCGGGAGGCGGCGAAACCGGCCTTCCATTCCGCCTTGCTGAGCGGGGCATTGATCTGGCCGTAGTGATGCGGCTGATCGGTGCCGGGACGGGCAGTGAAATTGGGTAGTTCGCTCAAAAGCACGTTGAGCTTGACCGTGCATCCGCGAATGGGGACCGCTCGCACCTGGGCTTTCCAGCCGGAGTCGGCAGCATCGCCGAGCAGACAGGCGGTTGTGTGAGGATCGGCGTTGGAAATGACAACGGGCGAGAGAATGCGGTCGCCGCCTTCCAGTTCCACGCCTTCGCCCGGCAGGATTCTGGCCACCGGAACTCCGGCGGCGATGGTGGCTCCGGCTTCGCGGGCGGCGTCGCAGAGATAGAACGACACCATGCCCATGCCTCCTTTCACGTAGCCCCACATGCCGGGCATCCCCCCGAGGCGTCCGGAGGCGTGGTGGAAGCGGATCGAAGCGGTGCCGGGATCGAAGGGGCTGGCATTGGTGCCGATGACGCCCTGGCCCAGATACGCGATTTGGAGCCGTTCATCGCCCAGGTAACGCTCGACAAACTCGGCCATCGACCACTCGAAGAGCAGTGACTTGGCTTCCTGGTCGTTGCCGAGACGATCGTCGATCTTCTCCCGGGTGGGCGCTTCGCCGATCCAAAGGTCGCGCTCTCCGGCAGGGCGCAGTTTATCGCGCAGACGGCGGAGCACGGCGCTCATGGCCTTCCAGCCTTGAAGGTCGGAGGGCGCGAAGCGGCGGACTTCCTCCTCGCATTGCTCATCGTCGTCCCAAAGCTGAAGACTGCTGCCATCCAGCAATGGCACGAAGAGTCCGTTGACGGCCGGCGTCCAGGTAAAGCCACGTTGGACGAGATCAAGTTCTTCGATGATCAGCGGATGCAGGAGTCCGGCCAGGTAAGCGCATGGCGACATGCGCACTCCCGGAAAAGGCTCTTCGATGGTGCAAGCGCCGCCAATGCGTTCCCGGCTTTCGAGAACCAGGACGCGCTCACCGGCGCGGGCCAGATAGGCGGCGCAGGCGAGGCCATTGTGACCCGCCCCGACGAGGATCACGTCCCAACTCCGGACTGCCAGCTCGCGGATGGGAGCGGGAAGACCGATTTTGCCCAGTGAATCGGCGGCGGAGGCGTGGTTGGGGAACTGATTCATACCGGCCTCATACAGTTATATCCAAATCCGCAGCTGCCTTCCTGCGAGCGGCCAGGGGATATCCCGGGCCAGCCGTGCGGGCGACTGGATTGGCTACCTGATCTGGGGAAGTTGCGAGGTGTCCCAGCCACCGCCTAAGGCGCGAATCAGCTGGACGCTGGACGAGAACTGTTTGGTGGTAAGGTCGGCCTGGGCCCTCTCGTTGGCCAGCTGCGCGGCCTGGGCGGTCAGAACTTCGAGATAGGTCGTTACTCCTCCCTTGTAGCGGTTGGTCGAGATCTGGGTCGAACGCCGGGCGGAAAGCACCGCCGACTGCTGGCTGACCGCCTCCTGCTGATAGATTCTGAGCGCGGCAAGATTGTCTTCGACCTCTTGGAAGGCGTTGAGCACGCTCTCGCGGTAGTTGTCGGCGGCTTGTTCGTAGCTGTGCCGTGCCTGATCGGTGACCGCATGGCGGCGGCCTCCATCGAAGATCAACTCGGCGGCGGACCCTCCAATGGCCCACAAACTGCTGGGCCCCTGGAACCAGGTGGTGATACTTTGGCTCTCGAAGCCGCCGCTGCCGCTCAGCGTGATATTGGGATAGAACGCGGCGATGGCGATGCCGATCTGGGCGTTGGCGGCCTGCGCCTGGCGTTCGGCGATCGCGATGTCCGGCCGGCGCTCGAGCAGCGCGGAGGGAACTCCGGTGGGTAGCTGGGGAAGCGCAAGATTCAGGGGTTGGGCGGTTAGGCCGAAGCTCGAGGCTGGAACACCGATCAGGGTGGCGATTGCGTGTTCGTACTGAGCGCGAGCGACGCCTACATCGATGCTTTGGGAGATCGTCGACTGCAATTGAGTCTCGGCGAGGGAGACATCGGACTCGGTGGCAACTCCGCCCTTCTTGCGATTTACCGTCAGATCGTAGCTGGTGCTGTAGCTCTTGACGGTGTCGTCGAGCAGCTTCTGGTCGGTGTCGAGACCGCGCAGCTCAAAATAGTCGGTGGCCAGTTCAGCGCGGATGCTGAGTTCGACATTCGCCAGGTCGGCGGCGCTGGCTTGGGCGTTAGAGCGCGAGGCTTCTACGCTGCGGCGAACGCTTCCCCAGAGATCCGGCTCCCATGACGCCTGCCCGGCGGCCACCAGGTCGCTGTAGGTCACTTCCTCCCCGGGCGCGAAAAGCGGGCGATTTTGTGACTGGCGTTCGCGGGTACCGGTCGGCCCAACGGACAGAGTGGGGTAGTAGGCGGCCCGGCTCACCCTCACCTGATCGCGGGCGGCCAGATACTGTTCGACCGCGGCTTTGAGCGTCTGGTTGGAGACGGCTACCTTGTCTTCCAGCGTGTTCAGCTGCGAATCGCCGTACAGCTGCCACCACTTGCCGCGCAGCACGTCATCGGCCGGTTGCGCCTGCTTCCACGTCCCGCCGGGCGGGTTTGGCGGCGGGACGGTCGCCTGGGTTCCGTTGTTCTCTTTGTAGGCGGGCGGGACGGGCGCATCGGGACGCTTGTAGTTGGGGCCGACGGTACAGCCGGCAATCAGCAAGCACACAAAGATGCCGATCAGGCCATCGATTGCGGGCCATCGGACGCTCGCCGTGTTGTTGCGCGCAGCCATCATTTTGCCGCGCCCCCGGCCGGGCCGGCGGGCTTCACGATCTGCACCGCCTCGCCGTCGATCAGCGAGTCGGGAGGGTTCTGAATCACACGGTCGTTCGCATTGAGGCCGCTGATGACCTGCACCGTGGCACCGTCGTCATGGCCAAGAACCACCGGCACGAGCTTTGCCCTGTTATTCTCATCGACCACGGCGATGCGAAGCCCTTCGGCGCGAAACATGAGCGAGGAAACGGGGACGATGAACGAGGGTGAAGTTAAGCCGCTCTTGAAGTGGACTTCGGTATAGGCCCCGGGGAAAAGCTCGCCGCTGCGGTTGTCCACGTCGAACTCGACCAGCAAGGTCCGCGAGGTGGGATCGATCTGGCGCGAGGTGCGTACCAGGCGGCCCGTGAACTTCTTGCCGGGAAGCTCATTGAAGGTCAGCTCGGCCGTCATCCCCGGTTTCAGGCCCTGAGAATAGACTTGCGGCACGTTGACATAGACGCGCAGCGTCTGGGCGGCGGCCAGATGGAAGAGTTCGGTGGCCCCGGTGCCATTGCCTGATCCAGCGGTAATGAGCGCACCTATATCCGTGTTCCTGGCGGTGACCACGCCGTCAAAAGGAGCATAGACCTTCTCGAAGCCGACCAGCTCCGACAGCCGCTGCACGTTGGCGCGGGCCGACTTGACCGAGGTGTCGCCGGCGGTGGCCTGGGTCTTGAAATTATCCGTGTCCAGCTGCGAGACGGAGTCGGTTTTTACCAGCTCCTGATAGCGGTTGGATTGAGTGTGGGCATTGGCGGTGTTGGTCTCGGCGGTGGCGAGGTCAGCCTGCGCCTGGGCGAGCTGCTGATCGACTTCGGGGGATTCGATTTCAGCCAGCAACTGGCCTTTGCGGACATGCGCGCCGATGTCGAAATACCACTTCTTGAGATAACCGTCGGTGCGGGCGTAAATTGGCGAGTCGGTGAAAGCCTGAAGATTTCCGGGCAGGATGATCTCCTGTTGAGGCTGCCCATGAGTGGGCGGATTCACGATGACGGTCGGAGCCGCGAGGGCGTTGGTGTTGTCCGCAACTGCGGTCCGCGCGTGGATGCGCCCGATGATTCCCGTAGCAGCAAGAACCACCCCGACGGCGACAACTACCAACAGCAGCACAATGGCCCGACCTGGGGAGAGTGCCTTGGCCCCCTGCGCCTTGCCCATTGTGTCTTCCGATTTGTAATGCGGCGGTTCGCTCATCGTTTCACTCCTTGGTTCGGGACTGGAGCATGGCCGGCGGTTGAAAGCCATTCTTGATGAGCCGTTGTCCGGGCTCTCCAGGTTCGAGCCCGGGAACCGGTGGCTCTCTTCAGCGCTGATTCATGCTGGTGCATTGGTTTACTCATCCTCCTCCGCGTGACGGGCGACCGCGGTCTGCAGGCGTTTTCTTTCCAAACGGCCGTGCAGGACGCTGAAGAAGGTGGGCACGAAGAGCAGCGTGGATACGGTGGCGAAGAGCAGGCCGCCGATGACCGCTCGTCCCAACGGCGCATTCTGTTCCCCGCCGTCGCCCAGGCCGAGCGCCATCGGCACCATGCCGATGATCATTGCCAGGGCGGTCATGACGACCGGGCGGAAGCGGGTGAATCCGGCATCGAGCGCCGATTGCCAGGCGTCGCCGACATTGATTTCCAAGCGTTCCCGAGCGAAGCTCACCACCAGGATCGAGTTCGCCGTCGCCACCCCCATGCACATGATCGAGCCGGTGAGCGCGGGCACGCTGACGTGGGTATGGGTGATGAACATCATCCACACGATGCCGGCGAGCGCGGAGGGCAGCGCGGAAATGATGATGAATGGGTCGAGCCACGACTGGAAGTTGAGCACGATGAGCAGATAGACGAGCAAGATCGAGAATGCCAGACCGCCCAGCAGGCCGATGAAGGAAGACTTCATGGTCAGCACCTGTCCGCGGACGATCAATTGCGATCCACGCGGCAACTGCTTGCGGTATTTGTCCACGATCACTTCGATCCGCTTGTCTACGCTGGCCAGGTCAGTGTTCACCACATTTCCATAGATATCAATGACCGGCGCGATGTTGAAGTGGCTCACCGTCCCGAGGTCCTGGCCGCGCTCCAGCCTAGAGACATTGCCCAGGATCTGAACCGGTGTTCCGCCGCGTTGATAGGCGGATGGAGCGACCATTCCCCCGATCGCGCCCGCACCGCTGCCCGGAGTGAGGGGAATATTGTTCAGGTCCTGGAGCGAGTCCAGGTTGTACTGGGGCGACTGCACGGCGATGCTATAGCTGACACCGTTGGCAGGGTTCAGCCAATAAGTCGGCGTGGTCTGGAAACTGCCAGAGGTCGCAACCAACAAGCTGTTGGCGACGTCGCGCTGTTGCAGGCCAATCTGCTCGGACTTGGTCCGGTCGACGATGACATCGAACTTTGGATTGTCAAAGGGTTGTTGAATTCGCAAATCGGCTGCCCCGGGCACGTACCTGATCTCGTCCATCATCCGCTCGGCGATTTCGCGGTTGGCCACCATCTGCGGGCCGAGGATCTGAATGTCGAGCGGCGCGGGCAGCCCGAAGTTCAGGATTTGCGTGACGATGTCCACCGGCAGGGTGTAAAAGGTGGCGCGCAGCCCCTGAACGTACTCATCGGTGGGGTGGTGTTTTTCGTTCAACGACACCAGAATATCGGCATCGGCGGGGCCAACCGGCGCCGAGTTGCTGTAGGAGAGATTGAGGCCGCTGTAGGGCAGGCCGATGTTGTCGATGATGGTATGGAGTTCAGCCTTTGGGATCTCCTCGCGAATCGCCTGGTCGACCTCGTCGCAGAGCCGCGCCGTCTCTTCGATCCGCGTGCCGGTGCGGGCGCGAACGTGCAGCTTGAACTGGCCGCTGTCACTCGAAGGAAAGAAGTCCTGCCCCAGCCACGGATAGAGCAGCGCGAACGATCCGATGGACAAGAAAAAAAACAGCATGATAAAGATGGCCGAGTGTTCGAGGCATAGTTCCAGAACGCTTTGGTATCCCACCCGCAGCTTCTCGAAGTAATGTTCAAATAACTGCTGGCCCTTGACTAGAGGGTTGCGGCTCTTCTTCTTCGCCTCCTCGGCTTCTTTGTCGTGCTCTTTGAGCAGATATTTCGCCATCGTCGGCACGATGGTCCTCGAAAGCAGGTAGGAGGCGAGCATCGCAAAGACCACTGCTTCGGCCAGCGGGACGAAGAGGTATTTGGCAACCCCGGTGAGGAAGAACATGGGTACGAAGACAATACAAATGGAAAGGGTAGAAACAAACGCGGGGATCGCAATCTGCGCGGCGCCATCGAGAATGGCCTGCTCGATCTCCTTGCCCTCTTCAAGATTGCGGTTGATGTTCTCGATTTCCACGGTGGCGTCATCGACCAGAATGCCGACCGCCAGGGCAAGCCCACCCAGCGTCATAATGTTGATGGTCTCGCCCAGCGCGCCCAGCATAAGCAGCGAACAGATAATGGAGAGCGGGATCGAGACGGCGATGATCAAGGTGCTGCGCCAGCTGCCCAGAAAGACCAGGATCATGATGGCGGTCAGGCAGGCGGCGATGATCGCCTCCCGGACCACTCCGGTAATTGCGCCGCGAACAAAGATCGACTGGTCGGAGAGCGGCGTGATGACGAGTTGCGGCGGCAGCTGGGACTTAATGAGCGGTAACTTGTCAAAAATGCCTTTGATGATGTCCAGGGTCGAGGCGCTTCCGGTCTTCTGGATCGTGATCAGGGAGGCGCGCTGACCATCAACGCGGACGATGTTGGTCTGGGGGGGAAAGCCGTCCCGGACATGGGCGACATCATGGATGTATACCATCGCTCCATTCACTTGACGGATGGGCAAATCGTTCAAGCCTGCGATGGTGGTGGGCGCGCTGTTGCTTTCCAGCTGATATTCGAACTGGGCGATCTTGGCGGTGCCGGCAGGCAGGATCAGGTTTTGCGCAGAGACCGCATTGACGACATCCGATGGCGACAGACCCTTGGCCTGAAGCGCCTGCAGGTTGATATCGACTTGCACCTGCCGCTGCTTGCCGCCGTAAGGATAAGGGATTTGCGCGCCCTCCACCGTGGCCAGCTGAGTGCGGATGAAATTAAGCCCGAAGTCGTTCAGCTGCTGCTCGGTGAGCCCCTGTCCGGAGAGACCCAACTGAAGAATCGGGACGCTCGAGGCGTTGAATTGGATAACCAGCGGCGGCGTGGTGCCAACCGGAAGCGTGCGCAAGGCGGTCTGAGAAACCGCGGTGAGCTGGGCTACCGCGTTCGCGATCTGGACGGTCGGCTGAAAATAAACCTTGACTACCGCCACCCCGTTGAGCGACTGGGACTCGATATGCTCGATATCGTTGACCGTCGTCGTGAGGGTGCGTTCGGTAATGGTGACAATGCGGTTCGCCATGTCCGCGGGCGAAAAGCCGGTGTAGTTCCAGACAATGCTGACCACAGGAATATTGATGTTGGGGAAAATATCGGTAGGTGTATTCATGACCGAGATCGGCCCCAAAATAAGGAGGAGGATTGCGAACACGACAAAGGTGTATGGCCTTCGAAGTGCGAGGCGGACAATCCACATTTCTTAAACTTTCTCCTGAACCGGTCGAACTGTTAAGCGACGCGGGCAAAATCGCCGAAGTGAATCCGTCTGCCCCGATCTCTCCCAATCTTGCCCTGAATCACGGACATCCTCGGGGGAGACCAGCGCGGAGTTCGATAAAAACCTTCGTTTTTCTTGCTGGCGGCGGCGAGTCCATGCTAAAACGAAGTACGCTTCATACTGAAATTATGCAAGGCTGGAAGCTCCTCAAGTCCAGTATAAGAGTGGACTTCCAAGGCCGCGAGCATAGACTTTTAGAGCTGACATACTTGACGACCATGAGGACGAGAAAGACTCGCTGCAGATTTCTTCCTACCTAGTAGATGAGGCAAGCGGGCGCACCGATGCACGGGTAAAACCGGCTCCCCGTGTCACAATTCCAGTAACGGCATCTCACCAAATTCGGACCAGGACGGTCGATGAGCACAGCAAGGCCCTCGGGACATCTCGAAAACCCGGCACTGGCGGAATATTTCCTCGACCACGCCTTCGACGAAATGTTTGCCGGGCATGGCGAGATTCGCCCCCAGTATCGGGAGTTGCTGGAAACCCTCACTTCGATTCCCAAAGATGAGTTGCAGCGGAGGAAGCGTTCCGCCGACGTCTCCTTCCTCACTCAGGGAATCACCTTTACCGTTTATGGCCGGGACGAGGGAACCGAGAGGATTTTCCCCTACGATCTCCTACCCCGGGTGGTGACTGCCTCGGAGTGGGAGCACATTGAAAGTGGCTTGACCCAGCGCATCACCGCGCTGAATCTCTTCCTGCACGACATCTACAACGAAGGCAAGATCCTGGAACAGGGCTTCGTGCCGCGCGAAATTGTTTACAGCTGCCAGCACTTTCGCCGCCAAATGCGCGGCCTGCAAGTTCCCCGGAATGTCTACATCGCAGTAGCGGGCACCGACCTGCTGCGCATGGAGAACGGCGAGTTTGTCGTGCTCGAAGACAATTTGCGGGTACCGAGCGGGGTCTCTTACATGCTCACCAACCGCCGGATCATGAAGCGGACGTTCCCGCAATTATTCCGCGCCTATGGGGTGAGGCCGATCGAGCACTACACCCAGGCATTGTTGAGCACCTTGAAGTCCATCGCTCCCGAGGGCCGGCCCGAGCCATCGATCGTGCTGCTCACCCCGGGGGTCTACAACTCGGCTTACTTTGAACATACCTACCTCGCCCGGCAGATGGGCATCGAGCTGGTTGAGGGCCGAGACCTCGCCATTCACGACAACATTGTCTACATGCGGACGACCGCCGGGCTGAAACGCGTGGACGTGATCTATCGCCGGGTTGACGACGACTTCATCGATCCGCTGGCGTTCCGCCCCGATTCGATCCTGGGTGTTGCCGGACTGTTCAACGCCTACCGCGCCGGAAATGTCACGCTTGCCAACGCCTTTGGCACGGGTGTGGCCGACGACAAAGCCCTGTATGCCTATGTGCCGCAAATCATCCAGTACTACCTGGGGGAAACGCCGATTCTGAACAACGTCGAGACCTACCTGATGACCGACCCGGTGCAACGGCGGCATGTACTTGAAAACATTGACAAGCTCGTGGTCAAGGCGGTGGGCGAGTCCGGCGGTTACGGGATGCTGATCGGGCCGCATAGCTCGAAGGCCCAGCAGGAGGAGTTCAAGCGTCATATTGAGGCCAACCCGCGCAACTACATTGCGCAGCCGACGCTGGATTTTTCCCGCGCTCCGTGCCTCCAGGAAGACGGCAGCATCCAACCGCGGCACGTCGATTTGCGGCCTTATATTCTGTTCGGCGACAAAGTAACCATCGTTCCCGGGGGGCTCACTCGGGTCGCGTTGCGGAAGGGTTCGCTGGTGGTGAATTCGTCCCAAGGCGGGGGGAGCAAGGATACCTGGGTTTTGAGCTATTGAGGAAAGTTCTCAGCGTTCCGTCCTCACCTCTCAGCTCATTTTGGTTCGAATCCGGTTCGAATCTTGACTGGGGACCAAGGACGAACGACGGAAAAACTGACGACTGAGAACGGACGACTGTTCAAGGAGAACATGCTTTCACGCGTAGCCGACAGTTTGTACTGGATGAGCCGTTACCTGGAGCGGGCGGAGAATACCGTCCGCCTGCTGGACATCAACATGGGGTTGATGCTCGACAAGTCCGGCACCAGCGCCGAGCTGCGCTGGCAGCGGGTGCTGGCAACGATTGGCCGGCCTGAAGGCGTCGAATGGAAAGGCGACGTCTATGACATCGTGGACACGCTGTGCTTCGACGATACCCGGGCGGCATCTGTGACCTCCTGCATTGTGCTGGCCAGAGAAAATGCCCGCCAGGTGCGCGAAGAGATCAGCTCCGAGCAGTGGCAGCGATTGAACCGACTCTTTCATGAAGTGACCAAGCGGACCCGCTCGGAACGTTCGGAGCTGCGGTTGGCTGAATTTCTGCCCGCGGTGGTCGACGGCATTCACTTATTCCAGGGGGTGACGGACACAACCCTGAGCCACGGCGAAGGCTGGCAGTTCATCCAGATTGGGCGCTATATCGAACGCGCCTCTTCGACCGCCCGGCTGCTGGAGTTTTACCACCACGACAGCTTCAAATCGCCGGAAGAGGCCCATGATGGCTTCGAATACCTGGAGTGGATCGGGCTGCTGAGAACATGCACCGCCTTCGAGGCATATTGCAAGGTCTACACCGCCGACCTTACCTACGACCGCATCTTGGAATTCCTGGTCCTCGATTCGGATTTCCCCCATTCCATACGCTTCTGCATCGACGGCCTGGTGAGCGCGTTGCGCGACATTCAGCAGGACAGCCGGGGCCATCATGCCGAGGAGCTGATGCGGCTTTCCGGACGCCTTCAGGCATCGCTCAGATATGGCCAAATTGACGAGATTCTCGAGCGCGATGCCGGAACCTACCTGCGCCGGATTCTCGACCTGTGTCTTCAGATCCATGAACTGATCTACGAGGTTTATATCCGGTATTCAGTTCAAACCGCGCTGGCAATGTAGGAGATGCTCCATGCTTTTCTATTCCATACGGCACTTGACGAAGTTCCAGTACAGCAAGCCGGTCAGCGAAAGCGTAATGGAGATGCGCATGCACCCGCGCAGCGACAGTAACCAGCGTTGCCTCAGCTTTTCGCTCTCCGTGAGTCCGCGATGTCGGGTATTTTCCTATCGCGATCATCTCGGCAACAATATTCACCATTTCGATATTCCAGGCGAACACCAGCAACTGGTGATCGTCGCAGAATCCCTGGTTGAACAGCAGCCGCTGTCGGCGATCCCGAAAAATCTGGAGGCGAGCGCGTGGCAGGAACTGGATGCCATCGTTGCCGAGGGAGACTATTGGGAGATGCTGTTGCCGAGCGAGTTCGCCTGCCCGACCGACTCGCTTAAGAAGCTGGCCGATGAGCTCAACATCGTCCGCCGGGATGACCCCCTGAGCATGCTCCATGATCTGAATAAGCGGCTCTATGAGCGCTTTGAATATGTGCCGAAGAGCACCCGCGTCGACTCGCCCATCGACGTTGCGATCCAATCGGGCAAAGGGGTTTGCCAGGATTTTGCGCACATCATGATCGCGCTGGTGCGGCAGCTGGGTATCCCCTGCAGATATGTGAGCGGTTACCTGCACCACAATCAGCAGATGCAGGATCGTTCGACTTCGGATGCGACGCACGCCTGGGTCGAGGCGCTGCTGCCGCATGTCGGATGGGTCGGTTTCGATCCCACCAACTGCTTGATTGCGGCGGACCGGCACATCCGCGCAGCCATCGGACGGGACTATGCCGACGTGCCCCCCACCAAGGGCACCTATCGCGGCAGAACCAGCAGCGATCTATATGTTGCGGTGAGAGTTCACGCCTCTGAAGAGGCTCCGGCGCTCGATCAGGACCTCCCCATTCCCGAGGACTGGTCGATACTGGTGGAAAAGGCGCAGGCCCCGCCTCCGCCACCGGCGGCGCCCCTGTTGCAGCTACAGCAGGCTCAGCAGCAGCAGTAGGTGTAATTCCGGGGCTGATATCTCCGTGGAACAGGTCCCCCAACCGCCGATTGCTGGTAAATTAGCGATTGAAACCCGAGGGGACCATGCCGGAATCGCTGCACATCGCTCAAAGCGACAAGCCGCTCTACCTTCTATCCAACCTGTCGAACCGGCACGGCCTGGTCGCGGGAGCCACGGGCACCGGCAAGACGGTGACCCTGCAGGTGATGGCCGAGAGCTTCAGCCGGATCGGGGTTCCGGTCTTTGCCGCAGATATCAAGGGCGATCTCTCCGGCATCAGCCAGCCGGGGGAACGGAAAATCCGAAGATTGTGGAGCGGGTGAAGCAGCTCAAGCTCCCGAATTTCTCCTTCGCCGGCTGCCCGGTCACCTTCTGGGACGTCTTCGGCGAACAGGGTCACCCGGTCCGGGCAACGGTTTCCGAGATGGGTCCGTTGCTGTTCAGCCGCCTGCTGGGCCTGAACGATACCCAGGAGGGGGTGCTCGCCCTGGTCTTCAAGATTGCCGACGATGACCGGCTACTGCTGCTCGATCTGAAAGACCTGCAGGCCATGCTGCGGCACGTCGGCGACCATGCCAAGACTTTCCAGACCCAGTATGGAAACATCTCCGCTGCCAGTATCGGGGCGATCCAGCGCGGGTTGGTTGCGCTCGAGCAACAGGGTGGCGCTCAGTTTCTCGGCGAGCCGGCGCTCAACCTTGATGACCTGATGCAGACCGACGCGGACGGCCATGGGGTGGTCAACATCCTCGCGGCGGACAAACTCGTCAACTCGCCCAAGCTGTATGCGACTTTTCTTCTGTGGATGTTGACCGAGCTGTTCGAAAAGCTCCCCGAAGCGGGCGATCCTGAGAAGCCGAAGCTGGTCTTCTTCTTCGATGAAGCGCATTTGCTGTTTACCGACTTGCCCAAGGTGATCCAGGACAAGGTGCAGCAGGTGGTGCGGCTGATTCGTTCCAAGGGGGTGGGGGTATTCTTTGTCACCCAGAATCCGATCGATGTTCCGGATGAGGTCCTCGGCCAGCTTGGCAACCGGGTGCAGCATGCATTGCGGGCTTTCACTCCGCGAGACCAGAAAGCGGTGCGGGCCGCAGCGCAGACCTTTCGGGCCAATCCAAAGATCAACATCGAGACGACGATCACCGAACTCGGCGTCGGAGAGGCGCTGGTTTCGTTCCTTGATGAAAAGGGCACGCCAAATATCGTCGAGCGCGCGCTGGTTTGCCCGCCGCGCAGTCAGATTGGCGCGATCTCTGCCGACGAGCGCCAGCAGATCATTGCGGCGTCGCTGGTGGCCGGAGTGTATGAGCAGGCGGTCGACCGCGAATCGGCTTACGAATTGCTCCAGGCGCGATCTGCCCCAGCTGCCACCGCGGCGCCGGCACCGGCTGGCGCTGCTGCCACCCCCGCCGCCACCAGACCTTGGTATGACATCCCCGGGGTCACCACCCGCAGCGGGCGCAGCGATTCGCTGGTGGAGACGATGGCCAAGACTGCCGTCCGAACCGTGGGGGTCACCGTCGGCCGTCAGATTGTACGGGGGCTTATGGGATCGCTCCTTGGAGGGTCGACAACCAAACGGCGCGGCTGAAGACTCCTTCCTGAAAACTCCATCCTGGTCAGGGCGTGACTGAGGGCTGCACTTTTTCCAGCTGGGCAATTTTCTGCCGTTCGGCTTCGGCTTCGGACTGGCGTCCGGAACGGGCGAACGCATCGGCGAGCCCGCGATGAGCTTCGACATAGTTGGGGTCGCTGAGGATGGATTCGTGGAAGCGATCGATCGCCTCCGGGATATTGCCCTGTTCGAGCAATAGCTTGCCAGCGTTGGCGGCAAACATCGCGCGCTGCCGATTGGTGGCCGCCCGGGTAAGATCGGAGGCGATCTTGCGTTCGGCGGTGGCTTCGTCTTTCTTGCCTTGCTGAGCGAGAACTCCGGCCAGAGTGATGTGCGCACCCGGCTGACCGGGAAGCAGGCGAACCGCCTCCCGCAGCGCCTTTTCGGCCTGGGGCAGATCGCCCTGCTGTTTGTAGACGCTGCCGAGAACCGCCCAGGCGTCGCCATTAGCAGGACGAAGTTTGAGTGCCAGGTTCAACTGCCGCACCGCTTGGTCGAAGCGGCCGGCCTGCATATTCAAGATGCCGAGGGTATAGGGTGGATCGGGCGATTCCGGATTGAGACGCTCGGCCGCTTCCAGTTCCGCTGTCGCTGCGGGGAGATCATCCTTAAGCTTGAGGGCAAACCCCAGGTTGTAGTGAAGTTCGTAGGCGTCGGGCGCGTACTGAAGTCCGACGCGAAACTCAGCAATGGCGTCATCGAGATTGCTCTGCTGAAGATAAGCGACCCCCAGGTCCTGATGGACCAGAGGGTCTTTCGGAGTCTCTGCGATCGCCCGCTGATAGAGAGCAATCGCTTCCCTGGACTTGCCGGTTTGTACCAGCGCCAGAGCCAGATTGGTGAGCGCCGGCGCATGGCGCGGTTGAGCGTCAACCACTTGCTGGAAGAGAGGCACCGCCTGCTGGTTTTGTCCCAAGCGCTGCATGGCCAGGGCGAGCTGATATTTCCCATCCAGGAAATCGGGAGCAAGATCGACCGCCCGCTCCAGGACCGGCACCGCTTTCTCGTCCTGGCCATTGGCGGCCAACGCTTGGCCCAGCTCAAACTGCGCTCCGGGGTTTTGCGGTGCCAGCTGGGTGGCCAGGGTCAGTTCCCGAATCGCCGCGGGAGCTCGCTGCTCGGCAAGCAGGGTGGCGCCGAGATGCTCATGGGCGGCGGCGAAGTTGGAGTCGAGTGCAATGGCTTGACCAAACTGAAGTTCGGCGTTGGGCCAGTCTTGCCGCTGAGCATCGAGCGAACCAAGGGCGTCTCGCAGAGTTGGGTCGCCGGGTGTATCGCCGACCGCCTTTTGCAACCGCGCCTGGGCAAGATCGGCGTGGCCGGAGGAGGACAGCGCCCGCGCATAGCTGATCAAGGCGCTGGCGGGCAAAGGATCGGCTGGGTCCTGATCAAGCGCCAGGAAGAGCTTCAGAGATTTCTCGTAAGCCTTGGTCTCCTGGTAGGCGACGGCAAGATTGAGTTGCGCGGAGCGATCCTCGCCGCGAATTGACAGAGCGCGCTCCAGTTCCGCAATGGCCTCAGCAAACTGCCCGAGTTGAAGCAACACCGAGCCCAGGGCGCTATGCCCTTCGCCGATCTCCGGGGCCAGTTGCACTGCTTTCTGAAAGTCTTCTCTGGCCGCCGCCAAGTCGCCGCTCTGGACGGCTCTATAGCCCGCGTGAAAGGCGGCATCGGCGTCGCGAAGCTCCTGCGCTTGAGCCGGCCCCGTTCCTGGAACCGCCTGCGAATCGGCTTTTCCGGGCGCCAGTGAGAACCCAGCTAGCAGGCACGCCGAGATAAGGAGCAAGAAGCGCATTGATACTCAGAGTATTTCATCGCGCGCGGTCGGCGGTCTCGGGGTTCGCGGGAGCGCGCCGCGACTCCAGATTCGCCGCGCAACGGCACAACAGCGCCTCGAGCATTTGAATTTCGCTTCCGCTGAACCCGCGAAGCATCTCTCGGTACGTGTCCCCTAGAGAGGCCCGAGAGCGCTCGAGAATCCGTTGCCCCGCCGGGGTCAGCTCCGCCAGCAGGATCCTGTCATTCTCGGGGTGCTTGGCGCGGACGATCCACCCGACGGCTTCGATTCCGCGCAGCAGTACCTGGGTTGTCTGCGGAGTGACCTGGCAATTTCGCGCCAGCCTGGCTCCGGAGATGCCCGGCTCTCGCTCCAGCGCCGCCAGAATATGGAGCTGCGCCGAGGTCAAGCCGTTCGGGCGCAGCGCTTCATCCAGCGTCTCGCGGAAGAGTTGTAGCACCCGTTTCACCCGCAAGGCGATTGGATAGCGGGTGTTTGCATCGAGCGCATCTGCGAATGTGGATCGCACCGCCATATCAGTCTACTGATATAGTATCAGCATACTGATACCGAGAGACGGAAACCGCGACAGCGCCGCGCCGGCCTGATGACGGGACGAGGTAGGTTTGGCGGACATACATGACTGGAGGCCCAGCCACAATCCCTGGCTGGTGGCGTTGACGGTAACGCTGGCGACCTTTATGGAGGTGCTCGACACCTCCATCGCCAACGTGGCGCTGCCCCATATGGCTGGGTCGCTCGGCGCGAGTCAGGACGAAGCCACCTGGGTATTGACCAGTTATCTGGTTGCCAGCGCGATCATCCTGCCGATCTCCGGCTGGCTGGCGACACGGTTCGGACGCAAGCGCTTTTACATGACCTGCGTGGTCATCTTCACCATCTGCTCACTGCTGTGCGGCCTGGCGCAAACGCTGCCAATTTTGATCCTCGCCCGAGTCTTACAAGGGCTGGGCGGAGGCGGCCTGGCGCCCAGCGAGCAAGCCATCCTGGCCGACACCTTCCCGGTGAGCAAGCGGGGTCAGGCGTTCGCCGTCTACGGGATGGCGGTAGTCGTCGCACCGGCCATTGGGCCCACCCTGGGCGGATGGATCACCGACAATTTCAACTGGCACTGGATTTTTTTTATCAATATCCCCTTCGGCATGCTTTCGTTGTTTCTGAGCAACCGGATGGTCGAGGACCCGCCCTATCTTCAGGCGCAGCGCGCCCAGATCAGCCGCGAAAAGCCGAAGGTTGACTTTGCCGGCCTGGGGCTGGTCGCGGTCGGCGTCGGTTGCCTCGAATTCGTACTCGATAAGGGCCAGGAAAAGGACTGGTTTGGAGACTCGACGATCACCGCTTTCTTCATCATTGCGGTTTGCCTGCTGGTCTTCTTTGTCTTCTGGGAGTGGCGGCATCCCGATCCGATCGTGGATCTCAAGCTACTAAAGAACCGCAACTTCGGGACCGCCGTTTTTCTGCAATTCGTTCTGGGCATGGTCCTATTCAGCACCACGGTGCTGATCCCTCAATTCCTGCAGACGCTGCTCGGCTACACCGCCGAGCGTTCGGGCATGGTGCTCTCCCCGGCCGGGTTGTTGATGATGGTGCTGATGCCGGTAGCCGGAATTCTGGTTTCGAGGATGGATGCCCGACTGCTCGTCTCGATCGGCTACACGATTACCGCGGTGATGATCTTCAACCTGACAAATCTCAGCCTGGATGTGAGCTTTGGCCGGATCACGCTCTGGCGGGCCCTGCAAGTCCTGGGCCTGCCTTTCATCTTTATCCCCATCAGCACGCTGAATTACGTCGGGGTGCCGCGAAATAAGAGCAATCAGATTTCAAGCTTCTCGAATTTCGCCCGCAACCTGGGCGGCAGCATGGGTACCGCGATGCTGACGACGTTTCTCACCCGTACCTCCCAGACCCATCAATCGGCGCTCGCCACCAACACCGCCAACAGCATGGCGTACAACGCCTATATCGAAAAAACCAAGGATGCGCTGATGGCACTGGGACAAGGGGCCGACCAGGCAAGACAAGCCGCCGTCGGCCACGCCTATACGCAGATGCTTCGTCAGGCGTCGATGCTGAGCTATATGAACGCCTTCTGGGTGATGAGCGTGATCATCGCCTGCCTGATTCCGTTGCCGTTCGTCATGCGAAAACCCCCGGCAAGAGCCACAGCCGAGGTGGAAACAGCCGGACACTAGTGCCGCTTGCCAGGGCGCTTCGTTTCTACGATACGGCGTTTGTCCAATTCCGGACCGCTTTTTGCAGGAACGAACATCGCGGCTCTCTCGTATCTTCCCTTAAGCTAGCTGGTTCAAACACTTGCAGCCGTTGGGAAGTGGCCCGCCAGTTGCACTTTGATTTCTGCGGCGGTTCGTGCTCGTCTTTTTGGATCCGGCAGCTAGTCTCCCGTGCCTTCTTATGGTTCCCGAGCTCCGGGCTGCCGCAGTTTGATCGATGCCGAAGGAGCGACCCCGATGAGCGAAGCCCGCAATGATTCCCGCCTTCAACCTTTCTTCTCGATCCTGTTTCAAGACATCGGCTTCGGCCTCAGGCAGCTGGAGAAGTCTCCCGCCTTTGCCGCCGTGGTTATCGGATCGCTGGCGCTCGGCATCGGCGCCAGCGTCGCGGTCTTCAGCGTCGTCCGCGCGGTGCTGCTCGATCCCTATCCCTACAAAGACGCCAGCCGGATGATCCACGTCGAGCTCGCGCAGAAGAATTCCGAGCGGACCCAGTTGCTGGCGGTAACCGCTACTGAGTTCCGTGATTTAGAGCGGTTGCCGTCGGTCGACGACGTTTTCCTGATGGACGACCGCATGGCGGCCCTGACCGGAGATGCGATGCCAGTCTCCCTCTCGGCGGGCTTCTACACTCCCAATCTCTTCACCTACATGGGTGTACCCCCGCTGTTAGGCAGGCAATTCACTGCTGGCGACGCTCCCGGCGGGAATGCCAGTCCGGTCGCCGTGCTCAGCTACCTCTTCTGGAAGAAGCAATACAGCGGGCGGCTCGACATTCTGGGCAAGACGATCGAACTCGACCATAAGCCTTATACCGTGATTGGGGTCGCCTCGCCCCGTTTCACCTGGGGCGACTCCGACGTATACCTGCCGGGGAATTTTCCCGCCGATCCCCACCATTACATGAACGCATTCATCAAGCTGAAACCGGGAGCAACCTTTGCCGCGGCCGCAGCCGAATTGCAGCCGCTGGTGGACAGCTTCGCCAAACAGGACCCCACCAACTTCCCGCAAAGTGCCAAGGTCGCGATCAAGACGCTCAACCAGGAAGTGCTGCGTGGATTCAAGGCTCCGCTGCTGGTGCTCTTTGCGGCGGTGCTGCTCCTGCTGCTCATCGGCTGCGCGAACGTCTCGATTCTGATGCTGGCGCGAGGAACCGCCCGACAGCATGAGTTCGCGGTGCGATCGTCGATCGGTGCGAGCCGATTGAGGATCGTCCGCCAGCTGCTCACCGAGTCGATCCTGCTCTCGTTTCTCGGCGCCGGGCTGGGCGTGCTTTTTGCCTACCAGGGGGTGGGCCTGCTGGCGGCGCATTTGCCAGAGAATTCCTTTCCCCACGAGGCGGCGATTCATGTGAATGGTACGGTGTTGCTCTTCGCCGTCGGCATCGCACTGCTTACCGGGATGGTTTTCGGCGGCTCCCCGGCCTGGCAGCTCTCCCGCCCGAGTGATGTCGGGGCGTTGATGCAGGGTTCGAGCGCCAAGCTGGCGGGGACGGTTCGCGGCCGCCACACCCACCGGATGCTGATCGCCGGCCAAGTGGCTCTCACCATGCTGATGCTGGCCGGAGCAGGGGCGGCGACGCGCGCCTTTCTCAGTCTCACCCACACGCGGTTGGGTTTTGACCCCGATCACCTATTCTTCATGGCGATTTCGCTGCCGAAAGGCAGCTCCCATTCGTGGCAGTATCTTGCCGTTACCCAGGAGTCTTACCGGCTGACGGCGGAAGCGACACCCGGAGTTGAAAGCGCCAGCCTGTCCACCACCTGGGTGCCCCCCTTCTCCGGCTACCGCGCCAAGATCGCGATCTCGAGCAACCCCAATCTAACCGACGCCCAGGCAGACCTGGGCCTGGCAAGCTTCAATATCTTCTCGACCCTCCGCGTACCGCTGCTGGAGGGGCGCTTGTTCACCCATGAGGAAGACGCCAGCGCCGCGCATGTCGCGGTGGTGAACCGGACCTTTGTGAAGCAATATATCCCGGGCGGCGATGCGTTGGGCAAATCGGTGCGCAGTCCGGGACTGAAGATCGACAACCCAGTTCTGGTATCTACGGCAAATCCGGATGGCTGGCTGGAGATCGTGGGCGTGGTCGACGACGCGCGCAATGACGGTCTCGACCGTCCGGTAGCGCCGGCGGTCTATCTTCCGGCGTCGTTCATAGTCGCACCGAACGCCTTTCTGGTGATTCGCGCCAATGGAGACCCGGCGGCCGCGATGCGAGCGGTGGGAACCAACCTTCACCGCCTCAACCCGGAGATATTCATCGAGCAAGAGCACGATCTCAATTGGCTGATGGAGACGCGGGCGTGGGGCCGGGAGCGGTTTCTCGCCTCACTTTTTGGGCTGTTCGCGATACTCGCCCTGGCGCTCTCGGCGGCAGGCATCTACAGCGTCGTCTCCTACACAGTTTCCCAGCGGACCCGCGAATTTGGCGTCCGCATGGCGCTCGGAGCGCGGCGGGGCAACGTCGTCCGCCTGGTATTGCAATCCGCGCTGCTCACCGTTGCCGCCGGTGCCGCAGCTGGACTGGCACTCAGCCTTGGCCTGGGGAAGTTACTGGCCACTTCCGCTCACGCGACGGTCCGCGACCCGGCCATGCTTCTCTCAGTTTCGGGCATTCTGCTGGCGATTACCGCGATGGCCTGCCTCTACCCGGCGTGGCGGGCAGCCTCGATCGATCCAATCAAAGCGATCCGGGTGGAGTGAGCCGTCGAGCGCCAAGCCTGCCGGGCTATGCTCCCCTGGCTCATGAAGTCGCGTTCTCCGCATCCGCCAGAATCTCCGAGGCTTCGAGGGTCAGCGTCTGATGCGATGCCTGAATCTCAAGGAACTGAAGCACGATCGCGATCCCCACCAGCGCTACACCGACGACAAAGATCGGTAGCGTGACCATGGTCAGCTCCATCCGGAGAGTGCCGAGGCAGATCAACATAGCCACAGCAATGAAACAGAGTACGGCGATGTACAGCAGACGAGAAGCCCAGGAGACCAGTTTCATGCGGTATTGAAATACCTTCAACTGCCGCTGGATGTTCAATCTTCTGGGGGTTGTCACTCCGTCCTCGCGATATTCATGGGCGAGACTGCGGACCCGATCGGATATCGACAGGTAGCGGGCGTTGACCCCAGAGATCAAAATGGCGGTGGCCGATACCATCACCACCGGAGCAACGGCGGTGGTGACAATTCGCAAGGGATCGCTGATCGGTTCGAATAGCTTCACGCAGCTATCTCATCATAGTCCGGTTACACCCGGGCACGGGCTCTCGTGGTGTTGCCCGGCTGGAAAGAACAGCTCTGATCGAGGGTGCGTTTCCCGTATTACTGGAAACGTTTCGGCGGAGGCCAGGCTGGCCTTTTCTCAAGGAGATGGCCGGCCGAGCGTCTCTACACCGATAGGGGAATCCTCTAGTAGGGGAATGCTCTAGCCCCCGACGATCCAGGCAAACTGATCTTCGCTCAGCGGGACCACACTGAGACGTCCGATGATCACAAGCGGAGAATCGGCAAACAGCGCCGAAGCCTTGATCTCGGTTAGGCTCTTCGGTTGCTTGATCTTCTTCCCCACCTTGATCTTCACCAGCGGGACCCGGGGATTGGCTGCGTCGACCGAGACCACCTTGGCCGTGCCGACGGCTGTACGTTCGTCTCCCGTGTGGTAGATCACCAGGTCGGTGTTTTTCGGCATTTCTCGCAAGTGCTTTACCGCCGTGGGATTGGTCACTCCGTCCCAGATAGTTTCCTTGTCGCGCTCAAGGTCGGCAAACGAATAGACATCGGGTTCGGTCTTCAGCAAATAAGGCATGGCTTACTCTGCTCCTTCTCCAGCTAAGTATCCAGAAGTATCGAGCAGCGGACGCTCTAGCGAGCGCACCCACTCGGTCATTTGAGAACCATCTCTTCCCGCAGTCGCTGCGCGATCGAACTCCGCACGCACGGTCTGCATCTTCGCATCCATATCGTCAAGATAATGCAGCAGCACCGCTTCGGGAATCATGGGCAGCTTGGGCGAGCCAAACTCATATTTGCCGTGATGACTCAACACCATGTGCTCGACCAGCACCCGCAAGCGCGGGGGAAAATCGGGCAGCGCTTCGAGCTTCTTTTCAATCATTCCGTAGGCGATGGTGATGTGGCCAAGCAACTGGCCCGGAATGGTGTAGTCGAAGCTCTTCTTCCAGACCAGTTCGTGGAGCTTGCCGATATCGTGCAATACTGCGCCGGTCAGCAGCAGGTCGCGATGCACATCCGGATAGTGTTTGGCTGCCAGCTCGCAGATGCCCAGCAGCGACACGACATGCTCGAGCAAGCCGCCCAGCCAGGCGTGGTGCATGGCTTTGGCCGCCGGAGCCTGACGAAAGGCGGCGGCGATCTCCGGATCATCGAGAAAGGCGCGCAGCAGAGCTTTCAGGTGGGGATCGCGAAAGCTGCTTACATAGCCATTCAGCTCCGCCCACAGTAAATCGACGTCTTTGGTCGTTGCCGGGAGAAAATCTACGGGATCGTATTCGCCATCCAGTGCTGCCCGGATACGCTCGACCTTCATCTGCAGCCGTTCCTGATAGCGGCAGACCAGCGCCTTGAGCTTGACCACGTCGCCCTGCTCGAACTCTGGCGAGGCCTCGGCGGCGTTGTCCCACATCCGGGCTTCCATCTCACCGGTTCGGTCCCTCAGCACCAGCGCCAGATACTTGCCGCCGTCCTTTTTATCCCGAAGCGACTTCATCGAGGCGGTAAAAAACGCGGTGACAGGCTGATTTTCAAACTTCGCCAAATCGGCAATGAAGATGTCTTTCATCTGTGCGGATACTCTACAGCAAGAAGACCGCCGCAAAAAACCGCGCCCTGCATCGGGGGGAAACCTTTCGATGCAAGGCGCAGTCTATGGGGCATTCAACCTGTCGTTACTTCGGTGGGGCTGGAGGCGTGGTTGGCGCGTCTGGTGCCGGCGCTGGAGCGCTGGAATCGGGGGTTGGGTTATCGGGCTTTTTCGTCTGGTCCTGAAGCCGCGTCTTCTCCGTCGGCTTGGTCTTCTTGGCCTTCGACGTGTCGCCCGCCAGGCCCAGCGGAGCCGACTGGGTTTGCCGGTCCGCCACCTCATCGGCGCTGATCGGCGGTGGCGCAAAAGGATCGACCCAGGGCGCCTTGGACTTCTTCTCCTTCGGCTGCTTTGCGCGGTCGCTGAATCGGGTCTTCTTCTCCGGCGCCGCGGCGGTGGTATCACCTAAGCCCGGAGCATTGCCCGCATTGTTGGCGGCGATCTCGGTTCCGCCGGTCGCGGCGGGATCCGCCGTCGCCGCAGCGCCATTTGCCCCGGCATCGACGATTTGGGTTGCCGAAGTTGACGGCAGCGTCTTGGTAGGAGACTGCCCAAACCTGATCTTTTCCTTCTTCCCCGGCTTCAGTGTGGATGAGCTGGCCG
>Ga0302324_100006079_pt1 | contig 26183 bp, 29 predicted proteins | sample Palsa_T0_1_FD_201949 | JGI IMG/M metagenome (GOLD analysis project Ga0302324, IMG submission 201949) | Peat permafrost microbial communities from Stordalen Mire near Abisko, Sweden - Palsa_T0_1 | ecosystem: Environmental > Terrestrial > Soil > Palsa > Peat permafrost | place: Sweden: Abisko... | reverse complement strand
GGCGACTTTACTCTGGAGGGCGGCACCGATCCCCAGGACTGGCAGTATGCCCAGCATGAGCCGGCTTTCACCACTGCCAACACCACCGGCACCTTCGGCCTCGTGCTGATGGACAACGGCGACTCGCGTGTCTTTCCCAGCGGATATCAATGCGGCACCGGCAACAATCTTCCCTGCCTCTACTCGCGCGCGCCCATCTTCACCATCAACGAATCCACCATGACCGCCACCCTCAGCAATACGGCAACAGGCGCGCAGTACAACGCCTGGGGCGGCAATGCCGAGATGCTCGCCAACGGCAATGTCGAAGCCGATTACTGCGGCGGTGCCTACGAGTCAATGATCACGGAAACCACCGTCGGCACCTCACCGCAAACCGTCTGGCTCATGCAGTCGCCGGGCACCTACGAATATCGCGCCCACCGTCTGCCCAGCCTGTATCCCGGCGTTCAGTGGTAGCAGCTGCGTCATACAAAGAGGCCGGAAGAAATCTTCCGGCCTCTTTCTTTTTGCGCTCAGCGCTATTTTCCGCGGAATAGCAGCGGCGCAAACTCGATCAGGTTCGCGCGCCACACCAGCCAGGTGTGCGCGCCGGGAACCCAGTGGAACTTCGCATCAATCCCCTGCGCCTTGAGATAAGCATCCAGCACGCGGTTCGCTTGCCCAACCTTCGAATCCTGCTCCCCGCACGCCAGCCACAACAGCTCTCGCGCCGCCTTCCACTGCAACGGCTGCGCAGGATGATCAAATCCCACCGGGGCCGCACTCAGCGCCACCACATAGCCAAATTTGTCCGGATGGCCCAGGCCGGTATAGAGACTCTCCGCACCTCCCATCGACAGCCCAGCGATCGCAGTACTCTTCGCCCCGGTTTTCGCCAGGTAGTCACGCTCGACTTGCGGCATCACCTCAGTGAGCAGCGCCTGCGTGAACAGATCATAATTTCGCGCAATGACTTCCGGCTTTCTCCAGGCGCTTCCGTCGGAGTGAAGAATGCCCGGATCGCCATAGCCCAGCGGCATCACCACGATCATCGGCTCGATTTTTCCGGCGGCCAGCAAATTGTCGAGGATGAAGTTCGCCCGCCCCACCGCCGTCCACCCATCCGCGCGATCCGAGTAACCGTGCAGCAGATACAGCACCGGATATTTCCTCTTCCCCCGCGGGTCATACCCCGGCGGCGTGTAGACAAAATAATCGCGGTCATCGCCGATCACGCCGGAGTGATAAAACCGGCGCGCCACCACGCCATGCGGCACGTCCGTACGCTCCCAGGGTTGCGGCGGCAAACCCGCCGCGGACCCTGGCACCAGCAGCAGATTGTCCACCTCCAACAGGTTCGAAGTAATCTCCGGATTCGCCGGATCATGCAAATCGTAGCCATCGGCAATGTAGTGATAGCTGTAAATCTCCGGCTTCAGCGGCGCCGTCGTGTACGTCCAAACACCGGCCGCCTGCGGCAGCATCGCCACCGGATCGGCCATCGCTTCCAGTTGCAGCTTCACCTCCTGCACACCCGGCGCGACGAACGTGAACGTCACCGACCCGTCTGGATGCACCTCGGGCGGCTTCGGTGACGGCCGCATCGTGACATTCGGAACCACAGTCGGCGGCCCACTCTCTGACTTGGCAGGAACATCCTGCGCAAATCCGTTAGAAGAAAATACCAGCGTCGCCGCCATGAATAAAACTGCCCGGGAAAAAGAAAAGAGTTTCACTTCCTCATCATGCCGCGCCGTCGTCACGAAAAGCAAAGCGGAGACCGAAGCCTCCGCGCATGCCATCAAAAATTCCTGTTACTGTCCGGCCCGCGCCGTCCAGTGCTCTCGATAAGTGTTAGCGATGAATCGCGACACCTCGGCACGGTCAATTACGGCCGGAAGAACTGTGGTCGTCTCTGCCAAGCGCTCACATTCCGCGATTCGTTCTGATGTCTCGCGGATGACCCAATCCTGATCGACTTCGCCTTTACGGATTGCGATCAGCATATCCTTTTCAACGCAAGGTAAAGTCACAAAACCTGTCGTCAAAAGCTCACGGCACTCAATCATCAGCCGAATCGTATGCATCGCGAACTTCGTATCGAAACTGCATTCTTCGACGAGCTCTGGTCGGCGCACGTTTCGAGATCGTTCGCCCAACATCTTCCGCAACTGCGCGTTCGCGTAGCCGACATATTGCTGGCAGTGGGAACGTGCGAGAAAAAGCCACTTGTTTTCGAGGACGCGCTCCCATGCCTCAGTGCGGCAATCGTCCCCCGCAAGATTCGGCGCGAACAGAAAGTGCAGCACGCTCGGGTTGCCTTTGCAGGCCAGCTTCGCCCACTTTTGCAGTCCGTAAAGAACTACGTCGATATCCTGCGGACCGTTGCGTCGTTCAGTCCCTGCGGTGCTCCAGACGTAATGCTCTTGCGCATCCAATCCGAGAATGTTTTCTGGAGGCTCGATGAAGACCCCGTAAATGTCGTGGTCATCCGTCCCCTCTATCTTCGCGCCGTGCAGCTCCGATCCACCGATGAACGCGTGGATGATATCGCGGGGGTATTGAAAACTAGACGACGCGAAATCGAATCTCAAGCCATCCTGCACGAGTGAGCCCTTTGAAAAAGAGTCGGTACTGCCAACTTAGTACTTCGCAATCTTGGGATCGATCTTCTCGCTCCAAGCCGTAATCCCGCCAGCAAGATTGTGCAGCTTCGTGAACCCGGCCGCCTGCAACTGCTCCGCCGCGCGCTGGCTGCGTCCGCCCATCTTGCAGTGGACGACAATTTCGCGGTCCTTGAACTCTTCCAGCTCGCCGATGCGCTTGCCCAAATCGCCCAGCGGGATGAACTTCAGGTCCGGCTTCGCCTCTTGCAGGTTCGCGATCATGTATTCGTTGGGCTCGCGCACATCCAGCACCACCAGGTCGTCGCCCGCATCCAGCCGGCGCTTCAACTCCTGCACCTGCATCTGGTCAATCGTGTTCGCCACTTTTTCCTGTCCTCCAATGCCGCAAAATTGTTCGTAGTCAATCAGCTTCGTCACCGTCGGATGCGTCCCACACACCGGGCAATCCGGATTCTTGCGCAGTTTCAACTCGCGAAACTTCATCCGCCACGCGTCGACTAACAAAAGCCGCCCGATCAGCGGCTCCGGCGCGCCGAGAATCAGCTTGATCGCCTCCGTCGCCTGAATCACGCCGACGAGTCCGGGCAGGATTCCCAGCACGCCGCCCTCCGCGCAGCTTGGGACCAAGCCCGGCGGCGGCGGTTCGGGATACAAGCAGCGATAGCACGGCCCCTCCTTCGTCGCGAAGATGCTGGCCTGTCCATCGAAGCGGAAGATGCTGCCGTAAACATTCGGCTTGCCGCTGATCACGCAGGCGTCGTTGACGAGATAACGCGTCGGAAAATTATCCGTGCCGTCGACGACGATGTCGTAGCCGGCAAGAATCTCCAGCGCGTTCTCGCTCGTCAGCATCGTCTCGTGCTTGATCACCTTGGTAAAGGGATTCAGCGCGGTCAATTTCTCGGCTGCGGAATCGATCTTCTTTTTGCCCACGTCCGGCGTAGAGTGAATGATCTGCCGCTGCAGGTTGCTTTCATCCACCACGTCAAAGTCGACCAGCCCGATCGTGCCCACGCCAGCCGCCGTCAGATACAGCGCCAGCGGCGAACCCAATCCGCCCGTTCCGATGCAGAGAACCTTCGCCGCCTTCAGCTTCCGCTGGCCTTCCATGCCGACTTCCGGCAGGATCAGGTGCCGCGAATACCGCGCAATCTCCGCATTTGAAAGCGTCGGTAGATCTTCATGAGAAAGCTGCGCAACAGCTTCGAGACTCGCCGCGCCGCCAGCAATGCTGGGAATAATGCTCAGCGCATCGCCATCTTTCACCGGCGTCTGCAGTCCTTCGAGATAGCGAATATCGTCGTCATTCAGGTACAGGTTCACAAAGGAGCGCAATTTGTTGTCTGCCGTGAACAAATGCTTCTTCATCTCAGGATGCTGCGCGCACAACCCCTGCAGCGCGCTCTCCACTGTCGCGCCCGCCACCGTGACCACGTCCTGCTGGCCGGTATAGACACGCAATGGCGCGGGAATATGAATTTGCATGGGGGGAAACTCCTGTCTCAAGTGTATCGAATGGTCTCCAGGTTTGGATGCCCGAGTCCCGCTGCGGCTTCAACCGTTCGCGCGCAGGGCCTTGCGGCTTTTCTCCCGCCGCCGCATCGCGCGCAACATGCCGACCATCGCAACCACCAGGCCCGCGGCCGCAATCGCCAGCAGTGCGCCGCCCACGCAGTTGCGCCACAATGACACCTGCCGCGGCCCAACATCTCCCATGATCTCAGGGAAGATGAAAAATGGCGTCAGGCACAGCACCGCCAGGCTCGCCACCAGCCACAAAATCGCCCGCTTCATGGAAAAAGTATCTCACCAAAACCGGTGCGCCCGCTCAGTTTGCCGCAGTCACCGTAACCGTCACCGGCGTCGATGTGCTGACACTCTGCCGCGAGCTGCCGTTGTACGTCGCCGTCACCGCATAGTTGCCCGGAGGCACGCCGCCGCTCGATGCCGACAGCTGCGCAACGCCGCCGTTGACATTCACCGTGCCCAGAACATGCGTGCCGGAAGCGAACGTCACGGTGCCCGCAACTGTGCCGCCATTCGTCGTCACCGTCGCCGTCAACGTCACCGGTTGTCCCTCGCTCACCGGATTCGGCATCGCCGCGAGCGCGGTGCTCGTAGTTCCCTTTTCGCTTTCGACCGTCACTGTGTTCGACGTGCTGCCGCCGTCCTGCGTGTCGCCGGCGTAGACCGCATCGATCGCATAATTGCCCACCGGCGCAATCGAGGAAGCCGCGGACAACGTCGCCACGCCCGAATTCAGCGTCGCCGAGCCGAGAAAATAAGTCCCGTAGTAGAAAGACACGGTGCCGGTCGGCGTTCCGGAGTTGTCCGTCCGCGTCGCCGTCGCTGCCAGCGCCACCGTTGTACCGCCGAACACCGGATTCGGAGTCGCGGTCAGCACCAGCGTCGTCGCATGCGTTGGCGCCACTGTGCCCGACACATATCCCGTCTCCACGCCACCGCAGGTTAATGCGCCGAGGTAGGTTGCCGCCGTCGGCGGCGTCACCGTGAACGTCCCCGAGTACACATTGCCGGACAGCTTGCCTGTCACCTTGCCCAGCGCATAAAGTTTCGCGGCCGACTCGTCCGTGGCAAATGCATAGCACTGCTGGCTGGTGAGCGAAAACGCGTTCGCGACCGTAAACGCAACTGTCACCGGCCGGTTTTGATAGGGCTGCGTTGAAACCGTCAGTTTCACCGGCGGCGCCAACGCTGGCGTCAGCGCAACCTTGAACGCAGTTCCCCCGCCGCCATTGCTCACGTCGTTGGCTCCGCCGTACGTCGTCACGCCGTAGAAATTCCCGTCGCTGCCCTGCGTTACTCCACCCGACGGCACATCGCCATCCGTGCAATTGGTCTGCGCGCAGAAGGTGTAGAGCGTCGTCAGGCCTCCCGACGGCGTCATCTCAAACACTGTGCCGCCGGAATTGTTATCCGTGCCAACCGTGAAGTAGCCCGTGGTGCCGTAAAAGTTGCCATCGCTGGCCAGCACCAGCCGACCATTCGAGGCGCCCCCATCCGCCGCTCCAGTGAAGGAATACAAAGTATTCAGTGCGGATCCCTTCAGCTGAAACGCGGTGCCGCAGCCATACTCGAGACAGCCGTCGGATGGCGTTCCGCCGCTCAGAGTCGAGCCGTAATAGCTGCCGTCGCTTGCCTCCACCAACCCGGTTTCCGGACCCGCGCCGTCGGCTCCGTCCTGAAAGCTGTACAAGGTGGTCAGCGCTCCGGCTTTCGTCACGCGATAGATGGTGCCGCAGCCATAGCCATCGCAGCCTGAACTATCCGTGCCGCCCGATTGCGTCGTGCCGTAGAAATTTCCGTCGCTGCCTTCCAGTAATCCGCCAGCCGGCGTCGCGCCGTCTGTACAGTCGGTCTGGCTGCAGAAGCTGTGAATCGTCGTGAATTTTCCCGCAGGCGTTACCTGGAAGATCGTGCCGCTGCCGCCGGGACCGCTTGCCCCGCCACTCGTCGTCGTCCCATAGAAGTTGCCATCGTCACCCTGCACCAGGGCGCCGACCGGGTATGCACCGTCGGCCACATTCGTGAAGCTGTAGAGCAGCGTGAACGCGCCCGCAGGCGTCACCTTGTAGACCGTGCCAAAGCCGATGCTCGCGCCACCCTGGTTGGCGACGCCATAAAAATTGCCGTCGCTGCCCTGCACCAGCCCGGCCTCGGGATAAAGTCCGTCACTGCAATCGGACTGTTCGCAGAAGCTGTAAATCGTCGTCATCGTGCCGCTGGGCGTGAGCTTGAATACGGAACCGTAGCCGTTATACACCTGGCCGTTCTCGCCGCCCTGCTGCGTAACGCCGTAATAATTGCCGTCCGCGGCCTGCACCAACTGTCCCATGGGAAAGGCGCCGTCGGTGCAATACTCCCCGCCGGTCGCGCAAAAACTGTAGAGCACGCTCTCCGCTGGCGGATTTCCGCCGGCGGGCCGGGCCGAACGATGGGACTGGACCTGCTGCTGGGCGTGCGAGGAGGCGCCAAACAGGCCAGCTGCCAGGACCACCACAAAGGCTCTAAGAATTGCAATGCGAGGACTACGGCAACGAGTACGCATCAAAGTTTCCCCCCAGAAACTTGCATCCATCCGAATTGTCTTGCGAAGCTGAACACCGCTTCAGGACCGCACGCTCATCAACAGATTCGGAGAGCAGCGCTGGTATGAACCTCCCGAAGTCTACCAGTTTCAGCTGCCGCAACGGCGGGGATTCTTTCCCGCCCTCTACAACCTAAGTAAGCAGCCGCTGGAAACCAGGGCCGGTCGCCCCGAAAACGGAAGTGGCGCGACCAAAGCCGCGCCACCGTGAAGGAAAGAAGCAAGCGGTAACTTACGCCCGAACGACGCCAGCCGGCTGCGGGTCTTCCCGGTCCCACTGCGCGATTTTTACCTGCTTCGCCAGCCCGACCATCTTCAGCAGCCAGATGCCGTAATAGTTCGGATCAAATTCGTACCAGCGCAGCCCATGCCGCGCGCTTACCGGATGCGCGTGATGATTGTTATGCCATCCTTCGCCGCCGGTGACCAGTGCGACCAGCCAGTTGTTGTAGGAGTCGTCGCGCGTTACAAAACGGCGCTTGCCCCACATGTGCGTCACGGAATTCACCAGCCAGGTGGCGTGCAGGCCGAGGGTCACGCGCATGAAGACGCCCCACAGGACCATGCTGATCGCCATGTGCCAGCCACCGATCCAGGCGCCGAGGCCCATCAGCAGAAAGCCGCTCGCCGTCAAGGGAATCCAGTGGTACCGGCTCAGTCCGCGATAGAACCGCTCTTTCGCCAGGTCCGGGGCAAAGTGACGCAGCAGCGCGACGTCGTGATGCAGCTGCCGGCCGCTCAAAATCCAGCCAACATGCGCCCACCAGCCCCCCTCGCGCGGACTGTGCGGATCGCCCGCCCGGTCAGAATGCTTGTGATGCACGCGATGCGTCGCTACCCAGAACATCGGGCCGCCTTCCAGCGCCAGCGTTCCGCACGTCGCGATGCAATACTCCAGCCACTTCGGTACCTTGTAGCCGCGATGCGTCAGCAGCCGGTGATACCCCATCCCAATGCCGACATTGATGGCCAGCACGTATAAAACAACCATCGCCACCAGTGCCTGCCAGGTAAAGAAGAACAAGGCTGCGACCGCCCCGACGTGGAACATGCCCATGAAGAAAGCCGTCATCCAACTGACGCCTTCGACCGCCTCGCGGCCCATCTTCGGCACCGGCATCTTGGCCAGCATCTCCATCGCCCGCTCTTTCGCGCGCTTGGCTTTCAACTTTGTGCGCAACCGCGCCAACCGTGCGCGATGTTTTGCCTCGCGCGCCTGATCCTTTGCCATCCGCTGCACTTGCGCCGCGCTCTCGCCTGCTCTTGCCGCCCAGTCTGTTTGCACTCGTGTATCCTCAATTCCGCTTCTTTAAGCCTATACCACCCGGCCAATCTCCTGCATGGCGGCCGTCACATTCCTTTTTCTTGCCCTTGCCGCCGGAGTGCAATACAACAAAAGCATGCTTTTCCTGAAGTCGCTGACCTGCCCCAACTGCGGAGACCGCTGGAAACACGTACTCAGCGAACAATTTATCCGTCTCGGCCGCCCGATTGTTGAGTGTCGCGCCTGCTGGTCGCCCATCGGCACGGGTCAAAAAGAGTGGGTCGACATGAACGGCAGCACTCGCTTTGCCTACCTGCTGCAGAATGCCCTGCTCGTCCTGCCGCTGCTGGCCTTGTTCCTGGTCGGCCTGGGGATTACTTATTTTTATCCGGGCCTGCTGTGGGAAGACGTCATGTCTACCCTCGGCATCGCGCTAACCGTTACCGCCGGAGCCCTGCTGTTTCTCATGGGCCGCTCCGTGGCGCTGATCGTCTTCTCGCTCATCCGCACCCGCCGCCGCAACATTGCCGCGACAAAATAACTCGGCGGCATTTCCCGGCCACTCCGGCTCACCCGGCCAGAATCGCAACCACCACCAGCGATATCAGTCCTGCCAGGCACATCCTGTCCATCGCGGTGACCTTCCGGGCTCCCACAGCCCTGGCTGCGGCGGGGAGACTTGCTCACCCAGACACGGCCCTCCGGGCAAAGTCTCGCGCAGCATAATTTTGTCTCGTGAATATCCGCTAGCTGACATCGACGGGCTCATCCACCAGCTGCTTGTCCTCTTCACCCGTGCCGGCAAGACGAAAACTGTTCGTCTGCTCCGCCACTCCACCGGCGACCGCCGTAATCACGTAGCTCGAGCCCATCCAATGCGCCTCGCGCAGGTCCGTCTCCGACCAGCGCGCAGGATGGTCGGGATGCGAGTGATAGAAGCCGACAATATCCAACCGCTCTTCGCGCGCCTGCCGCTGGATCTTTACCAGCTCCTGCGGCGCAATTTGATACCGGTTGTGTAGCGAATCCGTCCGCGTGTTCCCGGCCCGCACCACGCGCTCCACCACATTTGTGCCTGCCTCCATACGCCCCAGCATCACGCCGCAGCACTCATGCGGATAGGTCTCCTCGCCATGCGCCCGCATCTCGTGATATTCCGCTTCCTTCAACTTCAACATGCTCTCGCTACTCCTTAATTTTTTTGACCGAGTCGTAGCTCTCGCAACTCTTTATTTTTTTTAGACCGAGTCGCAGCTGTCGCTACTCCTAATTTTTCGACCGAGTCGTAGCTCTCTCGCTACTCCTCCCAGAATCTTTCGCTCAGATATTTGTCCGCCGAGTCGCACAAAATTGTCACCAGGACGGCGGACTCGCCGCGCTCCGCACAGGCCTCGGCGATTTGCAGGCCGGCGACAACATTCGCTGCCGCAGAAATCCCGACGAGAATGCCCTCCTCGCGCCCCAGCCGCTTGGCCATCGCGTACGCGGCCTCAGTCTCGATCTCGATATTTGCGTCGGCGAGTGACGGGTCATAAATCGGAGGCACAATCGCCGTCGCCATGTGCTTCAACCCCTCCAGCCCATGAAACGGAGAATCCGGCTGCATGGAAATACACTGCACCGCGGGATTCAGCTCCTTCAACCGCCGCGTCGTCCCCATGAATGTCCCGCTGGTCCCGAGGCCCGCAACAAAATGCGTGATTGTCCCGCCGGTCTGCTCCCAGATTTCGTTCCCGGTCGTCCGGTAATGCGCCTTCCAGTTCGCGTCGTTGCCATATTGATCCGCATACCAGTAGCGCTCCGTGTCCGCCGCCATCTCCCGCGCCTTGCGAATCGCGCCGTCAGATTGATACTGCGGGTCGGTCCAGATCACCTCGGCGCCATACGCATGCAGAATCCGCTTCCGCTCGAGACTCACATTCGAAGGCATCGCCAGCGTCACGCCAAATCCCATCGCCGCACCCAGCATCGCATAAGCAATCCCGGTATTGCCGCTGGTCGCATCCAGCAGCCGGCGTCCCGCACGGCTCTCCGGCTGCAGCTTGCCGTGCGCAATCGCGTCCAGAACAATCGAGCTCGCCGCCCGGTCCTTCACGCTGCCCCCAGGATTCGCCCACTCCGCTTTGCCCAGCAGCTGCACCTCGACTCCCGTCGTGGCAGAAATCCGCTGCGTCAGCCGGTCCAGCCGCACCAGCGGCGTGTTGCCAATCCGCTCCAGCAGTGTCGACCCGAGCTTCTGCTTTTTGTCTGTCATTTAAGATGAACCCAGACTCTCATCATGGCACGCAAAGTCATCCTCCCGCCGACACTCGACCATGCCCTCACCTGGCTCCGCGATCATTCCTTCGATGTCGCCCCCGCAGGCGCTGACTCTTTCCGCGTCTCTAAATATGGATGCGCCTGCATCCTCGCCGCCGGCCTGACGCCGCTCAAGCAAAAGGCCGCCGTCTTCGCCCATCGCCCCGGCATTCTCCTCGGCGGAGAAATCGGCACCATCATCGACCGCGGCTACCAGAAATTTGTCGGCAACTCGAAGCTCGAAGTCGCCGCCACCGCCGACCACCTCCGCAATCTGCATCAATTTCAAGAGGAGCTGGCGCAAGCCATCGGCCGCGACCAGATTTACAACGAAGCGCTAGGCACAGTCAGCGACGAATATCTCTACGACCGCTTAAAAGGCCGCGCCGACATCCAGCCGTAACGCATCGCCGCCGAGAGCATCATGACTAGCCCGTTCATTGATCATCTCGGCCACGCAATCGTCCCCATCGTCGTGCTGGCCGCGTTTGCCCTGTTTCGAAAATACTTACCAGCACAACTTTCAACGACGGATCCGAACAGCCTGTCGCGTGAGGATCTGGATCTCAAATTTCAGAACACAAAATGGATCGTCGCAACTTGCATGGTCGTTGTCGGCATCCTGTTTGCTTTGATCACGCACGCATTCCTCGCCCAGATCAATGCCGAGCTCGCCAACCGCTACGGTCCGGCCGATTTTCGATTCCTCCCGCAAACCGCGATCTGGTGGATTTTCCCCGGCCTCGGGGCCGTGGCTCTTTCCTGGGAAATCACGCTGCGAGTCTGGGCCCTGATCGGCAGCCGCGCCGAAGTCGACCAATATATTTTTTGGACTAACAGCAACCCAAGATATGGCGGCATGGACAGCACAAAAGTCCTCCGCTGGCTGTCCGTGGTCATCGTGCTCCCCGTCGGCGTCCTCACCGTTCTCGACCTGAACTCGCACGATATCGTCGGACCAACAGAAATCCGCGCCTGCGGCTATGCCTTCGCAACCTGCAAGGTTTACCCCTACAACGAAGCACGCCGCATGACGACGATTGAGGGATTTCGCGATCGCGATGGAAAGTTTTCGTCCAGGGCCGGGATCGTCCTCGACTTCAGCGACGGCAGACGTTGGTCCTCCGCCGGCCTCAGCAATTTTGAGAAGTCTGTCGACCCTAACTTCGCAGTTTTCCTGTCGCGGAAAACCGGCCTGCCGATGAACTTCGCCGAATCCGAGGCCGACATTCCGCCGCTGGCTCCCACCCCATAGCCCACACAAGGCAGCCGCTCGCATCCTCCACCGCCGCGCTATCATCAAACGCATCATGACTGCTTCGCACGGCTTCGCCGCAACCTCCGCCACCTCACGGCTCAAAGGGCGGCCGGATATTCAGCCGTAGAAGTCCTAGTGAGTTTCGGTCACTGAGGATTCCACATCAATCCATTTACCGAAAGATTTGTGCTCGTCGCGCTGGACGGCGTGCCAGCGGGCTCCCCAATATCCCGCCACGCGAATCATGCCGTTGCGATGATCCACGGATAGTCCGCTAACCCCGCCTTTGCCTGTCTTGATAGTGGCCGCAACGGTCAACGGATGGGTCTTCAAAATAACGATTTCGCTTCCCCAGTCCCGGTCATCATCCACGAGTACCCATGCCACAAGCGACCTGCCTACCGCCGCAATTTCTCCATCAGGGGATAGCCTCGGCTGCTGCACCCAATACCAGTCGGGCATCAGCAACCAAATGGTATTCAGGACAAAGGGCAGACTAACCTCAGACACGACGCGTCCGGACCAATCAAATATCGTCGCCTTTTGAGAAGTACTCTGATCGCCCGAAATTGCGAGAATTCGCTGTCCATCGGGAAGGCCAGCTACGTCCGCCGCCATGCCACGCGGCAAAGTAAAAGTTCCTTTCGCAACAACCTGCGCACCATTAATCGTTTCGACGCTTTTATAGCGGCCACACGCAATCTCGCAGACGTCTGGTACTAAAAAGGACCCGAAATTATTCGAAGGGATGGGTTGCATTCCACGAAAGTTGAAGATTGGCCCCACTGGGCCCAGATCTATATCCGACCGAAGTGCGCCCTCTACATCCCACGTCTGCATATGCACATCAAATTCGTATTTGTGGTACTTCATCGTGGAGGCGTGTGGGACGTACCGCCATAGTGCAAAATCACCGCTTGGAAGGAAACCTCCCGTGAACCGCCCAGCCTTGTCATTAGGCACCAACTCGGCAGGCCGTCCGTTAAAAGTTTGCCACTCAGAAGAAAATTGGCGATATACAGTTCCTCTCTTGCGATCGAAGATGACGACGGTCAGAGAATCGCCCACGACCACAGTCGCAACCCAACGACCATCCCCACTAAAGCTTTCACTGCAATTTCTGGCGCCAGCAATCTCAGTGCGAATCACTTGAATCGGCGAGCCATTCGGCACATTTTTTGTTTCGAGTTCAAATGAGGCGCCTTTGGCAATGACACCATAATGAATCGTTCCCATCACTAGCGATCCATCACCAGAGAAGGCTGAGCACACCGCAGTGCCCGTTTGTTGCCCGAGACAAGCTTGGCCGATCACGAAAATGAGGAACAGAAGTCCCAACTGAAGATGACGCCGCAGCCTCATGGGCGAAGCGTATGGCTGGACGGGACGCGTGTCAAATTGCGACCTCGCGCTCGCGCTATCATCGAACGCATCATGACCGCATCGCACGGCTTCGCCGCAACCTCCGCCACCTCCCCCCTCGCCCCTTGGAAGTTCACCCGCCGCGACCCCGGACCGTCCGACGTCCTCGTCGACATCCTCTACTGCGGCGTCTGCCACTCGGACATCCACCAGGCGCGCAGCGAGTGGGGGCCGTCGCTCTACCCCATGGTGCCGGGGCACGAAATCATCGGCACCGTCGCCGCCATCGGCAAGGACGTGAAGAAATTTAAAGTCGGCGACACCGTCGGCGTCGGCGTCATCGTCGACTCCGACCGCACCTGCCCGGCGTGCAAAGCCGACCTCGAAAACTACTGCGAATCCGGCATGACCGGGACCTACAACGCCAAGGACAAATTCGGCGAGCTGCTGCAGGGCGGCTACTCCAACAACATTGTCTGCGACGAGCGCTACACCCACCACGTCTCCCGCGACCTCGACCTGGCCGCTGCTGCTCCACTGCTCTGCGCCGGCATCACCACATACTCGCCGCTCAAGCACTGGGGCGTGACCAAGGGCAAGAAAGTCGGGGTTGTCGGACTCGGCGGGCTTGGCCACATGGCGCTGAAATTCGCCCACTCCTTCGGCGCGCACGTCGTTCAGTTCACAACCTCACCCGGCAAGACGGCCGACGCGCTGCGCCTGGGCGCGCATGAGGTCATCCTGTCGAACGATCCCGATGCCATGGCGAAGAATGCCAACTCCTTCGACTTCATCCTGGACACGGTCTCGGCGCCGCATGACGTCAATCCTTACCTGCATCTGCTGAAACTCGACGCGACGCTGTGCAACGTGGGCATTCCCACGGAGCCGATCCAGGTGCAGCCTTTCGCAATCGCGTTGAAGCGCCGCTCGGTTGCGGGTTCGGCCATCGGCGGCATGAAAGAGACGCAGGAGATGCTCAACTACTGCGCCGAACATGGCATCGTGTCCGACATCGAGCACACGCCGATCCAGAAAATTAACGAGGCCTTCGAACGCGTCGTTAAATCCGACGTTAAATATCGCTTCGTCATCGACATGGATTCGCTCGGCAGGTAACCCGCTTGTGATGCCGAGCAAACGCAGCCGATGCCCCTGCTGCGTCCGCTGATTTGCCTCACGCAGCGACCTCCGATACCCTCATCTGCATCATGCGAACTCAGCTTGCCGCTGCTTTGTTGTCCGTTGCCACACTGTCAGCCGGAACCCTCCTCGCCCAATCCTCTCAGTCGCCATCGACGCCGTCGCAGCCCGCCGCACCGGCGGCAATCCCGTCCCGGCCGCAGCCCGGAGACCCGCACCAGACCGCAGCATCGCTCGCCGACCAGGTTCCACCCGCGGCTTCGGAGGATGTCAAATCGCCGGAGGCTATCGTCGCCGCCTGCTACAACGTCATCTCCGGTCCAGCCGGTGAGCGCAACTGGAGCCGCTTCCGCTCCCTGTTCATCCCCGCGGCTCGCCTCAGCTCCAGCTCCGTGCTGCCATCGGGCGCGCAAAGCATCCTGCTGCTGACAGTTGACGACTATGTCCGCCTCGCCGGCGCCGGCTTTTCCAAGGCGGGCTTCTTTGAGAACAGCCTCCACAATGAGGTCCGCACATTCGGCGACGTCGGTCAGATCTTTTCCAGTTATGAATCCCGCCACGCTCCATCCGAGCAGCCCTTCCAGCGCGGTATCAACAGCTTCCAGATGATCTACGACGGCCACCGCTGGTGGATCATCTCCATTGCATGGGATGACGAGCGCAAGGACAACCCGCTGCCGCCGGAGTTCTCCCACAAATAATCTGTAACTCTAAATGAATAAATTAAAGGGCAACTACTGATGTGCCGCCGGAGGCGTCTTCGTCGGATTTACAGTACTGGTGCCGTTCTGCGCGTGCCGTCCCCACAGCGCCAGTACCATCACGATCACCGCAATCAGCGCCAACAGGGTCCACATCAGCGCGCGAAATCCCCGGCGCGCGTGCTCGGTCGCCGGTTTGCTTTCGTCGCTGCGCTCATGCATTTCCATGGGTTCACCCTACACGCTTTGTCAGAGACGCCGCCAGATTCATCTTGGTCTCATGAAAGCCGGCGTCAGCGGCTTCGACGTTCAGCGCCTGCGGCGTTGCCATTCAGCGCCTGCGGCGTTGCCATTCAGCGCCTGCGGCGTTGCCATTCCCTGTAAGCTTCGCTCTTGCCGAGGCCCCGCTCCTTGGCCGCCTTCTTCAACGCCTCTTTTTCTTCCAGACCGTCGGCATCGATCAGCTCCCGCACCCGGGCGATCAGTCCCTGCTCCCCGGTCGGACGGGCGGCATCTCCAGCGGCTCCTGCCACCAGCAGCACCATCTCCCCCCGTAATCCCTCGCGAGCAGCCACAGCTGTCCGCACTTCCGCCGCCGTGCCGCGCAAAAATTCCTCATGCAGCTTGGTCAGCTCACGGGCCAGGACGACGTGGCGCCCCGCGCCGAGCACGGCTTCCACGTCGATGAGTGAATCCGCGATGCGATGCGGCGCCTCATAAAAAATCATCGTCCGCCGCTCGCCCGTCACGCCTTCCAGAAAACTTCGCCGCTCGCCGGTGCGCGGCGGCAGAAATCCGAGATAGACGAAACTCTCCGCGTCGAGCCCACTCGCCACCAAAGCCGCCAGCGCCGCATTCGCACCCGGCACCGGAATCACATCCACGCCAGCCGCGATTGCCGCCGCCACCAGAGCTCCGCCGGGGTCGCTGATCCCGGGCATCCCCGCATCGCTGACCAGCGCGACCTTGGTGCCGGCGCGTAGCTGCGCAATCAGCTCCTCAGTTCGTCCCAGTTCATTGTGCCGGTGATAGCTCAACTTCGGCGTCTTGATGCCGAAATGCCCGAGCAGCTTCTGCGTCTGCCGCGTATCCTCGCAGGCAATCACGTCCGCCTGGCGCAGCACGCGCAGTCCGCGCAGCGTCATGTCCTCGAGATTGCCGATCGGCGTCCCGACAACATACAGCCCCGGCTCCAGCTGCTTTTCATTCCCAGCTGGCCGCTTTTCATGTTCAGACTCTGTTACGAATTGCGGCTCGTCGCTCATCCCCGCCGCCTAGTTCCCTGACGGCCGCTGGTCTCGCTGAATCCGCCGCACCTCGGCCAGCAGCGCCATAGAGTGCATCAGGTTCTGCAGCGTCACAATGCCGATGACGCGCTCACCATCCATCACCGGCACCAGGCTGAGGCCTCGCCCCGCTGCGATTCTCCGGAAGGCCACTCCCAGCGCGTCTTCCGGCTGCGCGACTTGAAACGCCTTCGTCATGACACCCTGCACATAGCCGTTGCCTTCGGCCTGCACCGCGTCCACCATACCCTGCCGCGATACGACGCCCACGAGTTGGTCGCCGCGGACGACGGGAAAATCGTCCTGCAGGCTGTGCATTGCTTTATCGAGCGCGTACTCCAGCGTGTCTGCGGGACTCAGCGTCGAGAACTCCGTCAGCATCACGTCCTTCATGTGGATCTGGTCAACCACGGCCTGGAAGAAGACGCCCTGGTCCTCAAGATGCGACGCGATCAGGATGAACATGCCGCCGAAAATCAGCCACTGGTTCAGCAGGATCAGCCCGGTCGCAAAGCTCAGAAACGCCAGCGCCTGCCCCAGGCCGGAAGCCGCCTTGGTAGCCTGCAGCGGCGAGCGCGAACGGGTCATGCCGCCGCGCACCAGCCGGCCCGCGTCCGTGGGGTAGGCGGGGAACAAATTCACCGCCGCCATAAATAAATTGATCCAGACGAAGCTGCGCATCAGCTGATGCGGCGTCACCCACGGCTTATCCAGCAGCACCAGCGGAGACACAGAACCGGCCACCATCGCGGCAATCGCAATCGCCGCCAGCAGATTTGCCAGCGGCCCGACCAGCGACAGCCGCGTCTGCAGACGGCCTTCGCTCGCCCGCTCACTCGACTCTGGCGTCGCAAACGAAAACAGTCCGCCGATCGGCAGCAGCAGCAGGCTGCGCACTTCAAGGCCGGAATAAACCGCGACAAGCGACCGCGCGACTTCGCGAATCATCACTGCCGCCAGCAGGTCCACCCACAAAAGCAGTCCGCGCATTGCCGAAAGCCCTACATAATTGGTGTAGACCAGCGACGCACCCAGCAGCAGCAGGAAGAAAAAATGTATGCGCAGGCTTATGCCTAACATCTCGCCAAACGGAATGGACCAGCTGCGCATCGTCTTGCCGCTAATTGTAGTCTCCCCCCACAAATGGAGTGCTCACCCATGCGCGTGATCGCCGGCCACTTTCGTTCGCGGCCACTGGTCGCCCCCGCAGGCCTGGCCACCCGCCCCACCACGGACCGCCTGCGCGAAACGCTGTTCAACGTTCTGGCCGCCCGCGCCACGCCGTCTCTTAAGGGTGCAATCTTCACGGATCTTTACGCGGGATCAGGCGCGGTCGGCATCGAAGCCATCTCCCGTGGCGCCGCTCACTGCTTTTTCATCGAAAACGCGCAGCCGGCACTGACGGCGCTTAGAAAAAATCTGTCCAGCCTCGGCATCGGCCCCTCGCAGGCCACAGTCGTCGCGCAAAACGTAACTGCAATCCTAAAGAATTGGCCACAGTGGCAAGGCCGCGGGAGCGACATCATCTATCTCGATCCGCCATATGACGAAGCCGCTGCATACACGCGACTGCTCAATTCTCTCGGCGGAAAATCAGCAGGGGCTGTCGCCCCCGGCGCGCTGGTCATCGCCGAGCACGCCGCCACCAATACGCGCAAAAACGCGGCAGCCCTCGAAGACAATTACGGCGCCCTCCAGCGTACGCGACTGCTGGAGCAGAGCGACGCTGCCCTCAGTTTCTATAGTCGCGAAAGCTAGCCTACTGTGCTTTTTTCGCGCTCTTCTTCGCAGCAACCGGAGCATCCTTAATCCCGCCAGCCTCCCGAATCGCATCCTCAATTAACTGGTAAAGCTTCGACCGGTCCAGCACCTCGACAAATGGTGGCGCGCCATTTCTGGCATTCGTCACCACCCAGATCGTTGGCGTGTGCTCGATGCCGACCTGCTGGCCCAGCGCATAATCCGCCTTGACCATGGCCGCAAACTTGCCCTGCGGATCGATGATGAACGGCCACGCAATGCCATGCTGCGCCGCAAATTTCTGCGCGAACGTCTTTACGTCGTCATTGGAATGCAAGTACGGCTGCGCCGCAAAAATCTGCCCGCGGAACTCGTCGCCAATTGCCTTCGACTTAGTGTCGAAAAAGCGTGCGGTCACCGCAGCGTCGAAGCTCCAGGTGTGAAACGGCAGCGGGAAATCGTGCTGCACCCACGGAATTTTGTACTTGTCGACCGCGTCCTTGACTACCGGAAACGCACGCGCGCAGTCCGGGCACTCCAGGTCCTGAAATTCGACGATCGCCACCTTGTAGCCCGGCGGCGGCTTCAACACGGACGAATCCTTCACCGGCGTCTGCGTCGACATCTGCGCCGCCAGACTCCCCATACCCATCACCAGAACAGCCGCTGCCGTTCCGAAATTCCGCAATCTCATCATCTCGATCCCACACACTTCCCGGAACAAAATTGTCTCTTCATTCTAGACGAAGCTCCGCGCCCATTCGTCACCGCGCGCGGTCCGCAAAAATTCCCGAACGCCCGGGTAAACTCCGTCGTCATTGACAGAGAAAGGAACCCGCCATGCCCGCCAATCGCACCATCCATACTCTGCTGCTCGTCATCGCCTTCCTCGGCGGAGCGCTCGCCGCCAGCGTCGCCCAATCCTGGGCGCGCCCCGTCACCGCCGCCCACGCCGACAGCGCGACGCCGCTGTACCAATTCACCACTGTCGCCCCCAGCACCTCGCTCACCATGTACTCCGCCAGCGACCACAGCATCTACGTCTACCAGGGCGCCACCACCGGCAACTCCAAGGTCAGCTGCAGCTACAAATACGTCATCAACCAGGCCGGCCAGCCGCTTAACCGCCAGGCTTGCCCAATCGCATCATTAAATTAAACTGCGCAAAGTTCCGGGTCTCGATGCGGAGCTCAGCCGGCCGCGCCGAGACCCAATTTGCGCGGATCTAATCCTGACCGCCGAATACAAATTCTCCGTCACTGATTCTAAGTCGGCCGAACTGCGAGTTGTTGAACGCAATAGCAACAAAATCGCCCGGTACCGCTCCGTTCTGCTTCGCATCTGAGTCGGGATCCAGATAAATGATCTGCGGCTTCTTAGTCCTGTAGAGCGGCAGACTTGCATCTCTGAAGGGATCTCGATTCCACAGCAGTTTTCCGCCCGGCGAAATGGCTGCCGCGTGACGGCCGTCGGTTTCGACATAAAGCAACGTACCAGTTTTCGAGTCTTTGTAAACCTGGGGCCCAGGAAAACTGACCAAGGAGTGCCCTATGTATGCATAGGTCTGCTGCGCCGCGCTAATTAAATGCAGACACAAGACGATTGCGAGAAGCCGCGCCACCTTCATCGATATAGCCCTCCCCAGCTGTTCCATTGTCCCCCGCTTGAGCACCCATTTCCCCGCGTGCTACACTCGCGCCCTCTCTGCGGAGCCTCGTTTCCGCGTTTGCTAATGCCAGCGCTTCTCCGCGACAGAGAGTGGAGGTAGACGCATGCAGGTGTACACCGGCCCCGCCATCCGCAACATTGCCGTTACTGGACACCATCACTGCGGCAAGACTGCCCTCATCGGCTCGCTGCTCGCCACCGCCGGCGCCGCCGAATTCGGCTCGACGCCAACTGCCTACGACGACGAGGAGCTGGCGCGCGACATGACCCTCGCCAACTCCGTTGCCTGGTGCGAGTGGAACAACAACAAGATCAATCTGCTGGACACCCCCGGCTTCTCGCTCTTCGTCCACGAGGCAAAATCCGCCATGGTCGCCGTCGAATCCGCGCTCGTCGTCGTCGATGCCGTCAACGGCATCGAGGCCATGACCACCCGCGTCTGGAATTACGCCGACGAATTCAATCTCCCGCGCGTCCTGCTCATCAACCGCATGGACCGCGACCGCGCCGACGGCATGGCCGTCCTCGACGCGCTGCAGGCCACCTTTGGCCGTCAGGTCACGCCGGTCCAACTGCCTATCGGCAACGCAAATAACTTTCGCGGCGTCGTCGACCTCGTCACCATGAAGGCCTACCTCTATACGTCCGGCAGCAAGGGCAAAGGCACCGTCGGCGACATTCCAGCCGGGCTCGCCGACGAAGCCCAGCACGCCCACGAAGCATTAGTTGAGTTAGTCGCCGAGGGCAAAGACGAGCTGATGGAGGAATATTTCCGCGAGGGCACCATTCCCGAGGACCACCTGATCGCGGCGCTGCACGAGGCCATTCGCGAGGACCGCATTTTCCCCGTCCTCTACACCTCCGCCGCCGCCAACATCGCCACCGATCACCTCCTCGATTTCTTCGAGGTTTATCTTCCCGCCGCTTCGGAACGTGTCCCTGTCGCCGCACGCGCTGCTGTTCGGTCGCTCGCCGCCGTCGGCAACGGGCAATCCAACGGTCACGCGAATGGCCACGCAAATGGGCATGACGGCAGCGCTCCGGGCGGCAATGGCCAGGCCGGAGGCCCTCCCCGCGACGACAACTCCGAGATGGTCCTCCGTCCCGTACAGGATTCGCAGCCGCTGTCACTGTTCGTCTTCAAAACCATCTCCGACCCCTTCGCCGGCCACATCTCCTTCTTCAAAGTCTTCTCCGGAGTCGTCAAGACGGACGCCACCGTGCAGAACTTTACCCGCAACGCCGCCGAGCGCTTCTCCCACATTGCCCTGATGCGCGGCAAAACTGCCACGGAGATTCCCGAACTCCATGCCGGTGACATCGGCGCCGTTCCGAAACTCAAGGCCACCTACACCGGTGACACGCTCGGCGAAAAATCTTCCCCCATCTTCTTCGAGCCCGTGCAGCTGCCCGAGCCCGCCATCACTTTCGCAATCGAGCCGAAGACGCGCGCGGACGAAGACAAACTCGCCAACGGCCTCCATCGCCTGATGGAGGAGGACACGCTCGTTCGCTTCTTCCGCGACCCGCAAACCAGCGAATTCCTCATCGCCGGCACGGGCCAACAACATATAGAGGTCATCGTCTCCAAGCTGCGCAAGCGCTATCACACCGAAGTTACGCTCAAGGCGCCCAAAGTGCCGTATCGCGAAACCATTCGCGGCCGAGCCGAGGCGCAGGGCCGCCACAAAAAGCAATCCGGCGGACACGGTCAGTTTGGCGATTGCAAAATTCGCATCGAGCCGCTCCCGCACGGCGGCGGCTTTGAATTCGTCAACGACATTTTCGGCGGCGCCATCCCCCGCAACTACATTCCCGCCGTCGAAAAGGGCATTCAGGAGACCGCCGTCCGCGGATTCCTCGCCGGCTATCCCGTCGTCGATTTCAAGGTCACACTGTTCGACGGTTCGTATCACGACGTCGACTCCAACGAGCTCAGCTTCAAGGTCGCCGGCCGCCTCGCCTTCCGCAAATGCATGGAGCAGGCCAAGCCCGCCATCCTCGAACCGATCATGCAAGTTGAGATCGAAGCGCCGGAAGAATTCGCCGGCGCCCTCATGGGCGACCTCAACCAGCGCCGCGGCCGCGTCCAGGGCATGGACCGGACTGCCACCGGAAATTCCATCCTTAAGGCCGAAGTGCCGATGTCGGAGATGCTGACCTACGGTGCCGACTTGATTTCTATGACGCAGGGCCGCGCCAGCTTCCACATGGAGATGGACCACTACGACTACGTCCCCGCGCTGCAGCAGGAAAAAATCATCGCCGCGTCAAAAGCCAGCGGCAAAACTGCTGTTGACGAAGACGAATAACAGCAGACGCGTAGCCGATTACTTGCTCGACAGGACAAATTGATTGCCGTCGGGATCCTTGAAGATTGCCACCGAGCCCCAGACTTCCTTCTTCGGATCCTGCGCGAATTCCACGCCTTTGTCTTTCATCACTTTCGCAGTTGCAAATACGTCGTCGCACCAGAAGGACAGCGACTGAAACTGACCAATCCGGTCCCCATGCCCGTCTGGTGTGAACAGCGCCAGCCCGGTCTCCGCACCCGGAATTAGCAACTCGATCCAACGCTGCTTGTCAGTGAATGGCTGGTCGGTCTGCACCTTGAATCCGAGCCTCTCGGTATAAAACTTCAGCGCCACGTCCTGGTCCAGCACCGGAATGCCCGCAAACTTGATCCCACGAATCATTGTGTCCTCCTCGATACAAGGCGAGCCTAGCCCCGAAAAAGACGCGCTGCAATCATCCAGTCATTGCTATATGATTCATCGGTATAGCGAGAAATCGCCATGCCGATACTCGACGATTACATCATCGACATACTGCTCCGCGACATCGTCGGCCACGACCGCCGCCCCGTCGCCTTTCTCGTCTACCTGTGGCTGGCCGCGGAGTCTCAGCGCCGCCACGCTCCCATCCAGATCAGCTACCAGGAACTCGCCGAATCAATCGGCATCTCGAAAAGCTCCACCCAGGCGGCCATCGCCTGGCTGGTTCGCAGAAAATTACTGTCGACGGCCAAAGTCAACGCCACCGCCATCCCCTGCTACCAGGTTTTGACGCCGTGGAAGCGTGCGACGAAACAACCGCGTCAGTCTCCACGCTAGACTTTCGCCGCAATTCCGCCATTACGCCGGACCCGCCATACCAGCGCCGCAGCCCAGATCAACGTGACGATTGCCAGCATGGCTCCGAACTCATCGATCCACCACTTCGTCCGCGCGGTCGTCACCGTCAGCGGCGTGAAAAATCCCTGGATCCACGCATTGTGGCTGGCATGCAGTAACGCACACGGCCACACGCTACCGGAGCGAAGCCGCAGCCATGCCATGACAAAGCTCATCGCCACCACCATCACCGTGAAGCAGCTGATCGAATACCACGCGGGCGCCGCGCCGCGGTAGCTGCCGTTGAGGATCAGCGGCCAATGCCAGAGCGCCCAGATCGTACCGGAAATGAGCGACGTCCTCACAAATCCGTAGCGCGCATGAAGCGTGGGGACGAGAAAACCGCGCCAGCCAATTTCCTCTCCGGTAGCGCCGATCAAGCCGACAACGGTGCCTACCACGCCGACGACTAGCGCGATCACCATTACCTGAAGCGCTGTCGATTTGCCCTGCATATGTAACTTTGCCGCGAATCCGGTGACCGCTTTCATGTCAGGAAAGTGGCCCAGCCCGAAGCCCCAGATCAGCTGATACGCGATCAGCGCGTAGGCCAGCGGAATCAAATATCCGAGCCCGAAATTTCCCCAACCACCCCAACGCCATCCCAGGCTGCCGAACGGTTGGCGAAACAGCAGCGTGCAGATGATCCCCGCCGCGCCAGGGCACCACATCATTGCCAGCACCGCCAGGTTCATGGGACCTGCGTGGCCGAAATACCAGTAAAACGGCAGGCTGATCAGCACCACCAGTCCGACATAGACGACCGCCTGCTTGTTCGCTGAGGCCGCCGCGTTTGGTTCCGTCATGCGCAGTAAGTTATAGGAAGGCGCGCGCATGTCCATTGAGAAAGCTCCCGAAGTTTACGGCCTCCAGCTCGATGCGCAAACTCGCTGCGCCCACTGGCATGGCCCGACCGACATCCTCGCGATAAAATTGCGCTGCTGCAATAAGTACTACGCCTGTTACGAATGCCACGCAGCGCTCGCGGGCCATCCCGCGCAAATCTGGCCGCAGTCAGAGTTCGCAACCAAGGCCACCCTCTGCGGAGCCTGCCGCACCGAACTCACCACCCGCGAATATCTCGACTCCGGAGGCCGGTGCCCGCACTGCGCCGCGCAATTCAACCCGCGCTGCGCACTTCATCATTACCTGTATTTCGAAATCCCGAAAAAGCAATAAGACGACTAGACTGCATGCGAGGAGCAATTATGAAAACACTTGGTAGCGCTCTCTCTGCGTATCGCTCTTCGTCGCGGCAGGATTGGCGCAAACCGGCAAACCGGTTACCTTCACGCCTCCTTCCGGTTTCGTGCCGGACGCCACAACCGCTATCAAAGTTGCCGAAGCCGTACTCGTCCCCGTTTACGGCGACAAAGTGATCGCATCCGAGCGCCCTCTTACAGTCTCGCTAGGTCGAAACGGGATCTGGACGGTGTCCGGCACATTGCATTGCCCAGGCGAGAGTGATTGCGATGGCGGAGTAGCAATCGTAAGAATTGCAAAAGTTGATGGCAAGATCCTCTCCATGATCCACGAAAAATAGCGCTGTGGTTTTGAATGACCTGCGGTCGACGACATTTATGATCATCTCCGCATGACCACGGCCCTGCAGTCCGCGACAAAAGACACTCGCGCCAACCACCTGCTCCTCGCCGTCGACCTCATCGGCACCCTGCTCTTCGCCGTCGAAGGCGCAACCTCAGGCGTCGCCGCCCACTTCGATTTCCTCGGCCTCATGATCGTCGCCTTCGCCACCGCACTCGGCGGCGGCCTCATCCGCGATGTCCTGCTCAATGCTGCGCCGCCCGCCTCACTGCGCGACTGGCGCTACCCGGCGACCGCTCTTTTCGGCGGCGTGGTCGTCTTCTTTCTCTACCGCTACGTTGAAGGCATCCCGCCGCATCTCCTACTCGTACTTGACGCCGCCGGTCTCGCCTTCTTTGCCGTCGCCGGCACAGAAAAAGCGCTGCTCTACAACATGAATTTGTTGGTCGCCATCCTGATGGGCGGAGTGACCGCCGTCGGCGGCGGCACCATTCGCGACCTGCTTCTCGACCAGGTCCCCAAAGTCCTCAACTCGGATATCTACGCCACCGCCGCCCTCGTCGGCGCCGTCGTCATGGTCCTGCTCCGCCGCTTCCGCATCCCCTGGCCGTGGACAGGCATCGCCGGCGGCATCAGCTGCTTCGCCCTGCGCCTGGTCAGCGTCTGGCAGCATTGGAATCTGCCCAAAGTCATCCCCAATTAGGCGAATTTGTAACTGTTAAAGCAGATTTTCCAGCCGGCCCTGGGGATGCTTCGCCATCCACTCCCCGACCAGCCGTGCCCACTCCTCGACAAATCCGCGATCAGCGAAACCGAACGCCGCCGCCTGGTGGCTATCAATATCAATCTCGCCCACAATGCCACCGCCCATCCGGATCGGCACCACAATCTCGCTTTGCGTCTCAATCGAGCACGCCAGGTAGCGCGGGTCCGCACGCACGTCATCGATCACCAGCGTCTCACCGGTAGCGACAGCCGCTCCGCAAATGCCCTCGCTCACCGGAATCCGCGTGTGCTCGGTCGCGGCACCGCAGTATGCGCAGAGGACAAGGAAATTGTCGTCCTCAGGATCGAGCATGTAGTAGCCGACCCAGTCGTATCCCGGCAACTTCCGCCGCGCCAGCTCCACCGTCTCCCGCTGGACTTGTTCCAGCGTCGCGGCCCGCTGCAAAATCTGCCGGATCGCCTCCAGCACCACCGCCAGCCGCCGCTCCTTGCTTTCACTCATGTCTCTAGCTTGCCAGAAGTCGCGTTGCCGCCCGTTCAACCCTGCAAAATTGGAACTCAGACCAAACTTGTCTCCATTCGCTGAAATACGATAGTCTCATATCTGCGACCAATCTAGTCTTACATCCAAAGTGATCCGAAGTTAACTTACTCAAGTGTCTCTGTCCTTACGCCTTACCTTCATTGTCGCGCTCCTCGCCTGCCTCGCTCCTGCCGTCGCTCACGCCCAGGAACCTGCCTACTTCGTCACCTATTCTTCCGTCCTCGAGGAGCCCGATAACCTCGAAGTCGCCTACCGGGGCAACCAGTCCACCCCCCCCAACGGCAATGGATTTGTCAGTGACACCATGGAGCTCGAGTATGGCGTTCGCGCCTGGTGGACCACCGAGTTTTACCTGTCAGGTGTCACCGTCGAGAACGACTCGACCATCCTCACCGCCTTCCGGTTTGAGAATCGCTTCCGCCCGCTCCTGCGCAATCACTTCATCAATCCAGTCCTCTACGTCGAGTACGACAATCACAACGACGCTGACAAAAGCCTGCTCGAAATCACCGGCCACGACGTCGCCAGTGACCTGACTATCTCGAATGCCGTCGGCCGCGCCATTGTCGAGCGCGAACTCGAGCTCAAGTTGATCCTCAGCTCCAACGTCAAGGGCTGGAACATCTCGGAAAATTTCATCAGCGAGAAAAATTTCGCCGAGCCCGAGCCGTGGGAGTTTGGCTACGCCGCCGGCGTCAGCCGTCCCTTCAAGCTCACCGCCAGCCCCCGCAAGTGCACCTTCTGCGCGCAGAATTTTG
>Ga0302324_100006075_pt1 | contig 26188 bp, 17 predicted proteins | sample Palsa_T0_1_FD_201949 | JGI IMG/M metagenome (GOLD analysis project Ga0302324, IMG submission 201949) | Peat permafrost microbial communities from Stordalen Mire near Abisko, Sweden - Palsa_T0_1 | ecosystem: Environmental > Terrestrial > Soil > Palsa > Peat permafrost | place: Sweden: Abisko... | reverse complement strand
ACCAGGCGGTCCCGTTCGGCTTGTGTCATCAGTAGTAGTCCTTGTTCCATCCCCCCAGCCTGGACGGCGTCAACCGGACATTTCTACTTTGCGAAAATAGGACATTATCATTTTGCGCTGACATTCCATCACCAACTGGTAGTGCCGGCCAAGGAGAAATGGATATGATGATACCTATGCGATTCTGGCGCGGCTTGTAACGGGGACCTGTCAACCTATCCGCTGTCTGTCTCTGCCTCCTCTTTGCCGCGAGCACGCCCGCGCAGCAGCAGGAAATTGTGGGAATCGTGGAGACCGGCAAGGCCGTCTTCACCACGTTTGAGGCTCCGGGCTCGGGCAGCGGCGCGGGCCAGGGCACCACTGCCGTCTGCATCAATAAAGCGGGGACTATCGCGGGAAATTATGTGGATGCGAGCAATGTGTACCACGGCGTCGTGCGCGAGCCCAGCGGCGCGATCACCACATTCGACGTTTCGGGCGCTGGCACAGGCCCCCGCCAGGGTACCGTCGGCGAGAGCATCAACGCGGCGGGAACTGTCGCCGGGTTTTACTATGACGGCAACTCCGCGTCCCACAGTTTCGTGCGCGCTCCCAGCGGCGTGATCACCACGTTCGACGCTCCGGGCGCAGGCACCGGAACCAACCAGGGCACGGTCCCGACGGGCATCAATTCGGCCGGAGTTATCGTGGGTGTTTGGGACGACGCGACCTATGTGAGTCACGGATTCACGCGCTCCGCCGGCGGCGTCATCACCCAGCTCCAGGCCCCGGGCGCCGGCACGGCGGCCGGACAAGGCACCGTCGGCCTTGCCATCAATGCGGCGGGGGCCATCGCGGGATATTACGTCGACCCGACTAACGTCTTTCACGGCTTCCTGCGGACGCCGTGACCGCATTGAAGTCAATCGCGGGGCCAGCACTTACTTCATGCCTTTGAAGCCGTCATAGTTGGTGCTGCCTGTCGGGTTATAGCGGCCCACGATCAGGCCGGCGTCGGTGATGCCGTCGGCGCGCGTGCCCGTGCCGCCAGGATCGTCCAGAAGATAGTAAACCCCGCCGCTGAGCAGTCCGCCATGGTCGACTCCGTTGCTGTCGATCCAGGTATACACTATGTCGCCGCTGCTGTTGATCGAATGGACGGCGAAGTCGAAGGCCCCCACCAAGTTGATGCTGGTGTACGTGGAGCCGTCATAGGTGGAAGCCTCCGTGAAGCCGGCCGAGTCATTCCAGCCCAATGTGATCGTCCCGGAGGAGTTGATGCCCCAGGCGTAGGTCGCCGTGGCGCCGGGTACGTCCAACTGCGTGTAGGCGCCTCCAACACCGCTCAGTACGAATCCATGTTCGACGTTGCTCGCGTCGTAGAAATAACCGGTGATTTGTCCCGCGTCGTTGATTCCCCACGCCTCGGCGGAGGTGGCGCCGGCGGGACCCGCGATATCGGTATAAGTGCCGGCCGAGTAATAAAATCCAACACTCTGGTTCGAAGCGTTAGTGTAGAAACCTACCACATCGTTGTTGTTATTTATGCTGTAGCACCAGGTAGTGCCGGGCAAAGCGTTCGGATCGTCGATCTTAGTCACCGTGGTTCCGTTCAGCATCATGCCGTACGTGTTGCCTTTGGAATCGGTGTATTGGCCCACCATGACGCCGGCGTTGTTCACACCGATCGTGCTGGTGCTTTCGGCTCCCTTGATCTTGACGTTGGCGGGCTTGAACGCCACTGGCGAGGCTAAATAGCCGTATTCCACCCCAGGTGGTGCGATATAATTCCCCACATAGGAGCCGGCGCTGTTCACACCTTCGATGAACTGCATGTCGGAAGTGGCGAAGACGCCGCCTTTGTAGGTGAATCCATGCCCCACGTTGCTGCTGTCGATATAGTATCCGGTAATCTCGCCGGCGTTGTTGATCCCTTCGCAGGCGGTCTGAGTGGCGCCGGGGTATTTGATTTCGGTGACTACGCCGGCTTGCCACATGAAACCGTGTGAGAGGTTGCTGGAGTCGAAGTATTGTCCCACGGCCACGTGCGAATCGTTGATGGCGTAGGCATAAGTGAGATCGGTGCCGCTGCCGTAGAACATGGTCACCGTGCCGCCGATGCTCACGAACCCCTGGATGCCGGCGATGCCGGCCAGATCCCCGTTATTGTCGATGCCGAACAGCGAGGTCGAGAAATTCCCCAGCCCACCTGGCGCATCGTACTGTGTCAGCGTGCCACCCACGTCGGTGTAGCCGTGATAGAAGCCGTCCTTCTTGCTCAGGAAGTCGCCCACGATCTCGCCGGAATCGTTGATGCCCAAGGACCGCGTGAACTTGTTAGAGCCTTTGAAAACGATAGCCTTATAGTTGGTCCCGCCCAGCCACTCAAAACCCTCTTCGGCGCCCGCGGTGGTGACGTACAAGCCGACCACGTGGTTCTTGCTGTTGACGTCCGCGGCAAAGGTCGCGGTGGCGTTCGGGAACTCCAGTTTCGTCACCTTCAATCCTTGCGCCCGCAGGCCCACGGAGCCGGCGGTTAGCGCCAGGCCCAGCGTCAGGCAAAGCGCGATCGCGCCGCGACCGAGCCCGTTGCCCGATGGGCACTTCGGAGCAAAAAAACGATCGATGTGCATATGATTTCCTCCTCGTTTGGCCTCGCGGACGCCCGTCGACATTCCGCGCCGACCCTCCGGGAATGTTACCACAAATGTGCAGAGCATCGCCCTCGGGGAGCTTCCGTACCAGCGCCAATCATACCGGCAGTACTGATACTACTAATCCCTCGGATGCCATCGCGGGGCGGCGGTAAACTAGGGAGACCGGAGTCGATATGGGATGGCGCGCGAGTCTATTGGCAACGATCGCCGTGCCGTTTTGTCTCGTCGCCGAATTGCTGCCGATCCGGCCTTACACCACGGCCGACGGCCTGGCAGGGGACCGCATCGGCAAAATCGCGGTCGATTCCCGCGGCTTCGTAGCGAGTTCCAGGCCGAGGGCGGCGGAAGCGCCTTCGCGACGTATCTGCCCGGACACTCCGCGCGAGAACAATGTCACGGCCCTGATGCGGGATTCCGGCGGCGGAATCTGGTGCGGCACCCGCGCGGGTTGTTCGAAATGCTGAGTGATCATACGTTCAGGCGCCAATCCTTGACCGTGCCGGCGGCCCCCAAAAAGCGGACCGAGGTTTCCGATGTTCCGGATGCCGAATGAGTGGGTGGAAGCATTGCTGCTGGACGGTCAAGGCAGGCTACGGGCGGCGACGCGCGGCGGTTTGGTATTGACGCGGGACGGGGAGAAGGGCCACGCTTGGCGTTCAGCAGGTTTATAGAGATAGCGGCGAGCGAAACGCATCAAGGTGACGGCACTCGTCGAGGGGCCGGACCAGGCGATTTGGGCTGGCTCCGTCGCTGGAATCTTACGCGAGCTTCCGTCAGACCCCGTGGGCGTCCGAATATGTAGAAAACTCCAAGGGGCAGGGCGCCACCCCACGGCCGGTCCTACTTTTTCGGCTCCAGTTTCAGATTCACCACGGGTTCCTTGCGGTTGTCAAACGAGCTCAGGGTCCGGGCGGAGCTGGAAGCGCCGTCGAAATCGGCTCTCAGCTCGTAGTCCACATCGGTGCTAAGCCCGTGAAAGTAGTAGGCGCCGTTATCCCGCGTGATGAACGAACGGATCTGCAGGGTTTTGGTGTTCTTCAATTGCACGACTGCGCCGTTCACCGCCTGGCCTTGCGCGTTGTTCACCACGCCCTGTACGGAGCGGATATTGGCGTTTTCATCCTTCTTCGCCGGCGCCGCGCCAGCCAATAGCAGCAGCGCGCACACGACTGCCGCGAAAGGCCGGCGTAACGGGGCGAAGCCCAAGCCTTTTGACATGGCGTTACTTCCAATCCTCTTCTTCTTCCTCTTCCGCGTCCTCGACAAAGTCCTCGTCCTCTTCCGGTTCCGCTTCCTCGGCCGATTCCAGTTCGAGAGGGTCGGTACTGACGACCTTCAGGTCCGCTCCACACTCCTCGCAACTGATGGAATCGCCTTCGTCCACATCTTCTTCATCGACATCAATGGCCCCGTCGCAAACCGGGCATGTAACCATGGTTAGAAGTCCTCCCAAATACCCTACAATACATTTAACGAAAGTCCGCCGCGCTTGCAACTGTATTCTACAGCCATTGGCGCCTCAGCGGGCCGCCTGCGCACTAGCCGCCATGGCCAGCCGGCGGCGCGTGGTGGCGGGCACGATTCCCTTCATCCGCATATACAGGAAAAGCTGGGCCCTGTGCGTCAGCTCGTGCTCCTTGACGAACTGCAGCATTTCGAGACGGGTAACCCGCGCGCCGTCGACCCGCGTGATTATGCCCGAATAGAACTCCGGCGGCTGGGCGGCCAGTTGCGCCGTGCGCTGCTCGACCGAGGCGCGCAATTGGCGCGCGAGATCGGGGGCGCCGGCGTCCGCGGGCAGCAACGCGAACCGGGCCATTTTTTCCCGGAACGCCGGACCGCCGAGATGCTCCTCGCCTTCCAGCAGGAGGCCCGTGAGGCCGTGTCCGGCTATCAGGATATGACGCGCGATTTCACCGAAGGTCATGACGTCCGCGGAGGGCTTGTAGCCGAACTCGCCGGCCGGAAATTCTTCGACGGCCGCGGCGGTATCGGCGCGGATCGTTTTCCAGGAATCCAGAACTTGTTCGAGTCTGACCATATGCTTCCATTGTACCCGTGCATGGCCTATGATGCGTTATGGCTTGGCTTGATCGCATCGCCCGCAAGGCTCACGGTCTCTGGCTCAAGGCGCAAAACGCCGGCGAGCCGCCGTCCTCGTCCGGCGATGCCGCGGTGGAGAAGATGAGGGAGGACTGGGACCGCCGCGCGCACGAGAACGCGAAGTTCTACGTGCAGAGCGAACGGAACGAGTGGGCCGACCGGGACTTCTTCCGCACCGGCGAGATCAACGCCGCCGAGCTGGTGATGACCGACATGCCGCGCATATGCGGCCTCGGCAAGTCGCCGCGGGACTTGAGCATGCTTGAAATCGGGTGCGGCGTGGGCCGCATGACGCGCATGCTGGCGAGGATCTTCGCGCATGTCACGGCGCTCGACATCAGCGACAAAATGACCGCGCAGGCCCGCGCCAATACGGCGGACCTGCCCAATGTGACGGTGATCGCCGGGGACGGCGCCACGCTGCGCCCGCTGGCCTCGGATAGCTACGATTTCGTATTCTCGTTCATCGTGTTCCAGCATATCCCCAGCCTGGAAATCATCGCATCCTACTGCCGCGAGGCATATAGGGTGCTGAAGCCCGGCGGGCTGTTCAAGTTTCAGGTGCAAGGCCGCATCTCTTTCCGCCGCGGGCGGCGGGACACCTGGACGGGCTACCAGGTTTCCAGGCCGCAGGCGCGGATGCTGGCGCGGGGCGGGGGGTTCGTGTTGGAGCATTCCGAAGGGCATGGCACGCAATATTATTGGTTGTGGTTCCGGAAGCCCAGGTAGGGCGTGCGCCGCCATAAGGCGAGCGAAGCTCGCCAGGGCCGATCGGCAATCGGCCCTCAGGATGCCATCCTGCCCCACAAAGATGGCCCGAAGTCCTGAGGGCGGCGGCATGCGCCGCTTGGCGGGGCATGGCCCCGCCCTACGAGAGCAAGGCGCCTAGGGCATCATAGTCGTAGCGATCCGCCAGATCCCGCAAGACATCCGCCACGGATGCATTGCGCTCCCCGACTTCTGGCAACACGCGCGCGAAGCGGTCCATGTCGCCGGTCAGGATGGCCTGCCGCATTTCGGCCAATAGATCGGACGGCAATTCCGCCAGAGAGTCCGGTGTCAGGCCCACTGTTTCCGCCAGCACGCATGCATCGTTGCGGGCCGCCCCCGGCGGCGACTGGGCGGGCGCCGGTGCGATAGGAATCTCCAGGCGGAAAGTGCTCCCTTTACCTAATTCACTGATGACGGAAATGCCCCCGCCCATCAAACGCGCATATTCCATGCTGATGGCGAGGCCCAGACCCGTGCCGCTTTGGGCTTGCTGGCCGCTGGCGGTTTGTTCGAAGGGACGGAAGAGTTTGCCGATCTCGGCGGCGGCGATGCCTACGCCGGTGTCTTCGACTTCGACGACTAGCGCCCCCATGCCGACCGTGGCGCGCAGCGTGATGCGGCCCCTCTGGGTGAACTTGACGGCGTTGCCCAAGAGGTTGATCAGAATTTGGCGTAGCTTCCCTTCATCGGCGACCACCCGGCGCGCCATGCCGTCATCTTGCACCGCGGTGAGCGAGATCCCTTTGCCCGCCGTGCGCAGGCGGAACATGGCGGCGAGGTCGCGCAGCAGACTGTGCAAATCGAACTCCGCCGGGTCGAGTTTCAAGCGGCCGGACTCGATCTTGGACATTTCCAGCACGTCGTTGATAAGCGCCAGCAGATGTTCGCCGCTGCGATTGACGATTCTCAGGTTTTCCTTCGTTTGGGGGCTGATGGAATCGTCGCGCAGCATCAACTGCGAATATCCCAGAATGGCGTGCATGGGAGTGCGGATTTCATGGGACATGCTGGCGAGGAAAGCGGTTTTCGCCCGGCTGGCGGCGTCCGCGGCTTCCTTGGCGCGCTTCAGTTCCTCGGCCGCCTGCTTCAATTCGGTGATGTCTTCGGTAATGGCGACAAAATGGCGGGGATGGCCTTGCGCATCGCGCACCGTGGATATACAGGCCGATTCCCAATAAACGTCGCCGTTTCTTTTCCGATTGCAGAACTCGCCGCGCCAAGTCTCGCCCGCTTGGATGGTGGTCCAGAGCAACTGGAAAAACTCGGGCGGGTGCGCGCCCGACTTCAAAAGGTTCGCCTTCCTGCCGGCGGCCTCATCCTTGCTGTAGCCGGTGGTTTCGCAGAATTTCGGATTGACGTATTCGATATTGCCCTCGGGGTCGGTGATCGTCACACTGGCCGGACCGTTTTCGACGGCTTGCGACAACATGTGCAGACTCTCGACGGCACGCTCCAGTTCGGCGGTGCGGTCCTTCACGCGCTGCTCCAAGGTTTCGTTCAGCGCGCGCAGATCGCGCTCGAAGCCTTTTTGTTCGGTGATGTCCTCGGCCACCGCCAACACGCAGGTCTCGCCTGAAAACTCCATCGTCTCCGCCGAGAGGCGCGCAATGCGCGGCTCGCCGGACTTGGTGTGAAATTCAGATTCGAGATTGCGGCACCCGGCATTGGAGAGAATGCTGCGCGCCGCCTGGCGCCGGGCGTCCACCGTCCGAACCGCGATTTCGTCCAATGTGCGCCCCACCACTTCCTCACGCTTCCAACCCGTGATCCGTTCGAAGGCGCCGTTGACCTCCAGGTACCGGCCGTCCCGCAACGTGTAGATCGCGAGCGTTACCGGGCTGTTTTGAAACGCCTTGGAGAATTTCTCCTCGGAATCGCGCAGCGCCTGTTCGGCTTCCTTGCGCGCGCTGATATCGATACCGTTTCCGATCAGATAGTTTTCGCCCTCGAAACTCACGCGGGCCGCGGAAAAGTAATACGGGATGGCGGCGCAGTTTTTCAGGACGAGATTGGCTTCCAACTCGGCCTGGCCCTCCACGAAAACTTTGCGCAGCGCTTCCGCGATGGACGCCCGATCCGCGCCCCGAAAGAATTCGGCCGACTGCATGTGAGACGTTTCTTCGAGCGAATAGCCCGTAGTCTGTTCGGCTCTCCGATTCCATCGCACGGCCTTGCCCCGTTCATCGAGCAGATAAAACAACCCTGGCACGTTATCGATAACCGCATCGGTAAACGCCTTTTCGCGCAGCAGCTTCTTTTCGGCCTCTTTGCGCTCGGTGATGTCCTGCACTTGGGCGATGGCGTACAGCGGCTCGCCGCGCGCGCCGCGGACCATCGAAACGGAAAGGAGCACCCAGACCACCCACCCCCGCTTGTGGAAATACCGCTTTTCCATGTGGAAGTACGGGATGGATCCATCCATCAATTGACGGGCGAGGGCCAGATCGGCCTCCAGATCGTCGGGATGGGTAATGGACTGGAAATCCGTGGCGAGCATCTCCTCCTTCGAGTAACCCACAATCTGACAATACGAGTCGTTGACGCGAAGATAGCGTCCGTCGAGGTCCAGCAGTCCCATGCCGATCGCAGCGGATTCGAAGGCAGTGCGGAAGCGCTCCTCACTATCCCGCAGCGCATCTACCGCCCGTTTGCGGGCGGTAATATCCTGGCCGGTTCCATCCAGACGGACGACCCGGCCGGAGCCGTCGCGAACGGGAGCGCCGATCGCGCGCACCCAACGCCGTCCGCCATCCGGACGGATGACTTCCACTTCCAGGTCGGAGGGTTCACCGCTCGCCAGAGCCCGTTTGGCGGCGTTGTCGAGGCGCGCCCAACTCTCCGGCGTGTAGAGCGCGGCGTATTCCGCGTACCTGGGAGGGGGTTGGCTGGGATTCCTGCCAAAGATTCGATAGAGCCCTTCGGACCAGATGGTGGTATCGGTGGCCACGTCCCAACTGAAACTGCCGAACTGCCCTATTCCCTCGGCGTGTTTCAGCAGGGCTTCGTTTTGACGCAACGCCTCTTCGGCCTGTTTGCGCTCGGTGATGTCGGTGAGCACCGCGGTGGAAAATAGCGTGGCGCCATCGGCGCCGCGGACCGCGGCGGCGTTCAGCAGCGCGGTCCGTTCCAGACCTGCTTTGGAGACAAGTGTGATTTCCGCGTTTCGCACATCCCCGGTTTGCTGAAATTGTGCGACTAATCGTTCTATCCGCGGCGGTACGGCCTGCGCATAGATCGAACGCCAGGGACGGCCGACCAGATCTTCCCGCGTGTAACCCAGAACGGCCAGGGCGGACCGGTTGGCATCGCGGATGGTTCCGTCGGGACCAGTGATGAAGCAGTAGTCGGGCACATCGGTAAAGAATTTCCGAAATTTCTCCTCGGATTCGCGGAGCATCGCGGTGGCTGCACGCTTTTGGCGTCTCTGCCAGAGGAGCGCCACGATCAGGCCGGACTGCAGAAACACGAAGGCCAGAGTTGCCAGCGCGGCCGCCGGGTGTTGCTCCCAAATCGGGACCGGCTTCCCAACCACGATGCTGTGGGCGGGGAGCTTGCTCTCATCCAATCCCCAGCGCTTTAGTTGCGCCCATTGGAACATGGGGCGATTTGGAACGGGAACCACCCTGGGCGGCACATGCACGATCGATTCGCCATTCAGAATCTTGAGCGCGAGGCGGCCGGCCGCGGCGCCATCCTCCTGGAAGCTGGTCATGGAGCCGCCCACGATGCCGGCGTCCAGCCAGTTATCCTGCATACTGAAGACCGGAGCGGATGCGGACTGGGCCAGCACGCGCGCGAAATCATCGGGAATGAAGGAGCGGCCAGTCGAGTCCTGAAAGATTCCGAGATACAGAATCACCGTCTTGGGAAGCGGACCGGAGACGCGGCGCAATATCTCTTCGGCCGAAAGATCGCTCAGGTACCCGATGCGCAGCTTGCCGTCCCAGGGTTTCAGTTGCTCGCGGGCGCTGCGCTCCTGGTTTTGGTCGAACGCGCTGACGCCACCCACAACCAACACCGTTTCGGTTTCCGGCAACACGTCCAGCGCAACCCGCAAAGTGCCGCCTATATCGTATCGGTCGCCCAAAACGACCAGCGGATGCGTGGCGGTGTTGGGAAGGCGGCTGAGCGCGGGAAGTGCGGCAATGACGGGAACGCCTTCGAAGAGCCTGTATCGTTGATCGAGGACGAAAACCGCCGCGCTGGTGGAAATCGCAATGATGGCTCCGAGCTTCCGGCCTGCATACTTTTGCTTCAGGAAGTCCGACAATTGGTCGCGATATGCCGGGCTTGGGTTGCGGCCCAGGTCCAGGTATTCGGAGAACACGGTGTCGGTGGCTACTCCGGCGGCGCGCAAGGTGGGCCAAAGCCCTTCATTGGCACGGTCGTAACCGGGGAGGCCGAATTGGCCGGAGTAGAGGATGAGGATATTCTTGGACGTCTGGGCTCGGATGGGGAAGGGAGAGCAGGCTAGGGCCGCGAGTGCGGCGATGAGTGCGAGTTTGGGCGAGCTACGCTCGCCCGTGCCGGCACGAGTGCCGGCACAGCAGGCCGGGGGCCTACGCCACGAGAGCTGCCCCACTAGGAAACCTCCAGGGGGAGGGTGAACCAGAACGTGCTGCCTTTTCCGATCTGGCTTTCGACGCCGATGCTGCCGCCGTGGATTTCGACAGCAAGTTTGCAGAACGCCAGACCCAATCCGGTCCCCACCTTGGCATTCAGGTCTTCCACCTGGACGAACTTCTCGAAGATTTTGTCGTGGAACGGGGCGGGAATTCCGGGACCGTCGTCGGCGACTTCGACGCGGGCCTCCCGGCCGGCGCGCGAGATGGCAATGCGGATGGACCCATTCGCGGCAGTGTAATTGAACGCGTTGCCGGCCAGGTTCTGCATCACGCGCGATATCAGACCGGCGTCGGCCGGCAGTTTCACCGGATCGGTTGGCGCGGTCAAGACGAAGCACCGGGCGCCGCGGATCGGCTCGAAGCGGCGCACCACGCCGTCGGCCAGCAAGGCCAGATCGCACTCGGTTCGATGCAGCATCATCCTGCCCGCCTCGAGCTTACTGACGTCCAACATGGAGTTGACCATTTCCACCAGTTCGTCGATGGAGTGGCGCGCCTCGCGGATGAACTGCAAACCGCTTCCCGACAAGTTCTCCGCCTCGTGAGACTCCAACAGAGACAGGAAGCCGCCGATGACCCCCAACGGAGAGCGCATGTCGTGGACCACCATATGGGTGAGGTTGTCGCGCATATTTTCGAGGTGCTTGAGGTTGGCGTAGCTATCCTCCAGTTGGCGAGTTTGGCGCCGCAGCGCGAGATGCGTCTCCACGCGCGCCAGGACTTCCTCTACCTGGAATGGCTTGGTAATGTAATCCACGCCGCCGGCCGCGAAGGCGCGTACCTTGTTGGCGGTTTCGCCCACCGCGCTAAGGAAGATGACGGGAATCTCCTTCAAGCCAGGGTCGGCTTTCAGGCGCTCGCAGACTTCGTAGCCGTCCATTTCGGGCATGCGGATATCCAGTAGGATGAGGTCGGGAGGAATGGCGCGCGCGGCGCTTAGGGCCAGCTTCCCGCTGGGGACCAGGCGCGGCCGATAGCCTTGAGCTTTGAGCATCTGGCTCAACAAACGAAGATTGGCTGGGGTGTCGTCTACCACGAGAATATCCGGCTTGGGCACAGCGGTATCCCTTTGAGTATAAGGGTGTGGCGGGGGGGCGTCTGCCGGAGAAACCCCGACAGGGGGATGCCGGTTTGTCAGGGAAGCGGGAGTCCACCGCGCTGCTTGACCGGCCGGCAGGAGATTTCGCCTTTCTTTTCGCCCAACTTGTTTGGGTTCGGCCGGTAATTTTCCTGGGTTGTTTGAGAGGCCTTTTGGCTTCTCAAGACGAGATTTGGCAAGGGGTGGGTTAGAGGCTGGCGATTGTTTGAGGGCAGGGTTCTTGTTTTCACGGGTTGGGGGGGGTGCGGCGGCGCGTGATCGGGCGTCGGCAGTACTCGTCGATTAAATCCGGCGCTCCGGGCCTGATAATATATTTGGGTATGGGTCTAGGTGGCGCGGAGCGGGTGCTCCGAAAGGAGGTCGTCATGAAGACGAAACATGGTCGCCGGTGGTTTTCGCCGTGCTTGGCGTGCGCGCTGGCGACGATGGGAATCGGGCGGACGCAGACGGCCACTGAGCACGTAATCCACACTTTCGGCGATTTCACCAAAGGCGCCAGCCCGTATGGAGCCTTGATTCGCGACTCCTCGGGCGATCTGTACGGCACCACGTATCAGGGCGGCACGGCGAACCTGGGTACCGTGTTCAAGCTGGGTGCATCCGGCTACCAGGTGCTATACAGTTTCAGGGGCGGAACGGACGCGGCCAATCCTCTTTCCGGGGTGACGCTGGACTCCGCCGGCAACTTGTACGGCACCACTTACAATGGCGGCGCCGCCGGCGCGGGAGCCGTGTACAAGCTGGAGCCTACCGGCCAGGAGATGGTCCTTTACAGCTTCACGGGTGGGGCCGACGGGGATAAGCCTTACGCCGGGGTGATTGTCGACTCTGCGGGCAATCTCTACGGCACGACGTATTATGGCGGCGTGTCGGGCAAGGGCAACGTATATAAAGTTAGCGCGTCGGGCCAGGAGACCGTGTTGCACAGCTTCACGGGCGGGGCGGATGGCGGCTACCCCTACGCCGGTGTGATCGCCGACGCGGCCGGCAATCTCTACGGGACGACCTATGCGGGCGGCATTACGACCGGCCCATGCTACTACATCCCCGGTTGTGGAGTTGTGTACAAGCTGGACATGGCGGGGCATGAAACGGTCCTGCACGCGTTCGCCGGGAAGTCCTCCACCTTGTTCGGGTGGCCTTATGCGGGCGTGATTAGCGACGCGGCTGGCAACCTCTATGGGACCACTTCGGCCGGGGCGGGAGGCGTGTACAAGGTCGGTGCGACAGGCAACTACACAGTGCTGCACGAGTTCTTCACCGGTCACGGGCTATCGCAACCGAAGGGCGGGTTGGCGGTAGACGCGCAGGGCAATCTCTACGGCACTACTCAGTATGGCGGCGCGGCGAACGCGGGCGGAGTATTTGCACTAGATAAGGCGGGCAAACTGCAGACGCTGCATACCTTTCCCGGCGGGGGGTTCGTTCCGCCCGCTCCCGACGCACCCAACCCGGGTGTGGTCCTCGATTCGGCCGGCAACGTCTATGGCGTCACGCCCTACGCCGGGGTGGCGGGCATGGTCTACAAGCTGAGCTCAGCCGGGCAGGAGATGACGCTGTACAGCCTTGGGGGAGCGGCTGGAGGGACCGATCCCGGCACTGTGTCGGCGGGCCAGGTGGGCGAACTCTACGGGGCCACCTACGTCGGCGGCACCGCGAATGCGGGGGTGCTATACAAGCTGGATACGGCAGGCCATGAGACGCTGCTGTATAGCTTTAAGGGCGGCGCTGACGGGGCCGGCCCCAAGGGAGGCGTGGCCTTCGACTCCGCGGGCAATCTCTACGGGAGCACCGTCCACGGCGGGGCAGCGAGCGGCGACGCTGGCTTTGGCGTAGTGTTTAAGGTTGATGCGTCCGGTCGCGAAACCGTGCTCTACGCCTTTACCGGGGGCGAGGACGGGGGAATGCCTAGCGGAATCATCCGTGACCCTGCGGGCAACCTTTACGGGACAACCTTTCTCGGGGGCGAGGCGGGCGTAGGTGTGGTGTTTGAGCTGGACCCGGCCGGGCACGAGTCCGTGCTGCACAGCTTCGCGGGCGGGGCCGATGGAGCTAGCCCCGACGCCGGCGTGGTCCGCGATTCCGCGGGCAACCTTTATGGGACCACCTTCTACGGCGGAACGGCGAATGCTGGCGTGGTGTATAAGCTGGACACAGCCGGGCAGGAGACGGTGATATATACCTTCGCGGGCTTCGGGGCTAGCGGGGGCAACCCCTACGCAGGTGTGACGCTGGACTCAGTGGGTGACCTCTATGGAACCACTGTCAACTATGGAACCACCGCCAGCGGCGGCCCTGGGGGGGGAGTGGTGTTTGAACTGGATGCAGCCGGGAACTACGCTGTATTGTACACGTTTACAGGCGGCGAGGACGGCGGTGCCCCATTCGTGGGTGTGGTTCGCGACGCCTCGGGTAATCTTTACGGCGCCAACAGCGGCGGCGGGACGCCGAGTTGCAACTCGGGCGCTGGCTGCGGCGTGACGTACGAGTTGAGTGCGTCCGGCCGACTGGCGGTGTTGCACAGCTTCACGGGCGGGGACGACGGGACCGGCAGTGGCGCGGTAATGCTCGACGCGGCCGGCAACCTCTACGGGCCTGCCGAGGGCGGCGCCTCCGGCGGTGGCCTGCTTTACAAGCTGGTGGTGCAAGGGCAATAATGGCCGTGGGCGTCGGCTGGCATCTCCGGCGGCCCTCGCTATTGCGCCTGGATCGAGTATCCGGGACTCGTCGTTCCGCCACCCTGGGGATTTGTGACGTAGAAGGTGAGCGTGTCGCCCGACGTTACCGGGCAGTTCATGGTATTTGCGGGGCTTGTGCTCAGGAAAAAGGTGAGCGGGCTGACGTCGCTGAGGGGCGACAGGGTACTCGTGCTGTAGTAGTCCGTCGCGTTCACCGGCAGATTTAGTTCTACCCATATGCTTGAGTCCGTCCAATTTGCGATGTAGCCCTGACATTGGGCGGGTGTCGTGTTCGTGTCCCAGGCAGGGTGGTTAATCCCGCCGTAACCGTCGTCGTGAATCCTAAGGAAGTTAGAGCTCGCGAGGTTCGCGCCGGGTGGAGGCACAAAAGGGAGGCCCATTTCCAGAAACTCGTTAGGGCCGATGGTGTCCTGATGCTGGGGCAGGAATCCGAAGCCGGTTCCGACGAGGGCCACGGGCACCGGTGGGGGCTGCCCCTCGACCGACTGCGTGGTCTGCGCGTAGATCTGCGCACAGGGATTGTCGCTGGCGGGAGTGTAGACTTGGCCGCAGTCCGAAGGCGCCAGCGCATTGCGTTGCGTCGTTGCAAAATAGATGGTCGGTGGCGGGCCGTTGCCGTTCGAGCCCGAGCCCGGTGGACAGCTCAGGTTCTGAATGCCCGACTGCGACGGGCCACCGGGCCAATACGTGGGCCACTGTACTTCGTTTGGCGACGTCGAGCTGAGGGTAAGCCCCGTAACGAGGGTGGGAGGACCCGCGAGCACGCCGCAGGAACTCGGCGACGGCAGGTCGCTCGCGCTGGTATTAGCAGGTTTGTTGAGGGCGCTAAACGACTGGTAGTCTATGAGGGGGACGTAGGGTCCCATCAGGCCGCCGCCGGCGCCGTCGGAGTTGGTGTACTGGGCTGTGTAGAACGGTACGGCCGCCGCGGAGCAGTTGAAGGGCGCAGGCGCGGCGGTGTTCGGCAAGGTGTTGCGGATGACGAGCTCGAGGGGATAGGTGGTATTGAAGCAGGCGGCGGAAGACGGGCACGTGGAGGCCACGAACTGACTCAGATCCAAGACCGTGTACCAGGACCCGTACTGCCCGGCCGTGGTATTCCGGATCACCGAATAGCCGCCGTTGAGGTTCGCGATTGGCACGACCCCCTTCACGGTGCCGGTTGCGCCGGTTCCCGTTGTGAGCCATGCCGGGATGGTTGCGCCGACTCCCACGATAAGGGTCACGTAGCCATCGGGGTCGGCGACGAAGGCGGTATCCGCGAGGCTGATGATGGTCTTCGTCGGTGTGGAGGTGGCGGGTGCATCGATGCCGTCCGGGTCCAAGACGATGCTCCCGCCCCCGCCAGCGGCTTGCTGTTGCTGTATGAATGAAATGCTCCAGTATCGCAGTGGCTCGGTGCCGCTGAGCGTGCAATTGTAGGTTGGGGGGGTGCCGGTCGCCTGGCAGGGCGGTGTTGTCGGGGTCGGCGTGAGCGGGAGTTTGAAGCGCATGCGGATCGCCTTGCCGCTAGTCGAACCCATACTTAGCAGGTCGGTCGGAGATATTTGTGCTCCGATGTAGGTGTCCTCCGGTCCCGGCCTGTTTACCCATTCCGGGCCGCGCACCCAGGCCGCGTTGTTGGGAAGGCTGTTGCCGCCGCTGGGACCGCCGTTGGCGTAGCAGGCCTGTGGCGTCACATACGTGAACCCCACGTGGTAGTTGAATTGGGTCGTGTCCAGCCAACTTGGGTTGGGCGGAGTTGGGCTCGGCGAGGGGTCGCCGGTGGTGGACACGAGCGCCGTGGAGCCGTTCGTGCCGTTGTATACCATGGTGGGGTTCGTAACCGTCAGGTACTCTTTCGTATAGGCGCAGCCTGTAGATACGTCGCGCACGATCAGGTACGGCGTTGGGACCGGGGTCGGCTGGCCGCAGCTGGTCGGCGACGAGCAGTTCTCCGCGGGGCAAGGTAATTGCGGATGACTATATCCCCCGCGGTGTTTGGCGTGCTGTGTTGGTACGTGTCGACGGCGTGGGCGGTGGGAGGCGTTGAGACCAGAGTCGAGCTCTGCGCAACGGTGTTCCAGTCCATGGACAGGTGCCGCTGTGTGGCATCCAGAAGGTTGTCTCCCTCGAAGGGGTCGATCGTGCAGCGCGTTTTCTGGCTGGTCGGCACGTAGCCCAGGGTGATCGGCACCATGTATTGTTCGTTGGTAGTGGTGTAGTTCTGGCCTGGCGAGAACGGGTTCACGTAGGAGCCTTGCTGGGTGCCGACGGGGTCGATGTCGGCGTCCAACAAGTGCTGCGTATTTGTGTAGTGCATGTCGTAGTCGGTTATCGAGAAATACCGCGCATCCGGGAAGCTGCCGACGATGACCAGTTCGATGGGGCAGTTGTTATTCGGCGCCGCCATCCAGTAATTCTGGAGGTTGGCGATGCTGTAGTACATGCTGAAATACGTCGAATTCAGGTCTCCCTCAAGGGTCGTCGCGCCGGAACTCGGGGTGAGTGGGATTCCATAGGAGGGGAGATTGCCGCCCGAGACGAAACACGTAAAAAAATCGGTGCAGGACGAATGCGCTGGCGGGATGTACACGCCGGAAGGGACGTTGCAGCTTTGGGGCCACGCTGGGACGGTCAGCAGGCAGAGGGTAGCCAGGAGTGTGCCGGGCGCAAAGAACCTCGGTTTGAGCGGATGTTGTGTTTCAGGCGCTGTGGACGTGCGAAGGCTCTCGATGAGTTGCATTGAGCGAGCATATTGCGGACCCGGTTCGTTTGTCAACATGAAATACTGGCATGTCTTTTGTGAATTTGCGGATTTGTATTAATGTTCACTAGATTGTTACACAGGCACCGACGGTTCCTGCGGATTTTGACCCATTTCCGTCCGCGCACTGGGGTAATCGGTTGCCGGAATATTTCGTCTTCTCCTTCGCCTGTTATTTGGGTTCGCTCCGTAATTTTCATGGGTTTCCTATCGGAACGGACGAACCCAATTTAGCTTTTAGAATCACATAGTTAGTGTATCCTTGGCCACGCGCTGCGCGCGTTGGCGGCCTGAGAGGCCGCCAGGCAGGCCACGGGCCTGCGCCACGAGTCCTTGCAATAAAAGGGAACCAATTGCGTCTCAGTAGAGTATGGGTCTGATATGACGATAGCGCAGAAGGGTGAACCAAAACCTCGGAAGCCGCTCCGGCTATGGCCGGGCGTGATCATCGCGATCCTCCTGTTGCTGCTTCGGTTTGCCGCTCCCGCGGTCTTTTCCGGCGCGGTGTTTGTCGGGGCGGTGGCGGGACCCTTGGGCATGTTGGCCATCATCCTGTGGTGGTTGTTCTTTAGCCGGGCCGCTTGGTCCGAGCGCTTGGGCGCCCTTGGCCTGATCGTCGTCGCGCTGTTCGCAACCAGGCGCATCGTCGATGTATCGATTGCGACCGGGGCGATGGGGATCTTGTTCTTCTTCTTGGCGCTCCCAACCGTGGGCCCCGCCTTCGTTGCCTGGGCAGTGGTCACCCGGCGTCTCCCGGACCGCATCCGGCGCGTGTCGATGGTGGCAACCGTCCTGCTCGCGTGTGGAGTGTGGACTCTGGTCCGGACCGGAGGCTTCACCGCCAGCGACTTCCGCAACGACTTGCATTGGCGGTGGACGAAGACTGCCGAGGAACGGCTGGTCGCGGCATCTGGCAACGCGCCAGGGGCGCTTCCGCCGGCTGGGACTGCGGTGGCGACTCCGGTGAGTCTGCCTCTGGCCCAACCCGGCACCGAGCCGGCGGCGCAACCTGCTGCTCCGGCAGCCGCGCCAGACGTTGAGGGACCTGTCGTGGTCCGGCCCACCAGCGAACCCGCGACACTCCCGCCGGCTCCCGCCGGCATGGAGACGGGCGCCGATTGGCCCGGCTTTCGCGGACCCCATCGGGACGACATTGTAGCCGGTGTGAAGATCAAAACCGACTGGACTGCGTCGCCGCCGGTGCAGATGTGGCGCAGGCCGGTGGGACCGGGCTGGTCGTCGTTCGCGGTGCGCGGCGGCCTGATCTACACGCAGGAGCAGCGCGGTCCCGACGAGGTGGTCACGTGCTATAAACTGACCACCGGCGATCCGGTGTGGGCACACCGGGACGCGGCCCGGTTCTGGGAGTCGAATGGCGGACCCGGTCCGCGCGGCACGCCGACGCTCGCCAATGGCCGCGTGTACACATTTGGCGCGACTGGAATCGTGAACGTGCTCAACGCCGCGGACGGCGCTGTGGTCTGGTCGCGCAACGCGGCGTCCGACACCGGCATGAAGAGTCCGCAATGGGGCTTCGCGAGCTCTCCGTTGGTAGTCGGCGACGCCGTCATCGTGGCCACCGCCGGCCAGCTTGTGGCCTACGACATCGCCACCGGCGCCCGGCGCTGGACCGGTCCGGCGCACGGCGTGAGCTACAGCTCGCCGCAACTGGCGACCATTGACGGAGTCCGGCAGGTCCTGCTGTTGAGCGAGGCCGGCTTGACCAGCGTCGCGCTAGCCGACGGTAAGCTGCTGTGGGAATACGCTTGGCTAGGCTACCCCATTGTGCAGCCGGCCCTGACCGCGGACGGCGACGTGCTGATCAGCGTCACCGACAGCAGCGGCACGCGCCGCCTGGGGGTTACGCACGGAACGGCCGGATGGAGCGCCGCGGAGCGCTGGACCTCGAACGGGCTGAAGCCCTACTTCAACGACTTCGTGGTGCATGACGGCTATGCTTTCGGGTTCGACGGCAGTATCCTGGCGTGCATCGACCTGAAGGACGGCAAACGCAAGTGGAAGGGCGGACGCTACGGCAACGGCCAGCTCGTGCTGTTGGGCGACCAGGATGTGCTGCTGGTGCTGACGGAGGAAGGCGAGTTGGCGCTGGTGTCGGCGGGGACGGACCAATTCAAAGAGCTGGCGCGGGTGCCGGGGATCGAGGGGAAGACGTGGAACCATCCGGTGGTGGCGGGGGATGTGCTGCTGGTGCGGAATGGGCAGGAGATGGCGGGGTTCCGGCTGGCTCTGGCGGGGCGGTGATGGGGTGTCCGCTGATGGAGTAGGGTGAAAGAGCACCGAAGTCACCGTCCAGATTCCCGATGAGTTGGCTACTCGCATGGGTGCATGCGGCGCCGATCTCTCGCGCCGCGCCCTCGAAGCCCTGGCGCTCGAGGAATTCAAGAGCGGCCGCATCACCAAGCCTGAGCTGCGGCGGTTGCTCGGCTTTGGGACCAGGTACCGGCTCGATGGGTTCCTAAAATCCCATGGCGTTTATGAAGACTACACCATGGAAGATTTTGAGCGGGACCGCGACGCTCTGAAACAATTGGGATTTTAGCCGGTGCGGCTCGTCATCGCCGATACGGGGCCGATCAACTACCTGGTGCTGATCGGGAACGTCGATCTCCTTCCGGTGCTGTTTGAGAAGGTGATCCTGCCATCCGCCGTCGAAGCGGAGCTGGCCGACCCTGACGCTCCGCCTTCGGTTCGGAACTGGATTGCCGATCCCCCGGCCTGGCTTGACGTCCAGGAAACGCCAGCCCGTCAATTCGAACAAGCTTCTGTGGAAGGGCTCGACGAAGGGAGACAGCCGCAATCGCGTTGGCGATTTGGCTCGACGCCGATCTGGTGCTCATGGACGATCGGAGGGGCGTGATTGTCGCTCGCGGCAAGGGACTTAGTGTGACGGACCGCTCACGATCGAGTACGTACTGATACCGGAATGTAGGAGAGGCTTCGAATTATTAATGGTTGCGGCGGGTTGGCGATTGCGGATCATCCAATCCGGGTATACCATAATCGGAGGCGCGGCAGGCGCCCAGTAGCGGATCGGCCGCCGGCGTATCGACGGACATAACCCTGCCAGGAGGAATATGCAACGCAACGTTAGTCTGATTGCGGTCATACTGGCGTGCCTGACAGCGGCCAGCGCGGCTACACCCAATTTTTCAGCCCGGCACGATTACCCCGGCTACTTCACTACGGTGGCGAACGTCGCCGACGTAAACGGCGACGGGATCCCCGACATGGTGGGCCTGAACCCCGCCCACGCGATTCAGGTCCTGCTCGGCAATGGCGACGGCACTTTCCGTTCCGGCCCCACGTCGGAATCCGGGATGAACCTGGGCGGGATGAACAACGTCGCTATAGCCGATGTAAACGGCGATGGCAAGCCCGATGCGATCATTGCCGGAGACCTTCCCAAGGGCCCCGAAGGGATCGGCGTTTGTCTTGGCAACGGGGATGGGACCTTTCAGTCCGCAGTCTTGTCCGTGGGCGGGAAAAACATCACGTCGATCATAGCCGCGGACTTCAACGGCGACGGAATTCCAGACGTTGCGGCTATGGGACCGGACGCGATCTGGGTGTTCATCGGCAATGGCGACGGCACTTTCCAGTCTCCACTGACGACCACCTTTAGCGGCGACGCACTCCGTCCGATGGTGGCCGCCGACCTGAATGGGGATGGCCATCTCGACTTGGTGGCGCCGATAGGGACCGGATTTGCCGTTTTCCTGGGCAGCGGCAACGGCACTTTTCAGCCGGAGCAGGATTTCAATGGAGCGCCGGGAAACGTTGCGGTAGGCGATATCAATCAGGACGGGCGCCCGGATGTGGTGGTGGCCAGCGACGGATCGGATTATGCCCACGTGTATCAGGTAATGGCGCCGGAGGCTTCGCCAGCCCGATTCAAGTTTTCCTCCGCGAAGGACCACAGGCGTTCATTGCGATTGGCGATGTGAACGGCGACGGCATCCTGGACTTAGTCGACAATTACGTGGATGTCGCATTCGGCAAGGGTGGCGGCGCGTTCGGCAAGCCCGTGAGCTACCCGATCACACCGCCCCAAAGGAGCGGCCCGTTCCACGTACTCTTGGCGGACTTGCGGAATAGCGGACGCCTGGACATCGTGGAACAGGACGGAGCAAATGCGGTTTCCGTCATGCTGAACAATGGCCGGGGAATATTCCAGGATGGCCGGCTGGTTCTGGTCGCCGATGGCGCGGGCTTACCCGTGGCGGCGGATTACAACGGCGATGGCAAGCCAGACTTGGCGGTAACGGCGACTGGGCAGGGCATCACCATCCTCTTGGGCACCGGCAATTCCGATTCGCTGTTTACAACCGGCGCCACTATCCCCATTGCCAACACGGTGTACTCCGTGGTGACAGGGGATCTGAATGGCGACGGCGTCCCCGATCTGCTGGCAGCCGTGTCCGCCAAGAGCGGCGCCGTTATGCAGGCTTACCTCGGCGATGGCGATGGCACATTTACGCAGAGCAGCGCTACCGCCGTCGCCACAGACGGGCTCCTGGTGCTGGCCGATTTCAATCGCGATGGCAAGCTGGACTTTGCGACATCGACGGGTATGATGGCGGTGGGCAATGGCGACGGCACGTTTCAGACGCCGGTTCGGATCGTCGCAGGCGCGGCGTTCAACTGGGCCGCGGCAGGCGACCTCAACGGCGACGGCTGGCCGGACCTGGTATTCACGGAAGCGACGTCGAATTCCATTTACGTCCTGATCAACAACCAACACGGCGGATTCAAACAGAGCGTTATCTCGACGGCTGCGTACGGACAGGGGCCGTATATCGTGGTGCTCGGCGATCTGAACGGCGATGGAATTCTGGACGCCGCTGTGGGGTTCGATACGGACCACTCCTCCGGCCTCGGTATCTTTTTCGGAGATGGGCACGGGGGATTCGCTTACCAGCAGACGTTGGCCGATGCGCTTGGCGCTGTGGGTCCAATTGCTATACAGGACGTGAATGGGGACGGCATTCCCGACATCGTTTTCAGCGAGTTTCTGGGAAGCGTCGCGGTCTTTGCGGGGATCGGGAACGGCACATTCCAGGCCCCTGTTTACTTTGGCCCGGCGTGGGGTTCGAACGGCATGGCGCTTGGCAACTTCCACGGGCAACTGCAATCGGCTGGGTTGCCGGATATCGTGGTGAATACTTTTGGCGGCGTGACGGCGCTGCTGAATACGGGTGCGGCGAGTCACTAAACCTGAACTAAACCTGGGGACGAACGGCGAGTCGCCGCCCATGGATGCATAATTGGACGAAACTGCTGGAGGCGATCGATGAAACGAATTGTCAAAGCATTGGGCAGATTTGGCGGGTGGAAGAGGGCGGGCTCCGTCGTGGCGCTGTGTGTGGCAACCGCGATGGCCCTGCCTGCACAGACTCTAACCACGCTCGTCAACTTCGGCTACTACCCGGCGGGATCGACGCCTGTCGCGCCGATGGTGCAGGGCTCCGATGGGTACCTTTACGGGACCGCGTACGCCGGCGGGAACGGCGGGGGAACGGTGTTCAAGATGACGCCGGCCGGCGCCCTGACAACGCTCTATCGTTTCTGCTCCGCAGGTTCTCCATGCAGCGACGGCACGAGGCCCGGTGCGCTGGCCCTGGCTGCCAGTGGAGAGTTCTATGGGACGACCGAATTTGGCGGCGGAAGCGGGAACGGTGGCACAGTATTTAAAATCACGGCCGATGGCACGCTGACGACGCTATACAGCTTCTGCTCCCAAAGCGGATGCCCGGACGGCGAACAACCCAAGGCGGCGCTGGTCCAGGCCGCTCACGGGGACTTCTATGGAACGACGTGGGGCGGCGGGTCGGCCAACAGCGGTACGGTGTTCAGAATCACGGAGAGCGGACGGCTGACTACGCTATACAACTTCTGCTCACGAAGCAAATGCTCGGACGGCAAGAACCCAGCAGGGCTGGTACTGGCCGCCGATGGAAACCTATACGGGACCACGGCGGATGGGGCGCCGACTAGCGGTGGCACGATATTCAGAATCACGGCGGGCGGCGCACTGACGACGCTGTATAGCTTCTGCGGGAACGGGTGCATGGACGGCCAAGGACCTAACTGGCTCGTCCAGGCTGCCGATGGCGACCTATACGGGACAAGCGTTGGCGGCGGGGCCGGCGATGGGACAGTTTTCAGAATCACCTTGGGCGGGACGCTCACGACGCTACATAGCTTCTGCACACAGAACGGATGCAAGGACGGCGAAGGGCCCAACGGAATCGTCCAGGCGGCCGATGGGAACTTCTACGGCACAACGTATGTTGGCGGGACCGACAAGAGCTATGGGACGATCTTCAAAATCACCCCGAGCGGGACACTGACGACGCTACACGTTTTCCATGGCGGGGATGGCGCCGAGCCCGCGGCGGGGCTCGTCCAGGCTACCAATGGGGAGTTCTATGGGACAACCGAATTTGGCGGGACCAGCAGCGTCTGCAAACTGGCGGTCACCTGTGGCACGGTCTTCAGCTTGACGGTACCGTAACGGACGGGGTGGCGGCCTAAGAGTCCGCCGGCAGGCCACGGGCCTGCGCCACGAGGCTACACCCCCTGCACAGTCGCGCGCCGCTCCAGCTTGCCCCAGCCGACCACCCTTCCGCGCACGGCGTAGATCAGCGACTTAGCCACCACGTAATACATCAGCTCGCGGTAGTAGATGCGCTGGAAGAACAGCAGCGTCAAGTCCCAGGGCTTTTCGCCTTCCAGCCAATAGGCCATCAGTCCGGTTAGTAACTCCAGCACGAAGAATGCGAGATAGAACATCAGTACGATGCGCCAGTTACCGGCGAAGAGCGCCACGATCATGGCTACCTCGGCAAAAGGCGACAGCGCCGATAGCAGCACCTGAAAGATCCAGATGCTGGGCAACGCCACGAAACCGAGCGATCCGTATTTGGGAACGAACAGCGCGTCGCGATGCTTCCAAGCGGCCTGCAACGTTCCGAACGCCCACCGGAAGCGCTGCTTCGCCAGGCCGCGGGTGTCTTCGGGCGCCTCGGTGAAAGCGACGCCATCCTGTTCGTAGCGGATCCGATAGCCCGCGCGGCGGATCTTCAGGGTCAAGTCGGTGTCTTCGGCTAGGGTTTCGTCGCCGAATCCTCCGAGCTTAACGATCAAGTCCTTGCGCCACGCGCCCACCGCGCCGGGCACCACGGTGATGGCGTTCAGCAGGTCGAGCGCGCGGCGATCCAGGTTGAAACCGTAGATGTACTCGATCGACTGAAAGCGCGTGATCCAACTGTTGCGGTTGCCCACGCGCGCGTTGCCGGAGACCGCGCCCACGTGCGGGTCGGCGAAATGCCGCACCAGCTTGCCGATGGTGCCGGTGCGGAAGATGGTATCCGCATCGAGCGCGATCAGGAGATCGTGCCGGGCGTGCGCGATGGCGTTGTTCAGCGCGGACGATTTGCCGCCGTTGGGTTGCGTGAGGATGCGAACGTTGGGGCGATCGCCGAATGTTTGGCGCAGCACCGCAAGCGTGGCGTCGGTCGAGCCATCGTCCACGATTACCAATTCCGCATCGTCGTAGCCGTTGCGCAGAATCGACTCGACGGTGCGGGCGATCACCTTCTCCTCGTTATACGCAGCGATGATCACGGAAACCGGCGGGCGGAAAGCGGCGTCGAAATGCGCACGCCGCGCACGCCACTTTTGCGCGAGCGCGAGAACGCCATAGAACAGCGAGCGCGCCAGCGTCAGGTAAATGGCCCACAGGAACAGCATGCCGATGATCTTCTTGAAGGTGCCCTGGGAGTCGAAAGCGCCACCCTCGATGCGCGCCCAGCGCAACTCATCGGCCGAAGGCGCGGGCATGAGCTGCGCGCGAGTCTGCCCCAGCAGTTCGCTGAGCGGGACGAAGCGATAGCCTTGCGATTGCAGCGCGTCGAGCACGCGCGGCAGGGCCGCCACGGTGGCTGTGCGGTCGCCGCCGGCATCGTGAAACAGGATCACGTGACCGGGGTCCTCGTCGGCCAGTTCGCTGCGAATTTCGGACACGATCTCATCCGCCGTAACGCCCTTCACCCAATCGCGCGGATCGATGCGCTCTCCGACGGTCACATAGCCGGCCTTCTGCGCGCGCAGCACCGGCAGAATTTCCTCGGGAGTCTGGGGCTGGCTGTCGGCGTTGTACGGCGGCCGGAAGAGCACGGTGGAAACTCCCAACGCGTTTTCGATAATGCGCTGGGTCGTGCTTAGTTCCAGGGCGGCGCGCTCCTTCGATACCAGCGCGATGTTGGGATGCGTGTAAGTGTGGTTGCCGATGTCGTGGCCTTCGGCATACTCGCGCTGCACCAGTTCGATGTTCTGGTCGGCATTCGCGCCGATGATGAAGAAGGTGGCATGGATGCCGTGGCTGCGGAGTATGTCGAGGATGGCGGGCGTGTAACGCGGATCGGGGCCATCGTCGAAGGTGAGGCACAGGACTTTGCCTTTGCCCTGGCCGCCGCCGCTCGATTCGATGGTGTAGTAGGACGGCAACTGTCCGTACTGTTCGGCATACCGGCCGTCGGTGTCGCGCGACACACTGCGGGCGCCGGCATGCGGCGTTTCGACGATGCGCAAGACATCGCCATCGCCGTATTGGTTGACGGATTTCTCCGCGGTCAGCACGGAGAGCTGTTTCGGATCGTAATCGGCGGCAGGCCAGGCGTCAGGTTGCAGCACGTCCCACAGGTCCGGATCTTCCGCGCCCATGCGCCACAGCGCGATGCCGCGGAAGCCGCCGTCGGCCACGCCGCGCGCCTCGTTGAGGGCGGTGACCGCATCCAGGAACCAGACTTCGTGCTGCTGCCCGCCGGTCTGATAGCGATGGACGGGATTGGCCATGGTGGCATCCCACTCGATCGGCGCGCGATCGGACGCCGCGCGGGACATGACCTCGCCGAACTTTGCTTCGGCGGAGCCCGTGCCGCCGATGGTCCAGTCGTAGCCATAGTTGCCGATCCCGATCACCATCTTCTCCGGCGGCGCGATCTGGCCCAGGCGATCGATCTGCTTTTGAAACCAGGCTTGCGACGCGATGGGTCCAGGCTCGCCGGATTGATAGTGCTCGTCGTAGACCATGGGCACGATATAGTCGTTGACTTCGGCCAGTTGCTTCAGGTCGTAAGCCGGATCGGCGATCGGGACGCTCTCGGTGAGCAGCAGACCGGCGGGTTGCAGTTTCGCGCGAAGCTGGCGCATGAAGGCCAAGAACGGCTCGCGGTCGCGCGGAGTGAGTTCTTCGAAATCGATATTGACGCCGGCGAAGTGGTGCTCCGCGAGGTTGTTATAGATGTTGGCGATGAGGTCGGCGCGGGTGTTGGCGTCCTGCAAGATCTTGCGCACATCGGCCGCCTGCCAGCCATCGCGATAGTTGGTGACCAAGGCGAGGATGGGCAGCTTGGCTTGTGCGGCGATGGCGATGACGGTGGGATCGCTCTGGTCGTCGAGATCGCCCTTGGCATTGCGCAGGATCA
>Ga0302324_100006074_pt1 | contig 26188 bp, 23 predicted proteins | sample Palsa_T0_1_FD_201949 | JGI IMG/M metagenome (GOLD analysis project Ga0302324, IMG submission 201949) | Peat permafrost microbial communities from Stordalen Mire near Abisko, Sweden - Palsa_T0_1 | ecosystem: Environmental > Terrestrial > Soil > Palsa > Peat permafrost | place: Sweden: Abisko... | reverse complement strand
CCCTCCAGGCTCTCCGCGGTTGGTTGCCCTTCCTTGTTCGAACCCTTCATCGGTACTACGCCCAAGTCCGACTCCTGGCCCGCGTGCCCGTGGGTCTTCTGGCCTTGGCCTTCTCCCACCGGTCTGCCGCCGGACTGCGCCGCAGATGCGGACCAGGTATCCCGGTTCTCGTACATGATGTTTCCGGACGTGCGCGGGGTCTCCGACTGCGCAGGGTCGCGCGAGGACTTCGTATTGGCGCCCCCGTTCGTGTGGTCTTCGCCGTTCGTTATCGGATCGACACCCTGGACTTTTTCTTTCACAGCTCCATACCCGGCCTGTCCGTGCCCCTGTCTACGCTTCGCCCCCAGCCTCTCGACTGACGGTGCAAGACTCGGGGTCAGGATGGGTCACTACTCCTTTCCCGTAAGACTCTTTCATTCTCTACACCATGCCGGTTTATCCCGGCGCACAACGAACCCAATTCCCCCGGTCGAGCGGCGTTCCAAACGGAGGCATCGCGCCCAATCCGCCCCAAAATCCCAATCCGCATCCGTCTCCTGCGGAATCTAACGGACAACTCCGTCTTTGAGGATCGCTAAGTGAACAATATTGCGGCTAACTCTGTTTCGTCGCGAGCCAGACTGGTCGGGATATCGCACCACCAGATCTTTTTGGCGCTTTAATGGTAACCAGCCGAGCTTCGTCGTAGCGGCATGCGTAATTAGTCCTAGTACCGCTCGAGGGTATGAATTAGCTCAATAGCTTGATTTAAGGAAACATAGCGATTTAAGCTAGAAGAAGCTCCATTTATTGGAGGCATTAAATAAAGGGGAAAGAAATTCAATGGTTGTAAGAATGCCTTCAATGGCAATAGCGATAGTGGTAATATCCGGCTTTTCTGCCTCGCAAAATATGGTTGCCGCGGTTGCCGCGTGCTCCGGCACGACAATCGCTTATAAGATTTCTGGAATGTTTGGAAGCAACGTGATCACCGGCTCGGACAAATTCAAGCTGGCGCACGGGCCGTTCAGCATCACTCTTTATGCCTGCGAGTCCTCGACACCGGCCAGAACAGGTCCGGACTGGGCAGCCTATTCTCCCATCTCTTTGACGGGCACAGTCACATCCGGTCTGACCGGCCAACCGACCACAATAGGTTCGCAGAAAACGGCTATCGTATTCATAGATCCAGGCACGGTTTCCGGCGTGGACACGATCCAGTTGTCCGGCCCTGTGCCGCTCGAAGGGGCTGTGATATCGATCAAGGGCAGCCTCGCTTTGCCGGCCGGCACCCTGACCTCCACACGCATCGCGAGTTTCCGAAGTTCCTCGACCATTACGGCCAAATCGACCTTCTCCTATGTAGTGACTCCTTCCGCGTGGCAGCATTCCACGTTCTATGCCCTTGGCAAGGAGGTTCTGGATCCGTCCGGGAACATACAGGAAGTGACGACGGCCGGCACCAGCGGGGATTCGGCTCCGGTGTGGCATGAGACCGTTGGGGGGACCACCAACGACAGTTCAGCGGTGTGGACGTGCCAGGGGCCCCTCCAACCCACTACATTGTCAGTCTCCGGAACGGCGTCCGGCACCGTCTATACGGGAGCAGCGGTGGGAGCCAGCGTGCTTCTGCACACCGATGCGGGGCAGGTGATCACGGCGCATGCCGATGGGACGCAATCCGTGCGGCCGATGCAGGCGGCTCCAATCGATTTTGGAGAGTCAACGGACAAGGTGATGCTGCGGCTCTATGCGTCGGGCGTCCAGGACTCGTCTGAGATCCACGTCCGGATCGCGGGACAAGATGTGCCGGTGCGATATTCCGGAGCGTCCGGCCAGTTCCCGGGATTGGATGAGGTTACAGTGGAACTTCCGCGTAGCCTGAGCGGGATAGGCGACGCGGACGTGGTGCTGACGGTGGATGGCGAGACAGCCAGCCCCGTGCGTATCCACATTCAGTAACAGCGTTGGAGGGCGGGCAATTCTGCCCTGGGGTCCCCCCAGCGGGGGGACGGCTTTAAGCCGGCTACTGATCCCCTACCGGGTGAACAGGTGCAGTTGCAAATTACCTGGGTTGGTGTGCGGACTCACTCAACCGCACGCCGACCTCGGTATCATGCGGCAAGTCCAAAGCCAGTATCCCTCCCGGGTCTGTCTGTTCCTCCATAAGTTCTTCGTCGTCGACCTCGATCACGTAATTCCGCTGGGGCTTCAGTCCCACAACGAACACCGGTTCTTTCCCTGCCGCCGCAACCTTGAATTTCTGTGTATGCGCGCCGAACAGAATCACGGCCCGCTCCAGATCCAGCGGCTCCGCGGCGACGTTCGGGTCGAGCACCGTGACGCCGCCATCGTGAAACATTTGCAGCTCGTGCGAGAAAAATCCCAGCCACGCTGCGGATTCGTCCCAACCGGACCGCACGAACAAGCGTCCGAAGAGGCTGTCGCGCACTACTAGGGGAGCCTGGAAATAGCTAAGGCCGGGTTGGTACGGATTGGCCCACAGAAACTCATAGGGCGCGCCGAAGGTGCCGCGCAGCAGGAAATGGTCGTTCATGAGCCAGCCTTGCAGCACCTGGCTGCCCGGCGCGTTGCTGTCGTAAGCCACCATACTCAGCTCAGCGGCGCGGGAGAGGGCCGCGCGGCGCAGGTCCGGCTGGCCAGGACTCCCGCCCGCAGCGCCAGCATGCGGCGCGGACGGGATGCGGTAGTCGTTTTCGCCCGCTGGAAAAGTGGCGGGATAGTAGCTCAGAAGCTGCACCAGGGGTAGATCCGTGAAAAACCGGGGCGCAGACTCGCGCAGATCCTGGTTGAAATTGTCGCGGACCACGTGCAGAATTTCCATCAGAGCGTAACCGTCGTCGCGCGCAATCGCCTCGCGGCCGGCGTTAACGGCGGGCAGGATCTGGCCTTCCCACCACTTGTGCACCACTTGATCGATCTCCCGTTCCGGAACGTCCGGCAGATGCCCGGATAACGCCACCGCGGCCAGCAGGCGGGATCGGATCGCGGACACCGACGAGTCGCGGCGGCTTGGCTGGATGCCGCGGGCAAGCTTGGCGGCGAGGGTCTTGGATTGCGCCTCGGTAAGAATGTCCTGGCACCAGTCGAAGACCAGCGCCAGTTGGCGCAGATCGGCGCCCGGACCGAGCGCCCAGGCGACAGCCTGCCTGCCGGCTTCGGCGCTGCCGGATACCTGATAATACAAAGCCTGGGCGAACCCCGGTTCGGGCATGGGAGCTTTGCCGGCCATCAGCAGATGGAACTGGTTCCAGCGCAACGACTGGCGTTCGCGCTCGCGGCGCAGCAGGCGAAGCCGGCGGGCACCCAGGAAAATACGCGGGTGCGCGGCATCGGCCCGCAGGCTTTCGGCATGGGTTTCGTCCTGGCTCAGGGCGATGCTCAGAGCGGCGCGGGGGACCATGCCGGCCAAGGCGGCTGCGGCCAGCGCGTAAGCTGATATCCGGCGAAGATGCATTCACACCGATTGTGTCATAGCGACACAGCGCCCGCCCAGCCGTCCACGGCCAATGGAAAGGTACATCCCCAGACGTTGCGCGATTTCAGCAGGATACAAAGCATTGACAGTTGGCTATCCGATTGCTATTTTCGGTGATGAATTGGCGTAGTAACTTTTAACCTGCCCTCTGCTGCAACAGGCAGGCGGAAGAGGAACGAGCACAACGAGACAACGTGCTTGCGGGAGCCGTTGCCGGTAACAGCATGTGGGCTCGCTAGCCTTCCCTTGTTGGTTGCAACAGAGGGGTTTTTTTGTCAAACGGATTTATACGATCTCCCCGGGGGTCTGAGGTTGCGGTAGTCATCTGGCATTCGTGGCGAGGAAAGTTTGGACGCGGACCTTACCAGGAATGCCGGTCCAACCAGATGGTCCGCCGCCGGATCCCAGCCCGACCTGGGCGAGCCGCATCGGCAGAGGCTCTAGCCGGTCCTCAGAGCAGCTCCGATGCGGTTTTTCTTTTTGGGCTCCGCTTTACGGATTCGCCGCGGCGCTGAACAACTCATGCGAACCGCGCGAACGCCAGAAGGCGAAGAGCGCGATACCCAACAGAAGTAGGCAGGTCGCGATTCCGGACGGAGCGTACCAGGTCTTCCAATCCGTGCCCAGGGTGATCATATTGAAGGCGTCGATGAAGTAGACTGCGGCTATCGTGGCCACCAGTCCGAGCCTTAGCAAGACAAAAACAAGCACAGAATAGATGCTGATGGAAATGGCAGCCTCCAGTTTCCAGGCGTTCGAGTTAAAGACGCCGCCGTTTCCGAGCATCAGCAGTGCGGCGGCCAGGATGGCGGCAGGCACGTCTTTGCGCACCAACCGGCGCAGGCCGCAGAGCGAGAAGAAGACCACCAATCCGAAAAACAGCGATCCCTCCATGACATAGGCATGCGCCGCCAGCCATTGACGGGCGCCCAGCGCGGAATTGATCCCCCACCCGCTTCCGGAATCCATTCCGGGGTTCAGCCAATCGCCGAACCCTTGGGCGGCTACCCAGACTGCGGCGCCCACCGCGGCGCCGATCAAGATGTGGGAGCTCAACTGCGCATCCAGCCATCGGCCGGCGAGCAGGCGGCTCCAGGTGACGATGGAATGCGGCCAACGCGCGCGCACCAGCGGCTCCAAAGCCAGGTACAGCAGCGCGAGCACGGCGCCCCACATCAGCCATGCGGCGCAGTTCGCGAAAAAGAACGGGATCATCGCCTCATCTTCCACCGGATGCACGGTGCCGATCCACGCCAGGAGTCCCAACACACAGCGGGCGATGCCGATGCGCAATGCGCCTTTGCGATCGATGTGGCCCAATCTCCAGTTGCGCCGCGCCAGTAACACCACCGCCAGCAAGCCCACCGCCGCTACGGCCAGCAGCACAATGCCGCGCACGCGGGCGGCTATGGAGCCTGCCAGCGTGGCTGGAGCGGCCGTCTTGGGCCAGTCGAAATGGATGGCGAACTGGGTGATGCGGCCCTTCCAGGAAGCCAGATCGACGTCCAGGTTCAGACCGGGGATGCGCGGATGCGGTCCTTTCCAGGAACGCACCTCGCTCGATGCGCCGGCCGGCACGAACGTCGCGGGAACCTCGGTAAAGGCAGCCATGTCGAGTCCCGCCGCGTGGAAAACGGTTGCGGGCGCGACGGGGGGCGCAAGGGCTTGCGCATCCTGGTACGGGTTGGCCTGAAACTCGCGCAGACGGCCGGCTCCATCCACCAGCACGTGCGCCATTCCGGGCCGGGTGGGGGCTGGATTGTCGGGCGTCACTTCGCCGTAAGGGTCGGCTGACAATGGCGCGAGGCTCTCGCGGTAGTTGGAGAAGATGGGCGCCTCGGCTGCCAGCCAGTCGCCCCAACGGTGCGGTGGCGGCAATAGCTGGAGGCGATCCAGCAGGTCGCCGCGATTGTCGATCCTTAGCGAGAAATCCGCCGGTCTCTTCGGATAACCGAAAGACGACGCCATCTCGCGCGCCTGGTGCGCCAGCACGTCCGGCGGATTGTCGAGCGGCGTGTTCATGATGGCACAGTAGCGCGCGCGCAACGCCACGGTGGCGCACAGGCAGAGCACGATCGCGACCAGGCAGGGGATCGAATACCTGGGGGCGAGACCTTCCAGCTTGCCCGCCGACGCGACCAGTTCCGGCGACGGCAGCTCCCCGGCGGCCAACGCTGCAGCCAACGGATCTCCTCCCGGCAGCGCCGCCGCGACGGATAGCACGTTCGCCGGACGCTTTGCCGGATCGGGATCGAGGCAGCGGCGGATGGCCTTCTCGACTCCCGGATCGATATCGGCGGCGATCGAAGTCATGCTGGTCAATTGCGCCGATTCCTGCTGGCGCAGCATGGCCTGAACCGTGTTGGCATCGAAGGGGCGCTTGCCGGTGAAGAGTTCGTAGAGCACCAAGCCGAGAGAATAGATGTCGCTCTTGGCGGTGACCTCGGCGCCCCTGAGCTGCTCGGGCGCCATGTAGGCAGGCGTGCCGTTGCGCACCTCGGCGCCGGAAAGCTGATCGGCGATGGCCGCCAGGCCGAAGTCCATGATGACCACGTCACCGCGCTTGTTCATCATGATATTTTGCGGTTTCAGGTCGCGATGGATAATGCCGCGACCGTGCGCGGCGGCCAGTCCGGCACAAAGCTTGCGCGCGGTTTCGACGGCTTTATCGGCGGGCAGGCGCCCGATGCGCAGGAGCAGGGACGCGAGATCTTCGCCATCCACATACTCCATGGAGATGAAGGGCACGCCTTCGGCTTGGCCGATGTCGTACACGCGGCAGACATTGGGATGCGAGACCTGGCGGGCGATGCGGACTTCGCCATGAAAGCGCTCGAGCAGGCGCTGGTTTTGCGCGGCTTCCTCGGGCAGGAACTTCAGCGCTACGGACTGACCCAGCGCGAGATCGGTGGCGCGGTAAACTTCGCCCATGCCGCCGCGGCCCAACAGTGCGATGATGCGGTAGCGTCCGCCCAGCAGAGTGCCCGGCAGGAAGCGGCCTTCGTCGACGTCGGAGGAGGATGAGACGTGCGAGATAGACGAACTGGAAGGCTGGGCCACCGTTTCGGCAAATGAGGGATCGGCGCGGCGTTCCATCAGTACGATTCTACTCTCTCGCGCAAGTCTTGTGGAGCACACTGAAGGCACGCCATCTACCGCCCAAGAGCGTCCATTGCGGTTGACGCAGCCGCGCGGCGGATGCTAAGCTATGCCTCTTAAAGCTGCATCTTTTTCAGGCCTCTCCTGTCAATCCAAAATGGAAGCAACCTTGCACGCGTTGAGTGGGATTTTGCTGCGGGCGATCCCTACTTTCCTCCTCGTTTTCTTCCTGCACTTCTATTTGAAGTACATCTTCTTCAAGCCTCTCGGCAAGGTGCTGCACGCCCGCTACGAAGCCACTGAAGGCGCCCGTCTGCGCGCCGCCGAGAGCTTGGAACGCGCCGCCGCCAAGACCGCCGAGTATGAAGCGGCCCTGCGCGCCGCGCGCTCCGAAGTGTACCAGACACAGGAGCAGTTGCATCGCCGCCTGCAGGAAGAGCAGGCCGCCCAGGTGCATGCCGCACGCGAGCAGACCGAGGCCGCCGTACGCGACGCCAAAGCGCAGCTCGCCGCTGAAATCGCACGGGCCAAGACGGACCTGGCCGCCGAGAGCGGCGCGCTGGCCGGCCAGATTGCCGACGCCCTCCTCAATCGAGGTCTGGTGGCATGAAGCGCCTGGCAGGCTGCAGCATGGCCGCGCTGTTTCTGATGCTGTACGTGACATTCCCGGCCAGCGCTCAGAAGCCCGAAAGTGAGGCGCAAAAGGTAGCGGAATCGGAGGGCGTGACCGAGCACGGGCCCGACGTCTTTTGGGGATGGGTCAATTTCCTGCTACTGGCGGGCGGTTTGGGCTATCTGATCAAGAAGCACGGCGGCCCTTACTTCGCCCAGCGGTCGCTCGAAATCCGCAAAGGCATGGCCGATGCCGAAGCCGCACGCGCCGCCTCAGACGCGAAAGTGGCGGAAGTGGATCGCCGCCTCGCCAGTCTGCAAACCGAAATCGAAGCACTGCGCCGCAGCGCGCAACAGGAAGCCGAAGCCGACGCGCAACGCGTCCGCCGGGAAGCCGCCGCCGAGATGGCTAAGATTCAATCGCACGCCGGCGAAGAGATCGCCGCAGCCGGAAAATCGGCGACGCTGGAACTCCGCCGCTACTCCTCCGATCTGGCCCTAGCCCTGGCGGAGCGGAAGATCGCAGCGCGCATGTCGCCCACAATCCAGGACCGCCTGGTGGGAAGTTTCGTGGCGGCCATGGCGGACTCGGGTTCCGGCGTTCACGACAACTAGAATATGACGCACTCCGCCCTCGCCTCCCGATACGCCAGCGCCCTGGTGGATGTGGCCACCGGCTCCACGTCAGGGGTAGACCCGCACCAACTGCTGGGCGAGTTGCGCGGTTTTGAGGAAGTGTTTGCCGCGTCGGCGGAGTTGCGCGCCGCGCTCACTTCGCCCTCGGTGCCGCCCGCACGCAAGCGCGCGGTGGTGGGGGCCATCGGGGCGAAACTGGGCGTCTCGCGCATCGCTCGCAACTTCCTCTTCGTGCTGACGGATCATCGCCGTATTGCGATGCTTGCGGAAGTTCTGGAAGCGTTCGATCTGCTGTCGGACGAGCGCCTGGGCTTCACTCGCGCTGAGATCAGTTCGGCCGGGGAGTTGACGCAACTGCAGCGCGATTCGGTGTCGCACGAATTAGAGCAGGTCACCGGAAGGAAGATGCGTATGCGCTACGCCGTGGATCGCGAACTTCTCGGCGGGTTGGTGGCCCGCATCGGTTCCACCGTTTACGACGGCTCCGTGCGGGGCCAGCTACAGGCCCTGGGTAAGCGCCTGACCGCGGAGTGACACCGCGGAATAAAGAGGTTTGAATGGCTCAGATTAGAGCGGACGAAATTACAACTCTCCTCCGTCAGGAGATTGAAAACTATGAGGGGGCGATCGACGTCTCCGAAACCGGATCGGTGATCTCGGTGGGCGATGGCATCGCCCGTATACACGGCCTCGAAAAAGTGATGGCCGGCGAATTGATCGAGTTCCCGCACGGCGTGGCGGGCATCGCCATGAACCTGGAAGAAGACCAGGTCGGCGCCGTGCTGTTGGGCGAAGCTACCGAAATCAAGGAAGGCGACGAAGTCCGGCGCACCGGCCGCATCATGTCCGTGCCGGTGGGCGAAGCCCTGATCGGCCGGGTGGTCGACGCGCTGGGCAAGCCCATCGACGACAAGGGACCTATCCACAGCACGCAGTTCAACCCCATCGAGCGCCTGGCGCCGGGCGTGGTCGACAGGCGGCCCGTGAAGGAGCCGCTGCAGACCGGTATTAAAGCCATCGATGCCATGATCCCCATTGGCCGCGGCCAGCGCGAGTTGATCATCGGCGACCGCCAGACCGGCAAAACCGCCATTGCGCTGGACACCATCATCAATCAGAGGGGCGGCGACGTCATCTGTATCTATGTGGCGATCGGCCAGAAGCGCTCCACCGTAGCGCAGGTGGTGAAGACGCTGGCCGATGCGGGCGCCATGGAATACAGCATCGTGGTGCTGGCTTCCGCATCCGACCCGGCGCCCATGCAGTACATCGCGCCTTACGCCGGCTGCGCCATCGGCGAGTACTTCCGCGACACCAAGCGCCACGCCCTTTGCATTTACGACGACCTTTCCAAGCACGCCGCGGCCTATCGCGAAATCTCGCTACTGCTGCGCCGCCCACCTGGCCGCGAAGCGTTTCCGGGCGATGTGTTCTATTTGCACAGCCGCCTGTTGGAGCGCGCCGCCAAGCTCAACGACGATAACGGCGGGGGCTCGCTGACCGCGCTGCCGTTCATTGAAACGCAGGCCGGCGATGTCTCGGCCTACATCCCGACCAACGTCATTTCCATCACCGACGGCCAGATCTACCTGATCTCGGATCTGTTCAATTCCAACATCCGGCCGGCCATCGACGTGGGCATCTCGGTGAGCCGCGTGGGAGGCAGCGCGCAGATCAAGGCCATGCGGCAGGTCGCCGGCACGCTGCGCCTGGACATGGCCCAGTTCCGCGATCTGGCGGCGTTCGCGCAGTTCGGCTCCGACCTCGACAAAGCCTCCCTGGCGCAGCTAAATCGCGGAAAGCACCTGATCGAGGTCCTGAAACAGGGGCAGTTCGAACCGCTACCCGTGGAAAAGCAGATCCTGATCGTCTTCGCCGGCACGCAGGGCTACCTGGACGATCTTCCCGTGGAGCAGGTTCGCAAGTTCGAAGCGGAAATGTACCGCTTCGTGGACAACGCGCATCGTCCGCTGTTGGCCAAGATCGTGGAGAAGAAAGCGCTGGACGACGCCCTCCGCGCCGAAATCGCGGCGGTGATCAAAGAATTCAAGGAACGCTTCGTCGCCGAGCATCCTGCGGCCACCGCGCATGCCTAGCCTGATCGATATCCGCCGGCGCATCCGCTCGGTGAAAAATACGCAGCAGATCACCAAGGCCATGAAGATGGTCTCGGCCGCCAAACTGCGCCGCGCCCAGGAGCGCGTGATCGCTTCCCGCCCCTACGGCGCCGCTCTGCGCGCCATGCTGGCCGATGTGGCCGCGGCGGCGGCCTCGGATGAGCGCGTGGCCGCAAATCCACTGCTGGCGCGACGCCCCGAGCAGCACGTTCAATTGGTGCTGATCACGTCCGACAAGGGCCTCGCAGGGGCGTTCAATGCGAACCTGATCAAATCCGCGCAGCGCTTCGCCGACCAGCACAAACCGGCCACCACCGACTTCCTGCTGATTGGGCGCAAGGGCCGCGATTTCTTCCGCAAGCGCGGCGTCCCCATCACCGGCGAACACCTGGGTATGGCCAAGGTGCAGTATGAAGATGCCGCGGCCATCGCGCAGCAGCTGATGGAGCGCTTCCGCAATGAAGAGATCGATGCGGTTTACCTGCTGTACAACGAATTCAAGTCGGTGATGGCCCAGCGGGTGATGTTCGCGCAGGTGTTGCCGATGGAGTTGCCCAAGCAAACCGAACCGGTGGATTTCATCTTTGAGACGCCGGCAGTGGAGATGCTGGCTAGCCTGCTGCCGCGCTACGTGGAAATCGAGCTGTACAGGGCGTTGATGGAATCCGCCGCGGCAGAGCACGCCGCGCGCATGACCGCCATGGACGCGGCCACTTCCAATGCGTCGGATATGATCGAGACCCTGACGCTGTATATGAACCGCGTGCGCCAGGCGAGCATTACCAAAGAGATTATCGAAGTAGTCAGCGGCGCCGCCGCCGCGGAGTAACCGGTGCCCAGCACTTAGCAGCCGGCACCAGAGGTTGATATGAATAACGGTAACCCCATCGGCAAAGTCGTCCAGGTGACTGGCCCCGCAGTGGACTGCCAGTTTCCCGAGGGCCAGATTCCGCTGGTTTATACGGCCATCCGCATCACCAGTGAGGGCTTCGACGTCCCCGCCCCCATCGATATCATCTGCGAGGTGGAGCAGCACATTGGCGAAGGCCGCGTGCGCACCATCGCGATGCAGCCTACCGAAGGACTGGTCCGCGGTATGCACGCGCTGAGCCTGGGCCATCCCGTGGAAGTGCCCGTGGGCAACGAGACTCTGGGCCGGGTGATGAACGTGATCGGCGAGCCCATCGATAAGATGGGGCCGATCGACGCCAAGAAATTCTATCCCATCCATCGTCCCGCGCCTTCGTTCGAAGACCAGTCCACGCGCCAGGAGATGTTCGAGACCGGCATCAAGGTGATCGACCTGATCGAGCCTTACTTGCGCGGAGGCAAGATCGGCCTGTTCGGTGGCGCGGGCGTCGGCAAAACGGTCATCATTCAGGAGCTGATTCACAACATCGCCATGAAGCATGGCGGCGTTTCGGTTTTTTCCGGCGTGGGCGAGCGCACCCGCGAAGGTAACGACCTGTGGCTCGAAATGCAGGAGTCCGGCATTGTGGACCCGCACGATTACACGAAGTCCAAAGTGGCGCTGGTCTACGGCCAGATGACCGAGCCGCCCGGCGCGCGCCTGCGTGTTGGCCTGACCGGCCTCACCGTCGCCGAGTATTTCCGCGACGAACAAAACCAGGATGTGCTGTTGTTCATCGACAATATATTCCGGTTCACGCAAGCCGGCTCCGAGGTCTCGGCGCTGCTGGGACGCATGCCTTCCGCGGTGGGATATCAGCCGAACCTGGCCAGCGAGATGGGCGAACTGCAGGAGCGCATCACTTCCACCAAGACCGGGTCGATCACCTCGGTGCAGGCCATCTATGTGCCGGCCGACGACTACACCGACCCCGCTCCGGCCACGGCTTTCGCGCACCTGGATGCCACCACCAACCTCTCGCGCGCCATCTCCGAACTGGGCATCTATCCGGCCGTCGACCCGCTGGCTTCCACCTCGCGCATCCTCGATGCGCGCATCATCGGGCAGGAGCACTACGATTGCGCGCAACAGGTAAAAGGCGTGTTGCAGCGCTACAAAGACCTGCAGGATATCATTGCCATTCTGGGTATCGACGAGCTTTCCGACGAAGACAAGCTCGCCGTTTCGCGCGCGCGCAAGATCCAGCGCTTCCTCTCGCAACCCTTCAACGTGGCTGAGCAGTTCACCGGCGTGCCGGGGAAATATGTCAAGCTGGCCGACACGATCCGCGGATTTAAAGAGATCGTGGATGGCAAGCACGATGGCCTCCCCGAGCAGGCGTTCTACATGCAGGGAACTATCGAAGACGTGGTAGAGCGCGCCAAGGCGCTGCAGGAAACCCATGGCTGACGTGCTGACACTCGAAATCGTCACGCCGGAGCGCCTGCTGGTGCGCGCGGATGTTACCTCCGTGCAGGCGCCCGCCGCCAACGGCTATTTGGGGATACTGCCGGGCCACGCCGCCCTGCTGGCGGAACTGGGCACCGGCTTCCTGAATTACGAAGCTGGCGGCAAGCGTTGGTACCTGGCGGTGCACAGCGGCTATCTGGAGATCCTGGCTAACCGCGTGCTGGTGCTGGCTACGATAGGCGAGCGCGCCGAGGAGATCGACGTGAGCCGGGCACAGGCGGCTATGAAGCGGTCGCAGGAGCAAGTGTTCAACGCGTCGTTGGGCGTGGACCCGGCCGTTGCCCTCTACGCCATGGCACGCGCGCAGGCGAGGTTGGACGCCGCGGCGGGGAAACAGGCGGTATAGACGCCGGTCTTCGTCGCGACACTTGGCGAGTTCGCGCTACGGGCGCGCCAGTCGCTTCCGCAGCCAGTAAACGACCACTTGACAGAAAGGTCGAAGTTCACCAGCGTCTGATTCCCCGTTCCACGTCCGGAGCAATTTCTCCAAGCTTGATCGCGATAACTGGCCACGCCCGAGTGGGTCCTGAAACGCAGTGAGCGTCGCTTTACGATTATTCACTAAGAACGCCAAGTTGAGGTTCAGAACATCATTGAGTTCGGCGCCGAAGGCCGGATCTCTCGAAACAACTCGTCCATCGCCCGTGAACTGGGTCACATCTTCGACTCGATGCATCGGATTTGCCGGGTTTCGTGAAAGGTCGCGATCTCCCTTCCGGGTGTCACAGTGCTGGTCCTTAGCGGGTTTTCCCTCGTTTCCCATGCATGCAGCGAGCAGATTGGAATAATCAAGCCGCTCAGCCGGGTACCTATCCTGACTGTGCCAGTGCTCGATCTTCATTGCGCTGTGTTCCAGGCGAATTCGTGAAAGACAATAGCAGCAAAGCCCTCGCTGCTCGTTCACCAAGTAGGCTCGCAGGGTATCCTTGTCCCGATAACCGTCGTAGTCCGTTCCAGTGGAGGCCCGGTGCTCCGTAAGACTGACCGGTCCACTACTCTTCTGGACGTTCCTCACACCTTGGACTCCAGAAAAGTCATCAACGCGCGTGCTCGTGTCACTTCAGGATCATCTGGACCAAGTTTCGCCTCCACGTCGGCCAGCTCGCATCTGGCGTTCTCGAAGTCTTCGTCGTCGATCGATTTGAACAGCCCGGTCAAAAGGCCTTCGACGAATTGGTCTCGAGATCCAGCGCCCATGACCTCCTCCAGGATTCGGCTGGAATCAATCCCGAACGAGCGTGGAGGCGTCGTCGTCTCGCCGCCATCCAGTAACATGACCTCATCGGCTTTGGCCTCACCGACCAACTGTGGCGAATGCGTCGTAGCAATGAACTGAAAGGATGGGAAAGTGGTCTTCAGGTCATGAATGACGCGCCGCTGCCACTTTGGATGTAGATGCAGGTCCAGTTCATCGACGATGACGACGCCCGGCGTTTCCCGCAGCGCGGCATCCCCCAGATGAGGGTTCAGAATGGCGGCCCTCGAAGCCAGATCGCCCACTAGCGTGAGCATGATCCGCTGCCCGTCGCTTAGGTTGTCAAATAGCTGAGGCCCGCCCTCGTTCAGCACGACCACCAAATCCTTATATCGGCCATCATAGTAGAGCGACTTGGCGCCTTCCACGCACTGCATTATAGCGTTCTTGACGACGCCAAGCGCAATCGTGTCTTGCTTAGTTTGTAGAGAAACCGTGCTCTGATCCCGGATCCAATCGATGAGCGCTGTCTCTTGAATCGTGAAGTTAAAACAGTCCCGGTAGCCATCTAAACGCGACGGCCGGTGCGCCACGCCATTTGGTGGAGCTTTACGTACGCGGTGCGTCGCCTCAAACCACAACCGCTCGGTACCGTAGCTACAGATGAGCGGAAGTGTGATCTCCTCTCCGTTTCTCACGCGCCGCTCGGCCTCGCCGGCTACCTCAGTTATCGACTTGGCGTTTACATTCGTCGTCCGGCCGCCCTCACGCTGCAGCTCCCTAACCCAACTGATGCGTTCTCCCATCACGACACCCGTACATTCGATCCGCGAGGGAAACTGTTTTTCGAAAGTATAGCTATCCAAGTGCGCGTGTGCGGCGACGCGAACTTCTTCAGGGCTGATACCCCGACTCTTCTCATATCCACGAAGGCCGAGAAACCAACTACCGGCTGCAACAGCGAGAGCGTCAAGGACCGAGGTCTTGCCGGTGGCGTTGTCACCGACGAGCAGATTGAACCGTGGATTGAATTTGAACGTACGGTGCTCAAAGCCGTTGAAGTTCTTGATCGTGAGCTCTTCAATCCGCATTAGCGATCCTCAGATGGCTGCGCCTTCGGAACTAAGCCCACCAGCGGTCATCAACACCTCAATGGGTGTGGTCTCATCGGTCAGGTCCAGCACTTCCTGCTTCGCAACTAGCGACTGCATCAGGTCGAGAGGGTCTTGGTCGTCGAGACGGAGGTCACGCATTGTGTTTCATCCTAGTCTAGCTTGCTTCGTAACCTACGGCGCAGGCTCCACGTGCACCAGCACATCCGCCACCCACGGCAGCGTCTCCTTGATCACAATCCGCACCTCTGTGGCGATCTCGTGGGATTGCCGCACGGTGATCTCGGGGTCCACTTCCAGGTGCAGATCGACGTGATATTGCAGGCCGGTTTTGCGCGCGTAACACTTCTCCACGCCGCGGACGCCCGGCACAGTCAGCGCCGCGTTGCGGACGTGCGCCATGCTTTCCTTGTCCGGCATGGTGTCCATAAGTTGCAGGGCCGTGTCGCGCGTGACGCGCAGCCCGGTGAAGACCACGATCAGCCCGACGGCGAACGCGCCCCAATGGTCCGCCGACGAGAATCGATGCGGCGCCACAATGGCAAGCGATACGGCTGCCAGGGCCGCCAGAGCCGAGAGGATGTCCACTGAGTCGTTCCAGGCATCCGCCAACAGGGCCGCGCTGCGGATCTTCTTTCCATAGTGGAATTTGACGCTGGAGAGCAGTCCCTTCGCCACGGCTGAGCCGATGAGCGGCCAGACTACGAACAGCGCGGGCGGCGGCATTGCGGAGCCATGCATTGCACGGCCCGGCATCGCCGAGCGGATCGTGTGCCAGGCATTCGCCGAAATCGCCAGGCCGGCCATCGCCAGCATGAAGCCGACAAATAGGCCCGTCACTGTCTCCACGCGGCCGTGCCCGTATGGGTGATCCCAATCGGCAGGCTTGGCGGCCACCGTCAACCCCAGCAGCACGATGCCCGACGCAAACACGTCGCCCGTCGACTCCAGGCCATCCGCGACGACCGCAGTGGAGTGCCCCATCAGCCCAGCAGTAATCTTGATCGCCGCCAGGGCGCCGCTGACGACCATCCCGGCAAGCGCCACGCGTTGGCCGATCTGCAATGGCTCACCAACTTACTTGCGCCGGAAAATACTCCGCGATCAGTTCCTCGTAATACGGCTTCAGCGCCTTGGCGTCGGGGCGCCCGGCGCTCTTGGAGTATAGATCGTAGGGATTAAACGCGCGCACCCATTCGAACATACGCCGGTCGCTATCGGTCATCAGGTATTCATAGGCGCGCTCCCTATGGCCGGGATAGAACGAGTGATACCGGATCATGTAGAGCGCTTCCTGCGGTAAGTAATCCTTCACCACGTGATACAGGTACTCGTCATGCCCCCAGGAAAGGTCGACGTTGTCGAGGCCGCAGCCCTCTTCGTAAATGCCGGTGCGCGTCTGGTAGGCCGGCACCGCGGAGTCGGGGTTCGCGGCGAAGAACTCCGGATAAACGATTTTGTCCGACCAGGCGCAGCCCACCGGAAAGGTATCGCCCACCACCGCCCATTGCGGCTCTCCATAGAGGCAAAGGATCTTGCCCAGATCGTGGATCAGCCCCGTCAGGACGAACCAGCGCGGATGGCCATCGGCGCGGATGGCCTCGGCGGCTTGCAGACAATGCTCGATCTGCGAGAGATCCGTATCCGGGTCGCTATCGTCCACCAGCGTGTTCAGGTATTCCAGCGCCTCCCACATCCCCATCGAGCGATGGGCCAGTGCCAGGTACTGCCGTTTCTTCTGCTGCACGAATTCGCGCGTCTGATGCGTGTGGTTCAGGCGGTAGAACTCGCGTACCACCGGCGGCGCTTCGGGAGTGAATTGGCGGAATCCATCCTGCACGCGATTCGGATCGTAGCGATCTTTGACGAAATCGTCCCACTGCTCCAGGCGCTCCAGTGGACCTTGCACGATGCCCTGCGTAATTCCCTGCATGTTGCTCATGGAGCCATTATACTGGCTGTATCGATGCGGAGAATGATCGTCACCATGTTGTTACTTGCCCCTGGCCAAGCGTGGTGCTGGGGCGATGAAGGACACCAGACCGTCGCGCGCATTGCCGCCGCGCATCTGACGGAGCGCGCGCGCCAGGCGGTGGCGGGTCTTTTGAAGCTGGACGCCAGCTTTGCTGCAACGGGCGCGGAGCCACCCGGCGCCACCGATACATTGGCCGATGCCATGGCGCGCGCGGCGATCTGGCCCGACCACATGCCGGGCGGCAAGGGCGCTACCGCACCCTGGCACTACATCGATATCGGGCTGTTCGAAGGTCCCTCGCACATAGCCGAGCGCTGCCCGCAAGGCAATTGCATCGTGGCCAAAATGAAAGAGTACCTGGTGAACTTGAAAGAGCATCGCGCTGACGGCGTGTGGCCCGAATCGAAGGAACTGGCCTTCCTGATGCATTTCGCAGGCGACATTCATCAGCCGCTGCACTGTGCGAGCGATGCCGATGCCGGCGGCAACTGCGTCAATGTGATCGGCTTCGAGCCCATGACGAATCTGCACGCGGTTTGGGACATTACACTGGTGAACAAACTGATGGCGCAGGATGGCGCCGACATGGTTGCGGCCATGGAAACCCGTTTCCGCGGCGAGATGCGGCACTGGCAGGATTACGGGAGCATCGACCAAATCGCCGCGGAATCTTTCCAGCTCGCCAAATCGGAGGTTTATGGCAAGGCGCAGCCGCGCCTCCCGGTGATCGACAGGTTCATCGAAGTGCAACCGCGCAACTGCGCGACCGAAGCTCCGGAGAGCCTGCGCGACGTAAAGGTGGACGGGCCGCGGTCTTACGGCGCTGGATCGGTCGACGTGGTTCGGATCCAGTTGTACAAAGCCGGAGTCCGTCTGGCCGCGATGCTCAACGCGATTTACTCAGATTAGCAGGTGACCCCAATCATGTCACATCCGCGCTGCGATCCGCTTCTTCGGCACACCCTTCGTATGGCAATCCACGCACTTCGCGGAGTGGATATTATGCGCGCTCTTGGCCGACAGAAACGTGGTGTCCATCTTCTCCACATCCAGCCCGCAGTTGGAAAGCCGCGGATGGCAATTCGCGCATGAGGCGCGCGTCTGCTGCCCATGCTTCTGATGGCATGCTAGACAACCGATGCCTTCGTGGATGCCGACGCCCGTGCGGTCGTCGCCCGAGCCTGCCTGCCGCGTCGAGAGCGGCGCGTGGCATTGGTAGCATAGCCCCTGGCGCTGGTCCGGGCTCATGCGCACGGGTCGTGCGCCGTCCAGGATCGCCGGGAGCGCCAGGTTGGCGGTGGCCACGTGCTCCATCTCGCGGCGGTCGAATAGCGCGAGCGACGGCTGGTAGATCTGCTCGCGCGCCGGCGACCGTTGCGCCCGCTCCGGTTGTTTGCCCAGCGGCTCGCCGTGCCGATGCATCTGGTGGCACGCCAGACAGGGAATCGCGGCCAGATTCGTCCATCGCGCGTCCGTTATCTTCCACGGCCCTTGTGTGTCGATAGGCGTGACCAGGTCGCGTATGCCGCCTTCGTACTGCATGCCGTGGCAGCGCAGGCAATCGTCCATCAGCAGACGCCGGCGATTCTGCTTTTGATCCAGGAAAAACTTGGCAAACGTGGCGCCGTGCGGACCCGCCTGCCAGTCCGCAAATTCCTGGCGATGGCAGCCCTGGCATCGCGGCACCATGGCGTTGACGTCGAGACCCTTGATGCGGATCTGCTCCGGCACGTCGCCGCTTACGTGTTTGACCAGCCGGCGGAAATTGCCCAGATGAAACTCGATGCCGCCGGTGAGCGAATCGCCGTGGCAGGCCGAGCAGGGCACCCCGCGATGCGTAGATTCGCGCCAGGTGTTCCAGTTCGCGCGGATCTCGTGACACCGGGCGCAGCCCTCGCCTGCCGTCGATTTGTAATAAACGCTGGAGGCCGGCAGCATCAGCAGCAGGCAGGGCAAAGCGGCCGCGGTCCACCACAGGCGCTTGCGCATCACCGGTAATGGGTGCCTTTCCACCCTTTGACCAGGTGGTCCGACGCGCGATAGGCATTCGCCATAATGGTGAGCGCCGGGTTGAAGCCGCCGTTGGTCACGTGTACGCTGCCGTCGATCACGAACAGGTTGTCGATCTCATGCACCTGGCAATACCGGTTTACCACCGATGTTTTAGGATCGTCACCCATGCGGCAGGTGCCAGCCTGATGCTGCCCGCCGGTGAATCCCGGCCCCGCCAGTTTCTTCCAGGTGCGCACCGCGCCGGCCTCCTGCAGCCACTCTTCGGCTTTGGCCGCGGCAAAGGCCCCGATCTCGATGGTGTGCGGATGCTTGTCTCCCGAAAGCCGCGCCACAGGAATGCCCCAATAGTCCGGCACGTTCGGGTCGACTTCCACGCGCGCGCTGAACATGGGCATCTCCTGCGTAGGGCCCTGCACGGCGATGGCGCGCCGATAGAAGCTGCGCATGAAATCCTTGTGCGCCTGGCCCCACTTCGGCACGTCCGGCGGCAGCATCCCTACGAACTGGTACGGCAGCCGGATGAACTCGTTGGCCAGCATGGCCCCGCCGGCCAGCCCCGCGTTCCCGTGATTGAAATCGCACACCGCGATGGAAGCCCCCGGCCCTAGGTCGTCGTAGATATCGGCCGGCATGATGCCAAATGCGCCTGTGTAGCTATGGCCCTGGAAATTGCGGCCAACCCAGTCATAGCGGTTGCCCAGGCCATTCGGGAACAGCGCGCTTTTGGAATTGAGCAGCAGCCGCGCCGATTCAACCGCCGCGCTCGAAACCACCACCAGATCGGCATCCTGTTGGCGCAGGCGGTCGTGCGCGTCGAAATATTCGACGCCTTTCGCCCGGCCGCGCGCGTCGGTCAGGATCTGGCGGGCCATGCACTCGGTGCGTAGTTCGCAGTTGCCGGTGGCCAGCGCCTTGGGGATCACGGTATTCTGTGTGCCGCCCTTGGCGTTCACTTCGCAGGCGAAGCCCACGCACCAGCGGCAGCGCATGCATGGCCCACGTCCGTTGTACGGCACGGTATTGCGCAGCATCGGGATATGGAAAGGATGCAGGCCCAGCCGCTTGGCAGCTGGAAACAGAATCTCAAACTCCCGGTTGGGCGCGAGCGGCGGCATAGGCAGCGGCCTGCGGCGCGGCGCGCAAAACGGGTTCCCCGAATCGTCGCCCGAGACGCCGATCTCCCATTCGGCCTTCTCATAATAAGGCTCCAGATCACTGTATGAGATGGGCCAATCTTCGAGCGTGCTGCCGGCCACCTGCCCGTAGGTGGAGCGCATCCGGAAATCCCGCTCCATGTAGCGCCAGGCCATGGCGCCGTAGCTCTGCGTGCCGCCGCCCACGCAAGCCGCATTGTTGCTATAACCGGAACCACTCGCCCGCACCACGTGGGCGCGGCCCTGCAGGTCGACGGCTACGCGCGGATTGCGCTCGTCGTCCGGCCCGAAGGCGTTGCCGAGCACGGAGGTGCGTTGATTGCGCAGATCGTCTTTGCGGCAGTCGAAGGCCGAATACCATTTGCCGCGTTCCAGCAGGACTACGCTCAGCCCCGCTTCCGCCAGTTCCTTGGCGACGATACCGCCGGCAGCGCCCGCGCCCAGCACCACCGCGTTGACGCGGTTCATGCCCGTCCCCGCAGGGGCGGAGAGGCCACGCCGAGCATCTTCCAACTGGCACGCTCCCGATTGCCGCCATGCCGCGGATCGCCATAAAAGCCCTGCATGGCGTGCGCCACCAGCAGATCGAAGAACGGCTTCGTTCCGGGGTCGCGCTCGATTCGGCGCAGCAGCTCGAGTTGCGGCGCGGCGGACAGGTCCGCGAAGGCGCGCCCGCCAAACTCCACGCTCTCGCGATCCACGGCCGCGATCCCTTGGCGGTAGGTTGCTTGTAGGGGCTTATAGAACAGGGTAAGCTGTCGATCAATAAAGACCACCACGCCTGCCCGCACCGCCCCGGGGTCCTGGTCCTCGGGAACGATGTGCGCACAGACGGCTTGGATCGTGCGCGCTTCTTCTACGCTGAAGAATCGCCACGGGCTGGTCGAGCGCCCGCAACCCACCGCAGTCCCGGCCAGCCCCGCGGCAATAAACCTCCGGCGATCCATCCTATAGATAGCGTAGTAGGATTCACTGTTATTTGCAATGAATAGAACCTGAAACTCCTAAAGTAGCCTGCGGCCCGGCTGCCAGCGTCCTGGAGCGCCCCGGCCGCCTGGGCGTACAATCGAAAGCATGTACACGCTTCGTTGCTTGCTGGCCGCGGCCGCCGCTACGGCCATAGGCGCGGCCGCCCTCAGGGCCGCCGATGCACCCTCCGCATCCGGCGTCGATCTCAAAGCCATGGATACTACGGTCAACCCGTGCCAGAACTTCTATCAGTACGCCTGCGGCGCGTGGCGGAAGAATAATCCGATTCCGGCCGACCAGTCCCGATGGGCGCGCTTCAATGAATTGGCCGACCGCAATCTGGCCATCGAGCGCGGCATCCTGGAAAAAGCGGGGGACTCGCAGATCGGCGATTTCTACGCCGCGTGCATGGACGAACCGGCCATCGAGCGCAAGGGGATTCAGCCTATCGAGCCGCTGCTGAAGCAGATCGACGCGCTCGCTTCCAAGCGGGAACTGGCGGGCGAGATGGTCCGCCTGCACCTGGCCGGAGTGCGCGCTCTTTTCAATTTCTACGTGCGCCCCGACGATAAGAAATCGGACCAGGAGATGGCACATGTGGATCAGGGCGGCCTGGGCCTTCCGGACCGCGACTACTACCTGAAGACCGACGCGCGCTCAGCGGAACTGCGCAAACAATACGAAGAACATATTCACACCATGTTCACGCTGCTGGCGAAGGCGCAAGGCGCCGGGGGCGGCGATCCCGAGGCTGAAACCCGCGCCGTGATGCAGTTCGAATCGGCGCTGGCCAAAGCGTCCATGGATCGCGTGGCGCGGCGGGATCCCGCGAACACCTATCACAAGATGACGGTGGGCGAACTGGCGCTGCTGACACCCGATTTCGAATGGAAGCAATACCTGTCCACCATCGGCATCCCGCCGGTGGAATCACTGGACGTGGTGGCGCCCGATTTTGTGAAGGCGCTGGATGCGGCGATCGGTACCACCAGCCTGGCGGACTTAAAAACATATCTGCGGTGGCATGTTCTCACCACGCATGCCGATACGCTGCCGCGCGCGTTCGACGACGAGGACTTCCGCTTCAACGAGCACATTCTCCGCGGTACCCAGGAGATGCCACCGCGCTGGAAGCGCTGTGTGCGCTCCACCGACCGCGCGCTGGGAGAGGCGCTGGGCCAGGAATTCGTGAAAGCGGCGTTCAATGGCGCGAGTAAGGAGAAAGCGCTCGAAATGGTAGGCCAGATCGAGATGGAAATGCGCAAAGACATCGATAATGCCACCTGGATGACGCCGGCCACCAAGGAGCAGGCTTTCGCCAAGTTGCGCGCGGTGGCCAACAAGATCGGCTATCCGGAAAAATGGCGCGATTATAGCAGCATCAAGGTCGCGCGAGAGGATTACTTCGGCGACGTGCTGCGGGCGCAGGAATTCGAACTGCGGCGCAACTTCGCCAAGATCGGCAAACCGGTGGACAAGTCGGAATGGGGCATGACGCCTCCCACGGTGAACGCCTACTATAACCCGAATATGAACAACATCAACTTTCCCGCAGGCATTCTGCAGCCGCCTTTCTACAACCCGCAAGCCAGCGATGCGGTGAATTACGGCGGCATCGGCGCCGTGATTGGGCACGAGCTCACGCATGGGTTCGACGATCAGGGACGCAAGTACGACGGCGCGGGCAACGTGCGCGACTGGTGGACGGCGGAGGATGCCAAAGCCTTCGAGGCGCGCGCCGATTGCGTGGTGAAGGAGTACAACGGCTTCAGCCCGGCGCCGGACGCGCATGTGAACGGGAAGCTGACGCTGGGCGAAAACGCCGCGGATAACGGCGGTATCCATCTGGCCTACATGGCGCTGATGGATAGCCTGGCGAACCACATGGCCGGGAAAGTGGACGGCTTCACGCCGCAACAGCAGTTCTTCCTGGGTTTCGGGCAAATCTGGTGCGAGAATACGACGGAGCAGGCGGCCCGCATGCAGGCGGCTACCAATCCGCATTCGCCGGGCGAGTTTCGCGCCAACGGAGTGTTGCAGAACATGCCGGAGTTCCAGGAGGCGTTCTCATGCAAGGTGGGCGACCCCATGGTGTCGGCCGACCCCTGCCGCGTCTGGTAGAGATGTGGCGCCCTCGCCGGTCGGGACGCGCACGCGCCGAACCGAGACCCGGCGATTTAAGCGCTCCGCGCGGTTACTTCGCCTGGATCTCTTCGATATACTTCACCAGATTGTAGACGCGGATGGTGCCTACATCCTCGTTCGCACTCATGTGCCGGAAAAGCGTGCCCCACACCGGCATGTCCTGGGACCCATGCGCGACCGGCCCGCCGGCTTCGCCATTAATGATATGGTTCACTCGGAGTTCGGGGAATTTGCCGCCGTTTTTGTTGGAGATTTGCGTCAGATCCGACGGGGGAACTTTGAGTGCGCTGGCGGCCGGTCCATCGCCTTTGCCGGCGGTCCCGTGGCAAACGGCGCAATACTCCCGGTACAGATCCTTGCCCGCAATGGAGTTGGTGTGGTGTACCGGCACCTTCTTCATGGTAGTCGGCTCCTGCTGCGCCTGGGCCGCGCCGATGCCTATCAGCAGCGAGGCTGAAATAAGACTTACGGATGTGATTAGGTATTTCATGTCTACATGATATGTCAAATATCGCCCCAACGGAAGGGTACAATACGCTATCGCGTGAAGCGCGTAGCCTTTCTGGCCGCGTGCCGCTCCAGCGCCAGTTCGATCAACCGGTCCACCAGCCCGGAAAAAGAAAGCCCGCTCTGCTCCCACATCTTGGGATACATGCTGATGGAGGTAAAGCCCGGTATCGTGTTGATCTCGTTCAGGTAGAGTTTTCCGGTGGCGGACTCCAGCAGGAAATCGACGCGTGCCATGCCTTCGCACCCGACCGCGCGATAGCACTCCACAGCCAGACGCCGGAGTTCAGCGGTCTCGGCCGCGCCCAACTCCGCAGGCAGGCGGAACTGGGCCTGGTCGAGCAGGTACTTATCCTCGTAATCGTAGAATTCCTTGGAAGGCAGGATTTCGCACGGCAGGGAGGCCACAGGATCGTCGTTTCCCAGCACCGCGCATTCCAGTTCACGCCCTTCGATCGAGCGCTCCACGATGATCTTGCGGTCGAACTCGGCGGCCAGCCGCATGGCCGGCTCCAGTTCGGCGTAATTGTGGACCTTCGAAATCCCCACCGAAGAGCCCAGGTTGGCCGGCTTCACGAAAACCGGAAAAGGAAAGCCCTTCGCAATCGGCTCCGGGTCCAGCGCATGTCTCGCCTGGACGACGTATTCGACGACAGGCAGGCCGCGCTCGATGCAAATGCGCTTCATCATCTCCTTATCCATGGAGACCGCAGAAGCCAGCACGCCCGCGCCCACGTACGGAAGATCCGCCAATTCAAGCAAACCTTGTACCGTGCCGTCCTCGCCGAAGGTGCCGTGTAAAACGGGAAACACTACGTCTATCTCCGGATGCGCGCCCGGCTCCGGCAGAATCGGCTCAGGCGCCCACTTGCCCGCTTGATCGATGAAGTAATCCATCACGTCATAGCGCTCCCGATCCAGTGCCGCCATGATGGCCTTCCCCGAACGGATGGAAACCTCGTGCTCGCCGCTGCGTCCGCCGTAAATTACGGCGACTGTGGTTTTCATAGAATTTTCTTGCCCATGGCCGACATGATCATTTCGACTGCCAAATCCGCCGTACGGTTGATTTCGTCGATCACCGGGTTCACCTCAACCACTTCCATGGAAAGCATGCGTCCGCTATCGCAGATCAATTCCATGGCCAGATGCGCCTCGCGGTAGGTGGCGCCGCCGCGGACCGGAGTGCCTACGCCGGGCGCAAACTGCGGGTCCACCCAATCCATATCGAGCGAGAGGTGGAATCCGGCGGTGCCGTCGCTAGCGATGCGGAAGGCTTCGTCCATGACCGAGCGCAGACCGCGCTCGTCGATGTCGCGCATGGTGAAGGCGCGCACGCCGGTTTGGCGCACATGGGACTTTTCGAGCGCATCCACGTCGCGCAAGCCCACCAACGCGGTTTTGCGCGGATCGACCTTGGGCGCATATCCAAGCAGGTTGCTGAGCTCGGGAGGCCCCAGGCCCACGCAGCACGCCAGTGGCATACCATGCACGTTGCCGCTGGGCGAGGTATCGGGCGTGTTCATGTCGGCGTGGGCGTCGATCCAGATAAGTCCGATCTCCTGCTTCTTTCGGCGAAAATGGCGGGAAACGCCGGCTACGGTGCCTATGGCCACGGAATGGTCGCCGCCCAGCACCAGGGGCACCTGTTTATTGGTGAGGGCGCGATCCACCATGAGCGCCAGTCGCTTGCAGGCGACCGCGATCTGGGGCAGGTACTTGGCGCGGTCGGGACCCTCGGGCAGACTTTCCGGCTGATCCACCGGTACATTGCCGAGATCGTCGGCGCGATAGCCCAGCGCCGCCAGCCGCTTATTCAGATTGGCCACGCGGATGGCGGACGGACCCATGTCCACACCGCGGCGATCCTGGCCGAGGTCGAGGGGCGCCCCGATGATGGCGATGTGCGAATGCTGCATGACGTTGTTGTATGAAAGCGAGACGCCATGGACGAGTTTATCGCACGGTGGGGGCTGGGAGGGCTGGGCCTCAGCCGGCCACGGGAGCGCGTTCCAGCCGACGTTCGGTAGCGCCCTTACGGTATTAGCGGAAAGGGGCGAAACGGCGATGGCCCTAGTCTGGGCGGTTCTGCGGCCGGCGCCCGCTTGGGGTCCCTAATCACTGTGAGTTGGAACCAGCTTGTGGAGTGGCTGAAACGGCTCGAAACCCTACGCGAATGCGTTCAGGCAGGCGCGGGAACATGGCCTAACCCCTTGAATTGGTGATCCGTTCTATATCCCAACGTTGTATGGAACCATATTGACTGGAACGTAGGGGCACACTATGCAGTTCTCCATTGCCTTCCCGGACGGCCAGACACTTTCCGACATGCCCACTTGCCGGGAGCTTATCGGAAACTCCGCCACTTCACATTGCATATGCCAGCGGCTACACCGAGCGCACAATCGTGGACCCGCAAACTGCTCCGGCCTGCTCCTTGTCAGCCAGGCATCGGACGAGCGTTTCCGGCTGGATTCAGCGATCTTCTCCCAGTGTTTTTCGAGATCGACGAGTGCGGATTGAAGGGACTATCCACCGATAACCGAAGGACCAGCGCAAAGCGCCCCAACTTCCAAAAGCGCCGTCATCCGCCCATGGGCAGGTGCTACCCCCTCTATAATGGCTCGGGGGATCGTATGCACATTGATGAAAACAAGATCTGTGTTCTCCGCCATTTCGAGGAGCTATGGAACAACGGCCAAGTCGATGGGTCGAAGATTTCTTCGCTGAGGGCTTCATGAACTTTGGCCGGCAGTATCAGGATGCTCGACCAATCGTGAAACACATTGTTCA
>Ga0302324_100006073_pt1 | contig 26189 bp, 31 predicted proteins | sample Palsa_T0_1_FD_201949 | JGI IMG/M metagenome (GOLD analysis project Ga0302324, IMG submission 201949) | Peat permafrost microbial communities from Stordalen Mire near Abisko, Sweden - Palsa_T0_1 | ecosystem: Environmental > Terrestrial > Soil > Palsa > Peat permafrost | place: Sweden: Abisko... | reverse complement strand
GGGGCATGGAGATATGGAAAACGCTCCGCGTTTCCCACATCTCCACACCCCCGACGGCGACTACGGACAATTGTCCAACGAGGCGTTACACTAACATTCCACTTGGTACAAAAGATCGGTCAGGTCATGGCCTACAAGCCGCACCAGGACAATCTGGCAGTTCTGCGTCACTAGACAAGATTGTTTCTCGTGGGTTTTCGCTTGAACGCCTGCCCGGCACTGCCGATGAAGTTCGCGGCATCGCCAGTCTCTTCACAGAGACTCCGTCTAAAACAGAAACCCGCACAGGGATGGAAGCCACCAAGCAAGAACTTTTCCTTACAGACTTGGTCCGGTACAGATTCATACACTTCGCAACGCACGGGATTCTTCCAGTTGAATCCGGAATAAAAGAGCCTGCACTGGTTCTTTCCTACGATGGTAAGGGTAGAGATGACATGTTGTTGACGCTTTCGGAGATTCTTGAATTCAAACTTAGTGCAGATATGGTAGCCCTTTCAGCGTGCAACACTGGATCTGGGAAAGTAACACGAGCGGAAGGTGTCGCCAGCTTGGGGAGGGCGTTCCTAGCTGCTGGCGCGTCAAGCGTCACGGTTAGCCTGTGGCAGGTAGCCGACAACTCAACTGCGGAATTGATGAAGGAGTTCTACAAGAATCTCGTGAGCGGGAAGTCGAAGTCTGCTGCGTTGGCTGCAGCACGCGCGACACTCGTCTCAAGGGGCTACGACAACCCCTTCTTTTGGGCTCCATTCGTATTAACGGGGGAGTGAGGCGGGCATTTGAGTTTGAGAAATACCACTCAGAAAACCGTTCGACGCGGTTGCGACGAGGTGCCTGCCGTCCGGAAGATCGGCTGACCAAGAGCGGAAGTTCCCATCCATGTCAGGTTGCCAAGCGCTCAAGATAGTGCCGTCGCTGAATCTTGCGACTACTCCGAGGGTAGTTCCGTCGCGTCGCCGAACCTCGTATAGGACTGCGTCGGAATAGACAGCCTTGGAAATCGGCAGAGAATCAGATAGTTTGCCTGACAGAAGTTGTTGCGGAGGTGACGAGGACACCGAACGTTGTGCACCACGCGGGTTCATTTGCATTCCGGTGAAAAGAAAGTGCTTTATCACATCTGCTGCGATAGCGTAGTTGAGGTTTTGACCTTCCTCGCTCATCGCCACCAAGCCAAGAATCTGTCCGGCGTCGTCTACAACCGGCCCACCCGAGTTTCCAGGATTTATTGCGGTCTGAAGTTGGAGAACTTTGGCCGCATGGTTTGAACCATCCTTATAACTCCAGGTGTAGCCATCCCGAATCTGGCTGACTACGCCAGTGCTGTATGACCACAAATTCCCGTGTGGGTGCCCGATGATGTGAATGTCTTCCGCGATCTGCACCTGGCTAATTTCGCCCATTTGGAGGGCATGGAGGATCTTTGGAGGATCAATCATTTTCAACAGTGCAAGATCCACGGTCGAATCTTGATAAATGACCTTTGCACCAAATACTTCGGCTTGTGCCAAGTCGGAATTACCGCTCGGCTTGAGAAAAAGGAGTGCTTCAGGATATCCGTTTATCACATGCCAATTGGTGAGCACGTAACCGCGGGCGTCCACAATGGCACCCGTTCCAAGACCCTCTAGATCAAACTTGTTGTCCTTGTTTATGCTGCCCACCACAACCACCACAACTGAGGGCGAAACGCTCCTAAAAATTGCCTCGCCTTGTGCTCCCCTGGTCAGCACAGGATCTCGATACCGAGCGACTGCTTTCGCCTCCGCCCCATAGGCAAGGAAGAGCTTTTCTGCACCTGACACCTCCGTGTATGGCGGTGGTCCACTGGCGGGCGCTTTGTCAGTGGTGAAAGTCAGCTTTTCAAGTTCGCCAATCGAGGGGAGTTGTGAATCTGAGCTTGAAGCGGTAATCAGACCCACGAAACAGCAGCCGGCACAGGATAGAACGCAGATACGCTTCGAAATCATGTCGCCTCCAGGCAGGGACGGTCATCAGCGCAGTTTCCCCATAAGTCTCCGATATTAGAACGAGTTTGCGCTGCAAGTTGCAAACCTTTTTTCTTGTTTGGTTTCTTGGCAAATATACAGGAGGCCTTGATAAGCAAGGGAAAATAGATTCCCGAAACTAGGTCAACATCCCGCCCCGTTCGGCCTTACGCATCTTGCTCAACACCCACCGGTTTCGCCAGTACACCCCTTTGCCTCGGATGCGGTCGGCGTCGCCCCGCGCGGATCGCAACGGCATAGGTAACAGAGAGCCCCCAGTCCCGTCCGACTAACAGAAGAGACGATCCTGAATCTGCGCGGGTTCCACAGGTGTCGAGCACTCTGCGTCGTCATTGGCGACATGGTTCACCCGAGTGCTCACGGGATAGCACCGCATCACCCGAGGGTCGTACGGCTTCAGCATTTCCGACACCGCTTCGACATTCGTCATTCCCGGATCGAGCCAAAGATCGTAACAGTCTGGATCAAGGATCACCGGCATTCGGTCGTGGACTGATGAAGTCACCGCGTTCGGCGTCGTTGTCAGTATCGAGCACGACTTGATCCACTGCCCGCTCGGGTCTTTCCAGCGATCCCACAATCCTGCGAACGCAAACAACTCGCCGTCGTTGACTTCAAAGCAGTACGGCTGCTTCGCTTTGCCCGTTCGCATCCACTCATAAAACCCATCCGCTGGGACAAGACATCTGCGGTTGGTCAGCGGGTCACGGAACGCGGGCTTCGTCGCCGCCGTCTCCGATCTGGCGTTAATCATCATGGCTGCACCAGACATGTCCTTGGCCCACGATGGGATGAGTCCCCAACGCATCAACGACAACTCCCGGCGGGGCTCCTTCGGATTCTGGCGAATGACAGGAACAGGCTGAGTTGGTGCGATATTGTACCGGGGAGTCCACTCAGCCTCGTCAGACGCCGTATCGAAGTACTCCTCGACAAGCTGCTTTCTCCGCGACAATCTGTAGCGTCCGCACATCGAAAGATTATAGATCGGCGTGCCATCGTGGTTGTCCGAAAGTAATCCTTGACATTGGAACGCATTCAAGGGTTGATACTCGTCATGGTGCAACGATCCGATACGACTCTTCACTCCGGCGAACTGGCGAAAGCGACGGGGGTGAGTGCGGACACGATTCGGCATTACGAAAAGATCGGTGTCTTGCCAAAGGCATTGCGGAGTGCGGCGGGTTACAGGGTGTATCCCGAGAGTGCGGTCGAGCGGGTTCACGTCGTCCAACGGGCACTTCGGATCGGCTTCACGCTGTCGGAACTTGCTGAAGTCTTGAAAGCCCGTGACGCTGGTGGTGCTCCGTGCCAGCGGGTCTTTGAACTCGCACTACAGAAACTCGCTGGGATCAAAACAGATATTGCTGCTTTGAAGCAGACCGAACGCTACTTGAAGAAGGTGCTGGCAGATTGGAAGAGTCGAGTTCGACGGGCGGGCAAAGGGCAGAAGGCTCATCTCCTCCATTCGTTGACTGACGCAGTGAAGAACGTTTCCGGTCCCACAAAGTTTCGGAGGAAAAGCCGATGAAGACGCTAATGATATTTGCTCTGTTCTGTGGCCTGCAATTAGCAGCACAAGACATGAAGTCCTGTCCGATGCACAAAGAGAAGTCTGAGCACCAGGCCAGCGTTGAAAAACATGGTGACATGGCGATGGGATTCCCGCACGACAAGACAACCCATCACTTCCGGCTCTTGCCTGATGGCGGGGCCATTGAAGTCACAGTCAACGATGCCAAGGACACTGAGAATCTGGGAATGATTCGGATGCACCTGAAGCACATCGCAGCGATGTTCTCGAATGGCGACTTCTCCACTCCGATGTTCGTCCATAGTGCGGTTCCGCCGGGAGCGACCGAGATGAAGGATAGGAAGGCGGACATTGCTTACACCTTTGAGGAGTTACCGACTGGTGGAAGAGTCCGCATAACGACCGCGAATCACGATGCTCTGAACGCTGTTCACGACTTCTTGAATTTTCAGATCACTGACCATCAGACCGGAGATACGACTCAGCCTTGATAAGATGACGTGTGGCCGTCGGCAAACTGCTCATCCTCGTCGCCGTTTTCTTTCTGACCAGCGTCATCAGTGTTGTTACTGGCAGTACGTCTCTCATCACTGTCCCGGTGATGATTTCGGTCGGTGTTGAGCCGCACGTCGCCGTTGCGACGAACATGATGGCACTCGTCTTCATGAGTGCGGGCGGTTCGTTGCCATTCGCACGAAAGGGCGTGATTGAACGTCGCGTTCTGCCCGTCAGCATCGGGTTGACTGTGGTCGGTTCAGCGATAGGTGCCTTGCTCTTGCTCCGCATTCCGACCGGAGCACTCCAACTGACGATTGCGGTCGCTATGATTGCGGTCGCAGTATTCTCGCTGGTTAAAAGGGATAGCGGTACGAGTGAACATACCGTGTCGAACGGCAGACAAACGGTCGGCTACATCGCAACCTTCATTCTTGCTGTTTACGGCGGGTTCTTCAGTGGCGGTTATGTCACCATGCTGACCGCTGCCTTCGTCCTGCTCTTTGGGTTGACGTTCCTTCAAGCCGTGGCGACTACCAAGGTCATCAACGTGTTCTCGTCGCTCGTCGCAACAGCGATCTTCGCATGGCATGGTGTCGTCGATTACAAGCTCGGGGCCATTCTCGGCGTCACCATGTTCCTCGGTGCTCTCGTCGGCGGACACGTCGCAATGCGGCTTTCCGCAGTCTGGCTTCGACGCATCTTTCTTGTCGCGGTCATCGCCCTGGCAGCAAAGATGTTGTTCACTAGCCTGCGATAGCTGACTCCAAGAGAAGACCCTCTTGACATCCATTCCCTAATTCTGCAATTATCGAACTATGCCGACCGCACGACGAGGCTCTGACAAGGTAGTGAAGTATGCGGATATGTTCTCAGCAATGGGCACGGAGGCACGTCTCCGCATTATGCAATTGCTTCTGGCAGCACACCCCGACGGTCTGGTCGTCGGAGAGATTCAGGAAGAGTTGGACATCCCGAACTCCACTCTGTCACACCATCTCGACAAGTTGAAGTCCGAAGACCTCGTGAACGTCTCACGGGAGAGTACCTTCCTACGTTACACAGCAAACACCGAGGCACTTCAGGAAGTTCTTCAGTTCTTGTACGCCGAATGCTGCACGCGGAACAAAGCACTCAAGCCGGAATCAATCATTCAATGCTGTAAGTGAGGAATCATGAATCAAGACATCAAGGAAGTAGTGAAAGAGAAGTACGGGCAAGCCGCACTTCGCGTCACGTCAGGCGGCAGTTCTTGCTGCGGTGCAGGTGCAGCAACCGACTGCTGCGACCCGATCACGTCGAACCTCTACGACAAGAACCAAGCAGGCCAGATTCCTGAAGAGGCGTTGCTGGCATCACTCGGCTGTGGGAATCCTACAGCCCTCGCAAAATTAAACCCCGGCGAAATCGTGCTAGACCTCGGCTCCGGCGGTGGGATTGATGTCCTACTGTCTGCGAAACGTGTCGGGCCGAGTGGCAAGGCGTACGGGCTGGACATGACTGACGAGATGCTGGCACTTGCCAACGAGAACAAGCGGAAGGCCGGAGTTGAGAATGTCGAGTTTCTGAAGGGCGAGATTGAGCACATCCCGCTCCCCGACAATTCCGTTGATGTCGTCATCTCGAATTGCGTCATCAACCTCTCCGCGGATAAGGACGCCGTCCTTCGTGAAGCGTTCAGAGTGCTGAAGCCGGGAGGACGCTTCGCGGTCTCCGATGTCGTCACTCGTGGCGAGATGTTGCCTGAGATTCGCAAGAACGTTCTGCTTTGGGTCGGCTGTATCGCCGGAGCGTTGGAAGAGAACGACTATCGGAGCAAGTTGGCGTCGGCTGGCTTCGAGCAAATTGACCTTGAACCGACGCGAGTCTACCGGATCGAAGATGCTCGTGAGTTCTTCACGGGCCAGAACATCGACGTAGATGCCATCGCCCCACAGGTTGATGGGAAGTTCATGAGTGCATTCGTTCGTGCCGTCAAACCGAGGTGACTGACATGACGAACAACCACTACAACGTTCTGTTCCTTTGCACTGGCAACTCCGCACGCTCAATCATGGCGGAAGGCATCATGAACTCTAAGGGCAAACCTCGGTTCACTGCTTACAGTGCTGGGAGCCATCCTTCAGGAACGGTAAGACCAGAAGCATTGAGGCAACTTGAAGCGGCCCACATCTCGACAGAGGGATTCAGAAGCAAGTCGTGGGAAGAGTTTTCCACGCCGGATGCACCGAAGCTCGACTTCGTCTTCACCGTCTGCGACAGTGCCGCAAAGGAAGTCTGCCCGATATGGCCGGGACAACCAATGACAGCCCATTGGGGAGTTCCCGACCCGGCAGCGGTCACGGGGACTGAGGAACAGATTCAGAAGGCGTTCCGAGAGGCATTCTTTCTGCTTCACCGTCGTATCACACTGTTCCTGAATTTGCCTCTGGCGTCAATCGACAATCTAGCTCTGAAAAAGGAACTCGACGACATCGGACGGCGATGAAATTCACACTCGGTGCTCGATTGACAGCGGAGTTCATAGGGACAGCTTTCCTCGTCGCCGCTGTCGTTGGCTCGGGCGTCATGGGCGAGAAACTGGCAGGCGGAAACGTCGCCATCGCACTACTCGCAAACACGATTGCAACAGGAGCAGCACTCGTGGCTCTCATCTTGGCGTTCGGAGCAATCTCAGGGGCACACTTCAATCCGGTCGTTACTTTGGCTGATGCCATTGAGGGCGGTATGTCTTGGAGCGACGCTGGTGCATACGTCGTCGTGCAGATCGTTGGCGGAATCGTCGGGGCTGCTGTTGCTCACTTGATGTTCGGGCTTAATGTGATTTCGATGTCCCTACACGCCCGTCCGGGTTGGTCACTCGCATTGAGCGAGTTTGTTGCAACGTTTGGCCTGCTCATCGTCATCTTCGGATGCTCACGACAGCGGGCGTCCGCTGTACCATACGCTGTCGGCTGTTACATCGCGGCTGCGTACTGGTTCACTGCATCGACATCGTTCGCCAACCCAGCGGTGACAATCGCACGTTCACTGTCGAACACCTTCTCAGGGATTCGACCCGTCGATGTGCCGCTGTTCATCGCTGCCCAGATCGTCGGCGGATTGGCGGCGACGTTTGTCTTCCGGCGGCTCAAGCCCTCCCCGGTTGTATCCCAAGCTGTATCCTACCAGCCCGAAATTTCGGCACAATGAGGCAAGGTTGGCAGACTGAGGCACACATAAAGTGCTGAAAACGCTGGCTTGCAGACTGAGAAGCGGTTTGTCGATTGCTTTGGCCGATCATGGGTGGCGCAGGACTCAGGGTGCAATGTTAGGGATGTGACGAGGCAGAGTCAACGAGGACGGCACACCGATAGACGCAGGAAGAGGCAAATCCCATGATTTTAGGCTTCCCAAGCCCTTGCGAACCCACCGTCTCAAAAGGGTGCAATCCGCAGCTTCATTTTATGCGGCCTTTCGCCCCATGTTTCGCCTCGCGGGAAGATGGTCAGTCAGTATAGGTTCTGAGACCCATGACTACCAACGACCAAAGCAGACGCACCGACCAGATCGGCAAGATTTTCGTCACCCTCAGTCAGGACATGCGGCAGTGTTTGATCTGTGACAGCGTGTTCACGAAGCAAGGCGCTGCCGAACACGCTGACGTTTATTGCCGCCCAGTCGGCGATGACCGCTCAGACAATTTCAGTTGAGAAGTCGAAAGCTCCATGTACTCGTTCGCACAGTAGGGTGATCTACTCCGGCGCGCCGATAAACCCGAGAATCATCTCTGTGATAGGTGCGCGAGTCCGAGGGCCGCGCACTAGTAGACCGATGCAACGGTCAAGCCCATTTTCTTCCCGACCGCTGGATGTTTTTTGAGCAGCCGCCAGAAATTACGGCGGGCCCTTGAGGGTGGGCATGTCGGATCAATAATTGGAAATTTGGAGATTAGTGACCAGCGTCTCAATTTTCTGCTAACGAGAATTTCTACAATTTCCGGCCTAGCCCGCATGTTTTGAACTCCTTTGGGATGCCGCTCACAGAAACGATGAGTATCACTTTTCCCATTGTTGCTGGGAATTCTCGTCGTCCTCGGAACCAGACTGGATTCCGGCGAAGATGTGATTTGGGCTCCTCAATAGGGGTTCTGAAAGTTCGGCAAATAGGTTTGAAAGTATTTTGGGATTTCTTCAAACGGAAGGATTTACGCATCGTCGGCGGTGCGGGGCTCAGCCCCATGAGCACTGACTTAAGGATTACTTCCGCTTTGCCCGTCAACCAGACACAATCGAGGCGCGGTACAAGACGTACTCGTTATTTTCTGAGCTGGGAGGCGAAGTTAGTGACGACGGTTAGCGGTTGGCTGACCTGCTGCGAAACCCGTTCCATCAGTAGTGTCTTGCCGTCTGGCGAGACGCTGTAGAAGGGCAGGGTTAGAATCGTCCACTGGCTGACCAGGGTTTGGCTGGCTCCAAATTCGAGCTTGTTACCCAGATCCTTGACCGCAACTGCGGAGATGGATTGCGTGCCATCAAAGTAGTAGAGCTCTTTGCCGTCTTTGCTCCACTGCGGCACCTGCCCGCCATTGGGCGAGACCTGCCACTTTCCCTGGCCGCCTCCGTAAGCGACCACGTAGACTTCCGTCTGCCCGGAGAACAAGGTATAAGCGAGCCACCGGCCGTTTGGGGACAGTGTTCCGTTGACTGCATGCTCTACTACCAGATGAGGTTTTCGCTCTCCGTCCAACGGCAGAGCCCAAGTAATTTGATTCCCGGTGAGAAAGCCAGTCGAATAGATCAGAGTTTTGCCATCGCGTGACCAGTCACTGGGCATCAGGCCCTTGCCATCCGGAACCGACATGAGCATCTCTTCGGCCCCGCTGCCATCGGCGGGCTTGCGGTAGATGCCAGCAACGCCCGACCGCAAGGAGGCATATGCCACCCACTTGCCATCAGGCGACCAGACCGGATAAGTGTTCGCGACCGGGCCGAAGGTGAGCCGGGTGCGGACACCTCGCGCAAGGTCAAGTGTCCAAATGTCATTGATGCCGGAATCGAGCTGAAGGGCAACGCGATTACCTTGTGGCGAGAGGCGGGCAAACTGCAGGTTTTGCAAATTATCAACGGCGATGCCTGTCTGCTTTCCGGTGCGATCCATCCAAACCAGTTGAACGTTGCCGGAAGTGCCATTGCCGAATGCCAGCACACCACCGTCGGTGGCCGAGGCGTCCATGTGCCAGGTCGTGACGTCATTCAGCACGCCAGAAGAAACGACCTGCGCCTGACCACTCAACGCGCCCTTAGCGGGGTCGAACGGCTGGGCCATCAACTGGTCGCCGCGGCCGAAGAGAAGGAACCCGGCAGCATAAATGGCGTTGGTCTGGGCGTGAATGAGCAGACGATTCTCGCGGCCATCGAGCGACGCATAGTAGACGGCGTTGTTAGAGGACTTCGAGGGGTCGTGGTGCATGGCGAGGTACAGAAAATGCTTGCCGTCGGGTAGGAAAAATGGCCAGCGGTGGGAGGTATGCTGTGAAGCGTCCAATTTTGTGAGTGGAGTGGGAACGTCCCCGCTGGCGTTCACTTGCCACAAAGCGGAAACGGGTGACGCAGAGAACACGATCACGCCACCGGGTCCCCACGCGCCGCCGCGTGCGAGCGTCACATCACAAATGACCTGTGAAGCGCCGCCGTCAATCGAGATCGTTTTCAACTTATTGCCGACGAAGTACCCGATGGAACGGCTATCGGGGGACCAGAATGGAAAAATGGCGTCGCTGGTGTCGGGGAGCGATCGGGCATCATTGGAACTCATGGGACGGACCCATACGGAAGTCTTGCCGTCAACGGTCGCGGTGAAGGCGAGAAAAGCTCCATCAGGGGAAAGCGCCGGTGGACCGGCGGCGTCGTCGGTCAGGCGGAAGTATCCGCCCGGCGGGGGATTGAGGACGGCGCGGATGCCAGGCGCGGACGGGGCGGGGCGATGGAGAAGGAATCCGGCAAGTGTTCCCACAACAATCGCGGCCGCGACCACGGCTGCCCAGGGAACGCGGCTTGACGCGGGGGCGGGAGAAGATTCTACATCTGGCGGGGTTGAACGCAGCGAGTCGACCCAGCGCAGGTCCATGGCGACATCGTGCGCGGATTGGATGCGGTCCGCGGGATCTTTGGCGAGGCATGCGCGGACCACGCGATCGAGCATGGGCGGAGCCAGGGGCTGGCTGACGCCGATGGGCTCCGGGTCTTTCTCTAGAATGGCGGTGAATACGCTGAGTTGCGATTTGCCCTCGAAAGCGCGCCGCCCGGTGATCATTTCGTAGAGAACGCATCCGAAGCTGAAGAGGTCGCTGCGAGCGTCGGCTTCCGCGCCTTGCAGAAGCTCGGGCGCGATGTATTGAAACGTTCCGACAATAGAGCCCTTCTGCGTGAGCGGCGACACAACCGCAGTGAGCGACGCAAGATTCACGGTCGGCGTGGAAGGAGTGAAAGGGCCAACGGTCCGCGGTGCGATCGACAGCTCCGGCTTTGCCAGCCCGAAATCCATCAGCTTTGCGCCCGCTTTGGTCAGCATGATGTTTGCCGGCTTCAGATCGCGATGGATGATGCCTCGCTGGTGTGCCTTCTCGAGGGCTTGTGCGATTTCCGTTCCAATCTTCAGAACTTGATCGAGGGGCAGCGGGCCTTTCGCCAGGCGCTCGGCGACAGTTTGGCCTTCCAGATACTCCATGACCAGGAAGTTGGTGCCATCCTGGCTGCCGATGTCGTAAAGCGTGCAGATATTGGCATGCTGAAGCGCGGAAATGGCTTTGGCTTCGCGCTCCATGCGTTGTTTCAATTCCGGGTCGGAGGAAAGATGCGCAGGCAGAACCTTGATGGCGACGGTGCGGTCGAGGCGCGTGTCCTTGGCGCGATAGACTTCTCCCATGCCACCCGCGCCCAGCGGCGATTGAATCTCGTAAGGACCTAGTTTCGTGCCAGAGGTAAGGGGCATGCGTGCGCGTAATTATAGCGTGGACAGCACGATGCCGAGAGGGTGACCATTGTTGGCGGCTGGTCGGCCACTCGGAAGTGCTGCCAGAAAGCAACCGGGGCAACTTCTAGCCCGCCGCTGCTTAGGGACCCAGCCGCCATAGTCTTCTTAATCCGCCCATGCTGGTTGGTCGGTGGGAGGACTGCGGAGGCTCGCTAGGAGTGTCAGTCCCATTCCTTGGTAAGGCAGCTCACGCTGGGCACTTCACAGCACATCCACTCCCGGTCTTCATCCTCATACATCCTGCGCTCCTCGGCGCAATCCGCGCACATCTTGATCCGGGCATCATCTCCTCCGTCTATGGCGAAAGCATAGGTGCAGTGTTCGCATCGCCAGTTGTCATCCCTGAAGGTTTCAAACTCACGGTCAATCCAATCCTCCATGTCCTCCCACTCGTACGGTTCCCGCATGGGGAAGCGGTCATCCAGTTTGTCCAGCCATTCCAGCCTCCTTCTCAATTCCTCCACTTCCTCTTTCGTGAGGCTGCCACCCTCGGCGACATAACGTTTCGTCCAAATGTCCAGCAAGTCAATGTGTCTCAGCGGCCTGTCCGCCGCCTCCACGGGAACCGGCTTTTTCTTTGCTGCCTTCAGTTCGTCCTCCCTCTGGCGTTTCGCCATGAGCAAGGGGATGCTCTTGTCAGCCCTCGGTAGAAAGAAATCGTAGAAAAGTTGGTTGAACCGATTGACCAAGGTTGTAGCGGGGTTCTTGGCTGCACGCAGGTATCGTGCACTGAAATCGTTCCCGTAGTTTGCTCCATCAGAGTCCCTGAGCCTCGTGGCCCAAACTAAGAACCATTTAAACCGTTCGTAATCCAAGCATGATTTCGCCAGAAGGGAGTCCATCTGGGGTGACCATGCCAGCAAGGTCTTGGCGGTATGGAACCTTGGGGATCGTCCAAGCTCCATCCAGTACCAATAAGCCAGCTTTAGGCCGACGGGGCTATCCTTACCAACCTTTAACTTTTCGGTTTGTGCTTTCTTGCCCATAAGCCCTAGGAGGTTGCTTTTGTTTTTTCTCTTGCTTGAAGTGGAGCTTCTACCACCGTCAAGGGTGAGAGAAAAATGGTGAAGGTATTTCATTCTCTATCTCAATGGTCTATTGCAACTCCAATCTCAAATTCAAAAACAACCCCAACCTCAACCCCAATCCCAATCTCAATCCCAATCTCAATCTCTATACCAATACCAATATCAATCTCAATGTTGACCCCGGTCAGCCGTGGTCAACCGCATCGCAGTTTTCACGAGCCATGGTCATCCACGGTTATCCCCGGTTACAGTTCACTTTCGTCAGCTTCAACGTCGCTATCCTCAACATTTGCAGAGGGTTCCTTGCCGCCCGAAGAAGTGCCTTTCTTGGACTTCTTTCCTTTTCTGCGATTGGATTGCTTTTCGCTTCCCTCAATGAGCTTGATCCAGTCACGGAGCAATCTTTTGTGAGAAAGAACTTTCACGCCCCGCACTTCAATTTCTTGAAACTTCACCATGATGGCGGCCTTGTTATCCACCCAGTTCTGCTTTGTCTCCGTGTCGGCGAGAATCCACAACTCATCGTCGTTGTTTGGAAGATAAGGACGAGTGGACGAGTAATAAGCGGCTTGCAGGAGCGCACGATAATAGTGTCGTTGAATTGATGTCATGCCACGGGACACGCACTCGTCCGACCAGAAATCCTGTTCATGCCAAAATTGGTAAGGGGGTTGGTATTCTTGACCGTTACGCTTGGAAGATTTTCTTGCCATACACAGACCTCGTTGGCCCGGGTGGATGGCTTCTTGCAAATTGTGACTGAAAGATTGCGTCCATACTGACCTTGGTTTCCCTGACCTTGTTCGGTAATGCGGCGAATCGGATTTGGGAGCGGGAAAGGTCAGTAACCCGCTCCCCCGAATTTGTTCAGGACGCCGCCGCCCTGCCCTACACTAAGAACTCCGTAGCGATGGAATTCTGAGGCATTTGCAAGATGCCACACTTGTTAATACCCAAAAAGCCGGAGTTCAAAGCAATAACTAAGGGATGGTTTCGCGTCCGAGCCCGACGCTCGATTCAGACCCGCGGTTCCAGAGCCTGCCGGGAGCGAGCCAGAGACCGCAAGTGAATCCAGTTTTTCCAATACCACAGCCCATTTTAGGGACGGATGCCGAGGTGAAGGCGATGCCCAACCCAGAAAGGTCCACTAACTATGAGGAAGAAATATTTTGGCGAACAGTATGTTTTCAATTTCATTTGGGAGCACGCCGATCGCGAGGGGATGTGGGCCGGGGACTGCGCAACAGTGGCAGAGGAATTCGGCGTGTCCGACGATGAGGCCTATGCCGTGCTCAGCGAAATGTGCGACCGCGATCGGATTCAGCGAATCGGGGAAAAAACATACATCGTCACGAAGTGGCCCGAGCGGGATGAGCCCGGTAAAGAAGAATCGGCGTAGTGAGCAGAAGGCGCGCCTTTTATTGGTTGGCGGCGTGAACGGCTTTTGCATGCTTGGCGCTGCAGCAACGCATCCTGGCGTAACGAGAGTGAGCAGGCGGATTGATCAGCTGGGTAGCAAAGTCATTAGTGCCTTCATGTCATCCTTCGCCTCATGCGCCTGATCAGACAGATCGACTCCCCAAAAGTTCTGCTGCATCTCTAAGGATTCTATGCCAGCCTGAAGTTCATTCGGAGCAAGCTTCCGAATCCATGTGATTCGAAACTTCGCTTTCTTTGACCCCCGCTGCAAACTTATGATCGTTCCCGGTTCCAATTGCGTTCGGAGGCCGCCGAGGCGTGCCCCGGTATGCGTGATGTCAATCGTGTGCGCCAGGTGGTTGACTGCGTCGAGCGTAACCTTCACCGGCAACACCATTCTTCTTCGTGTCGAGATGCGTTTGTTCAGCATTGGGAGACCATTATCTTGCGTCACACGGGCGCGTAAAAGTTACTACAGTCATCCCACAGATCAAACCAATTGCCGCTACCGGAATTCTTGGAGACCCCGCTCCTCGGGCGACTGTTTTTCCGGAGAGCCAGCGAACGGGTGGCGGATTTCGTGTTACAGAGGACGAGCCCACGAGACACTTGGCGAACTGTGCGACCGCAACCGCATCCAGCGAATCGGGAACTCGACATACGTTCTTTACGAGATGGCGCGAACTGAATGATGATCCGAGCCAAGAGGAAGTCGCATGGTAGCTGGCGACGTTCCATTGCCGCTCTGCTCCGTCATAGAGACCCAAGGCATGCGAAAGCCGCTGTCTGGCATTTGGTGCTAGACATCATTCCCCGGTGCCGAGATTGATCGTGGCGGCGTCGATCTGCCACGCTTCGTATACGCAGCGCTCGGTCGAATCGAACTTGTCATAGACGATTCCATCCAAGACAGCGACCACGTGATGGGCTTGGCTCAGAATGAAGCTGCCCTTCGGATACCTCTTGACGAACTTGGCGGCGGTCATGCGAGGCTTGCCTTTTTGAGCGGGGAATTTCAGCTTACGGATAGCGCCACACTCTTCGTGGTCAAGATACAGCTTGAGATTGAACCCATTGGTGCGGAATACACCCTGCAATCGGTAGAGAAAGTCCCATGCTTCCCTGTAGGTCAGACCGGTCGCGGCATGCAGCGCCCGTACTTGGCAATCATTTTGATCACCCGAAGGTCGCATACCTTCTCCCGCGTCGTAGAGGCGAAAGTTACTGCTAATATTCGTATTCGCGTTCATGTTTGCTTTCCCTTGCGGGCCCTTCGAGCGGCCCTCCTCGTTCCCACCGGGTGCTCATGACTCTTAGGGCTATTCTTTAGTGAAAATACTCAGGCACCGGATCATTTTGAGTGACCCAAAGGTCACAGCCACCAAAGCTTCTCGCCCCGCCCCTGCGAACCACGAAGTCGGGTAAACGAGAGGGTGGAGGATCGCCAGTCGCTTGCAGACGCGCCAGATTTCCTGTGCCTCTCGCTTAAACATCTTGAATCGGGTATGGTCATCGTTGAAATACGGTGGGTCCCAAAAACCAAACAGATGGTAATCATCCGGCAGCAGCAGGCGTTTCCAGTCGTAGCCGTTGCTCAAATCGTAGTAAGCAATCCCCTCGGGTATGCCATCCGTTTTCCCAAATGCGGCGTCCGGAGTTCCGAAAATCCTACAAATACGATCCCATACCTGCCCGCTGCCCCAGTGTTTCGTTTTTGGTCTCGGGCACGCCCAGAACAGGGTAGGGACGCGCCTCTTAACCGCAGGCGATGCACCCTTGGCGCAATAGAAGAGGCCCGATGCTCTTACGCCGCTCTGCTCATCCAGCGGCTCTCCCGACGTCATCGAAATCACGTTGGAGCGATTTGCGCCAGCAGGCCTGTCCCGATTGACTTTGGGTTCAAGTCGCTTTTTTGCGGTTGCAAAATACCTAGAGTCTAGTTCTATTCCAATGAACTTTCGTTTCGTATTAACAGCAGCAACCCCGGTTGTGGCCGAGCCCATGCAGGAGTCCAGCACAACATCGCCTTCATTGCCATAAGTGCGAATGAGATATTCCATCAGAGAGACGGGCTTTTGCGTGGGGTGCAAGCCGCCTCTTTCTTGTTTAAATCTCAAGACTGATTTCGGGTAGCGGGTTCCGGAGTTAGCCGCATGAATGCTTTTGGAACCACCGTAAACCTCCCCAATCATCGCCCCATTCTTGGTCTCGAACCCTGAATACGGGACGCCTTTCTCCATCTGGGGATTGTAGGTCGGCTGCTTCTGGTAAAACACAACGATGCTCTCATGGGATTTGAGGGGCATCTTTTTGGCGTTTAAGGGATTGGTGCCCTGGGGCTTTTCCCAGATCAGTTCGTAGCGAAACCACTCCAAATTACTGCTGATCAGTGCGGTAGTGAAAGGCTGAGTGGCCGTAAAGACGAAAGCGGTTGTCTCCTTTGCCACCCGGCGGTATTCCTGCCACAATTTATCCAGGGGAATAATCGAATCCCACTCACAAGCAGTGACGCCGGATGGTAAGTCCGTGAGTATCAGATCAACGCTTTTTTCCGGTAACGTGGGTAAAACGGTGAGGCAGTCTCCATGGAATAATTGTAAGGGAGGAGTGTTGTCGGCGAAAATGGCGTGAGGCTGTTGAGAGTTCCTCCTTGTGGCGCTGGCTCGCAGGACGTGCGTTGTCGGACGAATAACGAGGGCGGCTGACTCATGCCCGGCTGTCCCTGTCCCTGCTCCGTTTTGTTCGTCCAGCCATCCCCCGCGGTAGTCGTTCGTAAGCGATGGCGCATCGTCAGAGTCGCACCGGACGGGGATCGATTCGACGCTTTTCGGTGTTTGTACATCGTCCCCGAGTGACTTCTGCACTGTGGCGATCAAACCGAATCGCTGAAACGCTTTCCGAAATTCCTCATGCCGGTCCCCCAGATAAACGATCACATTTGGCATTAGGGCAGTTGCCTTCTGCTCCCCCGTAAGTCCATTTACAAATTTGATGGGTCGGGGAAAACACAGACTCGCTCCCCTTCCGCACAGTCTGTGGAACCATTTCGCACCTGTCCTGACGGGAATAAGGCAAATGACTTGACTTACCCGCCCCTGTTCTAACTCCTCGATTAGTTTGTGCATCCATCGAGCCAACCCCAGACCGTAGGGCGGGTTTAGCCAGAGACGGCCCACCCACGGCTTGGACAGTCCGTCTGTTTCCTTTGTGTAGTAGATCGTGGCACCAGTGGGATTCCCTGCACTCGTGGCGGGATCAATATCGATGCCGCCCATGGTCTGAGCAGCAGCTTCAATGTATTCCGCTGGCGTGAACCATTCGACTGTGGTCCCTTGCCGAAAAAATGGATTTCTTTCGTCAAAGCTCCTCCGAGGTCTTCGCGGGCGTCGGTGCCGCTGCCGGCCCAGGACTCGGCGTCAAAACAGTCGTAATGACTGCGGCCAGCAAGTTGAGGTGGTCTGCCTCGGCTCGCAGGACCGCTACCATGTGCTCGAAATCTTGCGCATGCGAAAGTACCTGATCTGGCTTGCTCTTGAGCATCCCCAGGATTTTCTGGAAGGCGGCACCTTGAAAAGCGCAATGGAAGCGATCCTTGAAGTTTTCGGATGCCGCCGCGAAATATTTCAGGTTGAAATCAGGGGCGGGAATGCGGTGTCCTTCCCAGTCCCCGTAGGTCGCCGTCGGAGGCACCAGCACATTCTCTGGCGTTCGAGTCGACGACAACGCGGCGTTGTTGGTGTTGACGGCGGACGCTTCTGGGTTCAAGACAAGTGTTGCGGCATTCTCCGCCGCGATCTGCGGGTCCTCTTCTATCGCTGGCGCGGATTCCTCTCCACCTATGACGGAGGGTTCAACTACCGGGGGATCGCCCGCCCGAGGGAGCGGACCTCCGGATTCGGCTTCGTCACCCAGTCTATCGCCGCGACCTCGAATGGGCGCGATGGGCTTGCCTGCCTGGTTTGAGAGCGCCGACCGAAATAACGTGTCGAAATCGTTGCCCTCGGCGGCCTTAACCATCGAGCGTGCATCCTTTTCTTTGTAGCCTTGCCCGATGACTGCCTGCACGACCTCCGCTTGGAGTTCCGTCAGGTGCGTCTTGCTGAGCTTCGGCGGTTCCGGCCCAGTTGCCGCCAACAACTGGTTGACGCGACGGACGCCGACGCCAAGCTGCTCGCGGACAACTTCCTCACGGCTGGCACGCTCTCCTTTGCTATTCGTGAGCATCTTCTGCTCGCCTTGGTGTCCTGTGCGCTCCATAAACTTCTCAATGTAGGGGCGGTATGCTTCCACCAATCGCCTGATGCCGACTAGTGCAGGACGGATAAAGGTGCCAAGCGTGGGCAGGTCCATCGCATCGGCGTCTCGCCGCCGGTCAAGTTCGGACATGCTTTCAAGCCTTGCAAGATCGAACTTCGGGAAATCAATTTCCCAAGGTTCTGGGCCGAGTATCGAGATTTGCTGCTGAGGTGCGGGAGCGGACGCGGCTGGCTCCGAGGTCAAGACTGGGGCGTTCTGATCGCTCGCCAGCGTCATGCTGCACGCTCTGCTGGCGGCCTTGTGAACGTCGGTCTGGGTTGAAGTTTTGGCGACCGTGAAGTCTCCGGACTCCATGAACGCCCGGATGAATTCCGCTCCGGCTTGCGGCACAATCGCGTTTCCGTATCCAATGAGTCTGCCCTTGCGCCCTTCCGCCGTGCCATTGGCATCGAGCGGTGAGCTCGGATCGCGCACTCGTCCCACTCCATCGGGTAGCCCATCAACCAGCGGGAAAATGCCGGGTTTAGCTGGGCGGAACTTTTCGTCGCGACACCGGAGCCACTCGCAGTCGTGCCAGAAGTAACCGCCAACAGCACCCGCGACTGCAACCTCTTCGCCGCCCGGTTCTCCATCCAGTCCTTGTGGTCGCACGCGCTCAGCGTAGCCATCGGAACCAGCAGCGTGACCTGATCCTTCAAATTCACGCAGCCGCCGCTCATCTTCCGTTGCTCCCAATTCACGGATTTCAGGTGATCCAACGTGTTCGGCGATCCCCACGAAGTACAGCCGTTGCCGGATGTGCGGCGCGCCGACGCCCGCAGCGTTAAGACTTGCGGCCCTAACGTCATATCGGAGTATTTCCAGCGAAGCTCGAACAGAGGCGAACCATGTTTCTCCGCCGCTTCCCGCAACCTGTTCTCCAAAGAAGTATCGAGGCCGTCCCGCGCTGATGAGTCGCCACATTTCCGGCCATAGGTGCCGGGAGTCGGCAAACCATTCATGCTGGCACTGGCAGCATACGAAGTAGCCAGTTCGTGCAACATGCGACACAACGTTTGTGCTTTGGCATGCTGGGCACTTCTTCTTTTTTCCACCGACGGAGAAAGGCGGACACGGCAGGGAGGCGGTCCACACTGAGCGTCCGTCGGGCCATCCTGCGAGACGGAGGGCGTAGGGCCAACCAGCGATGCCCGCGCAGAAATGGCACTGGGCGTATCCCCGGAGGTCGTCGGGCCGCACGTCCCGAATGTCCCGCTCATCGACATCCCCCTTGGCAATGAGCCCGGCTGACACGAGGTTGCGCAGCCATCGCGCGGCGAGGGGGTCGTTCTCGTTGTAATAAACGCCATACATTCACAGCCCACGCCTCGATGGGAAAGGCAACGCACAAGCCCAGGCGGAATGTGGTGGTGGCGGAAACTCCTGGTACAGCCGCCCGAGCGCGTCCTCTCCACTGCCAGAACGGAACGCGGTGATCTGCTTGAAGAAGTACGGAATGCCACCGGCCCGCGCTTTAGCGAGCAGGCGTTCCGCCCATTGGAGCTGCATTGTCCGGCGGCCCGGCTCATTGAATTCCGTGCGCCAATTGCCCACCGCATTCCACAAATATTCCGGGCCGCCTCCGCTTTCGCCCCCGACAATCATCCAACCAAATCCGCTCAGATTGATCCCGCCGGAGATGTCTTCCAGCAGCGGCTCGGCGCTCAAGAAGCGCACGGTTCGCGGATGAATGGGAATTCGGCGTAGCGCGTCCATTTTGTTCAGCGTTTGAACGCAGCCGCAGGAAACACCCAGCCAAACATTGGGCCAGCCAGTTCCCCAATCCTTGGGGAGGCGTTTCGCAACAAGCTCAGGGCGCTTTGTGAGGATCAGATAAACGAGGTTCGGAGTCCGACGGATGACATCCCACGCTTCTTTGCGCCACAGATCGGCTTCGGCGTGGAAAAAGTCAGATAAGGAATTAGTGAAGACGCGGTAGCAAATTCCGAGCGCCTCGGCCTGCCGCTGCCATTTCACTGGGTTGTCCCATGTTTTGCTGCGGTAGAGTTGCCCCCATGGTTCCCGACCTTGACGCTTTAGGACGCGCCCGATGTAGCACTTGGCGCACTCGGGTGCGATCTTGTCGCAACCCAGCCAGAAATTCTGAGTGTTATGAGTCCATCCGATGTTTGAGTTTTCCATATGAGTCCTGATCGTCGTTGTTTTCACTAGTAACAGTTATGATTGATACCTCCTTCTATTCCCCTTTCAGCGTCAACCGAGCTTCTATTAGTCCGTCTAGCATCTCTGCACGCTTTGCTTGATGTAGTCACTTACTGCCTCTGTGTGCACACTACCCAATTTGGAGGTCGCGGGAAAGCGAAGAATGATGGTTTGTGTATTTTTAGAACACAGAAATGCGGAGATTATTGTGGAGTGACTTGGGACACAGAAATACGGAGGTTATTGTGTTGCAAAAGTGGAATACAACTACTCATTTGGATTGCAGTTAGATGGGAATTCCGGCATCCTTCATGGCATCCCTGAGGTGAGTAACTGCTGTGCGTAAAGCTTTGACACAGGGGCTATTGTATTGGTGTCTGCTAAGCCCACAGATTCTAGTTACACCTTTGTCATGAATTTTCCGCGGGCACTTGCCATCTTTGCGAAACAGTATGTTCGCCAGCTGAGCAAACTTGACGGTTGAATCATTCGGTCTCTTTGGATGTGGGTTGAATTCTCGAATCACAAATGCGCGAACAGCCATTTGTTTTATGGTGCGTGGCTGTCCTCGGCTGCGCTTCGACCCGCGGCACAGCATGTTGTAAGCGCAGATTGCAGTGGATAGCAGTTCACGCGGTGGGCGCGAGGTTAAGCCAAGCATCACTTCTTGAACCAACGGCAAGGCCTCATCCACCGCCTTTTGAGCGTCGATATGAAAGGGGTCGATGTCAAGATCAAAGGTAGGGATGGGGTAAAAATCAGCGGTAGGGATGGCGGGATCGAGACGCCATTCCGTTACGAATTCATCGTGCTTATGGAACGAGAACACTGTCACGTCAGGCGCGGCGTGCGGAAGGGCTGGTGTGCCATCGACCTTCGTCCGCTCGAAAACGTACCGAGCGAACACTTCCAACGGGAGCATGCCTCTCGCATCTTTCAAGAGTTCTGCGCCCAGCCGTGGATTCGTGAGTTCCGTTTCTCGTGCTCTAAACCACATTCAGCGAATACGGTAACACGAACGCACAGGTGAAGAGAGTTAACAAACGAATGTGATGCCAAGTGTAAATTGAACGGACTTCGGGCAGGACATCCGAGTGAATGAACAATGAGTGCTGTCGAACAACCTGAGCCATTCGTTGATGTTGACGCCGTGGCTGCGTTTTTGTGCGTTGAACGTCGTCAGGTGTTGGCAATGACTCGGAAAGGCATCATCCCGGCTCATCCGTTGGGTACCGGCGAGCATCGGAAGGTGTGGCGCTACAAAATTAGTGAAGTGGACGCCACCGTCGTCTCGGGTACGCGCAAAGGCGGGGCCTTGGCCCAGAAACCTCTCCAACGTACAATGCCTCCCGGCAGTCCCCGTAGCCAAAAGGAGCGATCCAATGGCTAAGGGGTGGTTCAGAAGGAAAAAAGAAAAGCTGGTGTACTGCTGGTACAACGCGAACGGCAACGAGCGCTCGAAGGTTGTGGGGCCGGACACCATGACCGACGGCGAAGGTTGGCTGGAAGTGGGCAGGCTTGGGCTGTACGGCGTGGTCAACAAGCCCGACCCGGCGAAGTTCGGCGAAGTTCTTCACCATTACCTCGCGTACGGCAAGAAGAAGACAGGTGAAGACAAGGCAGGCTCTACCAGGCAGACCGACAGCCGCAACGCACGGGTATACCTTCAACCGATGTGGGGCGACCGCATCGCGAAGGACGTCGAGCCGCTCGAAATACAGGAGTGGATCGACAGCCTGTCCAAGGGGCTTCGAGCCAAGGTCAGGAACCTCATGTCTGCAGTCTACAAACACGGACAAAAGTTTGGCAAGATTCCTCGCAGTGAGGAATCGAACCCGATGAAGTGGGTCAGCGCCACGACCGTCTCCGATTATGAGGCGATCAGTCTGACACCAGAAGAGGCGTTTGCGATCTTGGAACGAATCCACGATCCGCTGGTTCGCGTGCTGGTGATCCTGGTCGCTGTGACTGCGATCCGAATCGGCGAAGCACTGGGGCTCATGTGGTCAGATGTTGATTGGAAGAAACTGAAGATCAACATCCGGCGCGACTGGGTTGATGGCGAACTGGGACGCCCAAAGTCAAGGGCATCCAAGGCTCCGGTGGAGATGCACGAGACGCTTGCAGCCGTGTTGCAGGCGTGGCGCCAGGAGACTCCGTACAGCAAGGACTCGGACTTCTTGTTCCCCTCGTTCAAGCTGTACGGTAAGCAACCCCGGCTCGGCAGCATGATCGTGCAGGACTACATTAGACCTGCCGCCACGGCTGCCGGAATCATTGCAGAGGATTGTCCGCGCTTTGGATTCCATAACCTGAGGCACGGGCTTTCCACCTTCCTTATCGAAAACGGACACGATCCTGTGGTAGTGCAACGAATGCTTCGCCAGTCGAATGTAGACATGACGATGCACTACGTGCACAACAGCCACAAGGCAAGGAACGCCCAAGCCCAATTCATCGAGCGTTTCCTGCCGAACGGTGGCGCTGTAGCCGATGTGGAAGAGCAGCCAGACCATGAGCGGGTGCCAGTGCGGGTGCAGTGAATTGTCAGTAAATACGCAAGTGCAGTAGAATGAGAGGACGAGCGGGAGTAACTCAGTGGTAGAGTGCGACCTTGCCAAGGTCGAAGTCGCGGGTTCAAATCCCGTCTCCCGCTCCAGTTCCCCTCGGGCCTACTCAGGAATCTCAATTGCAGCCCTTCGGCACGGGGGCAACTCACATGCCCGTGATTCTCCCGCCGGCGCCTCGCGTATGGTTTTTTCCGCTTCCTTCCCGGTTGGACTTTTCTCCTTCGAAACGCTAACTTAATGCCTAGGGGCGCGGTACCCAAGTGGTAAGGGAGAGGTCTGCAAAACCTTTATGCGTCGGTTCGATTCCGACCCGCGCCTCCATTTCCTCATTGTCATCGTACGGACAGCGCTTTTCTCTGCGGAAGACTTTGAGGCCACGACCTTCACGCAGCCGAATACAACTTAAGCGCCAGCACGCGCCCATACCGTTCAAAATCGCGGTTGGTTGTAAAGATGTGCCAGTCCCGCCGCTGCGCTACCGCACAAATCAGGAAATCAATCGCCGACCCCGCGATTCCCCTTCCCCGGCACAGATTGTGCAGGCGCGCGGCTTCCTCATAATCCAGAACCTCGATGCCTGGTTCATCGAAAGCTCTGAGGTAGTTCCGCAATTTCTGAAACCGCTCCTCCTCGCGAATGCCGGAGAGCAGTTCCTGTCGGATCGCTCCCACAATCTGCGCCCGCCCCTCCCGGATCAACTCCGCCAGCGCCCGCGTCAGAACCCGCTCGCGGGCATTCAAATCAGCCTCCTTGCGCCGCAGCGCCAGCGACCACACCGGAGTGTCCACCAGAACGGTCATAAGTTATTGGGAAAGAGGATTGTCATCCTGAGGCGGGCGCTGTTTGCCCGCCGAAGGATCTGGGCGAACCGTGCGAAGCGTTGCGTTCTTTGCGACGCAATACTCGCGCGTTTGGCTCGCATCCCTATCAAGTCGACGCCAGACCGGTCACGACCGCGTCTTGTCCCTGCGCCCGCGCCGCTCGGCCTTGTAGTCGTATCCCGGATCAAACTCAAAACTGCCAAATGCCTCCAGGATGCGAACCTGCTTCCGCCGCCGCACATACTCCCCCAGCGCCGCCGTAACCGCCTCCTTCTTGGTCTTATGCTTCCCCGCCCGCCGCGCCTCTTCAATCAACGAATCATCCAACGCCAGATTGGTTGCCATGTGTAAAGTGTTACACATAATAGTGTGTAAATCAAGGATTCTTGTTGGGACTGACAACCTGAGAACCGGCGTTATCGACGATGGTAACGGCCCCACTGATTGCCGGTCGCGGTCGGCGTGAAAGTAACGCTGATGCTGCAGCCCGCGCCGGCCGCAACCGATGTGTCGCAAGTATTTGTCTGGGCCTTGACTCACGGGACGGATGTTCTTGAAAGGCAACCGGGCAGGGCAAACGTAGAAATAAGGTCTCCTGCTTTGGGGGAGACGAAAGACTCCTACTGGTAAGACTAACTTGCTGATCTCCGGACTAGTGTTGGGTACAACATGCATTCGACAAAACGTTTGCCGCAGAGCTGGTGATTATTTCCGTGCCGGAGGGACTACCTTTTCTCCAAATACTTTCCGACTACGGTGGCGCAGGCTTCGACAAAGACCTGTTCCGATTTAACGAACGTGCTGGCAAAATAGCTCTCGATATCGAGCTCAGCTGCAAGCTTGTTCTTCACGAAGATGGGGACGACAATTTCACTATTCACCATGGGTGATCCCGAAAGATAACGCGGATCTGTGGAGACGTCATCTACGACTACGGTCTGCCCGCTGGTGGCCGCAGCACCGCAGAGTCCCGTGTCGAGGGGAATGCGGGCATTCGGCGTAAAGCTGCCGACGAAAGGTCCGACCAGCAAAATACCGGGGTCGGCTGGGTCGACGAGATAGAAGCCTACCCAGTTGTAGCGCGTCATCTTTTCATGCAGGCGCTGGGCGATATGCTCCATGACCGGCTTAGCCGTAGGAGCGGTCAGAGCAAAGTCCTGAAATTCCCGGAGAAGTTCTTCATGCGCGAGCAACATGTTTCGGCCCTCGTGCCTCGTGCTAGCGTCAGGAGGTCCTAGTGGCACTCAACGTCCGCCTCCGGTTCCCACATTAGTTTACGCGCACAAGTGGAATTCTCCACTCAGCCTTGGCCTGCCGCTCGCAGCCTGCGCATGCGGCTGCGACGCCGCAGGTACAAAACTAGCAGCAGAACCACCGCAATCAGTGCTACTCCTGCAAGAATGGTGAAGGCGATGAGGATGTGCATCGAATTCATCAGAATGAACTTGCCGCTTCTGGTATAGAAGCCGTTGAAGCCGCCGATGGCCGCCGGCAGCGCGAGCAGATCGTCTTTCGTCATGGGCAGGATATGTTCGCGCGGATGATGTTGGGATTCCCACGGAAACGTTTCCCCGGCGGCGTCGAGTTCGATGTGTCCGCCGAGAACGAAGCTGACCGGGCGGTCCCGGACGAAGGCTGCGACTCTTTTCGCGCTGGCAAGACAGGCGCTGGCGTCGTCGATGAGAAGACGACCCGGCATCAGAAAGTCGCCAGAAAAGAATAGTCCCGTATTCCGATCGTAAAACGAGACCTCAGTCTGGTTATGTCCGGGCGTCGGGATCACATCGACGGTTCGATCGCCGAGATCGATCTGGGCGAGACCGTTCGGCCAATTGGTGAAGTTGTAGTAGCGCCGAACGCTGTCAATATCAAATCCAACCACCTGAACGTTCGGTAAAGGCGTGAACTGCCCATCGCCCGCACGATGGTCAAGGTGCCGATGGGTGTGGACCACAAGCAAGGGGAACTGCGTGGGTCCGTTTGCGGGCAGCAGGTGCATCACAGTCTTCGCCAGCGGCATCTGATTCGGATCTGCCACGTCGCCGGTGTCGATGAGAAGCGCCTTCGCCGATCCAATGAGGAGGTACATGAAAGGCGCTTCGAACGTGGCACAAAGGTTCTCTCGAAGGATGAATGTCTGCGGGTTGTAGGCGTGTACCTCAATGGGCGCTTGCGGACTGGCCTTGCAGTCCATTGCACCTTCGTTCCAGTGAATGTCCATGGACCCGGGCACGAGTTGCGACTGGGCAGACGAGGGTGTGAGGAGCGTCGCAAGAGCCAGCAGAGCGACGAGCATGGATCGGATGAAGATCACCTGGTTAACGATAATTAGAGCGGTTCGGTGAACCTGCGATGTCATGGATCGTAAGCCTTCCTGCCATCGGGCAGCGTTGAATCCAGAGTGTGCACCCACAAACGCCGCGAGCCAGAGGTAGAGTCAGCTACTACTTCAGCGTGCCGGTCCAGTTGAGGATTACTTCCTGAGGGTGCGCCTGACCTCCGGTCAATGCTTTCAGGGCGGGAAAGCGCTCGCCGGGCGCCGCCGGTCCTAGGGCGGCGAATTCATTCACGTGGAGCGGTAACGCGGTTGGGGCTCCGAACTGGAAGGTTTCGACGTTCTGGATTGCCACGACCATAAACTTATCCGCAATTGTGTAATAGAGCTGCTTTCCATCCGCGCTCCACGAAGGCGAACCACCGCCGCCGTTGGAGACCTGCCATTTCCCTCCCGGCCCGGGAAATGCAGTTACATAGACTTCAGACCTTCCCGACTCGTCGGACCCGTAGGCGAGCCATTTGCCGTTCGGCGACAGAACAGCACCGTAGTCATTAGCCGGCGA
>Ga0302324_100006072_pt1 | contig 26190 bp, 15 predicted proteins | sample Palsa_T0_1_FD_201949 | JGI IMG/M metagenome (GOLD analysis project Ga0302324, IMG submission 201949) | Peat permafrost microbial communities from Stordalen Mire near Abisko, Sweden - Palsa_T0_1 | ecosystem: Environmental > Terrestrial > Soil > Palsa > Peat permafrost | place: Sweden: Abisko... | reverse complement strand
ACATGTCTTTCGCGAACGGCGCCACTTTCGACCACCTCGGCCCCGGAGCATATACCCTGCTGGTGATCAATAAGGACGGTTGCGTCGTAGACACCGTGCATACCTATCTGAGATTGGATGCGACTCCGCAATGCGATCAGGTCTATATCCCCAATGCGTTTACTCCGGGCAGAGGTGGGGACAACAGCCTGTTCCGGGTCATCCACAGCCCCTATATCACGCAGGTCCGGCTGCGCGTGTACAACCGGTATGGCGCGCTGATCTTCACCAGCACCGATGTCCAACCGGGCTGGGACGGCTCCTTTAATGGAGCGCAACAACCAGCGGGGACTTATATTTGGACAGTGGAGTATACTAATCTCGAAAATTTGGCAAAAAGGGCGGAGGGGACGGTCATCCTCATCCGGTGAGGAGATCAGCAAATCTGGAACGTTTATTAAATCATTGCAACCCCCACAGCGCCTTTGTCGCCGCCAGGTCATTCAAGTCCCGCGCCCGGTTCATACTCAACAGCAGCGCCCGCTGGTAAAAGGTCTGCAAATCCGTAAAATTCTTATCTATCTTCGCCCCCGCCTCATCCACCATCCTCAGCCGGTCCCCGTCGCTCATCCATGTCGTCATAGATTCGATCACCAGCCCGATCCCCTTTGCATTCGCAATCGCCTCATTCAGTATCCTCGTAAGGATTGTCCTTGGATTGCTTGACAAATACATCAGTGGAAGAGTCAAAAGATGAGTCTTGATCCATAGAATCATTAGTTTTTATCCACACGAAACCTGTATCAAAACCTGTATCAAATAAAAAGCACTTACCGCGATATGCTATGTAAGTGCTTGATTATCAGCTCCCCCTGTTGGACTTGAACCAACGACCCTCTGATTAACAGTAGCGAGTTATTTAACGAGCCGCTTTAACGATTGATTTTCATTTATTTATGTAAATATTGCGCGTTCACTCTTTTACCTGATAAGCAGTACTATTCCCTTCTTTTCCAAAGGCTGGCCAGTGAGTAGATCCCGGTAAACGATGACCCAAACGTAAGCGCCTGCTGGCTGGGGTTTCCCGTTGAATCGGCCGTCCCAACCGGACTGGCTGTCATTGGTGGTAACGAGTAGCTGTCCCCACCGGTTATAGACAGAAAGGTCGATCAGGGAGACGGGCTCCGATGCCGGAATGCGGAACAACGCGTTATGGCCGGCTTCTGCGGGTGTGAAGGCATTAGGCATGACCAGGTTGTAGAATACACTCACCACTTCTTTCCCTGAAGCGGTGCAACCTTCCAAGCTGACGCCTGTCAACTCGTAGGTAGTGGTCGAGATTGGACTTGCAACGGGGTCAGCAATGCCGGGATTGTTCAATCCATTAGATGGACTCCACAAATAAGTCGAGATAGACCCAGTGATCTCCGGGTGGAGCTGGACACTGCTACCGCTTGCTATCACGGTGTCGGCGGGCAGTGCAATCGAAGGAAGCGGGTAGACAATCATGAACACCGGACTGGAAGATGACACCGGAGAAGTACAGTCCAGACTGCTGGTCAGCGTACAATTCACCTGATCGCCATTTTGCAGTGTCGAGCTGGTGAAGGTCGGACCCGTTGAACCCAAGTACGCTCCGTTCACCTGCCATTGATATTGGGGATTCGATCCCCCATTGATAGGGATGGCGCTGAACGATACCGATGACCCCGAACAAATAGTGTCTGAGGACGCGGTGATGGCCAATGCCGCTTTGACAACAGGATTGACTTGCATGGTAATGGTATTGCTGGTTACCGCGACTCCACAGGAAAGTCCGGTGTTAAGGACACAGTTGATCGTGTCCCCGTTCGCCAGCGTGGAGGATGAATACGTAGTCTGTCTGCCCACGACCGTGCCATTTAGGTACCATTGATAATTGGGAGATAAACCGGGATCAGTCGTAACGGTGGTAAAAGTTACATCGCTTCCTATGCAAATTTGATCGGCTGTCGCTTCGATATGTATAGCGGAATTCGGTTTCGGTAAAACGACAAGGATATCCGGAGGGGAAGCGATCCTACAACCGGGTGAACCGATATTTCCTAGTTGCGCCACCGTCAGGCGGTACATATTGGTGCCAGGGAAGGCCGTAGCCGCGGAAAGCTGCGCGGCCGTGGCGCCTATGATATCGGTCCAATCGGCCCCCAGATCACTGCTGAGCTGCCATTGATAAACGGTATTCACATAACAATTTTGCACTGCTGAAGAAAGCTGGACACCTCCGTTGGCACCCTCGCAAACCGCTACAGAATCCCCGCTGTAATTGGTAAATCCTATCGTAGTGACGGGGCCGACCGGACGAAACGTGATATCGTCGAGCCCAATGTCGTTCCCTCTGCCGCCGGGCGCATTATTTCGCATTCGCAAGACTACGGTGGATACGCCGGGAGGCACGGTAAAATACATGCCGTACTGCATCCAGGCCATAGGATTGGTGATGGGGATGTCACCGGTGCTATAAGTATTCAATACGGTGCCGTCTGCCAACTCGATATCAAAGGTTAAATTTGGCGGGATCCCGGGGTTGCTGCACATATTGACTATCCAGGCAGCAAATTGATAGGTAGTGCCTTGGCAGAGACCTGTCAGGGTCTGGATATAGAAGTCACTTGGTGCATAGGAGGCGTTGATAAGCATGAAATATCCATTAGGATCGCCTGTATGATCGGTAGCGGTATGCCAGCAAACATCGCCCTGGGTGCACCAGCATCCGGTCGTATAATTCACGATGGCATAATACCCGTCCGGAGGGCATTGCTGCGTGGCGTATTGCAACATGCTCGTGGTGCCGGCGGGAAGTGGGGGGCCGAATTTCGGGCCGGAGCCAAAGGTCACGTCTACTATGGGATCGCCCTGGCCGCCGGTACACTGCGGTGTCTGGCCATAGGCCGTCCCCGTCCGGAGCGCAGCGAGAAGAAATATAACTGAAAGGGCTTTCATCTGATTAAAATAACGGTGCCTTTTAAAGACACTTGTTTATCTGATACTGTAAAGCCGGTAATTAAATAAACATAGGTCCCCGCCGGGCAAGGGATTCCGTGCGAGGTGCCATCCCAGCCCTGGCCGCTATTCCGGGTGGAAAATACTTCGGTGCCCCAGCGGTTGAAGATCTGGAAACCGGACATTTTTAAATCGATGCCGGGCGGAACACGAAAGACGTCATTATGGCCATCGCCGTTTGGGGTAAATGCGTTTGGCATTTGCAAAGGCCGGTCGGCGATGACCGTCACCTTTGCTTCCGCGGTACACCCGCTATCTGTCGTTACAATCACTTCATATGTACTGTTGTCCACCGCGTCCGCAACGGGATCTGAAATGGTTGCGCTGGTCAGACCGTTGGCCGGGGACCATTGATATTGCGAGACCGGGCCGGTTACAACAGGTGTCAATCGAATATCGCCATTATTGGCATACAGGGTGTCGGGATCGAACGTCACTGTCGGTAAAGGAAGGACCGACATGTAAACCGCCGATGAGGTATCCGTCGTGGCGCAGGGCAGGCTGCTGGTGATGATGCAATTGATGCTGTCTCCGTTGCGCAGGGAGCTCGTAGTAAAAGCGGTGCTGTCGCCGCCGGAACTATTTCCGTTTACCAGCCAGTGATAAGCGGGTGTATCACCGCCGTTTGTTGGAATGCCTGTGAATGTGACCTGAGTGCCGGAGCAAACATTATTCGCGGAGGCGGAAATACTGACCGCCGAAGACAGGCGGGTTGTTACGGTTTCGACAAAGGTATTGCTCGATGCTCTATCCGCAGTAACGCAGCCCGCTGTGCTTGTCATCTTGCAATTGACCTGGTCGCCGTTATTTAAGGCGCTGGTCATAAAAACCGGGGCATTGCCGCCCACGCTAACTCCGTTTACCGACCAATCATAGGACGGATCGTTACCGCCGTTGATGGATGTGGCCGTAAAGGTTACGACGGTCCCTGAACAAATCGCCGTCAAAGAAGGGGTGATGATAAGTGAAGGGGCGACAGGGGTGCTGACCCCCACGGTAATCGTATTACTGGTTGCCAGACCGGAGGCGCAGCTTGCATTGCCGGTCATCTGACAGGATACGTTGTCGGAGCCGGTGAGATTGGTTGTGGTATAAGTCGGACTGTTCGTCCCGACGCTGCTGCCGTTTAGCAGCCATTGGTAGGTTGGTGCATTGCCGCCGTTCGTCGGAGCTGCGGTAAAGGTTACGCTTGCTCCCTGACAGATATTTTCTGACGAGGCGGTTATATCGACTGCCGGAGTCGCCTGTGCCGTTACGAAAATTACGATGCTATTGCTCGTTGCGGTGCCCGGGGCGCAGGTTGAATTCCCGGTCATTTTGCAAGTAACCACTCCGGCGTTATTCAGATTGGATGCGGTAAAGGTCGGGCTATTCGTCCCCGCGTTGATGCCATTTACCTGCCATTGGTAGACGGGCGCAGAGCCGCCGTTGGCTGGGGTGGCCGTGAAGGTGACCATCATCCCCAGGCAGATTTCCGTCGAAGATGCCGTTATGCTGACGCCGGGTGTCTCCTGCGAAGCCACGGTCATTAGAATGCTGTTGCTGGTGCCCGGGCCTGAAGTGCAGGTCATGCTGCCTGTAACGATACAATCTATGACATCGTTATTGGATAAATTACTGTTGCTGTAATCGGAGGAATTGGCCCCGACGTTCGTACCGTTAAGCTGCCACTGATAAACTGGTGCAGAGCCGCCGTTTACGGCGGCTGCATTAAATGTGACAACCGATCCTTTACAGACCGAATTCGAACCTGTACTTATTGTCACGGAAACCGTCGAGGTAGCCGAAACCCGCAAAAAGGCCGAATCGGAGGTCAGGTTGCTGCAGGAGCTGGAAACAAGACACCGGTACAAAGCGTTATTCATTCCTGGCGTAACGCCATTGACAACCAGCCCGGCGGTATTTGTACCGGCGTAGTTCGCGTTATCAGCCAGGTTGACCCAGCCTGTAGTCGTATTTATCTGCCATTGGTAAGCGGAAGCATTGGCTGCGCTGATATTGAAAAGTGCTTTACTGCCCTGGCAGACCGAGGCGTTTTGGGGCATGGCGGTAATAGATGAAAGTATGCAGGGTGAAATTTTAATAACCGTACATGAGTTACAGCCCGCGAGGTATACGTTCCCGATGTTATCGCAGCACATCCCATATTCCGTTCCGCCTTCTATTGTCCCTTCCCCGATCACTTCCGAAAAAAACTGGGTTACCATTCCATTGGGGGTTATCTGATCGAAGACGCCTTCTGTAAAAATGTAAATATTACCTGATTGATCGACGGTGATGCCTTGCGGCGGTCCGATACTTGTGGTGAGGGCCGGAAGAGTACCGGTAAACAACGGGTTTGCGCCGCCGTTCCCGGCAACGGTCTTGATAATACCGGTAGCGGCCGAAACCACTCGCACATAACCGTTGCCATCTCCTATATAGATGTTCCCTGAATTGTCCAGCGCAAAGTCATTCCCGCCAAAGGATGCACTTGTGGCGGGTCCGCCGTCGCCAGCGTACTTATTGCTGCCGTTGCCTGCGACGGTATTTATGATCCCCGTAGCAGCGTCGACTTTCCTGATCCGGTAGTTATAAACATCGAAAATGTAGAGGTTCCCGGCATTATCGACTGCGATAGCCTCGGGACCGTCAAAAACTGCCGATGTCGCCGGCCCCCCATCGCCGGAAAAACTGAATTTATTGATCTGTCCTGCATATGTACTGATTATACCTGTTGCTCCATCGACTTTCCGGATCACGTTATTTCCGGCATCGCAAATAAACAGGTTGCCTTTATTGTCAACCGCGACGCCTTCCGGCGCCGAAATTTGCGCCGAGGTCGCAGGGCCGCCATCGCCCCCGTAACCCGCAGTCCCATTGCCTGCTACCGTGCTGATGATCCCCGCAGTATTAACCTTCCTTATTACGTTGTTAAATTCATCGGAGATATAGAAGTTCCCATTCGCATCCATTATAACGGCAATTGGTCCGCTTAATAATGCCGACGTCGCCGGGCCGCCGTCACCTGCATAGCCTGCTTTTAAATTCTTTCCGGCGAAAATGGATTCAGTTTGGGCAAAAAGCGTTTTTGGCAAACCGATCAATCCGGAAAATAATATCAGGCAGATGAGTGCTTTCATAATTTCAGGATCTTCTTGGTCGTCTGTTTTTTTGTCACTTCATCGGTCACCAGGATCGTATAGGTTCCGCTCGCGAGCCCGGCAGTCGACAATTGCTGCGTACCGCTTGCATGAGTGACCTGTTTTAGATTGGTCCCATTCATATCGAATAGCTGGATCGTATAGGGATAGGAACTTTGGTTTGTCACGACGACCAGGGATGAGGACGGATTCGGAAATACGTCGATGGTGGGGCTGGCTATATTGTTCAGCCCGATATGATAGGGGTCGCTCATCGGGCTGGTGCACCCGTTGCTGGTCACCTGAACGGTATAGTAGCCGGTATCGGCCGGCGTCAGGCCATAGCCGGTTGCCCCGGAGATCGGCGTGCCGTTCAAATACCATTGGTTGCCGGATACACTGTTCGATCCCAACTCCCCGTTGAAATATTTTATCACCGGTTGCGCGGGACCGGTCCCCACCAGTAGGACCAGTTTGCTGGTGTCGCCGGGACAGCCGCCCGCCGCATCGCCAACAATTAACGTATCCTCGCCGGGAAGGGTCCAGTTGACCGACACCTGACCCAGTGAATCCGAACCCGTTATGTCGCCTCCCGTGACCGTCCATTTATAGGTTATGAAGGTCACGCTGTCAATATGGTAGATTGCCTGCGCCGCACATACAGCAGAGTCGCCGCTAATGGCGCCTGGTTTAGGCGGTCCAACGCATACCGAATTGGATACGGGACTCTGACAACCGTCCTCTTTTAACTGCGCTTGATAGAGGCCACAGCTGTCCGGGATCCGGGGTTTGTATTCGTCTTCAGTGGCATTACCGATCGGCATATTTTTCCAGAGCCATTGTACGGTATCATCCTCATCTACCGGGGTGACCAACTTCAGCTCGTCGTCCGCGGTGTCAAAATAAATGGATGGCGCCGCCGGCGGGGAAATAACGGTGATTACCAGGTCGCCCGTCGGGCCCACGCAGCCGTCGATCGAGGGAATGATATTGATCGTACGCCCACCGGCGAAGTCTTTCCAGCTGATGGTGGCCGCGGTATCGGTATCATAGCTGACGATCGAATCGCCGATATCGCCCAGCGACCATAAGTAGCTGACGCTGTCCTGGGAATTAGTGATCTCATATTTCTGATAGCCTAAACATACTGTCTCCTTCCCCGAAGACGATTCTATTTCCGGGGTGTCCGGGTTGATACAAATCGAATTCGATGGCGGGCTATAGCAAGTACCATCTACGGATTTCACCGTGTATCTACCGGGATCTGGATCACTTTCGAGGTAAAGGGTATCGTCGGTTTCGTCCGGCATGGCAACGCCATTCAGGTACCACTGATTGCTGTCCGGGTCACTCGATACGAAGGTGGAATCGTTGAGCATGGTCATTACGGGGGATGACGGTGTCGAGATAATTACCGTGGCCGTTACTGGGACATCGGCGCAGCCGCCGGCACTGGCAACGACCGTTATCGTATAATCGCCGTATTCGGCCCAGTTTACGGTGATACTCGTATCGGAGGAGTTTTTCATCGTCCCGCCACCGGACAGCGACCAGGCAAAGCTGACGCTGTCCTGTTTGTCGACGGTATATTCTTTTTGGCTGAAGCAGGACGTGAGGTCGCCGTCTATTTCCGGTACATCCGGGTAGACACATACCGGGTCGGACACGACGCTGCTGCAGCCGTTTTGAGTGACCTGAACCGTATATTTTCCCGGTATATCCCCGGGGTCATAGGTCTGCCCGGTAGCGCCGGGAATCGCCGATCCGTTGCGGAGCCACTGATTACCCGACACAGCACTGGATTCGAGCTGATCGTCGTCATTTTCCGTGATCGTTGGCTGAGAAGGACAACTGCCGACCGTTATGGTGACGGTGGCGGTGGCGCTGTTCCCAAATGCGTCGGTGACGAGGAGTTGAAAAACGTAAACGCCGCCCTGTAATCCATCCGCAACGGTAACCGCGCTGCCCGGGCTCCTGATCCCAGCTGACGCGGGTCCTGAAAGTTGGGACCAGGTGTAAGATTGGATCGTTCCGCCCGGTTCAGCTGATTTCGAACCATCCAGCGTGACGCTGTCGAGCGGCTGACTGATCGTCTGATCCGGGCCGGCATTGGCAACCAGAGCCCCAACGGAAACCGCGATATTGATATGGGATGAATCGACGGCGCCAACGCTGTCAATTACGATCAATGTGAACGTATACGTGCCGGGGACCGACAAGCCTTTTACCGGCGTGATGGAGAAATAGGGACTTGTGATCGTAGCCCGGGCCGGGCCGGAAATCTGGCTCCAGATATAGGTCTTGATCGAACCGCCGGATCCCGCCTCGTACGATGCGCTCCCATTCAACGTCACGCTGTCATCCGGCAAGGTGATCGACTGATTCGCGCCGGCCACGGAGACGGGCTGTGGGCTGCTGCACTGTTCCCAGGTCACCCCGCCGGTGAGATAGCCGGTATTTCCATACCCGACGGTATTGAACTGGATATTGGGCAAACTCGACGTATACGAACCCGATCCCTCCGTGAACAGGTAGTACATAAAGGGGATTTCCGCAATATTATTTCCCGCTGCTATCGTGTCTATCTGGTCGGCATTTAAGGCGAAGTCCGCTTCGAAAGCATCGTCGATATCCCCGTTGAAATATGCCCAGGTATAATATCCCTGCGCATAGGTCGCCGATTTTGCGCCGATGGAAGCGTCATAAAAGTTCCCCTGACCATCGTTTGCCCAATGCAGCGGACCTTTCATCATCTTGCTGGCCACCACCACTCCGTTGACGTAGAAATTGCATAAATAGCTTTTGGGGTCGAGTGTTGCTGCGACGTGATAAAACTGGCCGGAGTCTGCTGCTATACCTGAGGACAGGCTGTCCAGCTGGCCCGGCGTACTATAGTCAGCCAAACCGCCCCGGGTCGTATCTATCATGGCCTGAAACATGAATTGTCCCTGGCTATTGATGACCAACCCATATTCGACGGTCGTAGGCGATCCCTGGTCGACATAAAACTGGCGATATAACAATCCCATGTTCGCGGCATTCTTGACTTTGGGGCATACCCATGCTGCGAGCGTAAGGCCGGTAGGGTCCGTATAGGCGTCTTCCGCGTCTACGTAACCGTTGACCCCGTTGAACTGCAGGTAATAACCGTTGCAATGGAATGCAAGTGCCTGCGACCAGGATTTACCGGGAATAAGGAATAGCGCTAACATGCAGCAAGGAATAATATTCCTGTTCATCAGCAGTTTTGGCATCGATTTTTATTAATCAGATAAATGATCCTGCAATCGGAACGATTGAAAATCTGATCTTTTCGAGGAATGGATAATAAAACGATCGAAAGGAGTGGTCAAATCTCCGAATTTATGCCCGGCGGGTCAATACCAACAAGTTTGTATTTGGGTGGGACTTTGTCCTACAAGTCGGATCTCATGAGGAAGGTGATGAGTTCCGATGGGCGGCGAAGGTCGAGTTTCTGCATGATATTCTTCCGGTGGGTTTCGACGGTATATATGCTAAGACATAGTTTTTCAGCGATTTGCTGATTGGTGAAGTGATCTTTTATGAGCCGGGCAATCTCCACCTCCCTGGCGGTCAGTTTGAATTGCCGGAGAAAAGGGTCCGGTTCGGTTATAGCTCTTTTTGCCGGCGACGGTTGTTCGGGAAAGCAGTTTTCGCCGTTGCAGACCGAACGGATGGCTTGTGCCAGCTCCCCCTTGCTGCAATTTTTCAATTTGTAGCCGTTTGCGCCATATTCTTTTGCCTTTTTTATCAGGTGGTCCTCGTTATAGGTGGAGAGCACGATTATTTTGATGGCCGGGAATTGTCTCCGGATAATCCTGAGGGCATCCAGTCCATTCAGGTTGGGCATATTGATATCGGTCAGAATGATATCCGGCAGGTCCTGCCCGATCTGATCCAGCAGCCGTTTTCCGTCGGTTGCGATGCCGGCGATAACGACATCCGGCAGGTCCTTCAGCAAAAGGACCAGGCCGTCGGCGAAGAGGGCGTGGTCGTCGGCTATGATCAGTTTTATGGGATGGGGTTTCATCGGCGTCAATTATAGGGAATGGTAATAATTATCGTTGTGCCGGACGCGCCGGAATCGATGTTCAGCCGGCCCTGGAGAAAGTCCACTCTTGTCCGGATGCTTTTCAAGTCTTTCCCGTCGGCGGCTGACGGGGGAAAACCGTTGCCATCGTCTTCCGCCATAATGCTGAGCGAAGTACCTGAAAAGACAAACTGTATATTGGCGTGGGTCGCGCCGGAATGCCGGATAATATTGCTGACCAGTTCGAGGACGATCCGGTAGATATTCAGGGCGGCCGCTTTGGTGAATTCGAACGGGGGTCCGCTGGTTATAAAGTTAAAGGCGATGACTTCATCCCTGTTGAGCTTGTCGAAAAATCCTCTGATCAGCGTCTCCAGCGGGGTCGTTTCAAATTCAGGCGGCATGAGGTTGTGCGAGATGTTGCGTACCTGGCCGGATGCCCGGTCGATCAGTTCCATCATGGAATCCATCTGGTCGCTTTTGACGGCCGGCGACTGCGCCTTGATCTTCAGCACGGCCAGGATACTGCCAATTTCATCGTGCAGGTCCTGCGCGATGCGTTTCCTTTCTTTTTCTTCGGTGGCGATGATCCGCAGGGATGTTTCGTTCTTTAACTTCAATAATTCTGCGTTCGTGCGCCAGAATTTTTCCAGCTCTGTCCGGCGGGAGTAGGCGAATACGATGGTCAACAGGCAGATTTCAACCGCGACGGCCACGGGGAGGTTGTTGGGATAGACGTCAAACAGCGAAAGGTCGAACCATTCATACAGCTGGTTGTTGAGAATGGACAGAATAAGAAAGATGGAAATAGCTGCATATACGATGACCAGCCGTTCTTTTTTCCATAGGCCGGCGACAATGTTTATGCACAGCAAGGCTATTCCGAGAAGCCCCAGGCAAAAGGCGGCGGTTCTGGCCATTTCAAACACCGGATATAGGGTATTGCTGCAAAATAAGCTGCAGAACAGGATGGCTTCGATGGCGATCAAAATTATTTTGTACACCCGGAAGCATTTAAATAAGGTAGGATGATACCTAGCCTGGTGGGTGAAGATCTGGAAAACGATTAGCGCGAACAGCATGGCTAACAAGACAAAGAACACTTTGGGAAGCCTGATATAATAATGAAACAACCATTCGGGCAGGAAAAGGGACTCATAAAGAAATTCATTCAGGTTCCACAGGATCAGGGCGAAGATATAGGCGGCATGCCACAGGTGTAGTTTGACTTTCAATAAGACACCGAGGAAAATGTTGGCAACGAGAGCGATAACAAAGACGCCGATGTAAAAGAAAAGCGAGGAAGCATAGTCCTTTTCCCATAAAAAATAATCTTCCATTGTTGTTATATTGGTCGGGAAGTTGACATAGTCAATATTGATGGGATAGACCTTGACCAGCAGAACCCTTATCTGACCTGGACCCAAGCCGATCCGGAAAGTAATGCCGCGAACGGGAATTTCCCGCTGAGAAAAAGGAGTATGAGAGGATGCGCTGTCCAGCAGTCGGATGCGGCCGGTATCTGTGGCGTCGAACAATACGAACTCCAGATCGCTCGTGTTGAATGACCAAAAAAGAGGCAAGAAAACGGACGTATCATTTTTTAGAGTTAGTAAAAACCAAGAGTTGCTCTTAGAATAGCCACCATAAAATTCAAGCCGATTTTTTCCCCTTGGCATATTTCGCCCGGAAAAAATGTGCATCACATCACTCGCATCTAATTGATTGGAATTATCTTTGAAATAGGATAAATGAGGGCACAACCACTCATTGAGCGGGCCATTTAGTTTCAGCGTATCCCGCTGTGTTCTTTGTGCATGACATGGGCCACCTATAACCACGTGTAACATTAAGACGAGAATAGCCAGTGGAAATTGCCATTTCCTTCCTCTTATGGGATACATATTACCAGTATTTAGGGGGGTAAATGGACTGTTTCAAAATGGCAGTAAACGTTTCCTTTTTGTAGTTAGCAGCAGGCGGCCCTTATCGCATGGTCAAATCTAATATAATCTGAATAGATTTTTGTAGCTAGTTGATCCTTCTTTGCAAATGATTAGCAGAGAAAGCAATATTGAGATGAGGCAAAAAGCAAAGAATACGGTCTGCAAGCCAAATGAAAAAAATGGATTAAATTAGCTTAGACAATAGGCCCAATCGCCATTAGTTAAAGCTATTTGAAAGACGAGAAGAGTGCTTAAAATGAGCAAATTGCGATCAACTCTATCTTGTTAGGCACAATGTTAGGCACAAATGAAAAAAGCACCCAGAATACGTTTCTAAGTGCTTGAATATCAGCTCCCCCTGCTGGACTTGAACCAGCGACCCTCTGATTAACAGTCAGATGCTCTAACCAACTGAGCTAAGGAGGAATATGTGGTGTTCCCTTTGGTTAGGAGGCCGGTAAAGGCCCCAAAAGGGGTTGCAAAAATAGGGATTTTCTGTTTGTAAAAGCCGGGGAAATTGAAAAATTATCGGCTTTTTTTGGGTGCGGAGCGCGCGGCGGCAGCGCAGGAGACGGCACAGCGAGGGCCGCTAAAACCACTTGAACAAGCCGCTCTCTTCGATGCCGATGAAGATGCCGTCCGGGCGGACCTCGACGGGGTAGGTTTTTAGCTTGTAGCCTTCGCCATTTGTGTCGCGGCCGTTTTTGAGGTTGAATTTGAGTTGGTGGACGGGGCAGACAACATTGCAGGCGCCATCAATATAGCCGTCGGTCATCGGGGCGCCGGCGTGGGGACAGTCGTGGGCGAAGCCGAAAAATTGCGGCGGAGCGGTGGGGGCAGCGGAAGCGCCGGAGGGCTGAAAGCGGCCGATGCAAAGCTTTTTGTCGTTGACGATGACTTCGGCGACGGCGCCGGCAGTCCATTGTATATCCGTCTCCTTGTTGGCCAATTTGTGCCACTTGTATTTTGAAAAAGCCATGAGTGGGTGGGTTGGTGAGTGAGTGGGTTGGGGCTTTTGTCAGTAAAGAAATTCGGATTTATAAGGATATCGTACCCGGTAAAGCTCTCTGACCTTGTCCAGGATCGTGCGCCGCAGCTCGTCGATATTGCGCCGTTCCGTCGCGGATACAAAAACACAATGACCATTGGTCTCCCGCTCCCATCGCTCGCGGAGCTCGCTCATCAGCTCCTTCCTGACATCTTCCTCCAGCCAGGAATCGAAGTTGCGGCCTTCGTAAAGGTCTATTTTGTTAAAGATCACGAGAATCGGCTTTTCAAAAGCCTCCAGCTCCTGCAGGGTTTTATTGACGACCCCCAGCTGCTCCTCATATCGCGGGTGCGAGACATCTACCACATGCAAGAGGATGTCCGCCTCCCGCACCTCATCCAGCGTGCTTTTAAAGCTCTCCACCAGGTGATGGGGCAGCTTCCGGATAAATCCGACGGTATCGCTCAGCAAAAAGGGGGTAGCCTCAAAAACGACTTTTCGCGTCGTCGTATCCAGCGTGGCAAAGAGTTTATTTTCCGCAAAAACATCGCTTTTGCTCAGCAGGTTCATCAGCGTGGACTTACCCACGTTGGTATACCCTACGAGCGCCACGCGGATAAACTCCCCCCGGTCCTTGCGCTGGGTAAACGCCTGTTTGTCGATCTCCTTCAGCCGCCGCCGCAGTAAGGAAATCTTATCCCGGGCGATCCGACGGTCAGTCTCAATTTCCGACTCACCCGGTCCGCGGGTTCCGATGCCGCCCCCCAACCGTTCGAGGTGTTTCCACATCCCGCGAAGTCTTGGTAAAATATATTGATATTGAGCTAGTTCCACCTGAAGCTTGGCTTGCGCAGTTTTGGCCCGACTGGCAAAGATATCGAGGATCAGGTCAGACCGATCGATAGTCTTGACATCCAGGATCTTTTCGATATTCGAGATCTGGGAGCCGGAAAGCTCATCGTCAAAGATCACCACCCGGACATCTTTTAGCTCGATATAACTCTTGATCTCCTCCAGCTTGCCCTTTCCGACAAAGGTCTTGCTGTCCGGATGGACGAGCTTTTGGGTAAACCGCTTCAGGGTGACAGCCCCGGCCGTCTCGGCCAGGAAAGCCAGCTCATCCAGGTATTCCTGGACCTGCTCTTCCGTCTGGGTCTTGTCTACTACACCAACCAGGATAGCCTTCTCCTCCTTCTGTATACTATTTTTCTTGTCTAACAAATTATAACGATTTATCTAGTGTGAACAGGGGACAAAATTAAGCATTGAAGACTGGACTTGCGGTCAAAAAAAATTCCGCCGAAAGCAGCGGAATCAAAGAGATATACTAAAATTTTGACTTATAACCCACTCAGAACGATCCCCGCAGACCAGGGAAATACCGCCGGCCCGGCAGAGGCCTTGATCAGGGAGTTGACATGGATCTGACCAAAAACACCCAGCACACCCTTGCTGACGCGGATCACCGGGGTGAATTCGGGCGTATTGAAGAATTGCTTGGAGCTCTCCTTTTCGGTAAAGTTACCCACGGTCTGCCCCTGGGGGCTCTCCAGGGTCTTCCCCTTGGTGTAAGCGCTCAGCAACAGACCTATTTTCGTGCCGACCGAAAATTTCCAGCTGTGGTCCATATGTTCCGGATCAAGCGCAAACCGCAGTTCCACCGGAATTTCCAGGTAGGTTGTGGTCAGCTTGAACTTCTTAAAATGGTTGTTCCCGGCCTCATCGGTAAAAGCCAGGGTCTGATTGTAATAGGCCGCCACCTGGGGCTGCACCTGGTTGAAGTAGATATTGCTGGAACCCAGACCAACACCGGCGGCGACACTCAGGCGCGCATCCGATTTGAACGGCCAGGCATACATGAAATAAAAATTCTCGCTATGGTTGGCCCCCTTGATGCTCATACTATCCTGAGCCCCGGCCCAGTTGTCATAAGCCAGCTCGAACATAAAATGATCCTGCGGCCGCTTTTTGTCCAGGATCACTTTGCTCCAATCCTTTTTGCCGGGCTTCAAGGCCTTGGGAGGGGGGGGAGGAGGCGTGGAATTCTTAAGCGCTTTCGTGAGTGCGGACGTGGTATCCTGATTTTGAGTAGGCGGCGGATTTGAATTTCGGGAACGTCTGTTTTGAGCGAAAGCAGCAGTTGTGGCAAAAAATACCAATACGGTAATGAAATACTTCTTCATAATTTCACTTGTGGGTGATTTCTTTTGATCTGAATGAGACACGCCGGGTCTTTTGCAGTTAGCAGAGCCCTGCCGGGTCCATTTTGATCTGGTTGACAAATGTATTGTCCTTCCGGTTAATAAAAGGTTAAAGTGGCCTCCAGATCCCGGTTAAAACTGGGCGCAAGATATTACTTTTTGCGGTACCTTCAGGCCTTTAAAGTACTTATATCAATGTTATCCGAGCGAAAAGAAAAGTTGGCCGGCTGGGGCAATTATCCGGTAAGCGAATCGATCTCTTTACACCCGAGGATCGAAGAGGACCTGAAAACCGAATTGAAAAAAAAGCCGCTTATCGCCCGGGGGCTTGGAAGGAGCTATGGCGATCAGGCTGTCAACGACAACCACTATGTCGCCATCTGTACCAAATTGAACCATTTCCTGTGTTTCGACGAGAAAGAGGGGATTTTGGAATGCGAGGCCGGGGTTAGCCTGGAAGAGATCATCTCCGTCTTCGGCCCGAAGGGCTGGCTGCCCATGATCTGCCCCGGTACCAAGTTTGTGACCATCGGGGGAGCGATAGCCAATGATATTCACGGAAAAGCCCATCATATCGACGGATCATTCGTCAACTGCGTCCTTTCATTTACGATTTTGCTGGCCGACGGAACGACGGCGGAAGCCTCCCGGACGGAAAACAGCGATCTGTTTTGGGCCAATTTCGGCGGCCTGGGTCTGTTGGGCGTTATCCTGAAGGCCCGGCTAAAACTTAGAAAGATCGAGACGACCTATTTCCGGCAGAAATCAATCGTGATCAGGAATCTCGACCATATGCTGGAGGCACTGGACCAGTACGACCACGATTATAATTATTCCGTGGCCTGGATCGACGCCCTCGCAAAAGGCAAAAAATTAGGAAGCGGTGTTCTCACGCTTGGCAATGCTGCCAAACTGGACGAACTGCCCGAAAAGCTAAAGGCCAACCCGCTAAAGCTACATGCGACAAGCAAGCTGGCCGTACCTTTCTTTTTCCCCTCGTTTGTATTGAATGGCCTCACCGTCCGGATGCTGAACCGGGTCATCGCCTTTGTACAAAACTCATCCAAGGATTTTATCCATTATGAGAAATTCTTCTTCCCCCTCGATGCCATCAACAATTGGAATAAGGGCTATGGCAAACGGGGATTTATTCAATACCAGTTCGTCATCCCGGAAGAAAACGGCAAGCAGAACCTCACGGAGATCCTGCAGATGATCGCCGGCAGCGGCTGTACACCTTTCCTGAATGTTTTTAAGCGGATGGGCGAAGCGCAGGGAATCCTATCTTTCCCCTTTTCGGGATATACGCTGGCTATCGATTTCCCGGTGACCAGCCAGCTGCTGGCCTTTACCCCAAAACTGGATGCAAAGGTCCTGGCTGCGGGTGGCAGGCTCTATCTTGGCAAGGACGCCCTGTTGGAAGAAAGCACGTTTAAAGCCATGTATCCACAACACATCGAATGGCTGGCGATCAAGCGGAAATACGACCCCGACAATACGTTCAATTCGAATATTTCGAGACGGCTGGGGCTGAATGCATAAAAGGGCGGGCATGCGGCCGCCATCAGGTCCGGGAAGAAAATTTCTTTCTGATCCGGCTTAACGTTTCCAGCGTTACTCCCAGGTAGGAAGCAATGTATTTAAGCGGGATCCGGTTGGAGAGATCCTGGTGCTGCAAGAGAAAATACCGGTACTTATTTTCCGCCTTGGTCAGACGTGCGATGAACGCTCTTTTTTCCGCATCGGCATAATATTTCTGCAGTATTTTACGGGCGAGGATATTGCATTCCGGGAATTGCTCATACATCACCTGGAGGTCCGCATGGGTCAGGGCCAGCAATTCGCATTTTTCCAGTGCCTGGATGTTTTCGATGGCCATCACCCGCTCATCGAGGCCAAGGATGGATGTCACCAGTTCGTTCTCCACCGTGATCCAGGTTGTAATATCTTTTTGCTCCTCCCGGGTAAACCCCCGGAGCGCGCCCTTGACGACAAAATAGACATGATCACATACTGTCCCTTCACTTAGCAAAAGCATTCTTTTACCGACCGAACAGGCCGTGACATGTTGTTGAAGATAGTGTTCCGCCTCAGTACTTAAAGGATAGAGGTATCTGAGAACAGACAATAAAGACTCTATAGCGGCCGGTTCAGGTTGCTTCATGGTTCAGGGCTTGGTTGTATTATTTACTTTCTTTATAGAAAGTGCAGATCGGGTTCATCAGACAAATCTCACATTTCGGTTTTGGCCGGCAGATCTCCCGGCCAAGGAAAGACATGGCCATTCCGGCATCCCATTCTTTTTTTGGGAGGCTGGTCATCAACTGCTGTTCCACTTTTTTGGGGTCGGTCCCCGTGGCAATGCCAAGCCGGGGCGCCACCCGCATGACATGCAGGTCGACGATAATGCCTTCGGGGGCAAGCTTATTAATGAGGTCATCGGTACTTTGCGCAGACAGCACGACCATCACTATCAGCTGGTAAACATTTTGATAATCCAGCGGATGTTTCTTTTTCCGATACTTCTTTAGCAGCGGCCGGATAGCTTCGGCCCAGTTCGTAGTGCCCGACATTTCCAGAAAATTACAAAATACCCCGACACTTGCAAGGCAACTACCCAAAAGGGGTGTTTTAACCCGGAATCCGGGGGCCCGGGAATCCAGGGGAAAAAAAGAGGCCGGCTACGGCAGCCGACCTCGGGTGACAGATGGATTCTCAACTTTTTATTGATACCCCGGGTTTTGTACCAGGTAAATGGTACCGGTAGCATTTTCAGCCTGTATTTCATTCAGCGGGATGGCAAAACATTCATTGACCCCTTTGGTGAAGAAAGCCGTGTTATTAACGCGCAAAAAACCACTCCTGTTTTTTTCAACGCTAACATAATTATTCAACGTAGTCGCCATGGAGCCGGTCCCATTGTCATATCGTGCCAGGTCGAAGAAACGCTGGCCTTCCATAGCCAGTTCCAGTCTTCTTTCCATATAGATCGCGTTCAATGCCGCCGTTTGCCCCATAGCGGTAAAAGCTCCGGCAGGATATTGGCCGACATTATAATTGGCCCCCGGTGTTGTTTGCGGGGAATAGGTGCTGGTACTGGCGTTATACGTAGCATTCAGATAGACGAAGCCGATCGGATTGGCGGCCCGTTGACGGATCATGTTGACATAGGTCTGAGCCTGGTCGAGATTGCCGGCTTGCGCCTCGCATTCCGCAGCCCACAGGATGACATCGGCCAAACGGCAAAGGTTAACGTTATTAGCGTCGACTTCGGCGGCTCCCCAGAAGACGGTTTCCGTAGAAGAATACGTCCCTTGCTGGCTCTTGGCATAGCTATTCTTTTTGGGAACGAATAGCCCATCATCGGGGACACTGCGGATCCAGGTCGAATCAATGGTCCCCCAATCGAAATAAGGCTCGCCAGGTCTGCCGACAGCCCAATCGAGACGGGGATCTACCGTACCGGGCCAGGGGTTGGCAGGATCGCTAACCAACGGTGAATTGTTAAAACTTCCATCCAGGTAAGGAAGTCCGCTCGGATCGGTCTTATACGCCTGTACCAGGTTCCAGGAGGGGTTGTTAAAACCGCAGCAGCCGGGACCATTGTTGTAAGGGAAATTAAGCTCATCACCGGTATCGCCATTCCCGCCATTGGTAGCAGTTGACGACCCATCGTTGACAGAGGCCTGGCAGGCAAAGACACTTTCCGGGCCATTCTTCTGGGCAGGGTTGAAATTGCTTTCATAAATGGGTTCGAGGGCATAGGGCGTACCCAGCGCAGTGGTACCCTGGGTGATCACCTGTTGCAATAAGGGGAGGGCGCTGTCGTACTGATGCTGGTACATATAGGCTTTGGCGAGAAAAGCCATGGCGGCCCATTTATTCGCCCGCCCGATATTGGGTTGGGTATTCGGCAAATTATTCACGGCGTAAGACAGGTCGGCTTCTATATCCGGCCAAATATTGATATAAGCGCCGCCAACAGAATTTGGTACATCCAGGTTGCCGGAAGCATATTGGATGAGCTCATTGACATAAGGGAAATTGTTAAAGATCTTTTTCCCTTCAAAATGATAATACCCGCGTAAAAACCTGGCCTCCGCTTCATATTCCGTCGTATCCGCCGAAGAAATGGTCGGCGACAGGCGCATGGTGCGGATGACGTCATTTGCCCGTTGGATACCCGCGTAAAGAACAACCCATTTCTCATCGAGATAAGAGCTGGTTCCTGATTCCGCCAGTGACCATGTCATCAAGGGTATGGCATCGGCCTGGTCGGAGGGGGTAGAACCCTTGTAGGCGTCGTCGGCGCAACCATTGCCATAGACGTAATTGGAGGCGGCGCTACCGTTGCCCAGGTTCTGGCCGGGATCATTTTCACCCGACAGGAGTGCATAGGCGCCGATCAGCAGGCCCTGGACGCCGGAATTATTGGTAACATTTGCCGCAAGCAGGGATCCCTGCGGTTGCAGATTTAATTTATTATTACATGCGTAAATGATGACTACGGCCAGGAGCATAATGGCAGGCACTGTCCACTTAAAAATTCTTGACATATAAATATAGTTTTATCAAAATGAATTAATGTATCGTAACGTTTACACCCACATTATAGCTCTTTTGATTATTCGGGTACACGCCGCCATCAATACCAAACGAGGTATTGGTACCCGGATTCAATTCCGGATCCAGTCCTGAATATTTAGTGATGGTAAACGGGTTCAGCACCTGGACATACACTCTCACCCGGTCAAAATGCAGATGCTTCAGCTCACCGGACATGAAATTATAACCGACCGTCAGGTTTCTGCACCGCAGGAAGGAACCGCTCTCCATAATGTAGGAGTTAAAGACACCTGAGTTGCTGAAATTGGCGCTTTCTTCCAGCAGCGGCGAGACTGCTTTGGGATTGGCGAGATGGGCGGACGAATCATTGATATTGGTCGGTGCGCCGTTGGAATTGATCAGCGTGGCTGAATGCAGCGCCACCTGCTTGCTGATCTGGTTGGGGAAGAGCTGCGGGAAATCGGTTGACGACTTCACGTTATTCAGGATCTTGGCGCCGATGGAGGTATAGAAGAACGAGTAGAGATCCCAGTTCCTGTAGGCGATTGAGATATTCACGCCCGCCGAAAATTTCGGATTGGGATTGCCGAAGAAGGTCTGATCAGCCGGAGTGATCGTCCCGATATGATTGACATCGGCATACTTGAAGCGGCCGGGCGCAGCGTCCTGTTGTACGGGAGAGCTGTTCACGTCGGCCCAGCTTTGGAACAGCCCGATGACCTTATAGCCATAAAATTCGCCGAGCGGATGGCCGGGTTGTATCCTTGAGGTATAGGTTTGCGCTCCTGTGGGTTCATCAAAGTACAGCGTTCCGGCGGGGAGGCTCACGACCTTGTTATTATAGGAGGTAAACGTCCCGGTGATGTCGAATTTAAGCTTGCTGTTGACGGCAGACCCATGATAGGTCAGCGCCGCGTCGATCCCTGTATTCTGTACATCTCCCGAGTTGCCGTACGGATCTGCCGCTGCCCCATTCGTTCCAGGTTCGACCGGAATAAACAGTAACCCGTCAACCTTTTTCTTATACCATTCCACGGTCAGGTCGATCTTGTTTTGGAGCAAGGTGGCGTCGAAACCTATATTGGTCAGGATATCCTTTTCCCAGGTGGTGGCCGGGTTGCCATACTGGCTGGTATACAAGCCTGCCTGGGGGCTGTTGCTGGTCCCGTTGATATCATAATAGGATTGATTGACCTGTTGTCCGTACAAGGTGTAGGGATTAGTCGGGACGATATCGCTGAGCGATCCTGATTTACCCCAGCCGCCGCGGATCTTCAGGTCACTGATCCAATCGATATTTTTCATGAAATTCTCCTGGGAAATCCTCCAGCCTCCTGTGACGGAGGGGAAGTTACCATATCGCTGGGAAGGGGCGAATACCGAGGCTCCGTCCCGCCGGATGGTGCCGGCCAACAGATATTTTCCGTCCCAATTATAATCCAATCTGCCGAAATAGGAATATATCGCTACCTGGTAGGGGGTGTTGTAGCCATTGTAATTAGGCTGGGGAACGTTGGAGTTATTCGTCTGGGTGGAAGGCGCACCAAAATTCAGTGTCCAGAGATTCGGGCTGACGGTCAGATTGCTCGAATCGGTGATATAATAATTACCCCTGGTCGTCTGGTTGGCTTTGCCGACTTCATAAATGTACTCCTCTCCGCCCAGCACGCTGAGATTACTCTTGCCCCATTCGTTAGCGTATTTCAACGTATTGGTCCAGATAACGCTATTGTTGAGGGCCCAGGTCTCCTGGTACAGGTTGGCCGCGGTATTGTTTTCCGCATTTTCATAGGGTGTGGGAGCGAAAGCATTGTTGTAGGTATAATCGACCGTACCCCCGATGCTGGTATGGGCGGTAAAATGCCGCAGGAAATCAACGTCGGTGAATACGTTGCCAACGACATGATAGTCCTGGCTGATATTGTTGGCCTGGCGCTGCTGGATGGCTACCGGGTTCGAGGCGTTCCCTGTACCTATTGCAATCGAGCCGGCATAGTTGCCCGCGATATCATGTACCGGGATGATATTAGGAATCTGGTAGGCGGCATTGATGGAGTTCGTACTATTGACGCCCAGCGCATTCAGATAGCCGGGATTGCTTTTGTAGTAGGCATAGAAATTTTCCCCGACGTGGACATGGTCGTCGAGCAGGGAAAAGTTGGTATTAGCCCTGACACCATAACGTTTCAGTTTGGTATCGATCAACGTACCGTCCTGGTCCAGGTAATTGAAGGCAAAATAGAAGGATGATTTGCCGGTTCCCCCGCTGACAGAGATGTTGTGGCTCTGCATGGGCGCCGGCTTGAAGATGTCATAGAACCAATTATTGCCGGTCCGGTCGGCCAGTGTAATATGGTTGGTATAAAGGCTATAGTCTGCCAGGCTGGTATTCGGGGCGCCCTGTGGGGCGCCGGCCGGAACGATATAATAAGGCAGCACGGGCGTGGGTCCGCTGCCGTATTGGGGATCACTCGGGGCGAGACCATCGTTAAAGGCCATGGCCCATTTGGCATTTCCCTGTTCCGTAGGTGTGGCCAGATCCCAGGCATGGCTCAATGGCCTCTGCGTACCATAATAAGCATCGTAAGAGACTTTGACGGGGCCAATCCCTCTTTTGGTCGTGATGATGATGACCCCGTTGGCTCCGCGGACGCCATAAATAGCTGTCGCGCCGGCGTCCTTCAGCACCTGGATGGATTGGATATCATTGGGGTTGATATCATGCATAAGCTCCGGCACCCCATCGACGAGGATCAGCGGATTCGAATTACCCGGGGAGGTAATACCGCGGACCAGGACCGTGGCGTTCCCTCCGGGCTGACCCGTCGTTATAACAGTCACACCGGCAGCCTGTCCTTGCAACAGCGACTCCGTGCTTCCTGAGGGGGTCGCCTTCATGTCAGTGACATTGACGACGGCGACCGAACCCACGATGTCTTTTTTGCGCTGGCTGGTATAACCCGTTACCACTACATCATTAAGGGTAGAGGTGACCGTCGTAAGTCCGATGTCCCCCGCGGGCGTGCCTGCCGTTACGGGAACTTCGAGCGTCCCGAAGCCGATGGCGGAAATAACAAGCGTTCCCCTACTTCCCGGAAGAGTGATGGAAAAAGTCCCGTCGGCGCCAGATTGAGTAATGACCTTGGTGCCTCTGACCTGGACGGTCGCGCCGGGAACCGGCGTATTGTCTGTCTTATTGATTACCTTCCCGGTAACCGCATTTTGGGCATAGCTGATGCAGGTAAACAGGAGGAAGAGCGCTACCATGCAACAGATCCTTGCCAGCCCTTTTGTTTTCTTTGGCATAAGCAGTCGTTTGTTTAATTTTTCAGATAATAAAGAGAAATCGTCATAACAAATCTAGTTTTCAATTACTCCATCTTCTATTTTTCCACCACATCATCACTACATCACAGTTTCAAAATGAAGGGAAAATCAACCTTTTCGCCACATCTTTGCTACATCATTTCGGCTATTGTTCCTGCGGTACGGAATTGCTTACAAAAGCAATGTGTTTACTATCGGGAGACCACGATGGTGCGTTCAGCGTTCCTTGTCCGCCATAGAGATAGGCAACGACCTTTGGCGCGCCTGCTGTGGTAAGCGGCATGACCCGCAGCGTCACCTCTTTATACGAAGGGTGCTCATCCGGGTTAATGTCCATGGGGAAAGTAATAAACAGCATCCATTTTCCATCCGGTGAAATATGCGGGAACCAATTGTGATATTCATCGAAAGTCAGCTGTTCTTTATCCGAGCCGTCGGGCTTCATCCGCCAGATCTGCATCGTCCCGGTTACATTCGCGTTGTAATAGATGTATTTGCCATCAGGTGAGTATTCCGGACCGTCAACGTGGGTCTTGTTACCTGTGGTGAGGAGTGTTTCTTTATTGTCTTTCAGTGAGACTTTATACAAATTATAGTTCTTCGATCCGTCACGCCTGGCAACGATCGCCAGTTCCTTGCCGTTTGGCGCCCAGCCGTGCAGGAAGGATGGAGTTGCTTCGGTGACCTGCTTCGGGTCGCCGCCAGACAGCGGGACTACGAATACAAACGATCCCGGAGTGCCATCGGGCTTGCCGCTGCTGATGCCCAGCATTTTCCCGTCGAAGGAGATCATGTGGTCGTTGTTGATCTTATTTATACTGCCCGTATTCAGCTTATCCGGCGTGCCGCCTTCGATTGGAATGGTCCAGAGCGAGCCATCCTGGTTGAACAGAAGCTTTTTACCATCCGGCATATAATTTGGCGCCTCAAATCGTCCCGGCGCTTCATGGATCACCTTCCGGGTGTTGTCGGCAAGGTCTAAGATTTCGAGCCTGCTGCCGAGTACGTCGCGTACCGGCGTCTGAACCGCATGGGGGTTAGAGGTATATTCATGGATGACCGGCTTGTCGATACGAACATTCCATATTTTGGCCCCGGCGACATGGTCTGAATCGTGCGAGCAGACATAGAGACCAACGAGCACATCTTTCTCCAGCGCATCCGTTGTGCAGGTGCCCACGAACTGAAGGGGTTCGCCGGGGTGAGCGATCTTCATGGTGATGATCTTGCCGATACGTTCCAGCTGGATAGTCTGACCACCTTTCTTCGGATAGAACCGCTCTTCTTCCGGGTCGCGCATAAACATACCCTTATATGGCCGCCACTGGAGAACGACAAGGCCATCGATATGTTTACAGGCATTTGCGCTGGCTGCGCCTTCATCGGTAGACTCCCGGATCATCCAGCCCGTCTTGCGATGGCCAATGGCGCCCGCCGTGTCGCCGGTAAAAGCAAAATCGGCGGTAAGGATAAAATCCCCCTTGATCTTTTTGTATACAAACTGAAATTCATCCCGGTTGAACCAGATATTGTCGCCGGCTCCTTTAATGTTGTATGTCTGGGTGGCTGCATCATAGGTTGCATCGCCTGCCAGCTTGGGATGACCAATGTCCAGGTGGTCGTCGAAGATCCCCACGGGATGTTGCGCCTGCAGCGTGCCCGAAGCCAGAAGGCCCAGGAAAGCGAGGAGCAGTGTGGCGGCGGAAGTCCGCTTGCGGCGGGTTCGCGTGCGGTGGGTTCGCGCGAGGCAGGTCCGCGTGTCGGAAGTCCGCGTGCGGCGGAGAGCATGTACTTCATTCATATATTAATCGTTTTTTTTACACAAGGGGGCTCCCATCGGCTTCCGGATGTTTTTTTCGGAAGCCGTTCCAGGAAATTCTCACGCGCTCAAGGGATAAGGTGTCGAACTGCTGCTTCGATATTCCAACCCTCCAGTCTCAGCTGCGGCAAAGCACCCGCCAATCCCGCCACCGGACAACTGACCTTTACCGTTATTGACTGGCCGGCGGGTATAGAAAAATAATTATCGGACCAATAGCTGGGCAATACTTCCTCTCCGTCTTTTATCAACTGCGGGTTGAGGAAAAAAGCCAGCTGTGAAGAGACATTGGTGAACTCAAGGGTCCATTCGGTATAGGCGCCCTTTTTTTCCATAGTCAGTACCCGGGTCCGGACCCGTGCGGAAGGCATCTGCCGGAGATCGTTGAAATGATGACCGGGCGACATCCAGTAGACATTCTGTGAGAGGGTCTTTCCAGCGCGGTCCTTTAATTTTAGCAGCACAAAAGAAACGCCCGGCGTCTGCCGGAGGACGTCGCGAAGGGAAGTCACTTCTTTTACATCGGTGGTATCAAGGTTCGCCGATCCCTGTTGCCGATACAGTGAGGCACCGCCCATGCTGACCACTTCGGCCTCGTAAAAAAGTCCGGTTCTTTTGATATAGGTCCGGTTGATCAGTGCTACCGCGGAATCGTCGAGGTTGAGCTGAATATGTACTGCCTCGCAGGCCCTTTGCATAAAATAATAGCCCGCATTGGGTTCGAGGTACCAGTCGTATACCTGCCAGATGACGCTTGGGAAAGCGGCATTCAGCTTCCAGAGCATTACTCCGCCCGTCTCATTCAGCTTGTGACCGACTGCTTCGAAGATGCTGCGATAGCCGCCGGCGTTGAGCAATTGCATCTTGGCGGAGAAGTCGCGCATGCTGACGGGTGCGCCATAACGGTCGGCCATCGCCTTGTAATAAGTATCATAATGGCCATTGCCCGTACAGGCGTCATGGTAACCCCAGGTATTGTTCAGCGGGTAGGGCAGGCTATTGTCCGGTACCAGGTCGGGGATGATCTTCGCCAGGGTATTGTAGGGCGGCTGGGAAGGAATACCTGTCTCGTCTTTGAAGACCCAGTCACGTTTGGCGTCCACCAACCGGTAATACTGAGCATCATCCTGCCAGGAATAAGGGCCGCCG
>Ga0302324_100006070_pt1 | contig 26192 bp, 21 predicted proteins | sample Palsa_T0_1_FD_201949 | JGI IMG/M metagenome (GOLD analysis project Ga0302324, IMG submission 201949) | Peat permafrost microbial communities from Stordalen Mire near Abisko, Sweden - Palsa_T0_1 | ecosystem: Environmental > Terrestrial > Soil > Palsa > Peat permafrost | place: Sweden: Abisko... | reverse complement strand
GGCGAGCCCGACTTTCTCCATGACGCGTCGCGAAGCGAGGTTCACGGTCATGGTCGTCGCGAAGACGCGCCTGACGCCGAGTTCGACGAACGCCTTTGCGACGAGAGCGCGCGAGCCCTCCGTGGCGTAGCCGTTGCCCCAGGCTGACCGCCGAAGGCGATATCCGAGTTCGACTTCCTCGCCTGTGCCGCCTTCCGGAGGGTGCAGGTGGAACCATCCGATGAAAGCGTCCGTCTCCTTCTCTACGGCAGCCCAGCCTCCGAACGCCGCAAACACTTGGTATTCGCCCAGCGCCTTGGGCAGTATTTCGGTTCGGACGGTCTCGCGCGAGGTCGGCCGCCCACCCGATATGAAGCGCGTGACAGCCGGATCGCCGTCGAGGTCGACCAGGCTGTCCTCGTCCGTTTCGTCGAAACGACGCAGCATCAGGCGAGCGGTCGAGAGGTAGGTCCACATGAAGAAACCGTGGTCTCACCGTGCCGCCCGTCAACCGGTATAGTCTGCCCGCCGCCCATGTCTGAAGTTGACGAGGTCCGCTCTACGCGCTCTTCCCGGGGTTTCTTCCGCATTGTTCACCCCAACGGGTCACCTTGCGTGGCACACCGCCACGACGGTGTCGCGGAGCCATCCATGGGCCGGGTCGGCGTCCATGCGAGGATGCCACATCACGGAAATCGCGATTTCCGGGGTACGAACCGGAAGGTCGAAACCGACGAGGGTCTGCCCGATCAAATCACCGCCAATTGGCGCGCGGAGACACGAACGCGGCACAAGCGCGACCAAGTCTGTATCGCGCGCGACGCGCAGAGCGTCCGGGAAGCCAGGAACGACGGCCACGACCTCTCGACTGAGTCCTAGCGCCTCGAGTGCATCGTCGACCGGCCCGGTGAAGGCTCCCCTGCGCGAGGCTACGACATGGCGGCATGCCGCGTAACGCTCGGGCGTCACCGGATCCGCCAGCAGGGGATGGCCTACTCGCACCGCGCCGATGAAGTCGTCGCGGAAGACCAGCAGAGTGCGCATCTCCGGCGCCGAAGTTCCACCCACTCCGATCTCGAGATCGATCTCTCCGTCCCGCAGAGGCAAGGCATCCTTGTCCGGCTTGGATGCGAAGCGCAGTCGGGCGCGTGGCGCCACCTGGGTGACGGCCGCCACCAAGGCGGCAGCGAACAGTTCCACGAAACCTTCGCTCGCACGGATGGTGAAGGTGCGCTCGAGCGAGGCGACGTCCAGACGGCTGACATGCGGAGTGAGAACCACGCGCACGTCGCGGGTAAGTTCATGGACCCGATCACGCAGTTCGGCGGCCCGGGGTGTCGGCACGAGCCCGCGCCCGGCGCGCACGAGCAGCGGATCGCCGGTCGCGGATCGAAGTCTGGCGAGTGTCCGGCTCATAGCGGAGGAACTCAGGCCCAGGCGTCGGGCCGCCCCGGTCACGCTACCCTCGGCGAGCAGTGTGTCCAACGCTGCAAGCAGGTTCATGTCCACGCTGTCCATGAACTCAACCCTATCGGATTTGCCCGGTGAGCCCCAGCGTCTGACGCAACTATAGTATGCATCCAATGCGCCTGGCGCTCTGCGATGGGTTCATACACATTCGCCAGCCTCCACAGCGAAAGACATCTTCATGAGCCAGGCCGCCTCACCCGACGTTATCCCCGCGATCCTCCTCATCGGAGCCTCTCGTGGCCTTGGCCTCGCCATGGCGGCCGAGTTTCTGAAGAGGGGGTGGACCGTCGTGGGTACGGTGCAAGGCGACGCCAGAACCTCGTTGCACGACCTTGCAGATGCGCATCCGGGCCGCGTCGAGATCGAGCCCCTCGACGTCAACGAGCCGGCGCAGATCGCGGCGCTGCATGGCCGTCTCTCCGGTCGCAGGTTCGAGATCCTGTTTCACAACGCCGGCATCGCCAACGCCAACCCGCACGAGTCCGTCGCGGAGGCGCCCACGGAGGCGTTCGTTCGCGTCATGGTCACCAATGCGCTGAGCCCGATGCGCGTCATCGAGGGACTGCAGGACCTTATTCTCGCGGACGGGCTCATCGGCATCATGTCGTCGGGACAGGGGAGCATCAGCAACAACGAAAAGGGCGGGGCTGAAGTCTATCGCGGAAGCAAGGCCGCCTTGAACCAGTTCATGCGGTGCTACGCCGCCCGTCATGCCGGAGAGCCCCGCGCTCTGGTGTTGATGGCTCCAGGCTGGATCCGCACCGCCCTGGGTGGACCGGGCGCGCCGTTCGGCGTGGAGGAGACCATTCCGAAGGTCGTGGATGTGCTGATCTCGCAGCAGGGCAGGTCCGGCCTGCAATACCTCGACCGCGAGGGGCGCACCGTTCCGTGGTGAACGGCCGGTTCGCCGCCAGAGCAACTTCTGCAACCTCCGGCGCCGTCGCCAAGGTCCGTTGGCGTCGACCCGCCCGCAGGTCCCCTTCCTGGCCAAGGCCCAGGAGCGGAGTCGATCCTAAGCGGACCCCCGCCCCAGCTCCGTCGGCCTCGCCGGCCGCCAGGCGCGCCTGCGCGGCGGCGACCATGGCCTGGAAGCGGGTGTCTTCGCGCAGGCCGGCGAGATCGGGGTCGGCGGCGGCAGTCCTCAGCAGCCAGCCGGTGTCCCGCTCCAGGACCGGCCCCAGCATGGCGAGCGCCGCATCCGGGTCCTCGAGCCAGCCCGCGAGCGTGCAGGCGAAGTTGTAGCGTGTATTCAGGTTGTCGGGATCGATCAGCAGGGCGCGGCGCATCCAGTCATTGGCCCGGTCCGCCTCGCCTAGAGCCGCCAGGGCTGTGACCCCCATCATCATGACCGTGCCGTTGCTGCGATCGCCGGCGACGACCTTCTCGGCCCTCGCCAGCGCGATGCCGGCCGCCCGCCGGGTGTTCTCGCTATCGCCGAGGGCGCTGTAGCAGCTTATGAGCAGAAAGGGCGCTTCGACGTCGGTCTCGACGAGCGCCGCGGTCTTTTCGAAGTGGCGGGCGGCGTCCGCAAACCGGCGCTGGGCGTAGCTAATGGCGGCGGCGCGCCTGTTCACCTCGATGGACTCGGGATCGAGGCGCAGGGCGACGGCGATCTCGGCCGTCGCCTCTTCATGCCGGCCCGCATTGGACAGAATCCGCGCCTTCAGCGAGCGGGCTTCCGCCAGATCGGGGGCGAGGGCCAGCGCGCGGACCAGGGCGGCCTGGCCGCCATCGTTGGCCCGCCCATAGCTGCGGTGAAGGGTGTATTGCGCCGAAGCCATGAGAGCCCAGGCCTGCGCGTAGCCAGGATCGATTTCCACGGCTCGGCGGCTCAGGCGCTCGATCGCCTCTGTCTGCCGCGGATCGCCACCCTGGTGCGTCACCCAGGTCGAGCGAGCCATCAGATAGAGGTCGTAAGCTTCGACGTTCTCAGTGCCCCGGCGCTCGATCGACTTCTTTTCCTCCGGCAGCAGCTTCAGCTTGAGGGCCTTCACGATCGCTTCGCTGATCTCGTCTTGGAGGGCGAAGATGTCGGTCAGGTCGCGGTCGTAGCGCTCGGCCCAGGCGTGCTCGCCGGAGGCCCCGTCGATCAGCTGGGCGGTGATGCGGACACGATTTCCCGCCTTGCGCACGCTGCCCTCCAGAACGTGGCTGACGTTCAGCTGACGAGCCACCTGAGGCACTTCCACGGCCCTGCCCTTGAAGGTGAAGGCGGTGTTGCGGGCGATGACGCCGAGCGCCGAGACCTTGGAGAGGTCGGTGATGATGTCTTCGCTGATCCCGTCGGAGAAATACTCCTGCTCGGGATCGCCGCTCATGTTGGAGAACGGCAGCACGCAGATCGAGAACTTGCGCGGCGCGGCGGCGGGGGCTGACGCCGGCGACGCCGCCGGACCGCCGGTGAGTTCGGCGATGCTGGCCGCCACCTTGCGCCAGCCCGGGGCTGCGGGGTCGCCGCTCCAGCCGGCGAGGTCGGCGCACTGGATGCGGTCGAACGGCATGGGCAGTTTCGCGCCGTCGATGGTGAGTTGGACGAGCTTGCGCTCGGCGCGGGCCTGATCGGCCTCCGACTGCACCCACTCGGAGTTCGCCGCCTCGGCGGACCAGACCACGACCACCGCCTTGGCGGCCTCGAGCCGCTCGGCGATGACTTCGGCGTAGGAGCGGTGGGCGGGAAGCTCGTCGTCCCGCCAGACGTCGTAGCCCAGCCCTCGCAGCGCCTCGGCGACCGCGTGAGCCTGGACCGCCGTCGAGCGGGCGTAGGAGATGAAGATGTCGGACATGCGCGCGCGACCCCGCCTGCGGTCGCCGCGTGAACCTTAGCTACGCCGTTCGGAGACGGGCAAGGGAAAGGTGACCGAGGCGCGCGGCGGTCCTGGCCTTAAGACAGCTCGCCAGGGTCGAGGCCGCCTGCTTCACGCGGCCGACGTCGGTCTCAGGGTCATCGATGCGCTCGGCCTGGTGCAGCCGACTGGCAGCACTGAGGCGGCGATCACCAAGCTCAGGGCGGCAGTGGCGGCGTCCGAGCGCGCCTAGGAATTCGGCGTGGGCGCGATGACGTTGGGCGTAGCATGTGGCGCGACTGCATTGGCCGAAGGCGCAGGCGCATTGGAGAGGCGAACGAGGACGACAATCGCGAGGACGGCTATCGCGACCCCGACCACCCATGTAGCCCAACCGCCTTTCGGCCTGGCGGGAGCCACCTGCGGCGCTGTCGGCTCGGAGGTGGGGGCGCCTCCGGGAGAGGGCTTGGCGAGGCGCGGCCTTCCAACTCGGCAGGCCGCGCCCCGAGGGCGGCGATCTCCGCGTCACGTTCGTCGGATTGCTCTTTGTCCTGCGCGAGAGTGAGCGTGGCGACCACTTCAGAATCGCCGATCAGCTCCGCCGTCTTCTCGAGCCCCTCGGCGTAGTCGTCGGCCTCGAAATGCATGACTTCGACGAACGGGCTTAGGCCGCCGGCGGGATCAGGCTGCCTTAGTTCGAGCTTCCATCTCGGCATGTCGGAGACCCCCCTCGGCTCATCGACCGATCGCGGTAGAAACCTGCCAACGGGCGTGGGCTTGAATTCCTTCCGTCGCAGTTCCGAGAAGCCATCCAGGGACGAGCAAACTATGACTGCGCACGACTATACCGCTTTCGAGGAGCCCCTTGCCCATCCTGGCGAACACCTGCGCGAGGACTATCTGCCGGCCTATAAGCTATCTGCCGGCGCCCTCGCCCGCCGCATGGGCCTGAAGGATCGCACGCGCATCGAGCGCCTGGTCCGCGGGCGCCAGCCGGTCACGCCGGACACCGCTCTTCGCCTCGCCAAGGTTTTCGGCACAACGCCCGAGTTCTGGCTGAACCTCCAGGCTCAGTATGACCTCTCCGTCTCGGCGATCGCCCATCGCGAGGAACTGGCCAGGATCGAGGCGCTCGAGTTGGCTTAGGGGCGGCGTCGGCGCGGAGTGTGGGGGCCCGCTCGCGGGATAGCGCGCCCTAGGCCGCCACCTCCGCGAGCGCGCGGGCGCCGCGCAGGAGGCGTCCGGGTCGCGCGCCGGTGTCCGTGTCATGGCGGCGGGTGATCTGGCCATCGATAAGGGTCGCGACGTAGCCGCTGGCGCCCTGCATCAGGCGGCTGCCTCCGGCCGGAAGATCGTGCAGCAGTTCGAGCTTCTCCAGGCGCAAATTGTCGAAGTCGATCACGTTGATGTCGGCGCGCATGCGAGGTGCGATCAGTCCGCGATCCCGAAAGCCGAACAGCTCGGCGTTGCGGCGCGTCTGCCGGTTGATCACGTGCTCCAGCGGCAGCGTCGGGCCCCGTCGCCGGTCGCGGGCCCAGTAGGTCAGCTGGTAGGTGGGATTGACCGCGTCGAAGATCAGGCCGACGTGGGCGCCGCCATCGGAGAGCCCGGTCACCGTCGTTTCGTCCAGCTGCATCTCGCGAACGGGATCGAGGGTGTAGCCGGCGTAGTTGGTGAAGAACACGATGGCGAAGCTGCGCCCATCTGCGCCCACCAGATAGTCGTAGAGATAGGAGCGGCCGTCGGCGTGGCCGGACTTCGCCGACAGCGCCGCGAAGCTCTCGTCCGGGGTGGGCTCGTAGGTGGAATCGGCCGCGAGCGCGAAGGTCTGCTCCATCGGCAAGGGCGCGGCGACGATCAGACTCTCCATCTTGCCGGGATAGTCCTGGCGTAGGTTCTCCTCGGCGAGGATCTGCGCCTTCACCGCCGGCTTGCGCATCTCGGCCAGCATCTGGCTCGGCGGCAAGGCCTTCAGCTTCAGGAAGGTCGGCTTGGCCATGAACGGGTGGTAGGAACCGAGGCTGAACACGAGGCCCGTCGGCCGGCTGCCGACCTGCGGAAAGACGTGCGCGCCGCGGCGGTTTCCAGCCCGGACGATGCCGATCACGTCGCGCCATTTCTCGACGTTGTCGCCGGTCTCGAAGAGGGTGAAGGTCGCCGGCCGGCCGCTGGCCTGGCTGAGCCTGCAGATCAGCTCGACTTCGATGTCCAGGGTGGAGTGCTCCGGCGCCATCGGGTTTCCCTGGCCCAGGGTCCCGGCCGGGATCAGCTGGAAAACGCCCGACCCGGCGCGCCGCATCGCCCGCGCCATCGCCTTCAGCTCGGCTTCGTCGGCGAAGGTGCCGGGGACCTGGTCGCCGTGGATCGAGCGGTGCGCCATGATGCGGGAGGTCGAAAAGCCGACGGCGCCGGCCCTCAGGCCCTCCTCGACGATGTCGGCCATCTGGCGGATGTCCTCGCCGGTGGCCGTCTCGTTGGCCCGGCCCCTGGCGCCCATCACATAGTTGCGCACCGGGCCGTGGGCGATCATCGAACTGACGTTCAGGGAGTAGCTGCGCCCAGCGAGGAACTGGAGATACTCCGGATAGGTCTCCCACGCGCCCCAAGGCATGCCCTCGTAGAGCGCCGTCCCAGGGATATCCTCGACCCCCTCCATCAGCTCGATCAGGTCGGAGTGGCCGTCCGGCGGCGTGGGCGCGAAGCCGACGCCACAATTGCCCATCACGATCGTCCCGACGCCGTGGCTGGCCGAGGGATTCATCTCCGAGTCCCAGGTGACCTGACCGTCGTAGTGGGTGTGGATGTCGATCCACGCCGGGGTCACGATGGCGCCGGCCGCGTCGATCACCTCTTTGGCGGTTTCCTTGATCGAGCCGCCCGCCGAGACGATCAGGCCGTCGCGGATCGCGACATCGCCCCGGCGCCCCGGACCGCCAGCGCCATCGAATATGGTCCCGCCTCGAATGATGAAGTCGTGCACGCCAAGCTCCTCGATCGCGAATGGCTCCGGGCAGACCTCCCACGGGGAGGACACGCGATCAAGCCGCGGCGAGCCGCACCCGGGTTGCGGCCATCGAGTTGAATTCAACCCTACTGTAGTGAAGGCTGGGCGGCGATCGCCTCCAAGTCGGCCCTGATCCGAACCGCGCCTCGCTTCTTCCACTAAGGTGTCCACACGCTTCGATTGTACGATCATCCGTTCTCGCCCTACGCCCAGAAGGTCAGGATCGCGCTGCGGGAGAAGGGTCAGCCTTTCGAGGCGCCGCTGCCGCAGGGCATCGGGGCCGGCGGCGCGGGCGGCGAATTCACCAAGGCCAATCCGCGCGCCGAAGTGCCGGCGCTGATCGACGGCGAGGTCATGGTGTTCGATTCCACGATCATCCTCGAATACATCGAGGACAAGTGGCCCACGCCGCCGCTCCTGCCCGCGTCCCCCGCCGAACGCGCCCGGGTGCGGATGATCGAGGAGGTGATGGACACCCACTACGAGCCCATCAACTGGGGCCTCGCCGAGGTGCGCGCCTTCAAGCGCGCGACCGGGCCGCTGGCCGAGGCCATCGAGCGGCGCGCCGGCGAGCAGATCCAAGGGTTCTTCCACTGGCTCGAGGCCCAGCTGGGTGACCGACCCTGGTTCAACGGCGACGACTTCGGCTGGGGCGATCTGTCGGTCGTCCCCTACCTGAACGGCTCGCGCGGCCACGGCCATGTCGCGCCGGCGGGGACCAGGCTCGTGGGGTGGCTGGAGCGCGTCAACCAGCGTCCGAGCGTCATGGAGACTACCGAAGATATCGTCAGCATGCTGAAGAGCGGCTCGCGGAGCCTGACCGACGTCGCCACCCTCGTCGAGCAGGGCCTGTTCAAGCGCGAATACCGCGATCACCGCCTGGAATGGATGATCAAGGTGGGCGCCCTGGAGGTGGTGACCAAGGGCCTCGAGCGCGACAACATCCGCTTCGGGCCGGACTTCGGGTAGGTTCGAGAGCCCTAGCCGCTCACGCCGCCGTCGCCCTGGCCCTTACTCGCGCCGCCCGGCGGACGGGCTCGCCCTCGGCCAGCAGGGCGCGCCGGCCGGCCTCGTTGAACGCGAGCAGGCGGCGCATGTAGTCGAAGCGGACGTAGTCGCGCCCCTCGGCGGCCGTCTTCTCGAACCAGTCGTCCTGGCCCAGCATCTCGCCGAGCCTGGGCGGATTGCGGTGGATCATCTGCTCGTCGATCCGCCGCGCCTCGAGGCTGCGCAGGATGCCGCGGTTGAAGTGGCTGTGAAGGGTGACCCGCTCGCCGGCGTCGCTGCGGTCGCCCTGCCAGTGCCATACCCCTTGGGTGAAGAAGACCACCGAGCCCTTGGGCATCAGGATCGGCACGCCCGGGCCGGGATCGTCGCCGCGGTCCGGCGAGCGGCGCATCCGGTGCGTGCCCGGGGCCAGCACCGTCGGGCCAGAGGCCTGCGTCCAGTCCTCGAACGCCCACACGCCCACGCCGGTGAGGGCCCAGTCCGGATAGGGCTCGGGGACGTGGGAATAGTCGGTGTGGATCGGGATGAAGCCCCGCCCCGGACCCTTGCGGATGCAGCTCAGCGAGGCGATCACCGCCCCACGCCCCAGCGAGGCGTCGATCAGGGTCATGAGCTTGGGGTTGAGAACCAGCCGCTCGAACGCCCGCCCGTGGTAGAGCATCCAGCTCATGGTGGCGACGCCGTGGGTGGCCAGGGCGCCCAGGATCGCCTCGCGCGCCTCCTCGACGAAGGCGGGCGTGATCGCGTTCTCGATGATCGTATAGCCCTGGACCTCCATCTCCCGGACGGCGCTCGCGAGGCCCTGGCGGCGGGCGCGGTGGGCGAGGTCGGGGTTCTCCACGGTGCGCCGGCCGAGGTGGTCGAAGAGGCCGGCCAGAACCTCGATGACGCGCCGGTCGGCGATCTCGCCGCGGACCTGGAGCGCCCGCTCGCCGTAGAGATGAGCGACCTCCGCGATGAGGGTCGCCAGGGCGCCGGGGGCGGCGATCCCCACCATCTGCGCGCCGGTAAGCGCCGCCTGGTAGTCGCCTTCGATCACGACGTCCGCGGCAGGATCGAAGGCGTCGCTGATCGCAAAAGCTTCGCCGTCGAACAGAATCGAGCTGACGGCGACGTCGCCGGGCAGGTCCAGGTGCGACGGGGCGTCGGTAAGGCGGCCGCTCAGGCTGAAGGCGCGGCCCGCGATGCGCTCCGCCGGCCTGGGCCGCCCCGCGGCGCCGCCGGCCTCGCCGGAGAGGAACCGGCGCGCCTGATCGCGCCAGGCCTCGGAGAGGAACTCCACATGATGGGGCAGGGTGAACATCCAACGCCTCCTTGGCGGCGCGCATCGCCGCCGGCGAAAGCCTGGCGCGCCTCGAGGATCGATGCTCCTCCCGTCCGGCCCCGGCGCCAAGTCCTTTGATGACGGCGCGTGGCCCGCAGGCGTTCGGATGGCCGCTCCTGGGGCAAAGCGGCCGCAGTCGATGGGTCGCCCCAACGCCGTCGCTAGGACCCCGACGCGCCAGCCGGCGGAGACAAGAACCGGCCGATCATCTTTTCGAGGACGTCGGCGCTACGTATGGGGTCGATCGTCGGGGCGCGGATCAGAAGAGTCTTGGAACTGTCGATCATGCTGATCAGCATGGCGGCGGCCACGTCGGCGTCGAGATCCGGGTCGACCTGGCCGCGGGCCTGACCGCGGCGCAGGAACTCGGCCAGGAGCTGGCGCATCTCCTCGCTGGTGTCTTGCAGGATCTTGCCGATCTCAGGATTGCGCGCGGCTTCGGCCAGCACGTCGAGAAGCACGCCTGACTTGGTTCTGTTGAGGGCTTCGAGCCGTTCGAACTCGGAGACCAGAGCCCGGATCGGATCCTGGTCTTCAGGGACCTCCGCAAAGCGCGCCTTGGCATATTCCAGGCCCGCGCTGGCGATGGCGCCGATGATCGCCTCTTTGCTGGCGAAGTAGTGATAGAGGTGGCCGGGGCTGATGCCCGCCTCGTCGCAGATCTGGGCGATGGTGGCCCCATGGAAGCCGCTACGTGCAAAGCAGCGCTCGGCCGCCGCCAGAATCTCGGCGCGCTTCTCCTCGTGCTTGACCGGATCAACTTTGCGCATCGCGGCTCCCCAAATCTAGAGTGCTCAATCTAACAACCCTTGACGCCGGAAAGGAGTCCTATAGATAGACCGAACGTCCGCTCTAGTTATGGGATGAAATGAAATCAATCGTCGTGACAGGCGGGACGGCCGGCATAGGGTTCGCGGCCGCCGAACGGATGCGGCGAGCGCCGGATGTCCGGCTGCTGGTGGGCGCACGGGGCCAGGCGCCGGACGGCATCGAGACGCGGCCGCTGGATCTGGGGCGGCTGGCCAGCGTGCGAGGCTTCGCCGACGCCACGGGCGAGTGGCTGGGCGAGGCGGGGATGATCGACGCCCTGGTGCTCAACGCCGGCACGCAGGTCCGCGACCTTGGTCAGCGCACGGAGGATGGGTTCGAGACCACGTTCGCCGTTAATCATTTGGCGCACTACCTGCTGTTGCGCCTGCTGACGACGCGGCTCGCCGACGGGGCGATCGTGGTGATCACCACCAGCAATCTGCATGATCCGAAGACCAACCCCATCGCGCCGCCCGAGCACGCTGACGCCGAGGCGCTGGCACGGGGCCAGGTAACACTCAGCCCAGGCGCGAAGGACGCCATGGCGGTGATGCGGGCCTATGCGGCGTCCAAACTCTGCAACGTGCTCACCGCCCGCGCCCTGGCGTCGTCCGACCTGGCGCGGACGCGGGGGTTGCGGGTCATCGCGTTCAATCCGGGGTTTACGCCGGGGACGCAGCTGACCCGGAATCACGGCTTGGCGTTCAGGAGCTTGTTTGCGCTGTTGGCCCCCATCCTGGGCGTATTGCGGCGGCCGAACACCGTGGCCGGCGGCGGAAGCCTGCTGGCCGACCTGGCGCTGGGTCGTCTCGTTCCGCCAGAGGGCCGGCTCTATGTCTCGCAGGTCAGGCGCGTGCTGACCTGGCCGGATCCCTCCGAGCTGGCGTGCGACGATGCGGTGATGGCCAGGCTATGGCGCGACAGTGCGGTCATGGTGGGTCTGCCCGTCGCCGAATGAAATGACGCCCACAGTAGAACCCAGCCCCTGGAGGACAGACATGAACAGCCCTCGCGCCGCCTGCTGGATCAGCCCGTTCACATCCATCGCCATCGCATTGGGCATTTCTAGCGCCGCTGGCGCCCAGGCGGCGCCAAGGTCCAACGAGCCGGAGGCCGCCTGTGCAGCCTTGTCGGGCGCCGTGGTCCAGGCCCGCCAGATCGGCTTGCCGACCTCGGGCGCGCGTGGCGAGCGCGACTTTCCTGGCCGCCGGCGGCGCGGGGGCCAAGGCGCGCCCGGCGTATTGCAAGGTGCTGGCGCAGATCGCGCCGGTCGATCCGCGCGCCCAGCCGATCACGGTGGAACTGAACCTGCCGAGCGCGTGGAACGGCAAGGCCGTGCAGATGGGCGGGGGCGGCCTGGATGGCTTCCTTGTCACCGCCGACGGCCCAGGGCCCGGCGCCAGCGCGCAGCCGACGCCGCTGTCGATCGGATATGCGACGTTCGGAAGCGACGGCGGCCACAGCGTCGCCAGCCCGTTCGACGCGGACGGCCAGACCAAGGCGTTCATGAACGACGAGGTGCTGGCCAACTACGGCGGCGCCCAGCTGAAGAAGACCCACGACCTGGCCATGGCGCTGATCCGGCTTCGCTACGGAAAGGCGCCCCGGCGAACCTATTTCGTCGGCGGCTCCGAGGGCGGCAACGAAGCCCTCGCCGTCGCGCAGCGGTGGGGCGAGGACTACGACGGGGCGATCAGCTACTACCCGGCGGCCGGCGGCGTGCCCCTTGTGGCAGCCCTCGGCAGGGACGCCCGGGCGCTGGCGGCGCCGGGGGCCTACCCCAATCCCGCCAAGCAGGCGCTGTTGCATCAGGCGGTGGTGGCGGCGTGCGATGCGGACGACGGCGCCGCCGACGGGATCGTCTCCAACCCCACAGCCTGCGCGTTCAACGTCGCATCGCTGCGCTGCCCCACGGGCGGCGACGAGGGGGACAGCTGCCTCAGCGACGCCCAGATCGCGGCGCTGAAGGTGATGAATACGGACGTTCGCCTGAGCTACCCGCTGGCCAGCGGCGAGACCGGGATCGCCGGCTATCGCGTGTTCCAGGGCGTCGATCTGACGGCGCACATTTCCGGCCTGGGGGCGAGCGCGCCAGCGCCGGGGCCGTTGGCTCCGACCGCGCCCATTCACTACATGTTCTTCAACGTCTTCGTGCGGGGCTTCGTCATGCGCGATGCGAACGCCGATGCGCTGGCGTTCGATCCGGAGAACCCCGGAGCCTGGGCCTCGAGGATGAGCCAGATCAGCTCGATCATCGGGTCATCCCGACCCGATCTTTCCAGGTTCAGCCGCCACGGCGGGAAGCGACGCCCTGATCCCGGTGGGTTGGAGCGAGGCCTACTATCGCAGCGTGGCGCGGACCATGGGCGCGGCGGCGGTGGACAGGTTCACGCGGTTCTACACCGTGCCAGGCTACGGCCATGGCCTCGGCGTCTTCACCGTCGATTGGGACTCCCTGACAGCCCTGGACCATTGGGTCGAGACCGGCGCCGCGCCGGACCAGCCCGTCGCCACGGATGTCAGCCCCGCGACCCGCGGCCGGACGCGGCCGCTCTGCCGGTACCCAGCCTGGCCCCGCTACAATGGCTCGCGAGACGTCAATGTCGCCGGCAACTACAGCTGCGTGAAACCCTGACTGGGACGTTGACTGCGAGACCGGCCGTGTGGCGCCCGCCTCTCCGCAGGGCGGACGTCCGCTCGGGAGCACTGCTAAGGTTAGCTCCCGGGGCGGAGCGACGTGAGCCGCCGGCGAGCTCGGACCGATCCCCCTGATGCGGATCTAAAGGAGCGTCCTCATCGCTTGCGGTCGGGGACGTCTCGTGCCCTTGATCGAATGTGCGAACCCGCACGGGCCTTTCTTGGGGGGACTCAACATGCTCGTTAGATGGATTTCGGTTGCCGGGGCGACCGCCCTGTTCTGCTCGAGCTTCACGCCCGCCTCGGCGCAGTACGCCCCGCGCAATTTCGATCATGGGACCGTCACCGAGGTGCTGCAGTACGAGGTGAAACCGGGCCAGCTCAACGCCTTCATGCAGGATCTCGCGGCGGATTTTCGTCCCGCAATGGAGCAGGGCAAGGCCCGCGGCGCCATCCTAAACTACGGCGTCGATCAACCCGTCGACCCGCGGCCGGGGGAGCCGAACCTTTCGGTGGTCATCGTGTTCAAGAACATGGCGGCCCTCGACCGGCCCCTCGACGATTCCGACAAGTCAGCCGTGGCTCATTACGGCTCGCTCGAAAAGGCTCGGGACGCCCTAATGAAGCGGGAGACGGAGGCGACTTACAAGGGGTCGCTCCTGTTGCGCAGCCTCGAGTTCACCAAGTAAATCTTGCCGCCCGCGGCACGGTTCCTGGGCTGACTTCCGGGAGGACCCGCTATGCGCGCGGGGACGGGCGCGCCTCTCAGGAGACCTCCACAAACTCCCTAGTTGGCGGGGCGGGCGAAGCTGCTGGCGAAGCTCGAAGGCGGCGACCTCGAGGAACGCCGCGGCGCCCTCCCGTCCACCAGCCCCGCAAAGCACTCCCCCGACGCCCCACAAATTAGACAACGGTCAGCCTGGCGGCGGGTACAGGATTGGAGCGCCCGACCCGGCGCACGACCAGCACGATCGCCGCCGCGGCGACAAAAGGGGCGGCCAGGCCGAGCAGGCCGGCCTGGTAGCCGCCGGTGATGTCCCTCGCCAGGCCGAACGCCCAAGGGAATAGGAACGAGCCAACCTGGCCGATGCCGAGGATCGCCGCGACGCCAACGGCGGCCGACCGGCCCTGCAGGACATCGCCGGGAAGCGACCAGAACACCCCCTGCACCGCGGTGAGGCAGACGGCGATGACCAGATAGGCGCCGAGCGCCATCCAGGACGCCGTCGCGGTCCCGATCACGATAAAGCCGGCTGCCGCCATCGCGACGGGGACCACGACATGCCAGTGGCGTTCTCGCCGCCGGTCCGAATCCCAGGCGATGAGCAGCATCGCCGGCGCGCCCAGGAGGCCACCGACGGCGACCAGGGCGCCGATGGCGCCGGCGTCCAGGTGAGAGGCGGCCTGCAGCACCGCCGGCGCGGAAAGGGTGAAGGCGTAGCCCGCGCCGAGGATGAGCAGGTTGCAAATTCCCAACAGCCAGACGCGCCGGTCGGTCAGGATCTCGCCAAGGCGGCGGTTGTCCGGTCCGCCCATCGTCGCCTCGTCGGCCGCCAGGCGATCGGCGATCCAGCCCCGCTCGTCGGGCGTGAGCCACCGGGCCACGGCCGGACCCTCCGGCAGGGTGACTAGGAAGACCAGGCTCAGGCCGACCGCCGGCAGACCTTCGACGAGAAACAGCCATTGCCAGCCGGCCAGACCCAGGCGGCCACCCTGGCCGAGCAAGGTCCCGGCGATGGCGCCCATGACGACGCTGCTCAGGGGCAGGGCGACATAGAAGCGGCTGATCGCGCGACCGCGATACTCGGTCGGAAACCAGCGCGTCAGGTAGAACAACACGCCCGGAAAGAAGCCCGCTTCGGCGGCCCCGAGCAGCAGGCGCATGAGGTAGAACTGCATCGGCGTCCGCACGAACATCATGCCGACAGCAAGGGCGCCCCAGGCGAGCATGATGCTCGCGATCCAGCGCCGCGCCCCGAACCGCAGCAACATGAGATTCGCCGGCACCTCGGACGCCGCGTAGCTGAGAAAGAACAGCCCGGCGCCGAGCCCGTAGACAGCGGCGCTGAAGTGCAGATCCTGGTTCATCTGCAGGGCCGCGAAACTGATGTTGACGCGGTCCATGTAGGCGACGCCGTAGCCCAGGCAGAACAGCGGAAGCAGCCGCCAGGAGGCCTTCGCCAGCGCGGCGCGCCCGATCTCCCGGTCGCTCGGACCGCCCCTCGCCATTCCGCCCCGACCTCGCCTCTGCGAGCTTGACCACGCCGCGCCGCCGGTGTCGAGCGGTCCGGGCGCCTAGTTGGCGAGGCGGGGATCCCGCGCGGCCATCGCGGCGATGGTGGGGATCCTGGCCGCGATGGCCTTCATTCCCGACCAGCGCGTCCCGCTGGCGGCGGGCCTTGCCAGCCTGGCGATCTCGGTAGCCTTGTTCCAGCTGCGCCGCATCCATTTTCCGGGCCGTCGTGGCGACACCTCGCGACCCGAGGGCGCGCCCTAGAACGGCGGCCGTGAACCACCCGCCGCTCTCGGCAGGCGGCCATCGTCGGGGGGCTGGACCGTCGGCGGCGGCTGCGTCCCCGGCTGGGCCGGCGCGGCCGGGGTCGCCCGGGCCGGCATGGGGTTTGGCGCCAACACATCGCCGATCGCGTCGGTCGGCGTCGGCGGCGTCGGCAGAGCGGCGGCGCCTGGGATCGGCTGGCTCTGGAGCCTGGGCAGCGCGGCGGCCATGAAGGCGCGCCAGACCTCGGCCGGGGCCGCGCCGCCGGTCACTCGCTTCATCGGGGTGTCGTCGTCGCGTCCCAGCCACACCGCCGCGGTGAAGCCGCCGGTGTAGCCGACGAACCAGGCGTCCTTGTAGTCGCTGGTGGTGCCGGTCTTGCCGGCGAGGTCGTAGCCGGGAACCCGGGCCCTGCCGCCGGTGCCCGAGATCAGCACCTGGCGCATCATCTCGATCATGTAAGCGAGCGCCGGCTGGCCGATCACGCTCCTGGGCGCCTCGGCCGGCCCATGCTCGTAGAGCAGCCGCCCGCCGGCGGTGCGGATCCGCTCGATGCCGAAGGGCGCGACCTTGATCCCGCCGTTGGAGAAAGCGTCGTAGGCGCTCGCCATCTCCATCGGCGTCACCTCGACCGCGCCCAGCGCCATCGAAGGATCGGTCTGGATCTTCGAGGTGATCCCGAGCCGATGAGCGGTGTCGGCCACCCGCTCGGTCCCGACCTCGTTGGCGAGCCTGGCCGCGACGGTGTTGATCGACTGGGCGAAGGCGGTCTCCAGCGTCATGGGCCCAAGGTAGCGGCCGGTGTAGTTCCGCGGCTCCCAGTTACCGATCTTGACTGGCTCGTCGACCACCTGGTCGGTGGGCTTGTGACCCGCCTCCATCGCCGTCAGATAGACGAACGGCTTGAACGCCGAGCCGGCCTGGCGCCTCGCCCCCGTCGCCCGGTCGAACTGGCTGTCGGCGTAGACCGCGCCGCCGACATAGGCGCGGATCCGGCCCTGGCCGTCGATCGCCACCAACGCCCCCTGCCCCACCCCCTGGCCGGCGTGGGATGTGACGCCGGCGCGCACCGCCTGTTCGGCCCCGGCCTGGATCGGCAGGTCGAGGGTCGTTTCCACCACAAGGTCCTCGGTCGGCTCGCCCACCTGCGAGCGCACCTGGGTGTCCAGCCAGTCGACGAAATACTGCGCCCTCTGGTCGGCGAGGAAGGCTGAGACATGGACCGGATGGGCGAAGGCTTCGTCGCGCTCGGCGGCTGTGATCGCCCCCATCTTCTCCATCTCGTTCAAGACCACGGTGGCGCGCTTGGCCGCCCGCACGCTGTTGGCGGCCGGGTTGTAGCGCGACGGCCCCTTCATGGTCGCGGCCAGCAGCGCCGCTTCACCAAGGGTCAGCTGGGCCGCCGGCTTGTCGAAATAGCGCCGCGCCGCCGCCTCCAGGCCATAGGCGCCGCCGCCGAAATTCACCCGGTTGAGATAGAGGGCGAGGATCTGCTTCTTGGTGAAATGGATCTCCAGCCACTCGGCCAGGAACAGTTCCTGGGCCTTGCGCCGGTAGGTCTGGGCCGGGGTGAGGAAGAGGTTGCGGGCCAGCTGCTGCGTGATAGTCGAGCCGCCGCGCAGAGGCTCGCCCCGGTGGGTGAGGTTGTGGATCTCCGAGCGGAACATGCCCCACGGGTTGAAGCCGAAGTGGTGGTAGAACTGCTTGTCCTCGATGGCGATGAAGGCGGCCGGAACATAAGGCGGCAGCCGGCCGATGTCGGCCGGCGGGGCGTACTGGCTGCCGCGCACCGCGATCACCGCCCCCGAGCGGTCGAGGTAGGTTACCGACGGCTGGCGGGTGACGTCGTAGAGCTTGGAGGTGTCGGGGAGGCCGCCGGCGAAGACCGCCAGGAACGCGACCACGAAGATCGCCGCCCAGACGCCGAGGACCAGCGTCCAGTAGATCAGGGCCTGCAGGGGCGAGCGCCGGCCGCGGGGGGGCGGGCCGCCACGATGGGCGTTCGCCATCTGTCGTTCCTTGACCTGACGCGCGCCCTTGCCGGCACTCTAGCGCAAGGCGAACAAGAGGCGCGAGAGGGTTGACGAAACCTTAAGGGCGGACCGGGGCGGGCTACCGGCGCCGCATGGAGGGCGCCATAAGGGCGCCGTGGCCGCCGATCTCCAAACCGCCCGCGAAGTGCTTCGCGTCACCTTCGGCCATGCCGAATTCCAGGGCCTGCAGGCGCCGGTGATCGCCGAGATCCTGGCCGGCCGCGGGGCCCTAGCCGTGCTTCCCACCGGTGGCGGCAAGAGCCTCTGCTACCAGATCCCGGCGATCGTCAGGCCGGGCCTGTGCTTGGTGATCTCGCCGCTGATCGCCCTGATGGCCGACCAGGTGGCGGCACTGGAGCTCTCGGGCGTGGCCGCCGCCAGGCTCGATTCCGGCCTCGAGCCCGAGGAGCGCGAGGCGACTTGGCGGCGGCTCGAAAAGGGCTCGCTCGACCTCCTCTACCTCTCCCCCGAGGGCCTGGCGGCGTCCAACATCCTGGCGCGCCTTTCGAAGCTGCCGCTGAACCTCATCGCCATCGACGAGGCGCATTGCGTGAGCCAATGGGGCCATGACTTTCGGCCCGAGTACCGGGGCCTGGGACGCCTGGCCGAACTCTTTCCCGACGCGCCGCGCCTGGCCCTGACGGCCACCGCCGATGCGCGCACCCGCCAGGACATCCGCGAGCAACTGAAGCTCACGGACGCGCGCGAGTTCGTCGCCAGCTTCGCCAGGCCCGAGCTGGCGCTGGCCGCCGAGCGCAAGCACGGGGGCGTGCCGGCGCGGGTCTCGGCCCTGGTCAAGAAGCGGCGCGGCCGCTGCGGGATCGTCTACAGCGGCGCGCGCGAGGGCGCCGAGCGCCTGGCCGAGCGCCTGGCCGCCGACGGCGTGGCCGCCAAGGCCTACCACGCCGGCCTCGACAAGCGCGTCCGCCACGATCGCCTGCACTGGTTCCGCGGCGAGGAGGACGCGGTCATCGTCGCGACCATCGCCTTTGGCATGGGGATCGATAAGCCGGACGTCCGCTTCGTGATCCACGCCGATCCGCCATCGTCGCTGGAGGCCTACTGGCAGGAGGTCGGCCGGGCCGGCCGCGATCACGGCCACGCCGAGGGGATCACCCTCTACGGCGCCTCCGACATGGCCTGGGCGATCGAGCGGATCCGCCGCCGCGACCTCACCGAGGAGGTCGCGCGGACCCAGACGCGCAAGGTCCACCAGCTCTACGCGATGCTGGACGGGACCGGCTGCCGCGCCGCCGCCGTGCGCCGCTATTTCGGCGAGGTGGACATCGAGCCCTGCGGCGTCTGCGATCGCTGCCTCTCCCCGCCGGTCGGCTTCGATGTCACCCTGGCGGCCCAGAAGGCGCTGGCCGCGGTCCACCGGCTGGGCGGGCGGTTCGGGCGCGGGCGCCTGATCGATCACCTGCTCGGCAAGACCAAGACCCCTTCCGGCTTCGAGGAGCAGCTCTCGACCTTCGGCGTCGGCGGCGACCTGGACCAGGGCGCATGGCGGGGCCTGATCGACCAGCTGCTCTTCGAGGGCCTCCTCGTCGAGGCGCCCAACGACGGCCGGCCGCTGATCCGCCTCGGCGACACCGAGCAGGTCCGCAGCGTCTACCGGGGCGTGTGGCGCCGCACCCTGCTCACCCAACCGGCGGGGTCGGACCTCGAGGCGCCGTCACGCCGCCGGCGGCGTGAGAGCGGCGCGCAGACCCCGGCCGCGCCGGCCGATGCCGATCTGCTGGAAGCGCTGAAAGCCTGGCGCCGCGCCGAGGCCGCCCGCCAGCGCGTCCCGCCCTATGTCGTCTTCCACGACCGCACCCTCGCCGACCTCGCGCGCCGTCGCCCCGGCGTCCGTGAGGCGCTGCTGGAGGTCGATGGCGTCGGCCAGACCAAGCTCGACCGCTACGGCGACCAACTCCTGCGCCTAGTCGCCGACCACGCCCCTGACCACGCCTCCGCGAGCAGCTAGACGTCGACCTCGGCGTCGAGGGCGTTTTCCTGGATGAACTCGCGCCGCGGCTCGACGAGGTCGCCCATCAGGCGGGTGAACATGTCGTCGGCGTCGTCGGCGTGGTCGACGCGCACTTGCAGCAGGGTGCGGGCGTTGTGGTCGAGGGTCGTCTCCCAGAGCTGGTCCGGGTTCATCTCGCCAAGGCCCTTGTATCTCTGGATCGCCAGGCCCCGGCGGCCGGCGTCGAACACCGCGGCGGTGAGATCCAGCGGCCCGCGCACCTGTTGGCTGCGGTCCCTGCGGCGGAAGACCGCCGGGCGCTCGAAGCTGGCGGCGAAGGCGGCGGCGCGCTCGGCGAGCCGGCGGGCGTCGGCGGAGTGGAGCATCGTCTCGTCGAGCATCACCCGTTCGGAGACCCCGCGCTTGGAGCGCAGGAAGAGATAGCCTCCGGCCTCGGCGACCTCGCCCGACCAGGCGCCGTCGCCCTCCTCGGCGTAGAGATCGAGCCGGGCCGCGGCCTCGTCGAGCTTTCCGGCGTCCACGAAGAGGCCGGCGAGCGCCGCCTGCTCGATAGCGAAGGCCGGGGCACGGGCCGAGAGCCTGGCGATGTTGGCCTTGGCCTGGCGCGCGGTCTGGACCAGGGCCGCCAGATCGGCGCCGGCCATCCGCTCGCCGCTGGCAAGGTCGAGCTCGGCCCCGTCGACGCCCTCGGCGACCAGGAAGGCCTCGAGCTCGGCGTCGTCCTTCAAGTAGCGGAAGGACTTGCCCTTGGCGGCTTTGTAGAGCGGCGGCTGGGCGATGTAGAGGTAGCCGCGCTCGATCACCTGCGGCATCTGGCGATAGAAGAAGGTGAGGAGCAAGGTGCGGATGTGGGCGCCGTCGACGTCGGCGTCGGTCATGACCACGATCCGGTGGTAGCGGATCTTCTCGATGTCGAAGTCGTCGCGGCCGATGCCGGCCCCGAGCGCCGTGATCAGAGCCCCGATCTGCTCGGAGCCGAGCATCTTGTCGAACCTGGCCCGCTCGACGTTGAGGATCTTGCCCCTCAAGGGCAGCACCGCCTGGTTCTCGCGGTTGCGCGCCTGCTTGGCCGAGCCGCCGGCCGAGTCCCCCTCGACGAGGAAGATCTCGGACTTGGCCGGGTCGCGCTCCTGGCAGTCGGCGAGCTTGCCGGGGAGGGAGGAAATGTCCAGCGCAGACTTGCGCCGCGTCAGCTCCCGGGCCTTGCGGGCCGCCTCGCGGGCGGCGGCGGCCTCGGCGATCTTCTGGACGATGAGCTTGGCCTCTTGGGGATGCTCCTCGAACCACTCGGCGATGCCTTCGCCCACCAGGCCCTCGACCGCCGGCCGGACCTCGGAGGAGACGAGTTTGTCCTTGGTCTGGCTCGAGAACTTGGGGTCGGGGACTTTGATCGAGAGGACGCAGGTCAGGCCCTCGCGGGCGTCCTCGCCGGTCAGGGTCACCTTCTCGCGCTTGGCCGCCCCCGAAGTTTCGGCATAGCCGGTGACGACCCGGGTCAGCGCCGCCCGGAACGCCGACAGGTGCGTGCCGCCGTCCCGCTGCGGGATGGCGTTGGTGAAGCACAGCATCGTCTCGTGGTAGCCGTCGTTCCACCAGAGCGCGAGGTCGATCTCGACCTTGTCGCGGCGGCCGCGGATCACCAGCGGCGCCTTCAGCAGCGGCGTCTTGGCCTTGTCGAGGTGGCGGACGAAGGCCTCCACCCCGCCTTCGTAGTGCAGCAGCTCCTCGAAGGGTTCGGGACCGCGCAGGTCGCGGAAGTGGATCACGATCCCGGCGTTCAGGAACGCCAGCTCCCGCAGCCGGTGCTCGAGGGTCTTCCGGTCGAAATCGATGTGGGCGAAGGTCGCGAGCGAGGGGAGGAACGTGACCTCGGTGCCGGTGAGGTACTCGCCGTTCTCCCGGTGCGGCGATTCGCCGGTGATCGCCAGCGGCAAGACGGTGTCGCCGCCCTCGAATCGCATCTCGTGGATCTGGCCGGCGCGGTGGATCCGCAGAACCAGCCAGTCGGAGAGGGCGTTGACGACCGAGACCCCGACCCCGTGCAGGCCGCCGGAGACCTTGTAGGAATTCTGATCGAATTTTCCGCCCGCGTGCAGCTGCGTCATGATGACCTCGGCCGCCGAGACCCCCTCCCCCTCGTGGATGTCGGTGGGGACGCCGCGGCCGTCGTCGGTGACCGTCACCGAGCCGTCGGCGTTCAGGATCACCTCGATCCGGCTGGCGTACCCGGCCAGGGCTTCGTCGATGGCGTTGTCGACCACTTCCTGGACCATGTGGTGCAGTCCAGAGCCATCATCGGTGTCGCCGATGTACATTCCGGGCCGCTTGCGGACAGCGTCGAGCCCCTTCAGGACCTTGATTGACTCCGCTCCATAGTCATCGGCGGCCGCTTGCGGGGTCTCGGTCGGGGTCTCGTCGGTCATGTCGAATCTTCCGTCACGGTCAGTTGCGAGGCGACCACATTGACGCCCATCCACCGACCTCGCAGGGACTCGAACAGCGCCTCTTCGGTGCCGGTGAGAAAAGCCTGGAGCGACAGCGCATCGATCTCGTCGAACAGCGCCGCCCGTCGCAGAGGGTCCAGATGGGCCGCCACTTCGTCCAGCAGTAATATAGGATTCGGCTCGGATTTCGCACGCGAAAGTCGCGCCGCCTGGGCCAGCGCCAGGTTGAGAATCAAGGCCTTCTGCTCTCCGGTCGAGCATTCGCCGGCCGGCGTCCGCCGCAGGGCGTGGCGCACTTCCAGATCGCCCCGGTGCGGGCCCTCCAGCGTACGCCCCGCCGCCGCGTCGCGGGCCCGGCTTCCGGCCAGAGCGGCCGCCAGCCGCGTCTCGATCGCCTCGGCCCCGGCGCCCTCCCCCGCCAGCCGCTCCCAGGCTCCGGTGAGCGCGAGCACGGCCTTGGGAAATGGCGTCCCCTCTCGGCCATCTATCTCTTTTTGCAGCACTTTCAGCGTCGCCGCCCGAGTCCGGGCGGCTTCCGCGCCAGACTTCGCCATCCGCGCCTCGAGCGCCGAGAGCCAGGCGCCGTCCGCCTCCCCCTCGATCAGCAGCCGGATCCGCTCGCGCAGCGCCCTGTCATAGGCGCCGACCGCCCGCGCATGGCCGGGCTCGCCGGCGAACACCAGCCGGTCGAAGAATCGCCGCCGGTCGGCCGCCCCGTCCAGGAACAGCCGGTCCTGGGCCGGGGTGATCCAGATCGGCCGGATCCATTTGGCCATGGCCCCGGGCGCCGTGGCTTCACCATCGATCCGCACCAATCGCCGGCCCGGCTGGCCAAGTTCGGAGCCCGAGCCGATGGTGAGTTCAAGATCGCCGGCCGCCGCCCGGGCCGAGATCGACCAGGCTTGCGCCGGCGCGTCGGCGCCGTCCTTCCGACCGATCTCGGCGAAGCTCGCCCCGCGCAGTCCCCTGCCGGGCGAGAAGAGACTGATGGCCTCGAGGAGATTGGTCTTCCCCGCCCCGTTGGGACCGAACAGAAACGCCGACCGTCCCTTCAGGGCGAGTTCCGCCTGGACGTAGGAGCGGAACTCGTGGAGAGATAAGTGGTTAAGGGCCGATCGCACGCACGCTCAGGCCCGAAGGGGCATGAGGACGTACTGCACCCGCGCGTCGGTGGGATCGAGGACCAGGACGGCGTCCAGCATGGTCGCCGAGGCGGCCCGGTCAGTGAACCGGAACTCCGCCACCTCGCCGCCGATCTGGTCGGTGACGTCGAGCAGGTAACGGGCGTTGAAGCCGATCTCGAAGGGGTCGCCCTCGTAGTCGACTTCCAGTTCCTCGACGGCCTGGCCCGTCTCCATGTTGCGGACGGTGAGGACGACGCGGCCACCGTCCACGGACATCTTCACCGAGCGGCTCTTCTCCGAGGAAATTGTCGAAACCCGGTCCACCGCGGCCGCGAAGAGGACGTTGTCCGCCGACAGCACCCGGTGGTTTTCGCGCGGAATCACCCTGGTATAGTCGGGGAAGGAGCCGTCGATGACCTTGGAGGTGAGGGAGGCGCGGCCGAACTCGAATCGCACCTTCTGGGCGCTGATCAACAGATCGACGGTCTCTCCCGCGTCCTCGAGAAGCCGGCGCGCCTCCTGGATCGTCTTGCGCGGCACGATGACGCCGGGCGCAGCGGTCGCGCCCTCGGGAGCGGCCATGTCGGCCAGAGCCAGGCGTCGCCCGTCGGTCGCCACCGCCCGCAAGGTGGGCCGGCCGTCCTCGACGACGCTATGGAGATAGATGCCGGTCAGGTAGTAGCGCGTCTCCTCGGTGGAGATCGCGAACCTCGTCTTGTCGATGAGCCGAATGAGGTCGGCGGTGTCGAGCGTCATGCGTCCCGAGAGCCCCTCGGACGACATCACCGGGAAGTCCCCGGCCGGCAGCACCGGAAGGTGGAAGCGGGACCGGCCGGCCTGGACCTGAAGCCGCGGATCGTCGCCGGCGAGGCTCAGGGCCACTTCCGCGCCCTCGGGGAACTTTCGGACGATTTCGTAGAGGGTGTGGGCCGGCGCGGTGATCTGACCGGGCGATTCGACGTGCGCAGAGGCTTCGTCGACCATCTCCATGTCGAGGTCCGTGGCGGCGAAGCTGAGGGTCCCTGGCCGGGCCGAAAGCAGCACGTTGGAGAGTATGGGAATGGTGTTTCGCCGCTCGACCACGCTCTGGACGTGTCCAAGCGCCTTCAAAAGCTCTGTCCGCTCAATCGTAAGCTTCATTTTTGCGTCCGGCGTCCGCCGCGCCGCAGATGGTTGCCCCCTCAGCGCGGCGGGTGGTTAAGGGACCTGGGACACTAGCGGAAATGAGGAGGCGAGGAAAAGGCCGATGGAGGCCTGATTCACCCCGCATCCGGGATTGTCGCCGAGACCGATTCGTCCTTTCCCTGCGGCGGCGGCGCCTCGCCATCGGCGGATCTCGAATCCCTGGAGGCAACCACCGCCATCACCGGCCTGATCACACGACCGAAGAGTTCGTAGCCGCTCTGCAGCACCCGGACGATGGCGCCGGCGGGAATCGTGTCGGAGAACTGTTCCATCACCGCCTGATGCTGGTGCGGATCGAATTTCGTGCCGGGCGCCGGATCCAGTCTCTTCATCCCGTTGCGCTCGAAAGCCGAAAGCAATTCCTTCTGGGTGAGTTCGAGCCCAACGGCGAGGTTGCTCACCAGGGATTCCGAGGCGTCCTTCGGCGCGTGCTCGAGCGCCCGCGCCAGGTTGTCGGCGACGCCGAGGAGATCCTTGGCGAAGCGCGAGATCGCATAGGCGCGAGCATCGTTTATTTCGCGTTCGGCGCGCCTCCGGGTGTTCTCGGCGTCGGCGGCGTAGCGAAGCGCCTGGTCCTTCAGCGCCGCCACGTGCGCTCTCAGCGCCTCGAGGGACTCTTCCCCGTCGGCGACGGATTGCGCTTCACTGGTTTCGGCGTCGGGTCGGTAGTCCGTCATTTATCGTCTCGATCAACCATCCATGATCCGCCCGAGCGCGCGGGCGGTGTAATCGACCAGGGGGATGACCCTGGCGTAGTTCAGCCGCGCCGGGCCTATGACGCCGATCGCGCCCAGGACCTTTTGTCCGCCAGACATATAGGGGGCCGCGATCACGGCGGAACCCGATAGCGAAAAGAGTCGGGTCTCGGCCCCGATGAATATCCTGACGCCTTCGGCCTCGCCCACGTCGTCGAGCAGACCGATCAGCTGCTCCTTCTGCTCGAGGTCGTCGAAGAGCATCCGCACCCGCTCCAGGTCTGCCGCCGCCCCGGGGTCGCCTAGCAGGTTGGCGCGACCCCTGACGATCAGGGTGCGCTCGCCCCCCTCTCCGGCCCAGGCCGCCATACCCTCTTCGATCAGACGCGCGGCTGCGGCGTCCAACTCGCGCCTGGCCCTGCCGAGTTCGGCCGCCATCTCGGCGCCGGTCTCGGCCAAGGTCTTGCCGTGGAGCCTGGTGTTGAGGAAGTTCGACGCCTCCTGGAGCGCCGACGGCGTTACGCCCGCGGTGCGGCGCATCAGTCGGTTCTCGACGATGCCGTCCTCGAAAACCATGATCGCCAGGGTTTTCTCCTGGCCCAGGGCCACGAACTCCACGTGCTTGACGCCGGCTTCCCGCACTGGCGTCACCACCACCCCGGCGCCGCCGGCCAGACCGGAGAGAATCGCGGTCGCCTCGTTGAGAGCGTCGTCGAAGGAACGGCCGTGGGCGGAGAGCCGCGCCTCGATGCTGCGCCTGTCCTCCTCGGCGATGTCGCCGATCTCCAGAAGGCCGTCCACGAAGAGGCGCAGCCCGGCGTGGGTGGGCATCCGTCCGGCGCTTGCGTGCGGCGCTCCGAGGAGTCCCAACTCCGTCAGGTCCTGCATGGTGTTGCGGATCGAGGCGGGCGAGAGGTGCACGCCGCCCCGGGAAATGGTCCTCGAACCCACCGGATCGCCGGTTTCCAGGTAGGTCTCGACGATGCGTCGCAGGATGTCGCGAGCCCGGGCGTCCAACTCCGCCAGGCTTGCGCCTGGGGCGGTGATCGGGCCCAGAAGAGGGTGGGTCATATGGACGGTCCGTTTGATCTTAGGATAAGCGACGCCATCCTCGGCGCAAACTGCCGCCGACAAGGCCAAGAAACACATGCGCCCATCGGACCGAACGCCTTCGGCAATGCGGACGGTGAAACTGGAGACCGGCGTCAACCGCTACGCCGAGGGCTC